>Ga0114951_10004979_pt1 | contig 12512 bp, 10 predicted proteins | sample AM7aDNAmetaG_FD_88677 | JGI IMG/M metagenome (GOLD analysis project Ga0114951, IMG submission 88677) | Freshwater microbial communities from Finland to study Microbial Dark Matter (Phase II) - AM7a DNA metaG | ecosystem: Environmental > Aquatic > Freshwater > Lake | place: Finland: Lake Alinen... | reverse complement strand
GTCACGGTTTCGACGGGGACATTTGAAGTTGTAGAAGCGTGCCGAGGTTCCTACAGGCCTCGTTAAACAGGTAGGAAACATATAATCGCAGACAACTACGATTACGCTTTAGCCGCTTAGACGGCTAACGTTCTACCCGGTTCTCCTGTTGGCTGGAATAGAACGTCATTAAGACAGGATAGCCAAACTTCTTGCCTGGGGTAGGGAGGCGAATACTTACAGGATAGCGCGGGGAGATCCGGCCTTAGGGAGCAAACCGGCGCGAAGGTTCTAAAACGAAGGCTACGCACGTAGAAGCTCCAGCGGAAGGTTTTCGGACGCGGGTTCAACTCCCGCCGCCTCCACCAGGACAAAATCCCTAATTGAGGAGTTATCTTCATGATCAATATTTATAAATGTAAGAAAATGAGAGTTTTGATTGATGGAATATGCTACGACACTACTTGTGAATGGAAGCTTAAAAACGAAGCATTCTTAAACTGCACCTGGGTTGCCTGCAATTATGGACCGTTTACCCTGGAAGAGGTTGGTGATATGATGGGCGTCACCCGTGAAAGAATCCGTCAAATCGAAGCCAAAGCGCTAAAAAAACTCCAACATAAAAAGAGAAGAGATCACCTTAAGGATTTTGCATCACCGGGGAATGACTGGGACAACTTATAGATTATATTTGATTTAATGAGGCCTGCTTGGCAGACTTAATCAAAGCATGGCAATGATAAATCAGGATGATTCTCCCATTCTTATTTCTTGTAAAAAAAGTCCTTATCAAAGAAGTGCGTTTATTGAGCCAGGATAAGCCTTGAGGTTCTGTCATGAAAGTATCGAGTATCGTCATACCCGTCGAGCCATTATCCCTTAACGACAATTAGAATACGTACGACAAAGCGAAAGATCCAGTATTCAACAAGTGCATCACCCCTGAACCGGGTGATGAAAAAAATTAACGAACCAATAATTTAAGAGGATAGTATGATGATAGTACTCAAGACACCTGAAAAGTATGAAGAGAGTTTACGTAAAATGAATTTTAAGATTTATCTGATGGGTGAATTGGTAAAGAATCCTGTTGATCACCCTATCATCAGACCATCCATGAATTCCGTCAAGATGACCTATGAACTGGCTCAGGACCCTGAGCATGCTGATTTGATGACAGCAACTTCCCACTTGACGGGGCGTAAGGTAAATCGCTTCGCGCACCTGCACCAGAGTACTGATGACTTGATTAAGAAGGTCAAAATGCAGCGCCTGATGGGGCAGAAAACGGCCTCATGCTTCCAACGGTGCGTCGGAATGGATGCGATGAATGCCGTGGACAGTGTTACCTTTGAAATGGACCAAAGACTGGGTACGGATTACCATAAGCGCTTCCTCAAGTTTCTACAGATGGTTCAAGATGAGGATCTAACCGTGGACGGGGCAATGACGGATGTAAAAGGTGACCGGGGGCTTGCACCTCATCAGCAGGCTGACCCCGATCTTTTTGTTCATGTTGTCGAGAAAAACGAAAAGGGCGTCATCATCCGTGGTGCCAAGGCACATCAGACCGGTGCGGTGAATTCACATTGGGTTCTGGTGATGCCGACAATTGCCATGGGTAAGGAAGATGCGGACTATGCAATATCTTTTGTTGCCCCGGCTGATGCTGAGGGTATTTACTACATCTATGGCCGTCAATCCTGTGATACAAGGAAGTTGGAAGGCGGCACGATCGATGTGGGCAATGCCAAGTACGGGGGTCACGAAGCCCTGATGGTTTTCGATAACCTTTTTGTCCCCTGGGAAAACGTCCTGATGTGCGGGGAATTTGAATTCAGCGGACTGCTTGTGGAGAGATTCGCCGGATACCATCGTCAAAGCTACGGTGGCTGTAAAGTTGGCGTAGGTGATGTTTTAATAGGCGCAGCGGCATTAGCTGCCGACTACAACGGCGCAGCCAAAGCATCTCACGTTAAAGATAAGCTTATTGAAATGACCCATCTCAACGAAACCCTTTATTCCTGTGGTATCGCGTGTTCATCTCAGGGTCACAAGACGGCGTCGGGAACATATTTGATCGACCTGCTCCTGGCGAATGTCTGCAAGCAGAACGTTACCCGTTATCCATACGAGATAGCACGTTTGGCTGAGGATATCGCCGGTGGTCTTATGGTAACGATGCCTTCGGAAAAAGATATGAAGCATCCGGTAATAGGCAAAGTGCTGGAAAAATATTTAAAAGGCACGGCCAATGTTGGTTTCGAGGATCGCTGTCGAATCATGCGATTGGTCGAGAATATTACTCTTGGCACGGCAGCCGTGGGATACCGGACGGAATCGATGCATGGCGCCGGTTCACCCCAGGCCCAGCGGATCATGATCGCAAGGCAAGGCAACATCGAACACAAGAAGAAACTGGCCAAAAAGATTGCCGGGATCCCTGCTTAAGGAGGCCACAGGGTTGAGTTCGATGACGGTGGGCATCCAGTTTTGCGGGGGATGCAACCCCCGTATCAACCGAGGGCAGATTGCACTTGAGCTACAGAAAGAGCTAGTCGCCATGGGATTTGAAGTTTTCTTCAACAATCTCAATGTCGATATCTTGGTCTTTCTGAGTGGATGCCTGGCGGGATGCGCCTTTAAGTTAAACCCGACGAAGCCTCGTCTAGTTATCGTGGCGGGAGCTACATTAGATGGCATTGAGCTGGGCGATGATTTGATCGTTTCGGAAGTAATAATAAAAGTGAGGCAATACTATGAACGACTGGAAGCAGAAATACGCAAAGAAGATCATGAGCGCCGAGACGGCGCTAAAGCAGGTTAAAGATGGAGATCGTGTCGTTGTGGGCCATGCCTGCGGTGAGCCACCAACGCTGGTGGATGCACTGGTAGCAAGAGCTCCGGAACTTAAAAATGTGGAGATTGTTCACATGGTGGCCATGGGACCGGCCAAGTACGCTCAGCCCGGCATGGAGGGAAGTTTCCGCCATAACTCGCTGTTTGTCGGAGCTGCTACCCGCAAGGCCGTATCCGAAGGGCGCGCACTTCATACCCCCTGCTTTTTTTCTGAGATTCCCCGCCTTTTCAATTGGAAGATTCTACCCGTCGATGTTACGCTGATGCAGGTCACACCACCCGATGAGGATGGATGGTGCAGTCTTGGCGTTTCTGTTGACTACACACTGGCTTCCGCCAGTTCTGATCGTGTGACCATAGCCCAGATGAACCGGTTTATGCCCAGAACTATTGGAGGCAGAATTCACCTGGACGAAATTGACTGCATTGTCGAGAAAGATGAACCGATCATCGAACTCAAGCCGCCCGCAATCGGTGATAAAGAAAAGGCCATCGGCGAAAACGTGGCCAAGCTGATCGAAGACGGATCTACTCTTCAACTGGGGATTGGCGCTATTCCTGATGCTGTGCTCTTATTTTTAAAAGATAAAAAAGACCTTGGTATTCACAGCGAAATGTTCTCCGATGGTATTGTAGCACTGGCCGAGGCTGGCGTCGTCACAAACCGGATGAAAACTATTAATCCAGGAAAATTTATTGTGACTTTTCTCATGGGCACACGCAAGCTGTACGATTTTGTCAATAATAATCTCGATGTTTTGATGCGTCCAGTCGATTATACAAATGATCCCTTTATCATTGGTCAACACGAAAAAATGATTTCCATCAACTCCGCTTTGCAGGTCGATATGATGGGCCAAGTCAACGCTGAGATGATCGGACGCAACCAGTTTAGCGGAGTTGGCGGCCAGTTGGACTTTGTCCGTGGGGCAAGCCGTTCGAATGGTGGAAAATCCATTATTGCACTTCCTTCCACGGCATCCGGCGGGAAAGTCTCACGCATTGTCTGTGAACTTGATCGAGGTTCAGCGGTTACGACTTCAAGAAATGATGTCCACTTCATCGTTACGGAATTCGGGGTGGCGGAACTGCGAGGGAAAAGCATTCGAGATCGAGCCCGTGCCTTAATTGCCATCGCCCATCCTGAATTCCGGGATTATTTGAAAAGCAGGCAACTGAGGCCGGCACTATTTAAGAGAATTTAGAAAATTCAAGACTAAAAAGTCGGGAACCAACTATTGGTATGGTATTGCGTAGTTCATCAATTGCTATTTTTAACAAAATTACTTTTGCTTTTTCTTGCGCAATTTTTCCAAAAACAAGGTTTCATTCATTTGGGCTTTGCATTCATCACGGGCAAAGAGCATTGACCCTATGGAATACTCCATATCAAGGGCTGCCGCTTTATCCATCCGCGGCACAATGGCACAAATATTTTTAAGCTCTTCCATCACTTTGGTTGAACGCTTTGCCAGCATCTCAGCCATATTTTCCGCTTCCTGCATAAACTTTTCCGGCTGCGCGACTTTGTTGATTAACCCTATTTTTAATGCTTCGTTGGCTCCAATTGGCTCTCCTAGCATGACTATCTCTTTTGCTTTAGTTAACCCTACAACCTGGCTTAACGGATAAAAAAGCGGATTGAAGCCAAATTTCAGCTCGGGATGACAAAAAATCGCGCTTTCGGAAGCCACAACAAGATCACAAACGGTGATCATATTAAAACCGCCACCTAAAGCGATACCGCCTACCGCCGCGACAACAGGCTTATAGCAGGAGTAAATTTTTTTTACATATTTCTTCATCGTCGCAAAATATTCTTCACATTGAGCGGAAGGCATTCCAGATATTTCTTTTACATCCATCCCCGCAGAAAATACATATTCTCCCCCGGTAATGATGATGGATCTCACATCACTGTCATTTTCCAAATCAACAAACGCGGCGTAGAGATCATTGCCCATTTCGTGGGAAATTGCATTCATCTCATGGAGCCGGTTTAATTTAACTATGGCGTACCCATTTTTCTTTTCAATTATTATTGTATTAAAGGCCATATTTGTTATTCACTTTATCTCGCAGATCCTTACCTGTCTTGAAGAACGGGGTTTTCCTTTCTTCTAATTTTACCTCTGAACCTGATTTCGGGTTCCGCCCTAAACGAGCTTTTCTTTCTCGTATTGTAAAATTTCCAAATCCTCTAATTTCAGTACGTTCTCCGTTTTTCATCGCTTCTGCCATCGAGGCAAATATTATATTTACCGCGTAAGCAATATCTTTATTAGTATAAATTGCAAACTTTTTCTGGACTTTATTGATTAAATCGCTTTTGGTCATAATATTTTATTCTGCTATATCGAAGGCCGATATAAATACCCTATCCCTCCGAAACTTTCCGCCTTTTCGCTTAAGGAACGACTGACTTGGTTTGCCGCGCTTTCAAACACATAATCCAAAACAGATGCACGTTTATTTTGGGGATAAACCAAATCATATTTCCCATCCCTACCCGCAAGTTGGCTTGCCAACTTAGCGGCTGATCTCATATCGCCAAGATAATCAACCAGGCCATATTCTTTTGCCTGACGTCCGGAAAATACCCTGCCATCGGCAATTGCCACAACTTGATTTTTGGGAATCTTGCGATCGCGGACGATAACATCTACAAACTGATTATAAATATCATCAATCAAATCTTGAATGATTTTTCTTTCTTCCGGGGTCATATCCCTTAAAGGGGAGCCGATGTCTTTGTATTTACCGCTTTTGACTACCGATGACTTTAAACCGATTTTTTTGAGGAGTTCTTCAATATTGGCAAATTGCATAATCGCTGAAATGCTTCCGGTAATGGTACCGGCATTGGCCACTATTTTATCGGCAGCACAAGCAATCAGCAGTCCGCCGGAGGCTGCCACCGAACCCATCGACGCAACTACTTTTTTCTTTTTCTTCAGCTCCATTACAGCATCATAAATTTCCTGTGAAGCTGCCACACCGCCACCTGGAGAATCTATCCGCAATACTACCGCGACAATTGAATCATCACGGCCAAATTCATCCAACTGCTCCGTAATCTCCAGAGAATCAGAAATGATGCCATGGACGCTGACAACGCCAACTTTGTCATTTAAGGAAAACGTTTTATTGTTAACGCTATGAGCACCGGCTCTGTAGAAAAAAAGATAAAAAATAAATCCCAAAGCAAAAAGTAAAAGCACTCCATAAATGACCGGATGTTTTCTCATGCTTACTATTCGTCCTTCTGCTGGCTGCCGATTTTTACATCAGCCAGCGCCTGAGCGAGATTGGAACCTATGTTCTCCTGATTGTTGATATACTGATTGGAAGCCGATGTTGATTGAGGTTGCGATGCCGGTGCCGTCACGGGCGCTTCCATTTCCTTGATGCTCAGCCTGATTTTCTTCAATTTAGTATCAATGCTCTTAACCACAGCTGATACGGTATCTCCCACCGCATATAGTTCTGCGGAGGTCTTTACACGTTTTTGACTAATTTCCGAAATATGAACTAGGCCTTCAATACCTTCTTCAATTTCCACAAATAGTCCGAAATCGGTAAAGTTGGTAATTTTACCTGTTACAACACTGCCCGGCGCGTATTTCTGCGGTAAATCCTCCCAGGGGGTTTTTTCGATCTGTTTGATACCAAGAGAGAATTTTTCATTTTCTACATCGATATTCAAAACAACGGCTTCAACCTCCTGACCTTTTTTGAAAAATTCCGATGGATGCGCGACTCTATGTTTCCAGGAAATATCAGATACATGAACCAGCCCGTCAATTCCTTCTTCTATGCCGATGAAAACCCCAAAGTTAGTAATATTTCTGACCGCGCCTTTAACAACCGTACCTATCGGATACTTCTCGCTTAGTTTTTCCCACGGATTTGCGGACGTCTGTTTCAAACTTAAAGATACTCGTTTGGCCTCAGAATTTACTTCCAGAACGACAACATTAACTACTTCGCCCACATTTAATACTTTGGAGGGATGTTTAATCTCTCTAGTCCAATACATTTCTGAAATATGCACCAAACCTTCAACTCCGGGCTCTAATTCAACAAATACTCCGTAATCAGTTAAGTTCACAACCTTGCCTTCAACAAGGGCTCCAACCGGATACCTTTCTGAAATTTGCTCCCAGGGGTTGTCCGTTAATTGTTTCAGCCCCAGAGAAACTCGCTCCTTCTCCCGGTCAAAGGACATGATTTTAACATTAATCTTTTCGCCTTTGTGGAATGTTTCTGCAGGCTTGGCAATTCTACCCCAGGAAATATCCGTAACATGAAGCAACCCGTCAATGCCGCCCAAATCAATAAAGATGCCGTAATCGGTTATGTTCTTGATTACACCTTCAACAATGCTTCCTTCTTCTATATTTTTTAAGGTGTCTTTTTTCTCTGATTCTCTTTCCGTAGAAACAATGGAACGACGTGACAAAACAACATTATTGCGTTTACGGTCATACTTTAAAACATTGAAATCTAGATTTTGACCGACGAATTTATCTAAATCTTTAATAGGATGTGTGTCAATTTGTGAACCGGGTAGAAAGGCGGTAACACCTATATCAACAGAAAGGCCGCCTTTAACTTTTTCGATAACAGTACCTTTCATGAGGAGATTATTTTCACACGCATTTTTAATGTCATCCCAAATTTTGAGCTTGGCTGCTTTGTCCCGAGATAAAACCAGGTTACCATCTGAATCTCTTTTATCAATGAAAACTTCTATAGCATCACCAACAGAAATATTAATATTTCCCTGGGTGTCTTGCAGTTCTTTTATTGGAATAAAACCTTCCGTTTTCCAGCCGACATCAACCATGACGATGTCCGGTGTGATTTGCACCACTTTACCTTTAGCTATATCTCCATATTGCAATTGGTTAAGACTTTGCTCGTATAGCTCTTTAAACCCGAGATCAGCTTCTTTAGGTTGCGATGACTGAATTGCTGCATTTTTTGCATTGGAGCTTGCATCAACCTCCTTTTCGTTTGTTAAGTTTGAGTTGTTATTGTTAACCATTAAACTAATACCCCCTTTTTATGAATCCCTTTAATGGCGGTTCCCTAACATACTGAAAATCAAATAGCAAGTTAAATCCCTTACGTTTTTCCTAATGATTAGGCGCATCCCCACATCTTCTGGCACAAATATGCTCAATAATTTTCTCTACTACGCCCTCCACGGACAAACCTGTCGAATCAATAATTACGGCGTCGGCGGATGCTTTAAGTGGAGCAATTTTTCGTTTCGAGTCCTGCTCGTCCCTGGCGATCATATCTTTTTGTATTGCAAGATATTCCGCACCGACACCCTTTGAAAACAGTTCATTGTATCTCCTTTTTATTCTTTCCTCCGCATTCGCATCGAGGTAAAATTTGTAATCGGCATTTGGAAAAACAATCGAACCCATATCTCTGCCCTCCGCCACAATACCACCCTGCAAACCTGCCTCCCTCTGCAAATTGAGCAAGCTTTCCCGAACAACAGCAAAAGCGGATATTTTGGATGCGGCTAACCCCACCTCTTCTGTACGGATTTTATCCCCTACATCAACCCCATCAACCAGGACTGCCATTCTCCCGTCAATATTTTTTAAAGATACTGTGGTGTCGGAACAAAGTTTAGCTAACGCGGGTGTATCCTCCAGTAATATTTTAGCTTTCAGCGCTTTATAAGCCAATGCCCGATAGAGAGCTCCTGTGTCCAGATATATATAGCCCAATTTCTTCGCCAAAGCTTTACTTACGGTGCTTTTACCGGCACCGGCTGGTCCATCTATAGTTACGACCTTTTTTTCTCCCATAATGCTAAAATCTCGCCTCATCCTTCAGAGTTAAAAGTAGTACTTGGGTACTACCACTAAAGTAATATTATACCAAGTTGCTTTCAAAAAATAATATAAATTTTTGAGAGCTTACTTGATATTACTTACATACTTTTTTCTGATTTACCTATTGAGTCTGAGAAGGTTGACAGTAATCCTGATCGAATCTTTTTTAGGTATTAAATTCACATTAAAGCCATATGTAATTGACAAATTATTTTGATGTGATAATATCCCAATTCATAATTACAGAACGTTTTTAAACAGAAGCGTAAAGCTTTGAAAGTTATAGTAAAAAGGGAGATAGAAAATGGAAACAAAGGTAAATGTTACAATTGACGGGAAAGAAATATCGGCAAATCCTGGTCAAACCATCCTTGAAGTAGCCACTAATAACGGCATTTTTATACCTACACTTTGCCATTATCAAAACACAACAAATGTAGGTGCCTGCCGCGTTTGTCTGGTGGAAGTGGAAAATGCCAGAAGCCTTGTCGCTTCATGCTGCATGCCAATAACCCCTGGAATGGTTGTCCGAACCGATACCAAGGCAGTGCGAGAAGCTCAAAAGATGGTCATTGAGCTACTCTGGTCATCAGGTGATCATAACTGTCTTACCTGCGAACAAAACGGCCAGTGTGAACTACAAAATCTGGTTTACTGGCTGAAAATTGAAAAACCGCGTTTTGAGATAGAGTCTCCGGGTTATCAAATTGAAGAAAACAACACCATGATTTCCCGTGATCTCAATAAGTGTATTCTTTGCGGACGCTGTGTTCGTGCCTGCAACGAAATCCAGGTCAACGAAGTGCTTGATTTTGCAAATCGTGGCTCGCATTCCAAAGTCGGTCCGGCTTTTGATGCCGACTACATTAATTCTAACTGCGTTTTCTGTGGTGAATGTCTGCAAGTATGCCCCACCGGCGCAATAACTTATAAAATGGCAAAATTTGCCGGTCGGCCCTGGGAACTTACCAAAACACGCACAACCTGCGCCTATTGCGGCGTCGGTTGTCAAATGGACATTTTCACCAAGAATGGCAAAATTGTCAAAGTATCGGGCAACCGGGAATACGGCGCGCCTAACGAAGGCAGTCTTTGTGTTAAAGGACGCTTCGGTATGGATTTTATCCAGCATCCTGACCGTTTGACAAAGCCCTTAATCCGACGCAATAAAAAAGAAGATTTAAAAGAAGTGAGCTGGAATGAAGCATATTCCTTTATCGCCGATAAGCTATCAGCGATAAAGAAAAAAAGCGGTCCTGATAGTATAGCAGGGCTTACTTCCGCCCGTGTCACCAATGAAGAAAATTACCTCTTTCAGAAATTTATGAGGGCAACAATCGGCACCAACAACGTTGATCACTGTGCCCGACTCTGACACTCCGTAACAGTGGCCGGTCTGGCCGCAGCATTCGGTAGTGGAGCAATGACAAATTCCATCGCGGAATTGGAGAACACTGAGGTGATTTTGGCAAGCGGTACAAATACCACCGAAAATCATCCCGTTATCGCCACGAAAATAAAACGGGCAGTACGCCAGAATGGCACAAAGCTCATCGTCATCGATCCGAGGGAAATTGATTTAGTCAAATACGCTGATATCTGGCTGCGCCAGAAACCGGGAACTGACGTCGCCGTTTTCAACGGCCTGATAAACGTGATTATCGCGGAAGGCCTCTATGATAAAGAATATGTAACAGAACGGACTGAAGGCTTCGATGCGTTAAAAGCTGTTGTGGCTAAATATACGCCGGCGTATGTTGAAAAAATTTCAGGCGTGCCGGAGGAGGATTTGAAGAGGGCGGCCCGAATGTATGCCAAAGCCAACCGCGCCAGTATCATTTACGCGATGGGCATTACCCAGCATATCAGCGGCACGGATAACGTGAAAAGCACAGCTAATCTGTCAATGCTCTGCGGCAATCTAGGTATTGAAGGCGGTGGGGTAAATCCTCTGCGCGGACAAAACAATGTCCAGGGTGCCTGCGATATGGGCGGTCTGCCTAATCTTTACCCGGCATATCAGCAAGTGGCCAATGAAGATGCACGAAAGAAGTTTGAAACCGCATGGAAGTCTGTTTTATCGCCTAAACCTGGCTTAACGCTGGTCGAAATCATGAATGCTGCAGGTAAAGGCGATGTTAAGGCTCTATATATAATGGGTGAAAACCCCCTGCTTTCCGATCCTGACCTGCACCACGTAGAGGAATCGCTGAAAAAACTGGATCTTCTAATTGTTCAGGATATTTTTATGACGGAGACGGCAAAAGTCGCCGACGTAGTATTGCCTTCAGCAAGTTTCGCAGAAAAAGACGGCACTTTCACCAATACTGAACGTCGTGTTCAACGTATTCGAAAAGTCATTAATCCTCCGGGAGAAGCCAAGGCGGACTGGAAAATAATCGCCGGAATTTCAACTGCGATGGGTTATCCAATGAACTACTCAACGGCCAAAGAAGTGTTTGAAGAAATAGCCAGCGTCACGCCAAGTTACGCAGGAATTAGTTACAAGCGTATTGAAAAAGAAGGCATCCAATGGCCTTGTCCTACAGCGGAACACAACGGCACTAAATTTTTACACAAGGACAAATTTACGCGAGGGCTCGGCCTGTTTCACGCTGTTGAATATATACCTCCCGCAGAAGTCACCGATAAGGAATATCCATTCATCCTTTCCACAGGTCGTGTGCTTTATCACTACCATACCGGCACGATGACACGCCGTTCTTTGGGGACCACTGAACTCTGCCCGGAAAGCCTTGTGGAGCTTAATCCTGCTGACGCCGATAAGTTCGGCATCAGCGATGGCCAGATGATTAAGGTAACATCTAGGCGCGGTAGCGTGAGTGCTAAAACGAAAATAACGGAAAAGAGTCCGCAAGGAACAATATTTATGAACTTCCATTTTGCGGAAGCAGCAGTAAATTTGCTGACCAATCCCGTTTTGGATCCTATAGGTAAGATTCCCGAATATAAGGTCTGCGCGGTAAAGCTGGAAGCGGCATGATTTTTTGCACGGAAGTCCATTGAAATTTAAGAAAGAGCAGTATATTAAAGTAATCAACTTAATTTAGCCTTATAAAAGGCAAGGAGGAAATAAAAATATGGTAAATGAAAATTTGGAAAGTAAGAGATGGTTTGTTGCTCTTGCCGGCGTTGTGATCATGCTGATCTTAGGTACCGTTTATGCGTGGTCGGTGTTTGTAAAACCCATCGTTGCCGCCCAGGGATGGGAACCAGCCGTTGTGTCAAGGGTATTCATGTTGATTATCGGCGTGATCGGTATTTCCGCAGCATTCGGCGGTATCTTGGTGGACAAAAAAGGTCCAAAATTTGTCGCCATCCTAGGCGCCATTCTTTACGGAATTGGTGTTCTGCTGGGTGGTGTGGCTCTGCTTACCGGTAATTTTTGGCTTCTTTTATTCGGATACGGTGTTATCGGCGGCATGGGCAATGGCTTTGCCTACGTGGTGCCTATCGCCACATTGATACGCTGGTTTCCAGATAAGCGCGGCTTGATCACTGGTCTTGCTGTTATGGGCTTCGGCTTCGGCGCGTTCTTTATCGGTATGATCATACCCGGCCTCATCAATAAAATCGGTGTTGCCAACGCGTTTTTTGTGCTTGGTGCCGTCTATCTTATTCTTAATTTACTTGCTTCTATGACCCTGAAAAATCCGCCCGCCGGCTGGCTGCCCAAAGGCTTCAAACCTGCGGCAACAACAGTCAGCGCTGCTGATTCCTTCAGCTGGACTGAAGCAAGCAAGACACCCCAGTGGTACATGATTTGGTGTATGCTCTTTTTGAACGTTACTG
>Ga0114951_10004978_pt1 | contig 12517 bp, 13 predicted proteins | sample AM7aDNAmetaG_FD_88677 | JGI IMG/M metagenome (GOLD analysis project Ga0114951, IMG submission 88677) | Freshwater microbial communities from Finland to study Microbial Dark Matter (Phase II) - AM7a DNA metaG | ecosystem: Environmental > Aquatic > Freshwater > Lake | place: Finland: Lake Alinen... | reverse complement strand
GGAATTTGTTTTTTACTCTTCGGTAATATGGTCTGCGGTATAATCCGGGATGATTTGATTGTTCGCGTCGGCGCCACTAATTACAATGCAGCATTGAAGATGCCCCATACAAAAAAATTTGACCTCACCGGAAAAGCCTTAACAGGTTGGGTTATGGTTTTATCGACAGCTCTGGATTCAGATGAAGAACTCAATGACTGGGTGCAAAAAGCTGTCACCTTTGTCCGAACACTGCCACCCAAATAAATGAATTAACTCCCGCCGGATTATTATCCGATACATAACATACTAGTATAAAGTCTACTGTTTGAACAGATCCAGCGGCTCAATATAGGCTGGGTCTTCATTTTCCATGGCGGCGATGATGTGCCTGTGGAAACGCTTTTTCATTTCGCCGAAAATAGGCCTGCCTTTTTTGAAGGTCTTGGCAAAAGCCAGGGAATCCTCCATGAGCGCCCCGGCATTAGCGCTGGCCTTGTAGATAACGTGATGCTCCGCAAGTTCCGCCGCATTATAACGCTTGCCCGTCAGCGTCGCTTCGACAAGCTTGTAATAGGGAAATGTCTTCTTCATCACTTCCTGCATCGACGGAAGGAACGGAATGTTGAGATCAATTTCGGGAAAAAAGAAGTAACCTCGGTCGGCTTTCATTAAGAGAAAATCACAGCAGCAGGCTAGGATGCTGCCATTGCCCGCGGTGTGGCCGTTCATGGCCCCGATAACCGGCATGGGCAAAAGAAGCATGCTCTTGAAAACATTATTCATGTCGTACATGAATTGCTTGATGGAGGCGAAGTCTTTGTTGGTAAAGGCAGGTAAGATCCACGACAGGTCAATGCCCTGAGACCAGCTTTTCTCATCACTGGATGTCAGAATGACGGCATAGATAGATGTGTCTTTTTCAATTTCCTCAAAGGCCGCCAGCATGGCCTTGGCAAAATCTGGATTGTGGCGATTTTCACCGTTGTTCATACTGATGATGGCCACGGTTTCGTCTTTTTTCCAATCGACAATGGACATAAATCTTTTCCTCCTCAAAAGTTTTCATGTTTAAGCTATATAATAATATCTGCCTTGTGTGTCAATGGAAACTAACCAAATTTGTTCCTTTTCTCGTTGACTTCAATTTTGGTTTGACCTACAATCAAGGTACAAAAAACTATCCGGCACAAGAGGAGAAAGATCATGAAAAGGTTAATGCTTTTTGTCATTGTTGGAGCTACCATCTGGTGCTTGCTGCTCACAGGTTGCGACTATCTGAATACCTTCCAAAAGGAAGGCAACATCAGTATCTCCGGTTTGAAAGCCACCGTTGAGGTCATCCGTGACGAGAAAGGGATGGCCTACATACATGCCGCAAATGAAGATGACTTATTTTGGGCACAGGGCTTTGTGACAGCTCAGGATCGACTTTTCCAAATGGAACTGACGCGACTTTTCGTGTCCGGCCGCATTTCCGAACTCATAGGGCAAGCGGGACGAGAATCGGATATCCGCATGCGAACCATCGGTTTTGTCCGTCACGCTAAAAGACATGAAGCGATCCTGAACGCCGAGACGAGGCGCTTTCTGCAATCTTATCTGGATGGTGTCAATTCATACATTGCCCGGGGAAAAGAAATGCCACTGGAGTTTAAACTCTCCGGCCTCAAACCCCAGCCCTGGACTATTGCCGACTCTCTGGCCATCGCCTATTTTATGGGATGGGGGTCAGCGGCCAACATAAAGGATGAGGTGATCGCGCAGATGCTGGTAGAAAAACTCGGCCCGGAAAAGGCAGCGCAGCTTTTTCCTGTCAATATCAATCCGGATACTGAGAAAACTTGTAAACCATCCACTAAGAAGAGTGTCCTGAACGCGCAGAAGCGACATCTTGATCTTACCGCCGATAAGACGCTTCTTGCCTTTTTGTCCGATCAGACATCGGGATTGCGTATCGGCAGCAATAACTGGGTTGTCAGTGCCGACCTTTCTCCAAATGGGAAACCTATTGTCGTCAACGATCCTCACCTCGATGCCAGGATTTTGCCCGGGCCCTGGTATCCGGTCGGACTGATTCTCCCCTCCATGAGGGCGATCGGCATCATGATCCCGGGTGTACCGGGTATGATCGCCGGACGGACGGATTATATCGCTCTCGGGATGACCAACTCCTATGGTGATGGCCAGGATCTTTCCATTGAAACCATCGATCCGAAAAACCCGGATTGTTATTTGGAGGGCAAAAGGTCCCACCCCTTCGAACTTGTGAACGAAACAATAAAAATCAAAGATAAAAGCGCCACCGGGGGATTTCAGGAGGAAAAGATTGTCATCCTCCTGACAAAAAGAGGGCCTATAGTTTCAGGCATTCTCAAGGGTCTCGATACATCCACGGTCATCAGCCTGCGTTGGTCACCTTTTGAAACCATGGCGCCTTCTATTGGATTGGAGCGTATCATGAAAGCACGGACGGCCGACGAAGTCCGGAAAAGCCTGCGCAATGTTACCACTGTTATGCTTAATTTTGTCTATGCCGATGTCAACGGACATTACGGCTGGCAGACAACCGGCCGCTTGCCGATTCGTGCACGCGGAAACGGCTTGATACCTCTTCAAGTCACTGATGATCGCGACGACTGGAAGGGTTGGATACCATTTGATAAAATGCCTCACTCTTCCGATCCCGCAAGGGGTTGGGTAGGAACCTGCAACCACAATACAGTTCCCTGCGACTATCCTTTTTATTATTCATCCCATGCCTCACCATCGTATCGTTACCGCCGGCTGAGCGAATTATTGGATGCGCCCGGGAAAAAATCGGCCGAGGATCACTGGCGATACCAGCGCGACGCAGTCAACCTCATGGCAAAGCAAATTACCCCGATCATGGCAAAGGCACTGATGAATCATCCGGACACAAAGGACATGGGACAAATTCTCAGCAGTTGGAATTATGTGGATGATCCGAATCAGGCGGCTCCCGCCATATTCCAGACAGTTTATCGACAGTTTTTCTTTGCAGTTTATCAGGATGAATTGGGTGAGTCTCTGGCCAAACTCCTCGGCGATAATGTTTACTTCTGGCAGGAGTCTCTCCAAAAGATGGTTCTTGCGGGGAATTCCCCCTGGTTTGACGATATCTCCACGCCAAACGTGAAGGAAACGCGGGATGATCTTTTTTACCGGGCCGGCGTCAAGGCCAACAGTGAACTTGCCTCCCTGTACGGGGCTGACCCCAAAGGGTGGACATGGGGCCGCATGCACCAAATTACTTTTGTGTCACCGATCCGCCGTGAGGGATTCGGGCGGGATCTTTTGGGAGGCGGTCCTCACGCCATGGGTGGTTCTCAGGAAACCCTCTACCGCGCCAGCTATGATTTTAACAAACCCTATGACGTGACTACTTTAGCATCCCTGCGAATGGTAGCCGACCTGGGCGATCCCGATAAGATCATGGCTGTTCTGCCGGGCGGTGCTTCCGGCCGAATCTTTAATCCCCACTATAAAGATCAAGTCGAGCCCTTTATGAACGGAGAGATTCTTTACTGGTGGTTTAGTGACAAGGCTATCCGGGAACATGCCAAGACAAAATTGCGCCTTATTCCGCAAGGCGTTGAGAAAAAGTAAAGTTTTTTCAGCGTTTTTTTGATTTCCTGATTCTATTGTTTGAGTTAGATTGGGATGTGAAAAGATTTTGGGTTTATGAGGTAAGCGATAATATTGATGCTTGTGTCAGAAAAATAGAAGAGTGGATAAATTACATACCAAATCATTAGAAAGGATTTTTTATGAAATACATCGGAGGAGATCCTAAAGAACAAATTATCTCAAGGTTTTCAAATCATGTTTCGTCGGGGAAAGCCGAATATTTCATCTATCATTAGTTCTGATCATCATCAATAAAGATATATTTCCCCCGCATTTCAGTTTTTCCTTTCCCGGCAAGAAAGAGGAGCATTCAACCCTTACGGCAGAGCCGCAACAAAAGTTCCGGTAATTTTAACAGCTCCGAGACCATCGGCTGCCTGGATTTCACAACGGATACGTTTCTCGCCGGCCTCTTCGAACTTCTCCACAACCTTGCCGGTTACGGTAATCGTCGCTCGCTGTTTGGTGTTCTCAAAATCGTGCAGATCGACCGGCTCGGTCATGCCGGAAAACCGGACGCCGAACTTCCGGATATACTTGTCATCGATCCATTCCGTGATGGCTCGTCCGGTGATCCCCATGACGAGCATCCCGTGGGAAATAACCAACGGCATCCCGAATATCTTGACGAAGGTCTCGTCGTGGTGCAGGGGATTGAAATCTCCCGAAGCTCCGGCATAGCGCACCATATGGGTACGGGTGACGGGATCAGACGTAAATGCGGGCATTGCGTCGCCAACGTTTATATTGTTGTAAGTGATTGCTTTTGTCATTGTTTCCTCCTATCTCTCTACTAAAGTCGTACGGGCACGGATTACCAACTCTCCGCGCTGATTCTTGATTTCTGTCTCCAGGACGGTAAACTCCATCAATTTTCCGGGTTTGTCTTTCTTCTCCTTGTCGTACATGCTGACGACCTTGCTTTGTCCCGTCATGATATCCCCGGGATGAATGGGGTTTAGGTACTCATATTCCTCCTCCCCGTGCAGAAGCCGAACCAGGTTGATGCCCAGGGACTGCAGCATGGGCATCAGCCCTCCCCCACCCCAGAGGGCAAAGCAAGTCTGAAAGGTGGGCGAAGGAACGATGTCTCCGTATCCGGCCGCCTTTGCCGCTGCAGCATTCCAATAAATGGGTTTCACTTGGTCTTTGCTCTCCTTCTGGGAGATGGCCATGGCGAATTCGGCAATTTTTCCCTTTTCCACCTCGAAGGTGTAGGGGGGGAACTCCGTCCCTATTTTCGTTTTGTCAGCCATAATTACCTCCTGCTAAAATTTTGAAATAGACTAAATCGTTTTTTACTTCCATGTAAAATGGGGCGGACATTTTTCCAGAAAGGCCGAACCGTCGCCCACCAAGGCCGCCGCATCCGCAGGTCCATACCGGCCGTGAAGCTTTTTCCTTCCGCACGGACAATGACCACGCGCACCTCAGGATCGGCGTCGAATTGCTCGAAGTGTTCCGTTAAGCCCGCAAAAAACCTTAAGCTCATGGTATTGCGCTTTTCGGGCCGATCCAGAATCAGCCAGGACAGATGTCCTTCCTTTTCCACACGGAACGGTGCCTTGTCATTCATCTTACCCCTTTCAGATTGGGCAGGGATTCCTCCGGTTTAATAAGAGCCCTGACCTCGATGTTTTCTTTTAAGAATTCCTCAATCCTTGCGATACATGGTTACGACCACAGCGCCACCGATGCCGATATTGTGCTGGAGCCCGATCCTGGCGCCTTCCACCTGACGGACGCCGGCTTCCCCGCGGAGCTGCCAGACAAGTTCGGCGCACTGGGCAAGTCCTGTGGCGCCCAGAGGATGGCCTTTGGAAAGCAGACCTCCTGAGGGGTTGGTGACTACGCGACCGCCATAGGTATTATCGCCGTCTTCAATGAATTTCTCGGCCGTTCCCTCGGGAGTGAGTCCCAATCCTTCGTAGGTAACCAGTTCATTAGCGGTGAAACAGTCGTGCAGTTCGACCACATTAACTTCGTCGGGACCGATACCCGACATTTCATAGACATCTTTCGCGGCCGCAGCCGTCATATCATAGCCGATTATCCTCATGGGGCTTTTGCTCTCGAAGGAACTGGCAAAGTCGGTATACATTGATTGGGCAGCGATATAGATCGGTTTACTGATGTTGTGTTTCTTGGCAAATTCATCGGAACAGACGATCGCCGCAGCGGCGCCGCAGGTGGGTGGACAGCACTGCAGGCGGGTCAATGGCGGGGCCTGCATCGGAGAAGCCAATACTTCCTCCAATGTCACGAGATTCCTGAAGATGGCTCGTTCGTTGTGCTCAGCGTGCTTTCTCGCTTTGACGGTGATTTTGGCAAAGGTTTCATTCTTGGTGCCGTATTTTTTCTGATGCTCAATGCCGGCGCCGGCGAATAGCTGGGCCGCCATGGGGGCACCCTCCACGGGCGGGATGATTGCGAAGAGCTTTTCAAAAAATGTCTGCAATGGTAATGGGCGGTCAGGGAAGACCATCCCCAGGGCACCGGGAGTCATCTGCTCGAAACCAAGGGCCAGAGCGCATTCAACCACGCCTGCGGCAACCGCCTGGCGGGCCAGAAAAAGGGCGTTCGATCCAGTAGAGCAGTTGTTATTCAAGTTGAAGATGGGAATACCCGTCATGCCTACTTCATACAAAACTTTCTCGCCGGCACAACTGTCGGCGTAAACCCATCCCGTATAGGCTTGCTGGATTTCCTTGTAATCAACACCGGCATCCTTGATAGCATCTAGAAGCGCTTCCTTGGCCATTTCCGTGTAAGGCCTCAGGGCTTTGGGTGACGTAAATTTTGTCATACCAACACCGATAACATTAACTTTTCTCATTTTTTCCCCTCCATTAATTTAGTTTTTAACTGCGGACACAACCATCCTTATATACACATAATATGACACGACAAGGGTGCACGTTTTTTTACAAAACCATCAAACATCCCTGAGGAGAGATTACAAATCCATCCCCCGAGGGATTTTCTTACTGGAGAAGCGGCATCATATATTCGAAGGAGTCGGCTACGCTGCCCAGTGGTTTCGCTCCGTCCAATCCTTTGATGACATCCCAGTTATCCAGGATCTCTTCCGGTTTAATCGGTCTTATTCCATCGCCGATGGTGACACCTTTGGCGCAAACAACGGCCGTGCGACTGTACCAACCGGCGCCGCAATTGAAGATCATGCCGGAATCCTGATTGGCCTCGGAAGCGAGGAAAAGGACGATCGGCATGACATAATCAGCTTTCAGTTTCTTGAATAGGTCAGGAGGCAGCACGTCCTCGGTCAAGCGGGAGGCGGCCACCGGCGCAATGGTGTTTGTCTTGATGTTGTATTTGGCGCCTTCGATGTTCAGAACGTTCATAAGCCCCACCAGCCCCATCTTGGCAGCACTGTAATTGGCCTGGCCGAAATTGCCGTAAAGACCGGCGCCGGAAGTGGTGCAGATGATGCGACCGTACTGGTTATCGCGCATCACGCTAAAAGCAGGTTTGGTTACACAGTAGGCGCCACGGAGATGAACATTGGTCACCTGATCCCACTCATCTTCCGTCATCTTGACAAAACTTTTATCGCGGAGAATTCCGGCATTGTTGATCAGGATATCGACCTTACCGAAAGCGTCCACTGCCGTCTTTACGATGTTTGCCCCGCCTTCCATCGTCGCCACGTTGTCATAGTTTGGCACAGCATCTGAGCCCATGGCCTTGATTTCGTCGACGACCTTGTCCGCGGGTCCGGCTGCGCCTGCACCGGAACCATCCCGGGCGCCGCCAAAGTCGTTCACCACGACCTTCGCTCCGCGCTTGCCCAGTTCCAAGGCATACGCACGTCCTAAACCACCACCGGCACCCGTTACAATCGCCACCCGGCCATCGAAGCGGATCTCATTCTTGCTTTCTACCATATTTTTTCCTCCTTCCTCTCGATTATGTTTATTACTATTAATGTTATAACAATGCTTCCTAAGTCATGCCGATTCCGGGAACCTGCATAAACTTTATTTGTCTGTCTGATCAGCACCTTGTGTAAAAGCCGGGATATAGATAAACTTCAGCGTCTTCTTGGCCTCGGCAATGTATTCTTCCCTTCTCAAAGCTACGATAGGACGGAATAAATCTTCCCCCGAAACGAAACAGTGCATCGCATTCATAAGGGGCAATGCCATCAGCATAATATCTGATGCTCAACGTCCGGCTCCTGCTTTAGTCGCCTAATTTTTTTGATTGCTCCCTCACTTTATTTAAACTGAAATGCTAAAAAAAACTCACACCTAAATATTTAATCAAATAGGCCTGATTTTTCAAATTCTTCGATTTGGTTCTCCGTGTAACCAAGCCCTATAAGTATTTCCCGATTATGAGTCCCCGCGGGAACACCGGCAAAACGGTACTGCGGAGGAGTTTTGGAAAACTTTATAGGATTAGCAATTTGCCGGACTGTTTTGCCGTCAGGCAGGGGAACATTCACTATCATCTGTCGGGCTTGTGTTTGCGGATCGGCAACAACTTCGTTCATGGTCATAACTGGTTCAATGCAGGCATCAATGCCGTCAGCAAAGTTCACCCATTCGTCAAGGGTCTTTGTTTTGAATAGGCAGCAAAGTTCATTTTTAATCTTACCGCCGTCATCGGGAGCGATTCCCGCAGCCATCAAATCGTTGCGGCCAATGGCCCCACAAAAGGCATTGAAAAATACCGCCTCCAATGGTCCGAAACTTAAGTGCCGACCATCGCGCGTTTCGTAAAAATCATAGAGACAGCCACCGTTTAAAACTGTCTCTTCGCGTGCCGGTTCCTTCCCATCTGATAGAAAGCCCGCGCCGAACAGGGCATTGAGCGCCTGCGCTCCGTCTGTCATTGCCATGTCCAGATACTGCCCACAGCCGGCTGTCAGGCGATGGGTGACGGCGGCGAGAATGGCGATGACCGCGTTTTGCGCGCCGCAGGCGACATCTGCTATCTGTACCCCCATTAGAGTTGGTCCCGTATCTTTTCTTCCGCTGTGAGACATAATTCCCGAACGGGCCAGGTAATTAATATCGTGACCGGCTCGATCGCGCATGGGGCCTGTTTGTCCATAACCGGTCAGGGAACAATAGATAAGGCGCGGATTGATTTCTCTCAGCGAGGAATAATCGAGGCCGAATTTTTCCATCACGCCGGGGCGGAACTGCTCAAGAACAATATCGTATTCCCGGATAAGGCGACGGATGATTTCGCTGGCTTTCGGATCTTTCAGGTTAAGAGTTATGGAACGTTTCCCACGCCCCAGAGTGGCTGCCGCTGCGGACATACCTGTGTCGGGTATGGTAGGCGGCAGAAATAAAGTTGCGTCAGGGCGCGATCCCGCCAGCACCCGCAGCACATCCGCCCCCAGGTCGGCCAGAACCATAGTGGCATAGGGACCGGGCAGGAGAGTTGTAAAATCGAGAATCTTCAAGCCTTGCAGTGCTCCGGACATGATATTACCCCTCATAGAACGCTGTGCCGGAGCGCAGAAATGGCGGCAGGCAGGCATCGATAATGGCTACTCTATCTTGACTATTAGCGTTCAAGCCTTACCTCTCTTTTTTAGAATTTCCGGTATCACCGTTGCCCGGAGACTTTTCTTGTTGAATTTTCCCACACTGGTCTTGGGGAGTTCTTTCATGAAGACGATTTCATCAGGAATCCACCATTTGGCGACTTTGTCTTTCAGATAATCTTGTATATCCTCTTTTGTAATAGTACTTGCCGCGTCAGGCTGTGGCACAATACAGGCCAGCGGCCGTTCCTGCCATTTATCATCAGGCAAAGCGATTACCGCCGCCTCTAAAACCTTGTCAGATCCCATGATAATGTTTTCCAGATCAATGGAAGAAATCCACTCTCCGGCGCTCTTGATGAGATCTTTTGTCCTGTCGACAAGCGAGATATAACCTTCTTTGCTCATTGTTCCGATGTCGGCGGTATGAAACCAACCGTCCGGGAAGGTGATGGCGCTTTGTTTTGGGTCTTTATAATATTCTGAGGCGATCCAGGGACCGCGCACCAGAATTTCTCCCATTTCCTTGCCATCCATACGCGCCTCTTTGCCCGTTTCCGTGTTGACAAGTTTTACATCAAGCCCCGGTATGGGCATTCCCGCTGTGGCCCGGATATCAATATTTTCATCAACACTCAGAGTTTCCATATAGCCTTTGGGAATGGACAACGTAACAACCGGCGATGTTTCTGTGGCGCCGTAACCCTGTGCCAGAATTACTCCGTATTTCTTTTCATATGATTCAATGAGATGCCGGGGCATGGCCGAGCCACCGGAAAATAAATAACGGATGGAAGAAAAGTCATGCGCGCCGCCGTTTTCCAGGTAACTGTGCAGCATTACCCAGATAGTCGGCACACCGCAGGAAAACGTTACTTTCTCGTCAGCGATGATTCGGCACAGCGCCGCCATATCCAGGATTTGCCGCCCCGGCAGCACCTGCTTCATTCCGCGCATGGTGCAGACAAAAGGTGCTCCCCAGGCATTAGCATGAAACATCGGAACGATATGCAGAGCACAGTCTTTTTCCTGAACACCCATTACTCCGCCTGTGACAAAAGAGTGCAGAACAAGGCCGCGATGGCTGTAAACAACTCCTTTGGGATCGCCCGTTGTTGCCGAGGTGTAGCAAATGAGGCAGGGTTCGTTTTCATCGCGATCAACCGGGAAATCATAGGTCTCCGAGAAATCTTTAATCAGATCATCATAAAGGACAACAGGGGAAAGTGTGGTCTGCGGAATTACTCCGGATTGGGACATGATAACATATTTCTCGACTGTCTTGAGCTGATCTTTAAACGGTTCAATAAGGAAGTAAACATCTTCGTCAACAAAGAGGATGCGGTCTTCGGCGTGATTAATGATGTAAACCAGGTTTTCTGCGGACAGCCGTATGTTGAGCGTGTGCAGAACAGCCCCCATGCAGGGAACGCCAAAGTAAAGTTCCATGTGGCGATGGTTGTTCAGAGAAAATGAGGCAACCCGGTCTCCCTTTTTGATGCCAAGGGAGCGCAGAGCTCCCGCCAGTTGGCTTGTGCGCTTATACCAGTCGGCATAAGTATAACGGAAAGTGCCGGTCGCGTAAACGGAGACTATCTCCTTTGTCGGATAAAACCTGGCCGCGTGCTGCATAAAATTGGTCAGCAACAAAGGATAATTCATCATGGCGCAAACCTCCTTGCACTAAACAATTTCAGTGCCTAAAGTTGTGATCACGGGTATTCTTATAGCCCCATAAATTTTGCCGCAATTCCCTTCATTACTTCATTTGTTCCGGCGAATATCCGCGTCACGCGGATATCACGCCAGGCACGGGCGATGGGGTATTCCTCACAATATCCGTATCCACCGTGAAGTTGGAGGCACCGGTCGGCAACACGGAAGGCCATGTCCGTAGTCCAGTATTTTGCCATGGCGACCTCGATTACGACGTTTTTACCTTCGATATGATCCATGATTAGTTTGTCAATAAAAGTACGCCCTAGTTTTGTTTCAGTAGCCATCTCGACAATTTCGAACTGGACATTCTGAAACTTGGAGATGGGGCGACCGAAAGCATTTCTCTCCTTACAATATTTGATAGTAAACTCGAGCATATGCTCTGCACCGATCACTGCGCCGATGGCGCAGACAAGCCGCTCCTGCTGGAGCTTCATCATAAGCTTAAGAAACCCACTTCCCTTGTCACCCAGACGGTTTCCCTTAGGAATCCGGCAATCCGTAAAGTACAGCTCTGCAGTATCCTGGCTGTGCCAGCCGATTTTTTTAATCTGTTTTCCTTTTTCAAAGCCGGGGGTACCGACCTCGACAAGATAGAGGTCAACAGCCTGATGTTGTTGCTGCACAGCAGGATCACGCGCGGCAACGATGACAAGATCGCAGTTAATGCCATTGCTGATGAAGGTCTTCTGACCATTGAGAATAACGTGATCGCCGTCTTCCACAGCCGTCGTTTTCATTGCCGCCAGATCGCTGCCGGCGTTCGGCTCCGTCATGGCTACCGCAGTAACAATGTCTCCGGACACGCACCCGGGTAAATACTTACGCTTTTGCTGCTCTGAGGCAAACGCTGAAATATAAGGGACGCAGATGTCGCTATGCAGTGATGCGGCAAGTCCCGAGAAGTTGCATTTGACGAGTTCTTCACAGACGATGACGGAATAAAGAAAATCACCGCCTACACCGCCATATTCCTCGGGAACATCCGTACATAAAAATCCCTGTTCGCCCATCTTTTTCCAAGCGCTTCTGGGAACAATGCCCGCATCTTCCCACTCTTCAACATGGGGTACGATTTCTTTGTCGAGAAATTTCCGGAGGCTATCCCGAAAGATATTATGCTCCGCTGTATAGGGAATGATATTCATGGACCAATTCCTCCTTTTTTAAGAATGTCTCTGAACAATTGAAAGTACCTTTGCCATCTCCACCCTTTACGCTTAGAAAAGAACCCATGTAAGCGTTTTCCTATTAAATGAAATTACTCCACCAGGGTCCTGGGAGGGGAATGTTGTGATCGTTCCATTGAACCGCCTGTTCTAGGGATTTCTTCAAACCTTCTGCCTTTCCTTCCCTTCTCTGATCGTGAAGCCCGGGATGAAGACGAAATAAAGGGTCTCCTTGACCATGTCAATATACTCTTCACGGTCGAGTTTGACCATGGGGCGGAAAAAGTTTTCTCCGGAGACGAAATTATGGATGCCGTTCATGACTGTCAGAACCTCCAGCATGCCCCTGGGCGGTGTTTTTTTTGCGTCCGTTGTCAGACCCATGGAGCGGGCGATGTCGCCGGTGTACTCCGGGACTTTGAAATCAATGATCATCCCGTGCCTTGTCTTGCTGAAATACCGATGGAGCACG
>Ga0114951_10004977_pt1 | contig 12517 bp, 12 predicted proteins | sample AM7aDNAmetaG_FD_88677 | JGI IMG/M metagenome (GOLD analysis project Ga0114951, IMG submission 88677) | Freshwater microbial communities from Finland to study Microbial Dark Matter (Phase II) - AM7a DNA metaG | ecosystem: Environmental > Aquatic > Freshwater > Lake | place: Finland: Lake Alinen... | reverse complement strand
TTAGACGGAGGGCGTCTTGTGCAGCAAAGGCAAGCGCGCAGACATGGACCAGACCTATAGCCACCCTATATGTGTTTGACAAGCGAAAAAGCCCTTCCCACCGCACTTTCTTAACGAAATCAGAAAACAGCGCGAGGATCAGGGGGCAATCATGCGAACGGGTTTTCCTTCGCCCCCGCCACCGGCTGGCGCGCCAAGCGCAAGGGGCTAGCCAAGAGATAAAACCAGCCGACCACCAAATGAACGGCTGCTGCCAACATCAACCGCACAATGTCCAACGCGCCCGTGCCATACAGAAGGACGGCGGCACACATGAGCAGCGCTCCCGGCATCAACGCTGCGCCTGCCAGACGCCAACTCCCGCGCAAACTCAACTCACGATCCGCGAAGAACCCCACCAACCAGACCGGCAGAAAATAGAGCGTGGCTAGGCCTGCCCAGGTCACCATGAGGATCAGCACCACCAACCCAGCCACGATGGCCAGAATGGCCGGCGACCAGGCACCCCACCACGGCCCAAGTTCGCCCCGATCCAGATCCAACTGCCAGCCTTGCGGATAAGCGCCTTGCAAATATCCCAGCAGGGAAAAGAACTTCCAATCGTTGCGACCGAACTCGACCTGTACATGCGCCGGCGAGCGCGCCTCCCCAGCGTGGTCCAAATCGACAACGATCGCCAGATATTGCCCCTCGGCCAGGCGAGTGGGCGTCGGACCATGCCAATCCAGCCTTCCAGAACGAAGCTCCCCCCGCGGCGGCAGTTGACGAATTGAATCACTGATGATGGGAAACCAATCTCGATGCAAGAACCACACGACGCTGACGGCAGCCAGGAGTGCGACAATGAACTGTATCAGCAGCAATCGACTCAGAGGTGCGCCCGCAAAAGCAGCTATCCCCCGCAGCGTGAGCGGTTGCCAGGCGAATTGAGCTTTTTCGACCGATTCATTCATACGCGGCCCCTTGCGGAGATACCGCCAAAAACTCCTGCGCAGGCGACTTGAGCCGCCTAAGGCAAGCCCGGAGCCACTCAGCCCCCGGGAGGTGGAGCTGCCGACGGCTGGTTGGGCGGCGGTGCGGCGATTACCGGCACCGGATAACGCAACTTCATCACGTCATCCACCAGCACCTCGACAAAGTAGGTGCCGGCAGTCTTAAACTCGACCTGACCAAATACAGTCACGTTGGTTGCCTGCAAATTGGCATCTTGAAGGGCAAATTTCACCTCACCCTTGCGCAAAACCGTGGTCTGGTCGGGACCGATAAATCGCGAAGTCTCCACAAACTGGCCCACGCCCGCGGTCCAGCGGGTAAACACGCTAAGCTTGAACGCCACCACCGGCAATTGCGGCACACGGATAAAGTTAATCACGCCTACCAGGAAGAAATTCCCGTTGGCTTCCTGGCGCACTTCCTCGCACAACAGCGAGCACTGCAAATCAGGCAAAATTCGGGTCGCTTGCATCAGATCTTAAACTCCTTTTGGGTTTCGGTCTTCGGATCTACTCCGCGGCCCGCTCCGCCGCTCGCACAGTGTTTTGCATCAGCATGGCAATCGTCATCGGCCCCACCCCGCCCGGGTTGGGCGTGATCCTGCCTGCTACCGGCTGCACGCCGGCAAAATCCACATCGCCGACCAACCGCGAGCCTCCTTTGGCGGCGGGATCGCTCACGCGGTTTACACCCACATCCACCACCACCGCACCGGCTTTGACCATGTCCGCTTTCACAAACTCCGCCACCCCCATTGCTGCGATCAGAATATCCGCGCGCCGGCAGTGCTCCCGGATATCGCGCGTTGCGGAATGACAAATCGTCACCGTCGCGTTGGCGTGCTTCCCCTTCTGGCAAAGCATGGCGGCCATAGGCTTGCCAACGATGTTGCCACGCCCCAGAACGACCACCTCCGCGCCGTCCATCCTAACCTTAGACCGCGCCAGCAACTCGCGGATGCCGGCCGGGGTGCAGGGCAGAAAACCCGTCGGATCGCCCAGCATCAACTTGCCCACATTGACCGGATGAAACCCGTCCACATCCTTTTCCGGAAGCACGCTGGCGTAGACGACCGTGGCACGGAGTTGGGACGGCAGCGGGGCTTGCACCAGAATCCCGTGCAGGCGAGGGTCGGCGTTCAGCCGATCCAGAAGACCCAGCAATTCGGCTTCAGTGGTTGCCTCGGGCAACACGCACGTCTCCGAATAAATCCCCAGCTCAGCGCAGGTCTTCTCCTTCCGGCCGACATACACCTTCGACGCCGGATCTTCGCCTACGCGCACGAAGGCGAGCCCCGGCTGCACACCTCTCCCCTTCAACGCCGCGATGCGTTGGATTAACTCGCCCTGCAGTTGCCGGGCGATGCTCCGCCCGTCGATAAGGTTCGCTGGAGGCATTACTCCACGACCAGGATCTTCTGAATCGTAAGGACCGGGGTGTTGCCCCAGCGCTCGTCCAAGCCCTCCTCACCCGTCACGATGATCCGCAGGCCCTTGTACCGCCGCAGATCGAGCTGCTTCGAGGTCGTGTAGAGGTAATCGATATCCCGGCCGTTCTGCGGGCTCACCAGCACAAATTTGGAGGGCGCCTGGATGCTGGTCATGCCGCGCACGATGCCTTCACGCTGAACAATCCGAGGAGGCGGGGGTTCCGTCACCACCGGCTCGGTTGGCGGCGCAGCCGGTGCCGGCGTTGCCGCTGGCGGTGTCACGGCTGCGGCCGGCTCGGTTGAAGCGGGCACAACCGGACTGTCGGAGGGCGGTGGTGCCACAGTTGGCGCGGCAGCCACAGCGGTCGGCGTCGGGGGTGGCTCCGGAGGAACCGGGGCAGGAGCAGGAGCCGGCGTGGGAGCGAGAGCGATAGCGGGCGCCTCGGGCAATCCCTGTTTCAAGTACTGTGCCGCCACGAAAGCATAAGCGCCAGCCGGCGCTTCGATCTCGGTCCACTCGGCCTTCGTTGTGATCTCCTTCACCGCGTCGCCCTGGTGCAAGAGGCCGATCACGCTGAAGTTCTCGCCTGGACCGCTGCGCAGATTGAGTTTCTTCGGCTTGACAGTCTTATCCGCCGGGTTGATGAAAGCCGTGTTGATCCAAACATGCGCCCCGGAAGGGAGTGCGATCTTTGCCCAAGCCGAAGGCTCCTCCGGACCGGAATTATTCCGCACGATCTCCTCGATCACGGAGACCGACTGGCCCTTCGTGATCCGGGTCACAACCTCGCTCTTCAGCCTGGCCTGCCCGCGCACATTGACATTACTGGCCACGACCATCGCCGGTCCGGCCACCAGCGCCACAGACTTCAGCTCAGGCAATGCTTCCTTCTTCTTGGCCACCGCCTTATTGTCGGCGCTCTTGCCGGCCTTCTTCTGCGGCGCCTTTTCCGACTTCTTGGCCGCGGACTTCTTTTTCGCCGTCTTAGCCGCCGGCGCGTTCGTCGTGGCAGTTGTGGCGGGGGAGATCCTCGCCGCGGGCGCCGCGGGCGGCATTGCAATCGTAGCGGCCGGGACTGGATTGGTCGCTTGTTGCGCCCACACGCTTGTCGAAAGCATCAGCCCCAGAATTAACCAACAGTTGTTTTTCATAACTTAGCACATTAGAGATTTAATCTCGGGTTCTGTCAATGTCCGCCATTTGCCTGGCGGCAGCTCGCCCAGCTTGATTTTCCCGATCTGGACCCGCTGTAACCGTTTCACCACCACTTGCTGCGACTCGAACAGCCGGCGCACTTCATGGTACTTGCCCTGCGCCAATTCCAACTCCACGACGCTCTGCGCCTTACTAGCCGAAATCAGCAATGCCTTTTCCGCCTTCAGTTTGTCACCCTGATACACTAGGCCGCGCGTGAACTGGCTCAGCATCTCTGCCCCCACCCGTCCTTCAACCGTGACGATATACTTCTTGCGCACCCCGTAACGGGGATGCGTGAGATGCAGGCTGAAATCGCCGTCGTTGGTGAGAAAAATCAATCCTTCGCTATTGTAATCCAGCCGCCCCACCGAATGCAGATGGCCCCATTCTTTGGGGAGCAATTCAAAAATCGTAGAACGATCAAATTCGTCCTTGCGCGAGCAGACCAGCCGTGGCGGCTTGTTCAGGGCCACGTAAAGTTTGCGCTTCACCCGGACCGGCTTGCCTTCCACCGTCACCCGGTCGTGGTCAGGGTCGACCCGCGTCCCCAGCACCGTCACGATCTCACCGTTGACCGCGACCTGCCGAGCCAGAATCATCTGCTCGCCGGCGCGCCGTGAGGCGACACCCGCTTCCGCGAGGAATTTCTGCAAGCGAACCATCTGAGCGCGGACTGCGGACTACTGGGTGCGCAGCCGAGGCGGCGTGCGGTAATGGCGAGTCCATACTCCGCATTCCGCAGTCCGAATTGGCTTACGCGTCCTTCTTGGTCTTGCGCAACCCGGTGATGCGATCGCCCGGTTTCCACTGGCCGCGCCGCTTAAGCACTTCAATACGCTCAAAGCGCTTCATTACGTTCCTCTTGCCCCCCAAAGTGGCCGCCGCGCGCAGACTCCGATGCTGTGACATAACTCAAATTCCAATTCTTGTTTGCTGATGTTCAACCCGCTCCCATTGAAAGCGGACTGTGGTTCTACCACGCCCGCCCCTAATTGCCAATCATTATTCTCAAGTTTCGCATCCGCCCCAAACAAATCGCCCGCCTCAAGGTGCTTGAGAGGCAGAAGCGGCAGCCAGATTGTCAGCAGCCAGCGCCTTGAGATCTCGGCGGGGGGAGGACCATGCCATCCGGGCGGCGGCGGCCACCAGTTCGCGCAGTGATTGGTAGTCCGGGTCGCTGGCATCCTTGTAAACCATACCCGGACAGCTTTGGCTCCCGCCGGCTGACTTGCTCAGCGGTGCGCGCAGGAAAAGAGTGCTCTCCGGCTGGCGCAGGTCGATCCAATCCACGCGAGTCACTTCGGCGGACTTATGGCAGGCGGCGCAACGGCGCTCATGAACCGCAGAGATTCGCCGGAGCAGCTCCTTGTCGGCGGCAATGTCGTAGGCTTTCTCGTGAGCCCGCTTATTAACAAAGCGGTCGTGGTAGGGCGCGTTGGCATCCATCCACATCGTCAGCCGCAGCCGTTCATCGGCAGTCAACTGCAAGCGCCGACGATGGGCCTCACTATCCAGCGCCTTGAGCAGCTTGCTCTGGTGTGCTCCGTAGGCCAGTGGAGGCGTAATGCTGGCGTCCTGAAGATTAGGTTCTGCCGACGCGACAAGCTTAGCTTGGCTGATGGTTTCAAATGCGCGATTGAAACCATACCCAGGAACCAAACCCCACCATTGCTCATATTCGCGGGACCAATCGGTCAGGCCGCCGCAGAAATCCAATCCGCCCGCCGGCTTTAGGCCTCCGTGGCATTGGACGCAGTGCCGGTCGAAGGTCGGCTGAATGTCCCGCAGAAAGCTGACCGGCCGGTTGCCCCAGGGCGGCGGAATGAGCGCGCGGGGAGGGAGGGAGGCGGCCAGGGGCGCCGCGTGAGGGCGCGGCGACACGCCGCGCGTTTCGTGGCAGCCGACGCAGGCGCGGGTTTCGCCGGGCTGAAAGCTGATGAAGCTCCTCATGCGGCGCAGCTCCATCCGGTTCTCGTCCAGCAACTGGAAATAAACGGCGGTGTCGGAAGGCACTTCGAAGTGCGCGCTGCCATCACGCTCGACCGGCACATCGCCGAGAATTCGGATGGGCGTCCAGTTGATCAGGTGCGGGCCTTTCTCGCCATAGCGCTGCCCGCCGAGCTGGTTGTCGTAGGGCCAGCCAATCGGCTCGGCGATGCGAACATAGCGGATGCGATCGGCGATGGCCTCCGAGCCGAAGCTTACGTCGCCGATGAGACAGGTGGCGTGGTCTTTCGACAAGTCCACGAATTCAGGGAACACCGGCGGCCGCGGGCGGGACCGCAGCGGCATCGGCATGAAGCAGGAAATGTTCGGGTCGCGATGGAGGAGTTCCTTGTTGCCGAAGACATCGATCAGGTAGAGGGCGTAACCCTTGGCATCCGTTTCTTTGTTCGAGTAAGTGTAGGAGGCCAGAAAGCACTTCTCCGAGAGCGCCCAGGGCGTCGAATAAAGCCCGCCGCCGTCCTGGGTGCCGCCTTGCAGGGCGGGCACGCCGTCCATGCCGCCTTCGGGCGGTTTCACGTCGGGCGTCACGATGGACATGCCTTTGGGCTCGTTGATGCCCAGGGACGGATCCACGACCACCAGCGGCCCAGCCGCCAGCGTGTGGTGGCCGGCGGCGATGCAGATGAGCTTCTTGCTGCCGGGAATGGAGCGGGTGTCCTCGAGAGACCACGGATTGACGAAGTGCTGCTTGAAGAGGGCATCGGCGCCGGTGCCGTCGGGCCGGATGGTCCAGATGGACTGGATGAAGGCCCAGCTGCGCTCGTGATATTCCCAGCGGAGATAGGCAACCGTGCCATCGTCCAGCGTATGGGGCAGGTAGTCGCCATCCTTGTTTGCGCTCAGGCGTCGGATGCCGGTGCCGTCGGGCTTCATCACGTAGAGGTTGCAGCTCGTCTCGTCCTTGTCGTATTCGTTGCATTGGAGCGAGGTGCCGCACCGCTCGGAAACGAAGACAATGTCGCCGCCGGCCGTGTAGGTTGGGTCTAGGTCACTCCACTCGCCGGAAGTGAGCTGGCGCAGGTTCTTCCCATCAATTCCAATCTCGTAGAGGTGGGTGGGCTCAACGGTTCGGCGGAAATTATAGCTCCGCGCGCGGTCGAGCCAGCCTTCGGGCGGCTGGTCGCTCGGCGTGCGCGCATAGCCGAACACGACGCGGCTGCCATCCCACCAGAGGTCCATCCCATGCACGTGACCAGGCCCCAGCGCGCGGTTTAGGAGGGAGCGAATGCTGGCGACGCCTGCGCTACTATCCCCAGCGGGCGCGGCAAGGACTGAGGATAGCCCCTGCCCTTTGGGAGCCGAAAGGATGCACAGGTCGCCGCCTGGACGAGAACACCAAGGCATGTGGTTCAGGCAGACATCAGGGTAAGTTTCCTGCGTGAAGCGCTTCACGAAGAGCAGGTGGTCGAAATCGAGCACCGGGTTGGCGAAGACCAACCCGCGCACCACCCGTCGTGTTTCCAGGTAAAGCGCACGGCGTGAGGCGTCGGCGGCGTCTTTGGGCAGCGCCTGAAAGCGTTGGGCCACGTCATCCAGCTTTCGCAGCGCTGGTCCACAATCGACTCCTGCCTGGCGCAAATCGGCGGCCAGCTTGCGGCCTCGCTCAATAAAACCTGCGGTCGGATAAGACGTCGCGGCATCAGGCGACTTCATGGACTTGGCGGTGGACCACTGGCTGAGGCTGCTTTGATTGGCCGGCCGGTGCAGCGCCAGGTTGCGTTCCGGGGCGGCGGGTCCATAGACCTCCACCTCATCCAGATGGAGGAAGATAGGGGCGGCGCTGGGTATTTGCAGCCGGACGAAGCGCCCGCGCACCTCGCTCCCGTCGAATCGAACTTCGAGGGGCGGCGCGCCCCTGATACCCTCGAAATGCTTCCCCTGATTCTCGTGACGCAGCGTCCACTGGTTGCCATCCTCCGAGGTCAGGATCCGCAGGTTGTCGGCATTATGCAGGCCGGCCGCGTAATCAAGCCGGTTGAACACCACGATGCGGTTGAGGGGCATAACCTGGCCCAGGTCCACCTGCCACCAGGGATTGGGTTCCTGGCTGGTGTGAAACGCGTACTTGCCATCCTTGATGCCGTCACAGCCTCCGCGCGCGTCGGTTTCGGTCGACACCACGCCGGCCACCCCGTCCTCAATCGCCTTGGCCTGCTCGAGCCAGTCTTCCTCGATTTGCCGGTGGATCACTTGGCCGATGAGCGCTTCATCGCGCGGCCGGGAGGCAGATGGCACGGGAGCGAGACCCGCCGAAAGCAGCGCCGGACACAGAACATTGAACAGACCGGCCAGAAGAAATCCGGCTTGCCGACCCGAAGTGAATGGCAGGCTCATAACGACGCTGTTCTTCTACCCGCTGAGCCAAAAAGGCGCAATCTTCGATTCGCAGCGCAACAGACCCGGACTCGCGGGAAGCAGTTTGGCCTGGAGTAAGCGCGAAAACGAGAGCACTCCGCAACCCACTTCAGCCGCCGAGCAACTCGCGAACCTTGGCCCCGATATCCGCATGCTTCATCAGCGACTCGCCGACCAGGATGGACTGTGCGCCGCACTTCGCCAATCGCTCGACATCGGCACGGGTGTGAATGCCGCTTTCAGCAACCAGCAGTGGCGGCGTGGCGCCAGGGGCAGAGTGCAAGCACTTGGCGAGTTGCACAGTCGTGGCCAAATCCACCTTGAAGGTCTTCAAATTGCGGTTGTTGACACCAACCAGTTGCACTCCGGCATTCAGGGCACGATCAAGCTCCGCCTGGTCATGCACCTCGATCAGCGCCGCCAGGCCTGCGCCCGTGGCCAGCGCGTGGAAGTGCTTCAACTGGGCATCGCTCAAGATGGCGACAATCAACAGGATCGCGTCCGCCCCCCACTCAATGGCCTCCAGAATCTGCCGCTCATCAATGATGAAATCCTTCCGGAGCAAGGGCAATTGCACCGCTCCGCGAATCTGTTTCAGGTAGTGCAGCGAACCCTGGAAGAACTTCTCGTCCGTGAGCACCGAAAGGCAACTCGCCCCCGCCGCCTCGTACTCCCGGGCGATCCGCACAGGGTGAAAGTCCGGGCGAATCACCCCGGCAGACGGCGAAGCCTTCTTGACCTCGGCAATCAGCGCTACCGGACCGATTTTCGGCTTCCGCAGTGCGCCGTAAAAATCCCGCCGCCCTCCCCGCGCCTCGATCGCCCCCTGCAAATCGGCCACTGACAGCGAGCGCCGGGGCAGCCGCGCCACCTCGCGCTGCTTCTCTTCAACGATGGTATCCAGGATGGTCACAATTCAGGTTCAGATTCGAGCTTCGGTCTGACTTCGGTTCTCGGCATTCGGCCCTTATGACTCGTCCTCATCTCTAATCCCCTGCATCCGCTTGGCCGGGCAGCCGGCGCGCAGCCAACCGTTCACGAATGGGTCCAGGTCACCGTCCATTACTGCCTGCACGTTGCTGGTTTCCACCCCGGTGCGGAGGTCCTTCACCATCCGGTAGGGCTGGAAGACGTAGCTACGAATCTGGTTGCCCCAGGAAATGCTGCCTTTGTCTCCGTAAAAGCGCTCCATTTCGGCCTTCTGTGCGTCCACCCGCTGGGCGTAAATGCGCGAGAGCAGCAGCTTCATGGCCGCGGCGCGGTTCTGATGCTGGGAGCGCTGGCTTTGCGAGGCGACAACCAGGCCGGTAGGAATGTGCGTGATGCGGACTGCGGTTTCCACCTTGTTCACGTTCTGGCCACCTTTGCCGCCGGACCGAAATGTGTCCACTGAGAATTCGTTGGGCGGGATCGCGATTTCCTCGTCGTCCTCCTCGATTTCCGCAATCACGTCCACGCTGGCAAAACTGGTGTGCCGCCGCTTGTTGGCGTCGAAGGGGGAGATGCGCACCAGGCGATGCACGCCCCGCTCAGCCTTGGCATAGCCGTAGGCATTCTCACCAGTCATGACGATGGTCGCGCTCTTGATGCCCGCGGTTTCGCCCGGCAGAACGTCGCTGACCTCCACCTGCCAGCCACGGGTTTCCGCCCAACGCTGGTACATGCGGAGCAACATGTTCGCCCAATCGCAGGATTCGGTGCCGCCTGCACCTGCGTTGATGTTCATGATGCAGTTGCTCTTGTCGTGCCTGCCGTTGAGAAACACTTTCAACTCAAGCGAATCCAGCTCCTTGAAGAGCCTGGACAGATCCAACTCCAACTCCCGCTGGATCTTAAGCTGGGAAGCCTCCGGCTCGGCTTCACCCAGCTCCACCATGACATGGAAATCCTCGAGCTGCTTCTCCGCCTTGAGCAGCGGTTCGGTCTTGTTGCGGAGTGAGTTGGCCTCCTCAATGAGCTTCTGGGCCTGCTCTCGGTTGTTCCAGAAGCTCTCCGCCGCCATCAGGGCGTTGATCTCGCCCAAACGTCTCTGCGCGCCCGGGACGTCAAAGAAACCTCCGCAAATGGGCTAGTTTATCGGTCGCGGTCACCAACTCGGCTGTAATTGTGTCGAACATTCCGCAGAGGGTAGGTCCTGGCGGGCCGGGTAGCAAGTTGAAGGTAGCGGCCGCGAGCCGTTTCAGCCTTGAACTATAACCCACAAAGCTTGAGTCTGGCCCAGATGAACTTCGCCATTTGCAACGAGATTTTTGAGGGTTGGAAACTTGAGGACACCCTGGCCTGCGCGGCGCGGCTTGGCTATGCCGGAGTCGAAATTGCGCCTTTCACCATGGCGAACTCGGTGACCGATATTTCCGCAAAGGAGCGCCAGGCCGTGCGCGACGCCGCCGCACGGAACAAGATCGAGATCGCCGGCATCCACTGGGTCCTGGTAAAGCCCGAGGGTCTTTACATCAATCACCCCGAGCGCAGCCTGCGGGAGCGCACGGCGAATTACTTCTGCGACCTGGTGGATTTCTGCGCCGATCTTGGCGGCAAGGTTATGGTCGTCGGCTCACCCAAGCAGCGCAACCTGCTGCCGGGCGTTTCCCGCGAGCAGGCGTGGGAGTGGGCGGCGGCAACATTCCGCCATGCGGTCGCGCAGGCCGAGCAACGAGAGGTGACCATTTGTTTCGAGCCGCTGGCGCCAGTCGAAACGAACTTCATCAATACCGCCGCCGAGGCCCTTCAGTTCGTGCAGCAGCTGAAGTCCCCTCGTTTCAAAATCATCCTCGATGTGAAGGCGATGTGCTCGGAAACAAAACCTATCCCCCAGATCATCCGGGAATCGTGGCCGCACTTCGCCCACTTCCACGCGAACGACCGGAATCTGAAAGGGCCCGGCTTTGGGGAGGTCGATTTCAAGCCCATCGCGGCCGCGCTGAAGGAAGTCGGCTACCAAGGCTTCGTTTCGGTGGAAGTGTTCAACTTTGACGAAGGCGCGGAGGTGATTGCCAGCAAGAGCCTGGATTACCTGAAGCGCTCATTTGCCTCATAGAGGCTGGGGGGGACGAAACCGCACGCAGACTCGGCGCGAGCCACTAAGCGGCGGGCTTAGCGTTGGCGTCCGTTGCTGGCGGTGTTTCCCCTGTGTTCTTCGCCAAGGTCTCGCCAATAAGGACTAACAACTCATCGTTGTCGATAGGCTTGTGAAAAAAGCCCGCTGCGCCGGCTGCCAGCGCGCGTTCCTTGCATTTTGCCGGGTCACTGCCGGTGATGACCACGATGGGAATGTTCCTGGCTTCCTCCAGCCGCCGCAGCCAATTCATGATGAGAAATCCGTCCCAGGGAACTCCGCCTCCGGGGGCCGCATCAGTGGGAAAGCTCAGGTCGAGCAAAATGAGGTCGGGCTTTTCCTTGCGCACCGAGCTGACCGCAGCCGCTCCATCCTCCGCCGTGACCACATCATAGCCATTGGAAGTCAACTTCATGGACATGGTCTTCAGGATCAGACGATTGTCATCCACGACCAAAATCTTCTTACGATTCATAATGCGCTGCGGGCTGCTCGCTGACGGCGAAACACGGCCGGTCGCTCCGGGGATCATCTCCCGAGGCTTCCGTGCATAATGCACGCGATGCGGTCCGCTATCAGCATTCAAAGCAAGAGGCATTCCAAATATTGGGCATTCCTGAGAAGATTCAGGTCGCGCAGCAAAGCAATTTGCCACAAACTTGTGCATCCATGGCCAACACATTCTTCGATCCCGGCGACCAACGCGCTGCGAAGGTGCAGGATCTCTTTGCCAGGATCGCGCCGCGCTACGACCAGATCAATGATCTCCAGAGCTTCGGGCTGCACCGTTACTGGAAGCGGCGGGTGATCCGGTTGGCCCGCCCGGAACCTGGGCAGCGCGCGCTTGACCTCTGCTGCGGCACGGGCGACCTCGCGCTGGCACTTGCCCGCCGCGGCGCGCAGGTCGCGGGCCTTGATTTCAGCGAGCCGATGCTCGCCGCGGCCCGGAGCAGGAAATTCCAAGTCCAGTCAGAGGCCAAATCAGCCCCCCCGGGCTTTGTCCGTGGTGATGCGATGCGGCTTCCATTTTCCGACAACGCCTTCGACGTCGTCACAGTGGGATACGGCTTGCGCAACCTGGCCAGGTGGGAGGCGGGCCTGGAGGAAATGCAGCGCGTCGCCAAGCCGGGCGGGCGTTTGCTGGTGCTGGATTTCGGCAAACCGGACAACGCCGTCTGGCGTAGCCTGTATTTCGGCTACCTGAAGCTATTTGTGCCCTGGCTGGGGCTGATTTTTTGTGGCAACGCCGGCGCCTATGCCTACATCCTTGAATCGCTCAAACACTACCCGGCTCAGCATGCGGTCGCGGCCAAGATGCGCGAACTTGGCCTAATCAATCTGCGAACCATCGCCCTGCTGGGGGGAGCAATGAGCATCAACTACGGAGAGAAAGCCAAAACCCGCATCCCGAACATGGCTTGACGCCTCCAGGCGCTCAGGTAAACGTAGCGAACACATTTATGAAGATTACCCCTTACGG
>Ga0114951_10004976_pt1 | contig 12518 bp, 13 predicted proteins | sample AM7aDNAmetaG_FD_88677 | JGI IMG/M metagenome (GOLD analysis project Ga0114951, IMG submission 88677) | Freshwater microbial communities from Finland to study Microbial Dark Matter (Phase II) - AM7a DNA metaG | ecosystem: Environmental > Aquatic > Freshwater > Lake | place: Finland: Lake Alinen... | reverse complement strand
CGGTCGCGCTTCACTTTGAGCTGGATGCTGACCGGGGTCTGCAACACGACCTCGCCATACCGGCCCAGTTGCTCGCTGGAGCAATTGGCCGCGTCCTCGCATTGAATGGTGATGAGCTTGGAATCGGCAAAGCGGTCCACCACGTCGCTGAGGTGGCCATCGAAGAAGATGGTGCCGCGATCAATGATGATGACGCGATCACACAGCTCCTTGATGTCGGTCATGTAATGGCTGGTGAGCAGGATGGTGGTCTTCTGCTTCGCGTTGTGCTCGCGCAGGAACTCGCGCACCGTCTTCTGGGAGACCACGTCCAGGCCGATGGTCGGCTCATCCAGGAACAGGACTTTCGGCTGGTGGAGCAGCGACGCGATCAGCTCCATCTTCGTGCGCTCGCCCAGCGAAAGCTCGCGCACGCTGACGTCAAGCTTGTCGCGCACGGCGAGCAACTCGCTCATCTCGGCGACCGTGCGCGCCAGCGCGGCGGGCGAGATGCCGTAGATCCTGGCGTTTAACTCCAGCGATTCGCGCGCCGGGAGGTCCCACCAAAGCTGGTTCTTCTGGCCGAGCAGCAGGGCGAATTGGCGGCGGTAGCCATCATCCCGTTCCCACGGAGTATAACCGAGCACGCGGGCGGAGCCGCTGGTGGGATACAGCAGACCCGCCAACATTTTCAGCGTGGTGGTCTTGCCCGCCCCGTTGGGACCGAGGAAGCCGACCAACTCCCCGGGTTGAATGGCGAAGCTGACGTCCTTGACCGCCACGGTCTGCTCGTAGCGGCGGCGGAACAACCCCCGGACTGCACCCGCAAAGCCCGGCTCTTTCTTGTAGGTCCGAAATGCCTTCGTCAGACCGCTGACTTCGATAGCGGGTTTGCTCATGAGAGGTGCTGGGTTTGGCGGGTTGCAGCTTGCGGCGGACAAGGCCCGGGCCGTTCGAGTTTCACCACGCCGGGCGGGGTGATGGCATCCCCCCGGGACGGGTCAGCGCGAGAGCTGTTTCTCCAGGTAGCTGACGATCTGGCGAACGCTGGCATCCACTTCCATGCGGTCTTTGACCAGGCGGCAGGCGTGCAGCACGGTACCGTGGTCGCGGCCACCGAAGGCGTCGCCGATAGCGCTCAACGAAGTCTCGGTCATCTGGCGCGAGAGGAACATGGCAATCTGGCGCGGAAAGGCGATATTCTCGGGCCGGCGTCGGCTGGTCATGTCTGCCAGGCGAATGTCGTAATGCTCGGCGACTTTCTTCTGAATGGCCTCGATGTTGACCGTGTAGCGGCCTTCCTCGTTGAGAATCTCCCGCAGCAGGCCCTCCACCATTTCGAGGCCCAGCTTCTGGCCGGTCAGCGCGGCGTAGGATGCCACGCGAATCAACGCGCCTTCCAGGCGCCGGATGTTGGTGCGAATCCGGTTGGCGAGGAAGTTGAGGATTTCCTCGGGAAGTTCCGCGCCCATGATCTGGGCCTTCTTCTTCAGAATCGCCAGGCGCACCTCGACATCGGGCGGCTGCAGATCCGTCACCAGCCCCCACTCAAAGCGCGACATCAGCCGATGCTCGAGGTTCTGAATCTCGCTGGCCGGACGGTCGCAGGTCAGCACGATTTGCTTGTGCGCCTCGTGCAGCGCATTGAACGTGTGAAAGAACTCCTCCTGAATTCGCTCTTTGCCGGCCAGGAACTGGATATCGTCAATGAGCAGCACATCGGTCTGCCGGTATTTCTTGCGAAAGCGGGCGAGCTGGTTGTTCTGGATGCCGTCGATGTATTCGTTGGTGAACTTTTCGGAGGACAGGTAGGCCACCCGCGCGCCCTTCTTGTTGGCTGAGACATGGTGCCCGATGGCGTGCAGGAGATGCGTTTTGCCCAGACCGACGCCGCCGTAAAGGAATAGCGGGTTATACGACTTGCCGGGCGACTGCGCCACCGCCAGCGCGGCGGCGTACGAGAAGTTATTGTTGTTGCCGACTACGAAGGTGTCGAACGTGTTCTTCGGGTTGAAGCCCGGCTCCTGATTAACCAAGGCTCGTTCGGGGGCTGGCTCAGCCGACTTCTTCCTGGCTGGGAGCGGTTGGGCCGCCGGCTGGACCTGGTTGCTCCCGGAACCGACTTTGAATTTCACCTGCAGTTGCCGCCCCGACGCGAGCGCAATCACCTCTTGCAGCAGCGGCATGTAGTTGTCTTTCAGCCACACTTCACAGAAGTCATTGGCGACTTCCAGGATGATGCTGTTGTTGTCCTGCGCGCTGGCGCGCACCGGGGCGAACCAGAGGTCGTAGGTGTCGCCACTCAGCATGGAACGTAACTGTTCCTGTGCTGCCACCCAAATCTTCTCTGCGGTAACTTGCATGTCTTTTTCACCAAAAGCCCGATTTCCGGGCATTTTATTCACTTAGCCAGTTTGCCGCATTTTAACCCCTGCCCTCGATGAACGTGCTTCGCACCGCATTAACACCCAACCGTAAAATCCTGCACTTCCTATCGTGGCGGCCCTTCTGATCAAACAGAACACTGACGCAAACTGCTGTGAATGAACGACTTATAATACAAAACCAACCTGACTTGCTGCCCTACGCCTCCGGGGCCCGATCTGACCGGGCAAACTTGCTGCTAATGGCGATGGTTTTATGCAATGTAGCTCTCGTTTGCGAGGACAACATATTAACTCTTATTAACGAGTTATTCACAGGCCGGCTTACCCCAATAAAATCAGGCTTTGGAGGCCTCTTTCGGGGTGAGCCGCAGCCCGCGTGCGCTCAAACCGCCTGCTCGCCGGTCTCTTCGGTTCGGATCCGAACCGCGTTCTCGATGTTGCTGACGAAGACCTTCCCATCGCCAATCTTGCCGGTCTTGGCCGCCTTCACGATCGCATCCACGGCCGCCGTGACCTGGCTGTCCGCGAGGACGATTTCGACCTTTATCTTGGGCAGGAAATCAACCGTGTATTCACTGCCGCGGTAAATCTCGGTGTGGCCCTTCTGCCGGCCAAAGCCCTTGACCTCCGAAACAGTCATGCCTTCGACGCCCAGAGCCGATAGAGCTTCTTTGACGTCTTCGAGTTTGAAAGGTTTAATGATGGCCTCAATCTTTTTCATGTCATGCTTCCGTTTTGTGGGCAAGATATTAACACTCCGGGCAAAGCTGTAAACAGGATTGTGTTAGAAATCTGCTCTGCAATTCGGCTTCGGCTCGCACCGCAACCATCGCTGCCATCCCGTAATCCTACGAGGCGATTGCAAAACTCCGTAGCAGCCAAGGTGCTGCGGAGGGTATCATGCTCAGAACTCCTGGCACCGTGGAAACGCCGTGAGCTCAGTTCCCCCTCACCCCAGCCCTCTCCCCAAAGGAGAGGGAGAGGCCAAGCCCGACGCTTGCAGAGCGTGCGCGCCCGCAGGCTCGTAGCGCGGCCAGCGTGGCTCCCTCTCCCCTGGGGAGAGGGCCGGGGTGAGGGGGAACTGGGCCGCCGAACTGACGCTGCCGCCCAAAACGTCTTTGGCACGCGTGAGACCGAGCCTCAATTCCTAGCGGCATTGGACAAGAATGTCCGCGCTCCAGAAAGATGTGAGCTGCGCACAAGTCGGGTGCCACGGTTCGGAAATTAACTCCTGCTATTGTGGCAATTCAAAATCCCCCAGGCTTTTCGGTCACCCCTGACTGACTAGCCCGGTTTTTACGCCGGAGCATGGAGAAGCTCGACCAGGCACCCGAATTCCAGTACAAGGTAGCCGAACTGATGAAGAAGTTAGGCCTGGCAAATACTACGATCCTGATTCCGGCAGCGCTTGGGCTCCTGGCGGCAGTGGTGCTGGCGCTCTGGCTTGGGCGCGGGTCAGACAAACCGCTCGTGCAGCGCGTGCCGGGGACCGACCAGGCCCCGGGCAGCGAACTGGGCGGCAAGGCCAACCCCGTCCTCGCCGGCAAGGTCATTCGATCCGACGGCCAGCCGGCAGATCTTCCCGGCGCATGGCCGCAATTCCGGGGGCCAAACCGTGATGGCATCAGCACCGATAAGGTGAGCCTCGCGCGCGCCTGGCAGCCTGCGGAACCGCGCGAGCTGTGGGCGGTTGACGTGGGCGAAGGCTACGCCGGCCCCGCAGTCCTCAACGGGCGCGTCTATCTCATGGACTACGACCGCGACAAGAAGCAGGACGCCCTCCGCTGCCTGTCGCTGGCGGACGGGCGGGAGATCTGGCGCTTCGCCTATCCCGTCCCGGTGAAGCGCAACCATGGCATGTCGCGCACCGTGCCGGCGCTCACGGACAAGCTGCTCGTGGCGATGGGTCCCAAGTGCCACGTCGTCTGCCTGGACCCGGCGACGGGCGAACTGCGCTGGGGACTGGACCTGGTCCGCGAATACGGGGCGACCGTGCCCCCCTGGTACGCCGGGCAGTGCCCGCTGATCGACAACGGCGCGGTCATCCTGGCGCCCGGCGGCAAAGCGACGCTGCTGCTCGCGTGCGACGCCCAGACCGGCGCTGCCCTCTGGCAAACCCCCAATCCACACGGCTGGAAGATGACCCATTCCTCCGTGATGCCGATGGAGTTCGAGGGCCAGCGCATGTATGTGTATTGCGCCAACAATGGAGTGGTGGGCGTATCGGCGAAGGACGGCTCAATCCTCTGGGAGACCACCGCATGGAAGATCAGCATCGCCACCGTGCCGTCGCCGCTGATTCTGAGCGACGGGCGGATCTTTCTGAGCGGCGGTTACAACGCCGGCAGCCTGATGCTGAAGCTTCGCAAGGAAGGCGACCGCCTCGTGCCGCAGACCCTCTTCAAGCTGGAGCCGGAGGTCTTTGGCGCCACGCAGCACACGCCGATACTTTGGGACAACCATCTTTACGGTGTGCGTGCCGACGGCAAGTTCGTTTGCCTGACCGTGGAGGGAAAGCCGGTGTGGGCCAGCGCCGCCGGCCAGCAATTTGGCTTGGGACCCTTTATCCTGGCCGACGGCCTGCTTTTTGCCGTGAACGACGGAGGCCTCCTGCGTCTCATCGAGGCGACGCCGGAAAAATACTCACTGCTCGCGCAGGCGCAGGTGTTGAAAGGCCGCGAGTCGTGGGCGCCGCTGGCGCTGGCGGGGGGGCGGTTGATCGCCCGAGATCTCACCCGGATGGTATGCCTGGATGTTGCGCGGCATTGAGGAACATCCAACACCCAACATCGAACATCCATTGGCCACTTGCTGAGCAGTCATTGGATGTTGGTTGTTCGATGTTCCAGTTCAATGCCCCGGAGTCGCCGGGTCGCTCCAATAGAAGCTCAGCACCTGGACGTCGCGCGGGCCGTTGCGGCCCAGGATAGCTGTAAAATAGCGGGTGTAGCTGCTGTTGAGCGTGGCGGTGATGTCCACCCTGAAGGTCTTGCTCCGCACATCGCAGAATTGCGAGAGCTGCCCCACTAACATCCGGGGGATATTGGGCATGCGCACCACATCCCCGACATTCCGATACGGTCCAAGCATACCAGGAGCCATCGGGTCCGGCGCACCTTGACGGCCGCCAACAATGGCCTCGGCCATCATGGCATCAACGCCCGGGATCAATTGGAGAACTTCCTCCGAAGCCGTGTTGATGTTGATCTTGCCACTAGAGAGCGGCGTAAACAAGTTGGTCAGGCCGGCGGTAACCGACGGCGCGGCGCTTACGGATCGGCCATACTGGTCGCGGTTCTGGCTGTAGTAATTTGGCTGAACGTTGGTCGCGATCCCCCCGTAGTAGATTTCCGGGGTGACGCCCTTAATCAGCAGCAGCTCGGAGATGTCGTCAATCGGCCCGTTCTTCGACGCATAGGGCGGAGTCAATCCCTCGTAGTAAGGAGTCTCCGCCCCCTCGACGTGCGTCTGGTCGTCGGGGTCGATCCAGTCGAGGATGGAGTTGACGATGGGCGTGGCCTCACCCGGGGCAACGCCCATGAGTGTGAGGGCCTGGGGCAGGACCTGTTGCAGAATGGGTTCCGGGGAGTTGATGTTGAACTTGCTCTCCAGGTCGGTGATCTTCCAGTTCACCGTGCCGTGTCCGATGGTGAGAGGGTTCTGCACGGAGGCGATCGGATTGTTGGTGGGACCCAGGAAGCCCGAGCCGGTGGCCCACGGCTGGTCGAGCGAATCGTAGGGCTCCATGGGATTGGCCAGCGAATTGGCGAGAACCCAGCGGGCATACTCGACCCCGGACCGGCCCAGCCATTCCAGTTCCGCTTCGCTGTTGGCATTGCGGGCCAGCTTGGTCTCCACTTTCATGGAGTAGGCAAACCCCGACGCCAGAATGGTCAGGACGATGATCGAGATCATCACGATCAGCAGGGCGATGCCCTGCTGGGAGGAGCGAGTGGCGCGAGGAGCCAAACCCGAAACCCGAAACCCGAAACCCGAAGTTCGAAGGCCGGACGGAAGCCGTCGTGCGTGGTGCGCAAAGCCAAGGACGCGGGCCGCGAAGCGGGCCGCGCGCTGCGTGATCGCCGCAGCGGGGCAGCGGGATGAGCCGAGAGGAAGCTTCATCGCAGTCTGGGGTTCATTCCGCCGGGATTGGGCAGCACGCCCGGATTTCCAGGGTTACCCCCGCCCGGTGTGCCGGGCTGGCCGCCCCCCCGGGGCGTCTGCCAGACTGGTTGCACGGTCATCGACGGTATGCTGATAATGCGCGTGATCTCTTCCGTGATTCGGCTGGAGTGGGGATTATCCGCCAGCTTCAAGGTGAGCATAATCATCTTGGGCAGTTGATTGGTCTTGGGCCCCTCCCACGTGTCCACCCACTCGGGCGGGTTCTTGTTCGAGTCCCAAAACTGCATGTCCAACCCCTTCACGTTCTTCGCCAGCACGATCGGGTAGTCCTTCTCATCCTTATCCGGATCCATCACCAGGGGATTCTGCCGGAGGACAAGTTGACGGGAGCCGTCCGGCCCCGCCTCGATGGAGTAGGTGACGCGGCGCACGTCCAGGTCGCCAAACTTGCCGCTGCGCGGGAAAGACTTGGACAAACGGGCGACGAAGCTTAACACCGGTGAATCGCCGTTCTCAGCCGCAAAGTAATAATACGGCAGGTTGGCGGCGAAAGATTGCGCCGAGCCAAGCGAGTCTTCCAACACGCGGATCGTAATGCGCGCCCGTTGCGCCGAAGCCGCGGCGTCGAGGCCTGTCTTGGACGAGCGCAAGATCGCGGTCCAGCTCGAATAGATCGCCGCCAGGACCAGCGAGAGGAGGCCGATCGCGATCATGATCTCCACCAGCGTAAAGGCGGAGCGGAGCGTTGAGCGTCGCGGCTTCATCAGCGGAAGGTGGAGCGGCCAAACCCTGACTGCGACTCCGGCCGATACAGGTAGATACTCATCAGGTCCACCGGTTGCGAAACGCCGTGCCGGTGTACCACGATGTTCACCTGCCAGAGGCCGTTGGTCTCGACTTCGTAGGTATCCGTCTGCCAGGAGTAACCCGGGTAGAGGTTGCCAAAGTCGCCGGAGTCGGTGCCCTCGGTTAACTTGTTGGTGTTACAGGCTTGCGCCGCCACCATGCCGGCATCCAGCTCGACCCGCCGCAAGCTGCGCGCGTTGCGCAGCACGCTGGAAACCATCGCCAGAATCGCAAAGACGGTCATGAAGAAGATGCCGCTGGCGATCATGACCTCCAGGAGGCTGAAAGCGGTTTGGGAGCGACGGGATGCGCGGCCTGAGGTCTGCTCCGACGCGCGGCCCGGCGCCCGGCATTCGTCATGTGGCAGGCAGCCACTCATCGTCGGGCCCACTCACGGAGCGGGTCACGCACGACGCCTGCCAGACCCGTGGTTATCTCCAGCTCAATGCCCATCCGATCCCGGCCGTCGAAGAGAATCATCTTCATCTCATCCGAGACGCCGTTCGGGTAAAACCGGACCCGCACGGACTCCGCGTCGTTGAACTCCACCCCCGACATATTGACATCCATCGTCTCGATGATGACATCTCTGGAAAGCTGCGCCGACAAGCCGGACCCGGGGGCTGCCGGGGCGTCCAGCGGCAACTCGCCCGCCGGTGCGCTGGCCGAGGGTGCCGGGCTGCCGGCGCCGGCCAACTCCAGGCGGTTTTGCCGGGGATGAAAGATCACCTCGGTAACATGGCCCTGCATGATTGCCCGGGCGCGGGCATGACTGCAGACTTCCACGATATCCTTCACCGCCTGGCGCATCGGAGCCTTGCGCCAAGTTTTGTAAACGATCGGCACGCTCATGGCCATGACGATGCCCATGATGGCCACCACGATCATGATCTCGATCAGTGTGAAGCCGCGGAGGCGGGTAGCGCGTGCCGGGCGAGGGGACGCCGGTACGCGGTGCGTGGGGCGTGGGGCGTGTTCCGGCGGCGCTTCACGCGCTACGCTCCACGCACCACGCGCCATCGGCCCTCGGACTGCAGCTTGTGCCCTCATGAACTCACCGCGCGATATTGGCCGTGATGGCGAACATGGCGGACAGCACGCTCAGCAGGAGGAAGCCGACGCCCGCCGCCATGACGATAATCAGCGTCGGCTCGATCATGTTGGTCATCACCCGCAAGGCGATGGCCAACTCGTTCTCGTAAGTGTCCGCCACGTTCTTCAGCGCGCCCGGCACGTCGCCGGTGTCCTCGCCGATCTTCACCAGGTCCACCATGAGCTGGGGGAAGATTTTGCACCGCGCCAGCGGCTGGGCGATGGTCTTGCCGTCCGTCACCTCTTCGCGGGTCTTGGCGATGGCCTCCTTCACAATGCTATTGGGGATGATCTGCTCGGTGATCTTGAGGGCGGTCAGCACGGGCACCCCGTTCTCCAGGAGGGTCGAGAGGGTGCGCGCAAACTGGCCGAAGATATTCAGCTTGATCACCTTGCCGAAGAGCGGCGCGTTCATGCGCCAATGGTCGATCTTGCGGCGGCCCTGATCCGTCGCCTGGAATCGTTTGAACAAAATCACCGCGGCGATCACCACCGCGAGCATCAGCCACCAGTAAGCGGCAAAGACATGGCTGATGCTGACCAGTATTTGCGTCATGAGCGGCAGCGGCACGTTCATCCCCTGGAAGATGGACATGAACTTCGGGAGCATGTAGGACATGAAGAAGAACATGATGCATATCCCCACCACCGTGACGAAGGCCGGGTAAACCATCGCGGAGGCGAACTTCGACTGCACCTGGGCAAACCGCTCGAAATGATCCGCCATACGCCGCAGCACCTCGACCAGCGCGCCGCTCGATTCGCCCGCCCGCACCATGTTCACATACAAATCGGAGAAGATCCGCGGCTGCTTGGCCATCGAATCGGACAGGCTCCGTCCCTCCATCACGTCCTGCTTGAGCTCTTTGCTGACGTCGGCCGAGATGCCTTTGGACTCCAGGTGCGTCATGCTGTTGAGCGCGACCGTCAAGGGCATACCGGAACTGAGCAGGTTGGCCAACTGCTGCGTGAACGTGGCCAGCTCCTGCAGCTTCGGCTTGCGCTTCTGGGCCATCGCCGCCCGTAACGTGGGGGGCAGTAAGTCGCGCCAGTTTCGCTTCTGGCCGGAGGACCGCTCGACCGCCGCCGCGATTGCCCCGCCTTTGGCCGCATTCACCGCCACCGGGAAAAGTCCCAGGCGCTCAATTTGCATCAGGGCCGCCGAACGGTCGGCGACCTCTAGCATGCCCTCGACGACTTCACCGGTTCGGCGACGGGCCTTGTACGAAAATTGCGGCATATAGCGGAATTGCTTCTTTCTTCAACAAGCAGCTTAGCTGAAAGTTGCGCTATTCCAAGTGACAATTTGGAGCAGCGCCTGCCCTGAATTCTTCAGGCGCACTGTGGCGGAGCCCGGTTCAAGGCACGCCCCAGCTACAATTCCTGCTATTTTCTCCTTGCCCGGGGGGGCGGGAAGCCCTAGAAATCAGCCCGACAAAGCGGATTCGGGCTTGGGCGGGTTCCCTGTGCCATGCGGCACTTCGGGGGAACAATCCGCAAGCGACCGACCGCAAAACAAGGAACCAATGAAGATCGGAATGCTACTACCAGTGCTTGCCGCGAGCGCGTTGCTCTGCGGATGCAAGCAAACTACCGTCACCCATGCGATGACCGTCAGAATTGCGCCGGATGGAGCCAGGACCATTACGGAGGAGAAGTCGGTCTCACAATATACCGAGATCTCCAACACCGACAGCACGAAGGCAATCTTGCACGAGTTCGACCAGAAGTAGAAAGGAGCCACTGCGATTATGAAAAACATCAGGATTATTCTAGCGGCAACGGCAACCGCGATATTGATGGGTTGCTCCCCAACCCTCGCCACAAAGACCGTGTCGGTGACTACCTACCCGGATGGAAAGAAGGAAACGGTCGAGCGTAAGGAGCTAAAGCAAACGTTCAGCACTCCGCAGACCACGTCCACTGACGACGTGATCAGCTCTTGTGGGAAGTAGGCGCGGAGAATTCCCTTCTCCGGCGCGGATTAGACGCGGAATGCCTGGCCGCTGGGCGGCAGGCATTCCGCTTGTTTATTGGGTCACAAACAGGTTGAGTAACCCGAGGGGGGACTTGCTGCCCCCTGGTCAAAGCGCCAGCGCGAGGGGGGCGAGCTTTTGCCGCCGGCTGGGGCTGATGTGGTGTGCCGCCGCCGCGTTGGGCCTGGCGGCTACCCCCGGCTGCGCGACGCATCCCTCGAAGCTTGACAATGCCCCGAAACTGGCGAGCCGGGAGGAGTTGCTGAGGAACCTGGGCCACCCCCTCCGGATCGACCAAAAAGGAGTGTGCCAGGTTTGGCATTATCAGCGCCGTTACTGGAACTTGTTTACCCTGACCGCCAGCACTTGGCTGGCCCAATACAGCCTGGATGCCACGGGGAAGGTGCGCGAGGTTGAAATCCAGGAATCGAGCGTCTCCCGCGGGCTCTGGCGCCGAACCAGTTTGCCTGAAGACTTTCAGGAATTCAGGTAAGGCGGTCTCGACCAGAGCACCGGTCTGCAGGGCTGCCCCTCAGCGCGAGCGGGGAACACGGCGTCCGACACGGGCAAAGCCCGCCCCTGCCGGAAATCAACCCCCGATTGACGAGGTAGGAGGTTTAATCACCTCATTGGTGCTGCCGCGGCGATAGCCCTGGAGGTCGAGGGTGACGTGCGCGTAGCCGATCTGCCGAAGCGCTTCGGCTACTTGGATCGAAGTCCCGTTCTCCAGGAACTTGCGCATCTCCGCGGGGCCGACCTCGATGCGGGCCAAGTGCAGCGTAGCGGTTAGTGGAGGGTTAATAGTCGATGGCGGGACTACCTTTCGTAGCTCGTGGTGGCGGACGCGGACATCGTAGAAACCCAGGTCGCGCAGGAGGTTCTCGGCCTGCTCGATCATTTTGAGCTTCTCCGGGCTGACGACTTCGCCATAGGGCACCCGCGAGCTGAGGCAGGCCATCTGGGGTTTGTCGGCCGTGGGCAGGCCAAGCTCGGCGGAGAGGGCGCGGATATCGGCCTTGGTCAGGCCAGCCTCTTTGAGGGGGGCGCGCACCTGAAACTGCGCGGCAGCCTGGGCGCCGGGCCGGTAATCGCCAATGTCGCTAGCGTTTTCGCCGTAGGCAATGACCGCGAACCCCTCCGCCTTGGCCAGCGGGGCCAGCTCGGTGAAGAGCTCGTGCTTGCAGAAGTAACAGCGGTTGTCCGGGTTGGCCAGGTAGCTGGCATTCTCGAACTCCCGGGTGCGCAGGACCCGCACGGGGAATCGGAACTGGCGTCCCAGGGCCAGAGCCTGCTCAAATTCCCGGCGGGGCAGGCTGGGTGAATCGGCAATCGCCGCCAGCGCCTTATCGCCTAACACCTCGTGCGCGACATAGGCCAGGAAGGCCGAATCCACGCCGCCGGAGTAGGCGACGAGGCAGGAGCCGTAGGAGCTGAGCAGTCCGCGCAGCCGTTCATATCTTTCCGATGCCACGCCCGCAAAATCGCATCTCACGGAGGCGAAGTCGAGGGGGTTCAGGTTGTTCCCCCTAAAAACGGCAGTTAACGCCAAGACGCCAAGCGGCAAAGGCACAGCGCGGCAGAGCCGCAACCGATGTCAACCACGGATAACATGGATTACACGGATATGGGGTATCCGCGAGTTGTTGGTTCGGAGTCCCGGCTTTAGCCGGCGAGGGCCAGGATTGGCAAGCCAACGGGCAGGGCGGTGGCGCGCCAGACCGGCTAAAGCCGGAACTCCGAACCAGGAACTCGCGAATGCGCCCACACGGATATGGGGTATCCTTGTAATCCGCGGTCAAAGTTCTTTGCAGCTTGCGAGCAAAGCGGGATATAGCAGTGCAGAGAGTCGCAGAGAGTTCTTCTTCTCAGCGTTTCTCCGCGTTCCTCTGCAGTGCTATACCCGAGAATCGCGCACTGTTGGCAAGATTTCTTGAGCCGTAAACAGGACCTTCAGGCCGAAGGCATGATTCATACCAGCCCAGGGCAACGCCCTGGGTTCACCGTCCAATTGTCATCCGGTTGCAGGCCAACGGCCTGCTTCATAGCGAAGGATGAATCGCGCCTTCAGCGCTCATGGGGTTTTGCGCTGATGAACCCAGGGCGTTGCCCTGGG
>Ga0114951_10004973_pt1 | contig 12526 bp, 6 predicted proteins | sample AM7aDNAmetaG_FD_88677 | JGI IMG/M metagenome (GOLD analysis project Ga0114951, IMG submission 88677) | Freshwater microbial communities from Finland to study Microbial Dark Matter (Phase II) - AM7a DNA metaG | ecosystem: Environmental > Aquatic > Freshwater > Lake | place: Finland: Lake Alinen... | reverse complement strand
TGCACCGATTGGCAAGCCAACACGGCTTTGTGTCACGGCCTGACCATTCCCCAGGTAACCGCCAATCAACAAGGAATCAACACCACTGGCTCCACCGATGGAAAGTACTTCATTATGAACGGTCGATCCCAGGATGCCAACGCCGTAGGAGAATTCGCCAATCTCCTGACGCCAGTTAATGTTCATCTCGAATCCCCGGTTCAGAACAGAGCCGGCATTGTACCGTATCTTCTGTCCAAGACCGTTACCCATGTGACCAGGTGTTGATAATTCAACAAGGATATCATCTGTAACGCGGTTATAGAAATCAAACTCTCCAGTAAGCCTGTTCTTGAATAGTCCGAATTCAAGACCGACATCTGTTTGTTTTGTGCTTTCCCATTTCAGATCGGGATTGCCGCTCTTACCGTAAGATGCTGCAGCAATAGCAGCATCAGGATCACCAATAACGGCAACAATATCTGACTGAACCCTGGCAAAACGATCGAAATAGCTTATCTTTTCATTTCCAATAATTCCCCAGCTGGCCCTGAGCTTTAAAGCAGAAAATATGGGAAGTTTTTCCATAAAGCTTTCACGTCCGATGTTCCAGCCGGCAGCCACTGATGGGAAATTCGAGAAGCGGTTAGCTGGAGCAAATTTCGATGATCCGTCGCGTCTGAAAGTTGCGGTGAACATATACTTATCCGACAGGGTATAATTAACCCTGAAGAGGTAGGAAAGCATGGAATAATATTCGTTAGGATCAACACCATTTGAAATGGACTGAATCGTGTTTACATTGTTAGCCGGATCATATATATAAGAAGGTCCGATATACCAAAAGTCACTTCCATTACGAATAACATTCTCTCCGGATAAACCTATTGATTCAGATTTGGTTTCTTGCATAGTATAACCGGCTACGGCATTAAAACTGTGCTTACCAAAGGTTTTAGTATAATTCAGGGTATTCTCCCAAAGCCAGCTGGTATTTTGTGAATTACCCTTGTAAATATCACTCAGGACATTTTGCTGTTGGGAAGCTGTACCATCAGGATTAAATACGGTGAATGCCGGAGTAAAGCTTTTAGATTGACCGAAGCTGGCATCCATTCCATAACTTGACCTTAAGGTAAAACCATCAAGGAAAGTGTATTCACCAAAAATATTTCCTACCCCTCTGACACCTGAAGCAAAATTGTTTGAGTTTGCCAGGTCGGCCAGCGGATTGCCAACATTATAAACCACGCCGTAAGATCCGTCAGCATAATAGGGATTCAACAACGGTTGGGCCCGGTAAACCGAGTACGTCACATTCGGTGCATTCTGCTGTTGATAGGGAGCCAGAGTAAAGTTGTTTCCAAATTTAAGATGGTCAGTCAGGTGATAGGTATTGTTAGCTTTAATGGTATAGCGGCGGTAGCTCGACTTATCAATTATACCGTCCTGTTGAAACAGTCCAAAACTCAGGTAGTACTCAGTTTTCGCTGTCGTGCCGGAAATCGAAAACTGGCTGTTATGCATTGGTGCCGGTTTAAAGACCAGACTTTGCCAGTCGGTATTTGGTACAGCATCTACATTATTATAGGTTCCTGAAACAATTTCATTTGTGATAATGGCGAACTCCCTGCCATTCAACAAATTAATTTTCTTTGAAAGATTCTGGATTCCAAATTCCGAGCTGAAGTTAAAGACTGGTTTGTCTGAGCCTTTGACCCCGGTTTTTGTAGTAACAATAATTACTCCGTTCGCTCCGCGTGAACCATAAATTGCAGTTGCCGAAGCATCTTTAAGCACCTCCATTGAGGCAATATCACCAGAATTTAAAAAGGAAATATTGTCAAGGATCACACCATCTACAACATAGATGGGAGAAGAGTTATTAAAAGTCCCGACCCCCCTGATACGGACAACCGGAGAAGCCCCTGGGGCTCCCGAGGTACTTGTGACCTGGACTCCGGCAACCTTACCCTGAAGGCTTTGCTCCGGGTTAACCGAGGTAATTTTGGTCAAGTCCTTAGCTTTTACCGAACTTACCGCACCGGTGAGATCGCTCTTCCTGACTGTGCCATATCCGATGACGACTACCTCCTCCAAAGAAGAGGCCTTGGTTTTCAGCACTACATCAATTTTTGTCCTGTTTCCAATCACTACTTCCTGAGTTTCATAACCCACGAAGGAAAACACAAGTACAGCATCCCCGGCTTTCACTTCAATGCGGTATTCGCCATTCATATCTGTGATGGCGCCATGAGTGGTTCCTTTCACTGCAACGGATGCAGTGGGTAAGGATTCACCGGTATCCGATCCCCGCACTTTACCCGTGATTACTATGCTTTGCGCAAAAGCATAGGAACCTGAGGTAAGTATCAGGAGCAACAGGATAATGATTTTCAGCTTTACAAGTTTCATAGATTAGGTTTATTATTCTGTAATTAAGGTCAATGCTTAGGGTTCAATTTTACCAAAGTTAAATGCGATGCTTTTGGTTTCATAATAAACCCGTTTCACATCACTACTTCACAAAAAAAACAGATTTCACAAGAGTACTACAACAGTACGTCAGAATTTTAGAAGAAAATCATAAAGATTTTCTTCTGTACTGATATTTAATCTCTTACGTAAACGATATCGACGAACCTCGACACCACGAAGGGAAATATTAAGAAGGTGGGCAATCTCTTTGGAAGAGATATTCAGTCGCAGATAAGCACAGAGCTTGAGATCGCTCTGGGTTAAATGGGGATAATTCAGTTTTAACCTGTTAATAAAATCCTGATGTGCCTGATCAAAATGAGTTTCAAATGTTTGCCAGTCATCCTCAGAAGAAAGTTGCTTATCGAATAGCCTGATAATTTTTTCTTGAAATGAGCGTGAAAAACCGGAACCCTTATCACCTGACTGACGCATAAATTCGTCACGGATTTTTATGAGCTGTTCATTTCTCTTGATCACACTCATAGTAAAATCAGCAAGTTGCACGTTTTTGAAATTCACCTCAGCTTCAAGCTTCTCGTTCCTAAGTTTAATAACCTCCTGCTCTGCTTTAAGCATCTCCTGACGGCGTTTTTCAATCTCCTCTTCTTCAATTCGTTGCTGATGAAGCCTGAGTCGCTTTAGAAAGGTGATCCGAAGAAACACGATAAGCGCAATTAGTATTAAACCATAAATTATCCAGGCAAGAATTGAACTATACCACGGGGATTTAATAATAAAGGAGTAAGTAGCGGTTGGGCCAGGTAATCCATTGATATTCATAGATACGATCTGGAGCTGATAACCCCCTGCCGGAAGTCTGGTAAAAGCAATAGAGGACTGATTCTTCCAAGGTCCCCATGCTGCATCAAGTCCTTCGAGTTTTGTGCGATAGAGCGGATGGCGGTAACCAGCTCCCGCCGAGAAATCTATTGTCAGGCTCTTGAAACTATTGGATATTCTGATTCCATGGCGAACCGAATCGAGTGGAAGGCTAAGCAAATCACCGCGGCGGTTGACCGCAGTAGCCCTCCTTATACGCACCGGGGCAGGTGGTTCCAGCGTTCTCAGACCTGTTTCATCGAAAATGGCAAAACCATTATCGAGGCAAATAAGATGCAGCCCTTCTTTTAGGCTGATGATTTTGGGGAACCTGCTATTCAGGTATAGACCCTGCATGGAAAAGTCGTAGCGAAAAACCTGTTCAACACTGAACCCGGTAATTCTGAACAATGCAATATCATGGCCATTAATAAACCAGTAATGATTCTCTCGTGATTTAATAATCTGTCTTGCCCTGGCAAAATCGCCAATCTTATCATTTAGTTGGGTATATGGAATTATGGAATCATTTAAATCATCCCAGGTATATAAACCAGTTCCGCCGGGAAAAACGATCCTGTTTTCAATCTTAACCACATCAATATGCCTGTCAGCTGCCAATCCTTTTTCGATTCCATACATCTCTGATGATTCAATCGCTGACAGGTCTTCCTTAAACCGGATGCGGAATATTCCCCTGGTGGCATGTGCACACCAGATATTGCCGAGGTGATCGCTTTCGAAACTGCTGATAGGTTCTAAGAACCCGCCAACGGTGTGGTCCAGCATCCAATTGCTGTTCACTGAGGTATAAATGGCAAATGCGCTGTATGTGCTCTGAAGTAGAAAATCCCGTCTTCGATCAGTTATCTTCCGGATCTCATAGCCACCTGTAATTTCTGAAATACGGGTCGCCTGAGTGCCGGTGATCCTGTAGGTTCCATTAGTATGGCCGCAAAGAATCTCACCATCAATGTTTTTTAAATCCCAAACCTGACCATTTAATCCTACAACAGGTTCAGGCCTGACATAACCTTCCCCAGGAACAAAATGATATCGATATACCCCTTGATTGGTCCCGACCAGAAGATCCATCCCATCCAATACTGCAGCGTAAACTGAACCCATGGTACCAGATGGATCAACATAAACATCCATGCCTGAATGCAGGTTTATCAGATCGATTCCCCGATCCAATCCGGCCCATATGTTTCCAGCGGGATCAAAAGCCATGGCCAGTACTGTATTGTTTTGAAGAAAGTTCCCTGAATTCAGGTGTTCCTGAAGATTTCCATGTTCATCGAGGATAAACAACCCATTCCCTATGGTTCCGATAACGAGATGATTATTGCCCGACATTCCATTATTCAGTTCCGATGAACTTATCATCCTGTTCACCGGATTATCCCATGGGGTAAATACCGAGCCATCGAAAAGAAACATTCCTTTTCCAGAAACACCAATTAAGAATCGATTCCCTTCATAAGGAAGAATAACCTTGATTTCATCGCGTGCAAAGATTTCGGATCCGGCTATCATCTTAAAGGAATCGTCAATGATTTCGAATAATCCGCGCCCTACTTCATGAATAAAGAGGCGTCCACTTGCCTTGATAAGCAATACAAGCGATGTATTGGGATTCAACATTGAGAGCTGCCTTCCGTCATAAACGAAAATATTGGCGAAAGACTGAAAATATATTTTCCCGTTATGGGCAATTATCCTCCAGATCTCATCATTATGAAGTGCATTTGGCGGAAGCAGCTTCTTGCTCAGCGAAGTATAGCTAAGAACGCCGCAATCGTCGCGGCTCCAGTAGCCGAACTCCTGATAGGAGCCAACATAAATATTGTCATCATCACCGATGGATACCGACCGAACAATACCATTATCCGGCATCGTATATAAACTCCAGTTGGCACCATCGAATTCCAGAAGGCCTTTATCATTGCCAATATAGGTTAATCCATTCTTGTCGGTCGCAATAGACCAGTTCTGATTATCACCCCCGTAAGTTCTTTTATCATAATTAATTACGAATGGTTTGCCAACAAATTGAGGATATAGGGATGACCATGGTAGAATGGATAATAATACCAGAAATCCTATCAACCTTGACTTCATATTTTGCATATTCAGAATAGCCGTACACAAAATAACAAAATCTGCGTTTTAATCCTGTTCGATTATCTTTGAAACCTAAAATTCCTTCAAGAATGGAAATATTTCTTCACGCGGAAGCATGGATTGCATTATTAACTCTTACTTTTCTTGAGATAGTACTCGGGATCGACAATATAATATTCATATCCATCGCCACCGGAAAGTTGCCTAAAAGGCAGGAACCGCGGGTGAGGACAATAGGAATGATGCTGGCGTTGGTTTTCAGGATTGGCTTGCTCGTATCCATTACTCTGATCATCAAGCTTACTCATCCGTTATTTACCATTGCAGATAATGCATTTTCGATTCGCGACATCATCCTTTTGGCCGGTGGAATTTTCCTGATATGGAAAAGCGTAATTGAGATCCATCAAAAAACTCTTGTTCAGCACCATGAGGGGAGTGCAAAAAACAAAATAACTCCTGCGGGGGTAATACTTCAGATTGTGGTTCTGGATATGGTGTTCAGTTTTGATTCGATTCTTACTGCCATTGGATTGAGTAAACAATTATTAATCATGATAATGGCAATTATTATCGCAATGGCTGCTATGATCTCATTTGCTGGAACGATAAGCCGGTTCATCAACAGGAATCCAACACTTCAAATTCTGGCACTCTCTTTTTTGATATTAATAGGGTTTACGCTGACATTGGAAGCCTTTCATCAGGAAATACCCAAAGGATATGTTTACGTAGCAGTCCTGTTCTCTTTTTCGGTGGAATTAATTAATCTAAGGATCAGAAAAAAAACTGAACCAAAAAAATTATAACAAAAATTGTAAGATGAAAGCGATATTTCTGGTTCGGACCGGTGACGGCAAAGATGCATTTGAGATCAGGAACACCCCGGTTCCGGTACCTGGCAAAGGGCAGGTACTGGTAAAAGTTGAAGCATTCGGATTGAATTATGCAGATGTCATGGCACGTCGTAGCCTTTATAAGGCTGCACCACCAATGCCTGCTGTTTTAGGTTACGACGTTGCTGGAACAATACACGCAATTGGAGAAGATACTCACGGCTTTAAAATTGGACAACGCGTTGCAGCGCTCACCCGCTTCGGGGGTTACGCCGAATTCGCCTTAACCCAGGCGGAAGCGATTATCCCACTTCCCGATTCAATGGATATGGCCCTTGCAACTGCTTTGGCAACGCAGGCTTCAACCGCAGTGTATAGTTCAAGCTTTGCCACCAGAATTTATGTCGGCGACAGGGTGTTGGTTCACGCTGCTGCCGGTGGCGTGGGAACAATATTAGTTCAGCTGGCAAAAGCCAGAGGGTGCGCGGTTTTTGGTGCTGCCTCCTCACTGAAGCATGACTATCTCCGAGAAATAGGAGTCGATTTTACTATTGATTCACACTCGCCAGATTTCTGGAAAGAACTTTCATCCAAACTTAACGGACATAAACTTGATGTTGTTTTTGATAACATCGGAGGTCTGAGTTTCAAGAAAGGATTTAAACTTTTAGGTCCCGGCGGCCGGATGATTACCTATGGTGCCGCTGCTCAAAATATTGGAAAAAGATCCAATCAACTGAACAATCTGCGTGTAGGTTTAGGATTTGGTTTTCACTCGCCAATAGGGCTGATTGTAAAATCGCAGTCGATGATTGGTGTAAATATGCTTGCTCTGGCCGATAATAAACCGGTGGTACTTAAGGAGGTAATGGAGGAAGTCAGCCGCCTGACCAAAGCCGGAATCATTAAACCTGTTCTTGGAAAATGTTTTCCTGCTGAAAAAACCGGGGAAGCACATGACTTTCTGGAGTCTAGAAAGTCTACAGGAAAAATTGCAATATCCTGGTAGTTTTTCTACTCTTTCTTGATTTCTTTAGATAGGATCAAAACACCCTTATCCGACATTACTTTGATAGAAAGAGATTCACTGGTTGCTTCAATTTTCACGTAGTTGGTATTTCCATTTGTGAGAATCGGGAAGCGGTATCCTGAGAACGGCGGAGCCAACCATGAATGCCTGTGGGTATGTCCCGCTATCATCAGATCAGCACCGGCTTCACGGATGACCGGACCAAAATGCTCAGCCAGAAATTGAGGTCCATGACCCCGGTTATCACTGAGCAATAAAGGAAATTTTCCAAAAACCGTTTTCAGTATCGGGATAATAGGCATATGAACTATTATCACCCTGTAGGTAGCCTTTTTGTAAGCATCTGTCGCAAATTCTCGCTTCAACCATTCCAGTTCTTTTAACCGATAATTATCATAATCAGCTAATCCATAATAATATTTGTTATCATCCGGCTTGTCTTCTCCACAATCGAGCATAACAAAATGAACCGGTCCCTCATCGAAGGAACCATAGTATCGATCCTCTGGCAAATCAAGATAATCCTTGAGCTTCCTGGCCATGATTCCCCGTGTTTCATGATTTCCACGATTAAATACAAAAGGGACGTTTGATGCAAAATATCTTACGCTGGTATCAATAATAGGTCCCAAAAATTGCGATTCAGTTTCGAAATTATCCACGATATCACCGTTATAAATCAACAGGTCTTCTTCTGCCGCATTACCCGACTTCAGGAACTTACCCAACTCTGCACCATTGGTATGTATATCATTTACCACCATAAATCGGGTACTTATTTTATTAGGATTAAGAGTAGTAAAACTGCACTCTTTTCCTTTGATGGTATCTCCGTAATAAACCTGATAAGGTCGTAACTTCATCAGCTCAACAGAGTGAATCCGGTAAGAGTATTTTAGGCCGGGTTTGAGCCCTGAGATCCTCACCTTATGCATTGTGCCGCCAACATTAATCAATCCGTCGGTTGAGTTGCGGATCAGCGAATCATTCAATGGCCTGCTTCGCACCATCCACACCCCGGGTACGGCAGGCAGATTTGTTGTCCAGCAAACGGTAACCCCATCAGGAGTGAGATTCTGTAACCATGGTCCATGAGTAATTCGCAGGGATTCTGTGCTCTGTCCATAACAAGCAGCACTGACCAGCAGGGAAATCAGAAAAACAATAATTCTCATCGGGATTGAATTTATCGCTCGAAAATACAGAAATTAGTTGCGGGATATTATGTCAACAGATACAAAGCCCATAATAATGCATCGCCCAAACCATAGAATATTCGCCAGCCTGCTTTTCTTAATTCTATTCAAGGGGTTGTCTTCATTTGTCATTGGCCAGGTGCCTTCGGAGAGTGTCAAAGCCTTCAAGGTTTCAAAACCGCCTGTTATTGACGGGGTCCTTGACGAAGATATTTGGAAGCAAGCTCCTTCATTTTCTGACTTTGTAACGTTTATTCCAGATTTCGGGAAAACATTACCCCAACATACGAAAGCATGGTTGGCCTACGATGAAGAGAACATCTATTTTGCTTTTGATTGTCAGGATCCTGAACCGGATAAAATCAAAGCCAATGTTTCAGCTCGCGATGCGATTATTCAGGATGATTGGATCTGTTTGAATATTGATTCGAGGTTTGACCAGCAGGCGCTCTATGCCTTCTATGTCAATCCTCTGGGAATTCAGATGGACACCCGTTTTGCAGCTGGTAAAGAGGATGCGAGCATTGATCTGGTTTGGTATAGTGCAGGAAAACTAAATGATCACGGGTACATCGTTGAAGTAAAAATCCCTTTAAAAAGTCTGAGATTCGCCAATGGTGATCCTGTGAGTATGGGCCTGCTGCTCGAACGATATGTGAGCCGGACAGCAACACATGTCGGCTATCCTCATCTCGACCCAACCATGGGTTTCAACCTGTTACCACAACTGATGCGTGTTGATTATCAGGGAGTAAAGCACTATACACTCTTTGAAGCCCTCCCAGCAATCACCTATACCCATAAGGATATCCGCGAAGGGGACAAGCTCGTGAGAGATGTCAGAAAACCCGATCTCAGCCTTACACTCAAATACGGTATCACGCCAGACCTTATTCTGGACGCAACGGTTAATCCTGATTTCAGCCAGGTTGAGTCGGATGCTGGACAAGTGGACGTCAACCTGAGATATGAATTGTACTATCCTGAAAAAAGACCATTTTTTCTGGAAGGAAGGGAGAAATTCAACATTGGGGCAACTCAGGCATCCATTGTTGATCCGATGATGTACCTGGTTAATACGAGGACCATTGTTAATCCTATTTCCGGAGTGAAGTTTACCGGCAATATTGATAAAAAGAATTCCATTGCATTGCTTTATGGTGCCGATGAACTCCCACGCGACAGCGCTTCAGGAACCCGCCAGTTTGCTCACTTCCCTATCCTTAGGTATAAGTATAACCTTAAAGATGATGGTTATCTCGGAGCATTATACACTGGTCGCGAAGCCAGCGGAAGCAGTAACCGCGTTGCCGGGACGGATGCCCAGATCCGCATCAATAAATCCAGCATGCTGGAATACAACCTATTCGGATCCCAAACAACCGATAGCGTATCAAGGCGTACGAGCCATGCAGAAGGCTTGTATCTTCATTCTGAAACGAGAGACCTCATCTACGGAGTTTCAGTTAAGAATATAGGCACTGGCTTCGATGTATCAACCGGCTACATTACCAGAACAGGAATCAGTCAGGCCACGGCTCTTATCCATCCTATGTTTTATACCAAATCAGGACCTTTCCGCCGATTCGATCTGGAACTGTTCAGCTCAGCCACCTATGACCAGATCTATTCAATGTGGGAAACCACTGACCATGCCTCGATTCTGGCACTCCTTGGAGGCACCGTCCAGCTGAAATTCAAATATTCATACTCCAACGAAATATTCCTTAGCAAGCGATTCAATACCAGTGGCCTGCAGGTTATCCTACAGGGTCGCTATAAAAATTGGTTCTCTGGTACCTTCTCATACCGTCGGACAAATGCCATCTATTATTCCGCTGATCCTTATGGTGGCATGAGCAACCGTCTCACTTTCAATGCAGGATTCCAACCGTGGCCAAAATTTGAGACCACATTCAGTTTTACTTATTCCGATTTCTTCAGGAACAGTGATCAGGAGAAAATTTACCAATACCCCATTGAACGTTTGAACCTGACCTATCAGTTTAACAAATATCTGTTCATCAGAGGGATACTTGAATATAATGGGTACAGGAAATCTCTTTTGACGGACTTCCTGGTTTCATTCACCTATATTCCTGGCACTGTTTGTTATTTGGGATATGGGTCGCTTTATGAACAATCTGAAGATTCACAGCCATTTATTGGAAGGGATATAAAACCTTTGGAGATGCAACGGGGATTCTTTGTTAAACTTTCTTATCTGTTCCGCAAGTAATCTGCAAATATTATAGAAACCTTTTAAAGTTATATTTGTCAGAAGTAATTGGAGAATCAACCAAATGGAGAATAAGATTATTCTGATCACAGGAGCTAATTCCGGTATTGGAAAGGCAACAGCCACTGCTCTGGCTGAAATGGGAGCCCATGTGGTCATGATGTCACGTGATATGAACAGGGGTGAGGAAGCACGACAGGAGGTCATGTTTATCAGTAAAAGTAACCAAGTTGACCTATTGCAGTGCGATCTTGCTAGTTTATCTGATGTCCGACGGTTTTCGTGTGACTTCATTGCCAGATATTCACGGCTGGATGTCTTGATCAACAATGCCGGCATTTACACCGAAAAGAGGATGGAAACTGTCGATGGATATGAATATCAGATCGGCGTGAATCACCTGGGACATTTTCTTCTTACCCGGATGCTGCTCGACCTGATGAAAAAGAGTTCTCCGTCCCGGATTATCAATGTTGCCTCAGGAGCTCATTTTGGCGGAAAAATTGATTTCGCCGATATCCAGTCAACCAGAAAATATTCAGGTTGGAAAGCTTATGCCCAGGCAAAACTTGCTAACATCCTATTTACCTATGAACTGGCGCACCGCCTCGAAGACACAGGAGTCACCGCAAATTGCCTGCACCCGGGATTCGTCAACAGCCGGTTTGGCGTAAACCGCTCCACCGGTAAAGCAAACCTGATGATGAAACTCATGAAACCCTTTACCATAGAACCTTCTGCCGGAGCCGAAACTTCAATTTACCTCGCGGCATCCCCGGAGGTTGAGGGTGTCACTGGAAAATATTTTGCTAAAAGAAAAGAAAAGGCATCCTCCAAGGCATCATACGATCTGGTAAGTGCGGAAAAACTGTGGAATCTTAGTGAGGCCCTTACCGCAAAATAAAATATATTAAAGCATGTTTTCCGATAAAATTGTCATATCCGGAACCGGCTGTGCCCTTGCCGATTACTTATATACCGGAATTAAGTTCAACAGTCCCGAATTCCTGAAATACCAGTCGAAGGAAGGTGGTGATGGAGGGTTATCGCCGGGAAAGTTAGTTTTTACGGAAGAACTGGAGAAATTCTCATCAACCCCCTATCCGGAGATTTTCTCGCAATTAACCGGTGATAAACAGGCTGATTCGATAAATATCGGCGGGCCTGGTTTGGTTTCACTTATTAATACTTCACAACTTCTCAATCCTTCTGAATTTCAAGTTTCTTATTACGGTGGAGCTGGCAATGATGAAACAGCCGATTTTATCTTCAATCTTCTGCAGAAAACACCGCTGGACATCTCAAATTATAAAAGAATCGGCGCAAAATTCACTCCATTTACCCATGTTCTTTCTGATCCCACTTACGACAATAATCATGGGGAAAGAACATTTATCAATAATATAGGTGCTGCCTGGGATTACACGCCCGACCTCATTCACAATGATTTTTTCAAGTCTGATCTTGTCTGTTTCGGGGGCACTGCTCTTGTGCCTCAGATACACGATCATTTAACCGGGCTGCTTGGCAAGGCTAAGGATAACAGGTGCATGACAGTAGTAAATACGGTTTTTGATTTCCGTAATGAGAAACTGAATCCCGGACAAGCCTGGCCTTTGGGAAATACTTCCGAAAGCCTTAAGCTGATTGACCTTTTAATTATGGATTGTGAAGAATCGCTGAGAATAAGCGGCTGCCATACTATTGAAGAGGCGGCCGACTATTTTGCCGGGCAAAATGTAGCCTCCTTCATTATTACGAACGGCATCAGAAACCTCTTTGCATTTTCAAATGGCAAGGTCTTCCGAAAAACCGGTAT
>Ga0114951_10004972_pt1 | contig 12526 bp, 14 predicted proteins | sample AM7aDNAmetaG_FD_88677 | JGI IMG/M metagenome (GOLD analysis project Ga0114951, IMG submission 88677) | Freshwater microbial communities from Finland to study Microbial Dark Matter (Phase II) - AM7a DNA metaG | ecosystem: Environmental > Aquatic > Freshwater > Lake | place: Finland: Lake Alinen... | reverse complement strand
CTCGTGATTCACAGGTCAGGTTTCGGCAGACCCACTCTGGATGTCAAGTTGTTTTGCCAGGAGTGGCAGGAATGTCCCGGCATCGCTGACCACACCGATGGCCTGCATGGTCCCCCGGTCCATCAGTTTTGTCACCGATGAAGGATTGATATCAACACAGACCGTCTTGACATACGAGGGCAGGCAGTTACCCACGGCAATAGAATGGAGCAGCGTTGCCACCATCAGGACCATGCTGCATGACTGAGTATATTCACGCATCCGGTCCTGTGCCATAAGGATATCGGTAATTACATCGGGAAGGGGACCATCATCCCTGACAGAACCGGCCAGAACATACGGCACGCCGTTTTTTACACACTCGTACATGATACCCCCGGTGATGATTCCCTGGTCAACTGCCTTTTCAATCGACCCGGCCCTCATGACCTCACTGATGGCATAGAGGTGGTTTTTATGCCCCCCGGTAACGGGTTTGCCTGTTGAGAGGTCCATCCCTAACGATGTGCCGAAAAGATTATACTCGATATCATGGGTGGCCAGGGCATTTCCTGCAAAAAGGACGTTGATATACCCTTTCCGGATGATTTCTGCCAGCGCCAGGTCAGCACCGGTGTGGATGATGGCCGGCCCGCCCACGAGAGCGATTTTCCCCCCTTTCCGGTGCACTTCGAGGATCTCTTTGGCGACCCTCGCAATCAGTGTCTCACTGGGACGTTCAGAAGATACGGTCCCGTGCATGAATTCAAAGTTGGTCGTTTCCCTCGGTCTTTCAGGGGGGACAATCCGCACGCCCTGCTCACCTACCACGACCATGTCATTTTTCTTTAATTTTGACAGGGGAGTACTCCTTGCCACGAGCTTGCTGGTATCGAGCACGATCAGGCAGTCCATCTCGATCGCCTGGACCGGGATCCACGACTCAAGATATTTTATCGACGTCGGATAGTTCGTCGTTGAATAGAAACCCTTTGGGACAACGCGGTCAGCCTCGGCAGGTATGATCCGGACATCCGCAACAGCGAGAAGGCGTGCGCCATAACGGTGGAGCTCGGAGATGATGGCATCGACCCGTTCATCATTCGCGGCATTGACTTTAAGGTGTGCATAGCTCGGGTCAGTTTTTTGTTTTCCCACATCAAAAACGAGGATCTCAAAATTTCCGCCCATATCCATGATTTTATCGAATATCTGAGTCATGATGCCAGAGTCGATAATATGGCCTTCAAGCTCGATCTCCCGCGAGGCTTCCATGGTAGAATATGGACTCTGCTGCTATTTTATTATATTTTTGCTGTAATCCGGTCGTAATTTTTTTCCATCCACTACAAAGATCCAACCAGGGGCACATTCGGGGTGCGTGCTCATGTGTTTACATGAGGAATCCCACAGAATCATAGACAACGTTTGCTTTTCGTGATGAGGTTTCAAAAAAGTTCAGGAAGGGGGATCAGATTGCGTGACGGAACCGGGTTTTACCCGGCTCCCGACATGAACGGATTACTCCGGCAGTACGCTAGGGAAGTCTTCTTCCCGCGGTGGCAACCGGGAGAACAACTCGCGGACTTTTTCAAGGTCTGCCCGGGTATTGATATTGTATGCAAGGTGTGGATCGTCCAGGATGAATTTTTCTTCCTCCTGAGGTCGGTCGATGATATCACCGATGAGAATGTTGATGCCGACCGGACATGCATCAACCCCCTGGATGCACTCATAATACGAGGTGCCAGATTTTTCTTTTCCGGACGGTAACGGTACCCAGGTCGAGAGGGCCTCCTTACCCGATGCTTCGTATGCCAGCCGAATTTTATTGATATGCCCTGTAGAGAGACAGGGGAGGTCAGCTACACAGGAAAAAAAGGGGCCGGATATTTCGATTGACTTTGCCGCCTCCAAAAGGTCATGGATATATCCATGACCCTCTGTCTGGATATATTCAAATCCGTTGGCTCTTGCCCAGTTCATCGTGAACGGGGTCCGGAAAGATGCAACAATGATGGGATCGTACCCGGACTTTTCAAACGCAGACAGGACATACGATATCATCGGTCGCCCGGCGATTGTCACCATCGGTTTTTCGCCGAGCAACAGGCGCGTCCCGGCTCCGCCTGCCATGATCACTGCATGCATGCGATTAATGCCTCGACGAGAACTGAATTCTCGGAGTGAGTCCTGACAGCGACCCTGATCGCGTGGGGGAGACCGAACGATGTGCAATCGCGGACGAGCAACCCGTGACCTGCCAGGGCATTACACAGGGTGCCCGCGTCCATACCGGTATCAGCCATGATGAAGTTCGCAGAAGGAGGCGATACGGAAAAACCCAGGTTATTTAGAGATTTTTCGAGGTAATTGCGCTCAATTCTGATTTTCCTTCGAGACTCTTCGAGTTCATGGTACTTTCCAAAGGCCTGGATGGCAAAATGTTCTGCAAATGCATTCACACTCCAGGGAGGTCGAACGATCTCTAACGCGCAGACGAGGTCCGGGTCGGCAAAAGCATACCCGAACCGGAGACCGGGTACTGAAAAACACTTCGTAAGCGAACGAATGAGACAGAGGTGACGGTCCCTGGTTCCGATAAGACTCTCACGGGGGTCTGATAAGTCAATAAATGCTTCGTCAAGTAAAAGGCAGGTGTCCTGGTCCACGTATGATTTTAGAAGACTGATAACCTCATTTTTCCCGGTGAGGAGTCCCGTCGGATTATTTGGATTGCACAGAAATGCAGCCGCAGGAATTTCTCCTTCCTTTGCACGGTGTCCGCCTGCGAGCTGCACAGACAGCAGGTATTCCTCAAATGTTGGCAGGTCAATCTTTGCTGCTCCCGGGTGACGGAACATTACCTGGCAAAATGAACGGATTAATTCGATTGAACCATTCCCTATTGCAATTTCTTCTACATCCCGGTTGAACAGGCGTCCGATTACTTCCTTCAATTGAATATACTCATCGTCCGGGTAATATTCCAGAAGGGAAGGGGGGAAATCCCATTCCATCTCAGGTGGGAAAGGGTTCAGGCTTGCACTAAAATCAATGGCGTTCTGGCCTGTCCTCTCGTGGTAGAATTTTATTGTCCCCCCATGCCTCACTTTTTTTGGAAGTCCTGGTACCACAATTTTGTCCTCTTTTATGGGTTTATGTTGCATACAGGGGCTTAAATTCGTTGTGAGTCGGCTCACCACCTGTTGCGCCGGACAGATCTAAAAAGATATATATAGGATTGCGTAATATTCTGGATCATCTGGTTAGTCAGACGTAGAGTCTCTATCCGTCTGTCATATGTCTGACATTCGTCAGACAATTGTCAGATAAGGGTGAATACTATGATGAAACGAATCACACTCCGGTTACCCGAACAACAGATTGAATTGTTAGAGCAGATGGTAGATGCCGGAGAATTTCCGACAGTCTCCGAAGCGGTGCGGGATGCGGTTCGTCAACTCATCGAACGGCGATCCGGCCGTATATTAAGAGACAGTGACCAGGTGTCTTTCAAGGTTTAGGAGGGGAATTAAAAAATGCAGACAATTATCAACGAGGCATTGAAAAATGCCGCGATAGAGAATGAGATGAAAAACGGAGGTGCAATGGATGATGATTTTGTCGGGCAGCCGCGAATCGTTATCATTGGCTGCGGAGGCGCAGGAAATAACACGGTCAACCGGTTGCATCACATGGGAGTGAACGGCGCTGAAACCATCGCAATCAACACCGATAAACAACATCTCGACATGGTCCAGGCAGACAAAAGAGTCCTGATTGGTAAATCACTCACCAGGGGACTCGGTGCCGGTGGCTATCCGGATGTTGGGAAGCGGGCAGCAGAGATGGCAAGGCCGACACTCGAAGCACTCCTCGAATCCGCAGACCTCTGTTTTATTACAGCAGGTATGGGCGGTGGGACGGGGACCGGTTCTGCTCCGGTTGTCGCACAGATCGCAAAAGAACAGGGCGCAATTGTTGTTGGAATGGTTAGTTACCCCTTCCAGGTAGAAAAAGCCCGCCTTATCCGGGCAGAAGAGGGACTTGAAGCATTATCTGCCGCATCCGACTCCGTCATCGTCCTTGATAACAACCGATTGAAAAACTTTGTACCAAACCTGCCCCTCGGACAGGCCTTCTCGGTCATGGACCAGTTAATCGGCGAGACGGTCAAAGGTATCAGCGAAACGATCACAGAACCGTCCTTGATTAATATCGATTACGCAGATGTCCGGGCGATTATGAGCAAGGGCGGAGTCGCCGTGATGCTCGTCGGAGAAAGCAAGCAGCAGAACAAAGCAGAGAGTGTTGTAAGGGAATGCCTCTCGAACCCGATGCTGGACATTGACTACCGTGGTGCCACGGGGAGCCTGATTCATATCACAGGAGGAAGCGACCTCACACTCCAGGATGCAGAGGAGATTGCTACGTCGCTCACGTATGAACTCGACCCCCATGCAGATGTGATCTGGGGCGCCCGCGTAAGAAACGATATGGAAGGCAAAGTCAGGGTCCTCGCCATTATGACCGGTGTGGAAAAAGGAGCACTCCTCGGAAACCGCCAGACTTACAAGTCAATGATGGAGGAGATGGACCAGAAAAAAGCAAACCCAAAGTTGGTAGAGCTGCCAAAGAATCGTAAATCCCGGGATCAGACAAGTGGTGGAAGTATTCTGGAATGGGTTGGGTAACCAGATAATTCTGTTATACCATAACTCTTCCATTTTGAGAAAATTTGCAAATTTCGTGCTATTTTTAAAAATCTGGCAATACACTTCACACTCTGTTCCCTTTCCCCAGGTTCCTATTCCAAAACAGATTCTGTCATCTGAAATTTATCGATCATGATCACCTGTTCAGGAGAATATGCCCCCGCCCTTCTCAGCAGGATTCCGAGGTCATGCTGCCGGATCCCGTGGGTTTAATCCGGCCCGCTGTCAGGGAACCAGCCACCCCCTGATCCGGGTATGGCGAAACGCTTAATAATTCAGATGTCTTTTAAATGATAGAAAGTCTTTCAGATAATCCCTCATCTGGAATGCTGTGTGTCTGAACGGGAATCAACCGCCACGGTGATTCGCCTGCCAGACTGGTATCGGGAGTTGAACATCATGAACAGACAGATGACCAGGGGCAACACAGGTTGCGCTCAAAAGTTTCCGTTTCTTTGGGTTTTGCCACAAGCAGGCCCTGTTACGTTTCATTCTGACAAAGGCGTGTGCGTAACCTGTGATCGTCCTTATTCTTCTTCATCCTGCCACGCCGCAACATATTACGATCAGTCTTTCCTGTCAAGAGGGTATTTCCGAAATCGATTATCGAGGATGAGTATTGCATGTTGAACGAATTAATTGAGAAGAGAAAAAAGATTCTCGCCGAGTCTGAACAGCATAAAAACAGAAGAAATGAGCTAAACGCAGCTGCCAGCAAGTATGCCAAAGAGCGGAATGCCTTAAACAACAAAACAAGGGAGTATGTTGAAGAGGCACAGACCAATAAAGACCTCAGGGATAAGTCCAACAATGAGGTCCAGTCTTTAAAAGACCGCCGGAATGATCTGAATGAGAAGGCCAACGAATTTTTTGATGAGATCGAGTCCTTCAAAAAGGAGCATGGCGGTGTAAAAAACCGGGGCATCAAGGAGCTTCAGAAACAGATTGAGCACCTTGAATTCAGACAGCAGACTGAAGTCATCAGCACCGATAAAGAGCGGGAACTGATCGATAAGATCAAGCAGATGAAGTCCTCCGTGAAAGAACAGGAGGCAGAATTAGAGCAGAACAAAGAGATCAAGACGAAGATCACATCGGCACGGGAATATCGGAAAGAAGCGTCAGATATTCACGCAAAGGTCACCGAGATGGCAGAACTTGCCCAGAAACACCACGACCTGATGGTGGAATTTTACCGGAAAGCTGACAAGTCACGTGAAGAGGCCGATGCACAGCACAGGCTCTTTGTCGAATCACAGGAAGCCGCCGACGCCGAACATAAGTTCTTCATTGTATGCCAGAAAGAGCTCCGCGACTACGACAAGGTCATATCAGGACTCCGTAAAAAGACGAAGAAAGTAAAAGTGACCAAGGAACAGAAAGCCGTCAGAAAAGAAGCAGAACATATATTCAAGATGTTCCGGGCCGGCGAGAAACTTACGACCGACGATCTCCTTCTCCTGCAGCGTTCAAAAATGCTATAATTTTTTATAATTTTCTTTTTTTCCCTTCACGGGCAATTATTTAATAGATTTGAGCCCAATTCTATACTGAAATGGCACTGGGGCGAACTCTGGTCCTCTCCGTGGACCGGGATGACGATATCGGTTACAAGGCTGGGATAGTGAGCCCGGTCATCGGTCGTGAAGAATGCCTCAATGCCGCAGTGGCTCTCGGCCTCGCCGATCCTGAAGATTCCGATCTGAATGCGATATTTCAGGCGGTAAAAACCTACGATGAACTTAAAACCGCGGGTGAGGACGTCGAAGTTGCCCTGATTTCGGGTAACCACCTGCATATGATTGAGGGTGACCGGCGAATTGCAGAACACCTGGGAATGGTCGTTCAACAGACCGGCGCGACCAATTGCATTATGGTGGCCGACGGTGCAGAGGACGAATTCGTTATCCCGATTATCCAGTCTAAATTGCCGGTTGCGAGCATCCGCCGTGTGATAGTCTCGCAGATCCCAAACCTTGAAGGCACCTATTATATCATTAAGAAACTCCTGAACGACCCAAAAATTTCCAGGATCTTCCTAATCCCCCTCGGGCTTGCGATGCTCCTCTATGCGGGGGCTAACCTTCTTGGGTATCCACAAATTGCGACAATCATCGTCGTCGGGGTCATTGGCATGTATCTCCTGTACCGTGGGTTTGGTATTGATGATACATTCAGGGGATTTGGGAATGCTCTCCGGACATCATTAAAACGGGCGCGGTTTTCATTTGCCACCTATATCGTCGGTATCCTGCTCCTCGTCGTTGGAATCGTTCTTGGTCTGATGAGTATTCTCGAACATTATTCAAGTGATGGGTCATTTGGCATACTCCTGTACCTGGTTACATTCATTTACGGTTCGGTGCTCTGGATCACTCTTGGCGGAGTGATCTCATCAATCGGAATTATCATCGATAATTTCTTTTACGAACGGGAAGGACTTGGCAAGGTCATTGTTTTTCCTTTCTTCATCAGCGCAATTGGTTTGATCGCCTTCGGTGCCAGCATTTATGTGATGTCGGTTTCCACCGTGGCAGAGTTCCCCTATACCTACGAAACGGCACTCCAGTATATACTATACGGGATAATTGGAGGGCTTGCGTGTTTATTCGCCGGGGTCGGCATTCAGCGGTACATCAACCGCTGGATCCTGCGACATCAACCAGCAGAAGACCTCATCGAAGAGATATAAATCCAAATTTATCTATCCATGTGACGGTATTTCACGTTTCGTCACGTGTTGAGCACATTTTTTTTCAACGGGTCAGCCGCAGGGAACTGGCCGCTCCCCAGGCAACGACGCAGTCCATCAATGAAAGTATACGCGAAGGCGATGAAATAGCACCCATTCCCACCTGATGTCCAGCTGACGACGTGAGAATGGACCTGATCGGCGATCCATCAGAAGTATTCTGTGTAATTCTGCCAAAAGACGACCTTGAAAAAAATCTCATCAAATCTGTTTCTATGGGAATAGAAGCAGGTAAAAATGATACCCTTGCACCAATTGCTGAAATCGGCGATATCCTCGCCGGGGCCTGTCTTGCTTCAATCCATTTGGATCCTTCTCTTGTCATCGACCTATTCCCCACGCCACAGTAGTCAGTATGGTCAAATCCCTCTCTGATGAAACACTGTTGGAAGTCTGCGAAACCATACAGGCATCTCTATTGTCATCATTCAATACGCACTCGTCCGGGCTCATAACCACCCGGCAGGAAGTGGGTATCCTACGACTTTTCACTTCCTATCTTGAAGATGGCGGATTTCCCGAATATCAAACGGATCCGGATACTGAGATTCTCAAGCGGACATTTGATGATATTATATTCCGGGATATTATCTCACGATACAAAATCCGGGAAATCAGGGCGTTTCGCGAACTCGCCCGTTACCTGTTAATAAACATGACCCATGAAGCAAGCCTGAATTCTCTTGCATCGGTGATCGGGATAAAAAGCGGATTGTCCGTAAAGACCTGGATTGGGTACCTGGAAGATTCGTACCTCCTTGGAAGCCTGTGCCCGTATGAGTATTCGATGAAACAACAACTCTCCCGCAACCAGAAGTATTACGGGATTGATACCGGAATGCGCAATGCGGTTGTGTTCAGGTTCTCTGGTGATGCAGGGATGCTCCTTGACAATATGGTCTGGACTGAGCTTCGCCGGCAGGGTAAAACTGTGTACTCATGGACCGGCAAACGGGAATGTGATTTTTTGGTGGTTGACCGGGGTCATATAAAGACTGCGATACAAGTCTGCTTCCACCTGACGCACGAAAACCACCAGCGTGAGGTCGGGGGACTGGCGGAAGTGGAGGAGGAACGGTTCCAGGACTGCACCGGTATCATCTTGACTGAACGGCAGGATGAGATGCTCCCGGTGAAGGATCGCGAAGTGCGGGTGATGCCAGTCTGGCGATGGATTTTCATGAGCCTTGAAGAATCGGTGCAATGGAAGAATTGATGAAACTTATTTCATGCCTAAAAATCAATTCGGACCCGACCACGTTTCCGGGAAGTAACCGGAAGCGATGAACCTGTGATCACGGTGAATTGACAAACATGCACCAGTTGTTCTTGGTTGGTGAAGATCTCCAATGAACTCTTTTGGCATCCTTCGCGGGACACGTGCTTTTTTTTACATTTGAAAGAACTGGATATCTGCTAAAGAAAATGGACTCGAATGCCTGCCAGGAAAGAAAACCACTTAAAAATAAAAAAGACGATTTGGGGTTATGAGGACCCGATCTGGTAGATATATCGCCTGTTCCTGCCTTACTCTCTATTTGTGAATACCTGGGTCCAAATTAATTTGAGTGTTTTTGCAAGTCCTTTTTGAAATGAATGCGCAGGAATACACTCTCTTCATCCGCTCATTGGATGGCTGCATATGAGACTCCCGGATCACGTCCTCAACAATTCTCCAAATTCATCATCCGTATTCTCCCGGATTTGTTTGATGCGAGAGTTCGCATGCCCTCTTCCAACAAAAGACCTTGAGGAGTATTAAAAAATTCTGTGATGAACTGATGATATCAGCCAGGTACTGATAATCCCGGTTCAACGGTCAAAAAAACCCATGCCCTCTGAAAAATTCCGGGTATTCCGGTATTCGCGGGTTACCTGTGGAGAAACAACCCGCAGGGTTGGGATGGCGACGTTGAACTCATGTTCAGGGAACCAGTAGATCCCCTTGCCATAATCATAGGAGACATCATTAATCTGGATCTCAGCACTATTCATATCCACATTTTTTACCGTGGCATCTTCATAATTCAGGACTTTTAATAACTTGTTCTTCAGGTCCTGTTTGCCAAGAAGATACACGATCACCTGGGTACCGGTATCGATAGAATAGTTCACAAAAATAGTCGCCCGGTCCTTGTCAAGATTGATGGTCATATCATTGATAGTGATATAACTATAACGCTCATCGTTCGTTGCCAGGACCGGCATCACTGTACTGATGATAAGCAGGCATAGCACAGCGATAGCACGTACTCTCATTAGTACTATATTTCAGCGCACTTCTTATATCCTTTCTGGTGATACCCGGTACAAAACTAAAAATCACCTTCCAATTGCAATAAATAGCGAAATTGGCCTATTTCTGAAGAGATTGGCTGAAAATATTAGAATTAATTATTCCTCTTGTTTCTCACTACCCTTTGAACAGAGAATAATCTCAATACTCGATACATTTGTCTTGCCACTGTCGGTATCGATGACCTCGGTACATGTAATAATCCCTTTTTTCGTGACCCCTTCCAGGAATCGGTTCAGTGAAATCTCTGCCGTATCTACTGCACGGGATATCGCCTTGCCCCTCGCTTTTATTGCAACTTCCTGTGCACCATTATTGAACTGGGTGACAACTGCCAGAACATAGTTCATGACAGGTTTATTTCCCACGAATACAGTGTTATCATTGATCATATTGGTATCCTGGTTCAGAGGTATTTTTTTGAATAAATGAGTTCAGCATTAAGAACGGAAGCCCCGGCGGCACCCCTGATCGTATTATGCCCCATGGTGACATACCGCAGCCCTTCACGGACTCGACCCACTGATACGGTCATCCCATTACCGCGAAGACGGTCAAGTCTTGGCTGGGGACGGTCATTTTCTTCAAACAGGTGAACTGATTGTAAAGGCTGGGTAGGGAGACCGCTGATGGGTGGAGTGTAGGTCCTGTACGATTCTATGATTTTTTCTACTTTCTCCTTCATGTCAATCCAGACTGCCATGGTATGGCCATCGATGACCGGAACACGGTGGCAGCTCGCGCTCACTCTGAAGGGGGCATTCTTCACTTCGGATCCTTCAAGAGTCCCCATAATTTTTACGGTCTCGGTCTCCATCTTTTCTTCTTCGCCCCCGATGTACGGAATGACATTATCATAGATCGACATGGCAGCAACGCCCTGGAAACCTGCACCTGATATCGCCTGCATCGTTGCAACCCGCAGATCAGAAAATGCAAATGACCTGATAGGGGCAAGAGACATCACCAGCATAATTGTCGAGCAGTTTGGGTTTGTGACGATAAATCCGTCTCTACCTTTGTCCCTCTGGACATCGATAAGTCCGAGGTGTTCAGGGTTCACCTCGGGGACGACGAGCGGGATATCATTCTCCATCCGGTGTGAGCTTGCATTGCTGCAGACCCCGATACCGGCATTGGCACACATCGTTTCTACACCACCCGCGATCTCTGCAGGCAATGCAGAGAAGACGAGGTCGACGCCTTTCAGGCTGGCAGTAGTAGTCGGGCTAATCCGGATCTCCCCGAATGCGTCTGGGAATGGCACATCAAGCCGCCAGTTGACAACGTCCCGGTATAACTTCCCTGCACTCCGATCTGAGGCAGTCAGCGTGGTGAGTTGAAACCAGGGATGGCCAGCGAGATACTGTACAAATCGCTGACCTACAGCGCCCGTCGCGCCTAATACTCCAACATTTATCATAGATATAAAATAGCTATATCATAGAAGTAATTAAATCGTTTGATTTTTATTCGAGATGAATTGCCTCAGATGGGCATACATCTACGCAGGAACCACAATCCACACAAAGTTCCTTGTCCACTTTTGCCTTATCATTATTCATCGTCATCGCCTGGGCCGGGCACTCATCGATACATGTCTCACAGGCCGTACATTTTCCTTCGTCAACAATTGCAGTCATGGATAAAATCACTTTGTTAGTTACTAATTTGCTTAAAAATATAAATAACGTATCGGTTTTGCCGATAAAAAATCATTATCTGGTCGATTTTCCAGCCAGTTCGAGGACGTCATTCATCCCGTATATGCCCGGTTTTTTTGATACGACCCAGCGGGCCGCCCGAAGTGCCCCCTGGGCAAATACCGAACGATCGTATGCGCGATGGGACAGCGTAATCGTCTCGAAATTACCGGAAAACATGACCGAGTGGTCCCCGACGATATCCCCGCCCCGTATCACGTGGACACCGATCTCAGATTTTTCCCTCTCTTTCATTCCTTCACGCCCGTATTGTTTCCGGCGTTCCCCAAGTTCCTCATCAAGGATCTGGAGAATTGTCCGGGCCGTCCCACTTGGGGCGTCTTTTTTATACCGGTGGTGCGCTTCGGTCACCTCGATATCATACTCTGCCAGTAATGGCGCCGCATCGCGGATCAGCTGCCAGAAAATGTTCACCCCGATACTGTAATTACTTGAGATAACGGCCGGTACATTCCCGGTAATTGCATCCGCCATCTCAGCCTGCTGTCCGGGGGTAAAGCCGGTAGTACCAATAATGAGTGCGATGCCGGCTTTCGCACCGGTTATCGCATTCCGGACTGCAGCATCGGCAACAGTAAAGTCAATCAGTATATCCGGTTTTTTTTCTTCCAGAAGCCCTGACAACTGTGACGATTCACGTACTTCAACACCAAAAAATGATCCAGGCTTGATATCGACACCCCCGACCAGGTCAAGGTCTAACGATTCGTTCACCATCCTTCCGATTGTCATGCCCATTCTGCCAAGCGCTCCACACACAACAACGCTAGGCATAGAGATCGAGGACCTCCTGGAGTTTGGCAGTCTTATCGGCATCGAGTTCGTCAAGCGGGGGTCTCACCGGCCCCCCCGCCATACCGCACAATGCAACTGCCTTCTTCACCGGGATCGGGTTGGTGTCGATAAACAACGCCCGGAACAGGGGGGATAACGAGTAATGAATATCAAGGGCCTCTTCAAGCTCCCCCTCGCAGAAATGATCAAACATTCTGACCATGAGGGCGGGCTGAACGTTTGCCGCAACAGATATGACACCACTCCCACCAAGACACAGGAT
>Ga0114951_10004971_pt1 | contig 12528 bp, 10 predicted proteins | sample AM7aDNAmetaG_FD_88677 | JGI IMG/M metagenome (GOLD analysis project Ga0114951, IMG submission 88677) | Freshwater microbial communities from Finland to study Microbial Dark Matter (Phase II) - AM7a DNA metaG | ecosystem: Environmental > Aquatic > Freshwater > Lake | place: Finland: Lake Alinen... | reverse complement strand
TTAACACCCATATCTTAACTCCTTAATATTTATGCGGCGTAATATCAATCACATAAACTGTAATAATATCTTTTTCGACGGAATAAATGACCCGGTATTGAATTTTAAGCCGTGAAGATCGTTGTCCTTCCAGCGCTCCTTTTAATTTTTCGTCATGAAATCCGGGGAATTCGCGTAATTTCCCCGGCCCATGTCGAAAAACAATGTCTTTCCAAAGTTCGTATTTTTTAACGGCTTGTAAGGGCAGTTTCTCAATTATCTTATCCAGGCTGTGATGTTCCTGTATGCGCCACATAATTAATTTTAATAACTTATTATATTTAATAAGTCAAGGTTTTGCTGAAGCATAATACCATGGCCAGCCAGAGCCAGCTTTACAAATAATAGGTGACTGTTGTCCCTTATTTACACTCCGCCAACGCCTTTATTCTGCGGTGCTGTGCCTAGCGGCATCCAAGCACTTTTTTTACAGCAGAATCCAAATCTTCTCCGCTCGGCAGATTTGGGCCAGAAACAAACCGTTCTGAAAATTCTTCCATCGAGACCCTTATTTCTCTTGTAAACTCCAGACTGCGCTGTTTTCCATGCCCTACCGGTTTTGATAACTGATATGTATGGATTGTCAGAATATTGGGGCCTGCTTTTGTTTCTTGTGGTATGTCCGCGCCGATAATGTCCTCAAATTTCTTGTACACAATTTCAGGCAAGACAAAGAACAGGCCTGATTTTACCAGGGAAGACGTTGAATACACCTTCCCTTTTCTGATTATCTGCGGAATAAGCCGTTTATGCACATTTGCCCAATTCATGCCGTGGCCAGAGCTTGGCACTGTAATATCGTCATTTTGTTTAAGATTCTTATATGCATACCAACAGTCACGATAATTACCTGTTATGTCGATGCTTTGAACCTCCACCCCAGTGTATTCGAGAAGACGCCCGTTTTTTATTTTTGCCAAAACCCAGTCCATTGAAAGGCTTCCACCTACTTTAATCTCTTTGCCGGAATTTTGACCGAGTGCAATTACAAAAACACCTTTTTCATTCCGGCGCTTGATGTACTCATCAAACATAATGAATGAGGCGCCTTTGCCAAACACTCGCGCTGAAACCCGTTTTAGGGTTGCGTAGCTGTTCTCATACAGGCGGTTCGGGCAGATGATGCAATGGCCAAAGGGAGATGTAACGCTACAGGTCCCATATATTACGGTATTATCATGGTTTGATTTCGTACAGGCCTTGTTAATGAACGGACAGGCGCCGAGAGACCAAAGAGAGCGAACGGAAGCTGTCAAATCAGTGGGTTCGTAACCGAAAACCTCAATAAGGTCTTTGTTTGCGGGGCGTTTTGTCATTTGTTTTCTCCAAGCATTTTTGCGATTTGAACACCAATTGCCCTTCCCAATAGTGGAGGAACGGCATTGCCTACTTGTTCATATTGTTGCGTAATGCTCCCTGTGAAGCGGTAACTGTCAGGAAACGATTGTATCCGCGCCGCTTCACGAACCGAAATAATACGGTCTTGCGTGGGGTGAAAGAAGCTGCCCCAATGAGGATCGCATTTTGTCAAAACGGTTGAACACAGCGCGTCTGGATGCAGGCGACCGTAACGCCTGGTGTGATCGCTGCGCCGTGCCCTTTTGAGGCCCGCCGGAAGCAGGTCTACTGGTATGTCTCTCCAACTGCCGCCCTGCGGAATATGTTTAAGCCGTTCAAGATTAATCTCGGCTATTTTTGCGCAATAATGTGCAGACAGGCCAGCCCCGTTTGCTCTCAAATACTTCTGATACTCATTTGCTGGCGGGCAGCGGTAATCACTTGGGCTTGTTGTCTGTCCGTTGGGAATATCAGGAAGATCAGAGAGAGCATCCCAAACCGATGTGTGCGGTTTAAGCCGGGGTGAAAATAATGGCAGTATATGCATACAGAGCTCTTGCGCTCCGGTGAAGTTTGCCACCGCCTTGGCGTTGTATTCAGGTTCAGGAAATTCAATGGGTTTTTTTCTACCACGGAGACCTATAAATACTGTTCTAAACCGCATCTGCGGCACTCCGTAGTGACCCGCAAACAAAATTAAATGTTTAACATTATAGCCAAGGCCCTTAAGCTCTTTGTGGATTTGTTCTACTACAGTGCCTTTGCCCATCGAAATAATGCCGGGAACATTCTCAATCAATACCGCTTTGGGTTTAATTGCGGATACTACCCGCAGGAAATCTTTGAATAAATGGTTGCGATCATCGTCAAGAGTGCGTATGGGGGCATTGATGGAAAAACCCTGGCAAGGCGGGCCACCTGCAACAAGATCAATTTCCCCCTCGCTCAATCCCAGCCTTTTTTTAAGATTTATCTCACATACTTGGCGAACATCACCAACAACCATTTCAGTGTCAGGATGGTTGAGTTGATATGTCTCTGCATATTGCGGAACAAGCTCATTTGCAAACAGCGGAAAAAACCCTGCTTGTTTGAGGCCGCAGGACAAGCCGCCAGCACCGGCAAACAAATCAATGCTTTTCATAGGAATATGGTTTTCCTTGTCCTGTTTCGAATTTTTTTCATATAACGCTAAAGGTCACTGGCATGGTGAAGCGCAATGTTGGGTGTCCGATTGTTTACCAAATAGCAAGAATTTCTGAAGTCAATTTGTCTGTTCTCATCGCCATTTTATGTTCATCCCAAACTTTATCGCCAAGGTCATAGGGTTTTACGATATCATCCGCAGTAAGTGAAAGTGAAGCATACTGCTTAATTCCTTTCTTCCTGCCTTCACCTTCAACTTTTCTCGAAAACTCAAAATTTCTGAGTGATGAGTTCAATGAAGTGGTAAGTAAAGTCATGTTGCCTATCGAATAGACCTTTTCATATCTGTCTCTTATTGCCTCTTCCTGTGACATTATTGTACCATCGGCTTTTATTTTCGGAGGAATGGTAGCCCAATACTGTTCCCATTTTTGGGGCATTACGTGTTCAAGAGAATAAGAATACTTCAGTTCTTTCACATCAAACTTGGCATCATTTCTTCTGCGATAAAGTTCAACCCAGAAAAGAAGAAGTGCCGCCGGTTTGTTCTCAATTCTTTTTAGTCCTGTTGCCAATTCTGAATCATTTTTTTCAATTGACTTTTTTTCAAGCGAATCAAGACTTTCTATAAATTCTTTGCAGATTTTATTGTAGCCTTTTGTATCAGCATTTGTGATAAGTCTACGCACCACAAATCGTTCAAGTTGTTTGAAGATTTTATTTCGGAGGCTTTCATCTTGCTGATTTTTCAAAACAAACAAGATAAACGGGTGAAACGTTGTTATTTGTAGTGTGTCTAAGATGTGGAGAAGGCGCCTAAGCAAATCATCAAAGCTCAACAAAGCCGTAGAATCAAAAGTCGCTATGTGTTCTCGGTATATCTTGGCGTAGCTACAAACTTCGATAATAAGCTTTTCAATCTCACTGGCTTCAGAAATGAGTTCGATCTTGGCTTTGTAGAGATCGCCTAAGTCAGCAAGTGTATGCTTATCTGGATCATAGAATCCATCTATTACAGAAATTGAGTGCAGAAGGATTTCGATATTGTCTCGCATTAGCCTACCAGTGGTTCGTTCCGAATCCCAGAACTGCATCGTACTATCGTCTATAAGAAACGTTTGCTTCCAGGTTGTTTCATACAACTCAATAACTTCGTCCTGATTTTCAAAGAGTAACAAAGCCTTTTGAAAAAGTGAATTTTTGATAATGTCTGCGGAGCTTAACCTAACACCCGCGCTATTAATTGTGTCAAAAATAGCTTGTTCATTGTCCCTATCAGAGAGATCTATTACAACCAATATCTTGTTGTTGTCGTCAAGAAGTTCATTGAAAAGTTGTTTTCGACTTTCCTCATCCACTCCCTGCAAATACTCAACAAAGAACTTATAGCAGCGAAGAATTTTGCTACTATCCTTGTTGATTGAATCAAGGCTATGCAATAGGCCAGAACTTTCTATAACCTTCTTGTAAGCCAATGTGTCAATATGTGAATGTTGAAGTTTTAAAATATAGTTTTTGTCTGTCTGGTTCTTTTTGAAAAAAAGATAAGTCTTAATTGTAGTCTTGGTTACTTCTTGCAACTCTTCTGAAAAGAGATCATGAATTGCCTTTAGTAAGATACTTAGGGTGGTAAGCCTCTGTTGCCCGTCAATTACAAGGACCTCTTTCGGCTCACCTGACACAGGTTTTTGCTGTTTAAGAATTAAAGACCCAAGAAAATGGTTTCGTTTGAAATTTAGGAGCTCGGAAATGAGGTCTTCCCAGTTCTTGTCCTCCCAAACATATCCACGCTGAAAGAAGGGAATTCTAATCCGACCTTCGTTTCCGATGAATGCTAATGATTTGGCATGCGCTTCCATTTTCTCTCCAATGAATTGACTAGTTAATCTGCGCGATAGGTCCACCCAACAAGCTAATATACGAATGGGTATTTTTTTATAAATGCACTGCTTCAAGAATTATTAAGATATGGTTCTAATGTCAATTGTTTTAAATCGCCGCATTCGTAATTGGTACGTAATACCATGATATGCGAAGTTCGCATATCACCAATTTTTCGGTTAGCTGAGGCGTGGGCGCCAGTATTCTGCGGGATGAGGATATAAGGGAATGACCTATTTTGATATAACACCTTCGGGAAGTTTTTCTGAGGGGCCGCCCTGCATGATAAAAGCATCATCTCCGGCATTTTCTTTCAGCTCAAGCTTCAGCTCTTTCGCCTTTTCAATATAGGAGCCCTCTAAAAGCCGTATCTCGCCATGCTGCGATACCTCAATGGCGGAGCGGCCCTGCACCGGGCACACCTGCTCGCAGAACCCGCAGCCATTGCATTTGGTGTCGAGGATAAAGGGCTTGCGGGAGCCATCCTTCCATCTGAAAACTATGGCATTGTAGGGGCACTGCTCATCGCAGATAAGGCACAGCCTGTCCTGCGCCCAGACAAGGCAGCGGCCTGTGTCGATAGCGGCTGTGCCGAGCTTTGCATGTTTTTTTTCCTCAAGCGGAAGCGTGCGGATGGCCCCTGTGGGGCAGACCGTTCCGCACAAAGCGCAGGTCTGGTCACAGCCGGCCAGGCGCGTATCAAGCCGGGGCGACCAGATGCCGCCGATGCCGCTTTCAAGCAGGCAGGGCTGCAGCGTATTGGTGGGGCAGAGTTTCATGCACTGCCCGCAGCGCACGCAGGAGGCCTGAAACTCCGTTTCAGGGATCGCTCCCGGCGGTCGAATGAGCCGGTTCGGGTTGACCTTTGCGATACCATCCTTTCTGATTGCAAAAGCCGCAAGCGTTCCAGCTGCTGCCGACAACATAAGCCTCCGCCTCTTCAAGTCAGGACGGGCCGCAGGGTCACGGGCAAGACTAAAGGATACAGCATGCACCGGGCAGTCAGTTGCGCATGCGGTGCAATAGATACATTCCCCGGGCCGGTATTGCCAGGGCTCATCAAGGATCGCGCGGGTGGGACATGAATGAACGCATTTCATGCAGGAGTGGCAGTGGCTTTTAACCCTTCGCCTGAAGAATCCGATTCGCGAGATGAGGCCGAGCAGGGCACCTAGCGGACAGAAGCTGCGGCACCAGAACCGGGGGCGCCGGTAATTTAAAACAAAGAGGGCAACAGATACAATCACGGTAAGTAAAATGAGGGAAAAAACGGGCTGAAACACCTGAGCGTGTGAAAGCGTGACAAGGTGCAGGTAGTCCGCAACAGGCCGCACAATTTCAATGCCTGTGGCCGTGAGAAGCATGGCCAGAGGATACAAAATGAATGTGCAGGCGCGGGTAAGAAATGCAATGGGGTCGACAAGCCCTGAGAGGTTGAGGCCCAGCAGAGCTGCAGCAGCAAGCAGTACCAGCAGGTACAGATTCCACTGAGGGAAGGGGGGCTTCTTTTTTTTGGATGATTTCCCTGCAGCCAGCTCAAACAGCGTCCCGAGCGGACAAAGCCAGCCGCAGAAGAACCTGCCCGCCACAAGCGCAGTCAGCAAAATAGGCAGGCCGTAGAGCAGGCTTTCATGAAAACGCCGCGAAGCAAGAAAAGCTGAAAGCGAAAGCAGGGGATCTGCTTTCAAAAAAAGATCAGGCGGCAGCAGGAGCTTTTCAGCCAGAGGGCTCAGGGCAAACAACAGCCCAAAGAGACAAAGGCCGGCAAGCTGCACCCACCGTCTCATACCTGCGCTTTCAGAATAGTGACCTCGTCAAGATTGCAGGTGCCAAGGCCCAGCTGCTGGGCTGCCGCTATGTGCTTTACCTGCGCAGGGGTAAAGCCCTGACCATACCACTTTGCAAGGGTGACGCCATAGGCATCCACAGCCACCTGATCAGTGCCCGCAACAATGGTCTTGGGGTATTCGACGAGGCCCGGGCCCGAGGGGCCGCCGTTCAATAAAGCGCGCGAACCGTCCAGGATGACCAGGTTTACCTTCACCGTGGCGGCAAGCTCTGCAATGGCTTTGTTGATATCAACCGACGCATGGAAATACTTACGGTCCCAGATTAGCCCCATGAGCCCTTTCATGCCAAGGCTCACGCCTGTGGTTGAGTGGGACTTGGCAGTGGGCAGGCATATGATCACATCGCTGTGCAGCACGTCTTTGATGAGTTTTACCTCTTTCAGCTCTTTGCCGTTTTTAATGGCAACGGGCTGGAAAAATTTCTCGTCATAGATGACAAAAGCATGGGTGTTCTTAATGCCCGCGCAGGCCGCGGCTATGCCGGACAGCTCAAGGCATTTTTCCGGCGGATTAAAGGGATAGTCAATGATAATAACCTCGGCGGCTCCAGCGTCGATGCACAGGCGGGCCACGGTTGCCACCACTTCCGGGTGCGTATTGGTGGCCCGGTCGGGTTCATGGGGAAATGACATGTTGGGCTTGAGGCAGACGCGACTGCCTTTTTTGACAAACTTTTCCATGCCGCCGATCAACGATACGGCCTTTTTTACCGCATCGACGCGGTTGCCTGTGACAGCGGCAATAGTTGCTTTGGCCAGAGGTTCGGCCCAGGATTTTAAAGGATCAAAAAGCGCCGGGGGCAGTGTTGCTGCTGCTGTAAAGACCGCCGTTTTCTGGAGAAAATCTCTGCGTGTGATCTGCTTCATGGAAGGGCTCCTTTCTGCTCAGGTTAAACGTAAGGAGATTTTTTCAAATTATAGGACAGGTAAAGGTGTGTGTCAACGACGTGCCGATTCAGGGAACTATTCTGTTTAAGGCTTTTTTTATGCCGCCCTCGATCAGTATGGCCAGGGTTGCAATAATCATGATGAGCCCGACAGCTGCAAAGACAAAGGTAGTCATGGGCTGGCCCCGCAGGCGCTCCCCAAAATAGATGACATAAGGCTGATGCAGCAGGTAGATGCCGAAAGAATAGGCGCCGGCAAGGGGCAGCAGGGGGCCGATGATTGCCATGCGTTCAAAGAGCCGTGAGGCCTGCGCCACGATGATGAAAAGGCCCGTCCCGATGAGGCCATCGGTGAAGGCATAGGTAAAGCAGGGCTGGTAACTTGCCCCGCCAAGCCCGTAGATAAGTATTCCCGCGGCAAGCATGGGCCATGAAAAAAGCAGCTTTTCAGCCTTTAAAGGCTGCCTCGAAAATAAGGCTGCAAGCGACATCCCGGCGGCAAATTCCCAGAGCCTGCAGCCGAAGAAAGCGCCCATCACATAATTGCCATGCGCCTCAAATACGGCGAACAGGAGATAGCGGCTCAGTATGGCAACACCGGCAGCCAGCACAAAAAAAATCGCCGGCCCCAGCCGCTGCAGCAGCCGGTAGAGAAGCGGGAAGACAATGTAGAGCTGCAGCAGCAGCCCGAAAAACCACCATGAAGGGTTGAGATAAAAAAACATAGTGTCGACCGGCCAGAACCGGTCGCCCAGCAGGCTCAGAAAAAACCGGTAGTCAATAGCGTCCGTTGGCTTGATAAAAGGCGAAACGAGAAAGATAAGATGCGCCGCCCAGTACAGGGGGAAGAGGCGAAGAAACCTCCGGCCATACCAGGCAGTCCAGCCCGGCTGTGCCGGAGCGCTTTTAAGCAGGCTGCGGGTGAGGCTGAAACCGCTCAGTGCAAGAAAGACGCCCACAGCCTGCGGCCCCCGCTGGAACAGGGACGCAAAAACGCCATCCATAATACAGTTCAGCCATCCGGTAATTGATTGGGCAGCGCACGAGCCCAGATACTCCGGGAAGCGGGCGAAACTGAGGGGCCAGGGATACTGGCCCATGTCGTACGCGCTGAAACAGTGAAAAAAAGCGATCCAGATAATGCAGATGCCCTTCATGGAATCGATCCACGAGAGGCGTGACGGTAGAGTGGATGAGCATGAACAGGCGGACATGGGCTTCAGTGCTTGAAAAGGTTCACCTGCAGGCGCTTACAGTTTAATCGAATGCAGGTATTCCGATAATGCTTCCGGCCATTTTTTTATGGGATAATTTAAGGCCTTTTCCAGCTTTTTATTTATGAGAATACTAAAGGCCGGACGTTTGGCCGGAGTCGGGAATTCCCGGCTGGTAACAGCAACAGTTTCTACCTTTTTGCCGGCCAGTCTGAATATTTCTTTGGCAAAATCATACCATGAGCCGCTACCGCTGTTGACGCTGTGAAAGGTGCCATACGCAGACAGCTTCAGCAGGTCGGTTGTCCATTGCACAAGGTCTTTAGTATGCGTGGGGGAGCCGATTTGATCGTTTACCACTTTTACGACATCCATAGTATCGGCTAGCCTAAGCATGGTGCGAACAAAGTTTTTCCCGAGATTTCCATAGAGCCAGGCAGTGCGCATAATAATGTACTGGTGTGGAGCCAGAGTCTTTGCTATTTCCTGCTCGCCTTGCAGCTTGCTGGCGCCGTATTGGTTGACCGGCGCAGTCTCGGCATCTTCCAAATAGCCGTCAGCGTTGGTGCCGGGAAAAACGTAATCAGTGGAGTAGTGAACCAGATGGCTATGAAGCTTATCAGCGCTCTGCGCCAGATGCTTGACTCCTAAGGCATTAACCTTGAACGCCATTTCCATATCCTGTTCAGCCTGATCTACAGCGGTATAAGCGGCGCAGTTGATAATGATTTCAGGCTTAATTTGAGTAAGCACCTCCAGGGTATATTCATAATCAGTTATATCGATATCCCTGTCAGTTAAGGGCGCAACTTTGCTGTTCCCAGCCTGGAACTTATACATGAATTCAGTGCCAAGCATACCGTTGGCGCCAATCAAAGCAATTTTTCTATTCATTTCAGTCCCGCGTGCTGACGTTATTATATTTGCAACAGTTCAAAATTTTGAACCCCTGCAAAATGGCCGATGTATGCGCAAAAGCAGTTCTGCCGGTTGACATCACACGAGGATATCAAACAGTGCTGCGCGCCACAACTTTTAAATCGCAGCTCTGTCTTTTTGCCGAAACGCCACTGCCCCTATCTTGAGGCGCATTAAAAAAAGATGAAAGTATTATTTAACCTCACCTGCCACGGCGTTTTCAAGCATGGCCCGTGAGATGAAATAGTCGTACAGGCTGTTGTTGTAGTTTGACCGGGCATGGGTCAGCAGGGTCTGTGCGTCCAGCACATCGGTTGTGGTGGACATCTGCTGGTTGAAGCGGTTTTGATTGATGCGGAAATTTTCTTCTGCCCGGGCAATGGCCGTGCGGGACACGTTGATATTCTTCCAGTTCTCCTGGGTTCGCAGCCAGGCATCCTTGACCTGCAGCATCACCTTGTCGCCGATCTCTTTTTTTATTTCCTGCGCTTCCAGCAGCTTCACCTTCTGCTCGCCGACCACATTGCCCTTTTTGCCCCATTCAAAGAAGGTCCAGTCCATGTTGACCGTCATGCTCCAGGTATTGGCGTCGAGATATTTCATGGTGTCAGTGGCGGCATGATCGCCAATCCGGTTGTAGGCCGTAACAAACGCGAGCTTGGGGTAATAGGTGCTCTGGGCCAGCTTCACCCCGGTTTGCGCCTGCTTGATGGTGGTATCGATCTCGGAGATAACCGGCCGGCGCTGCATGGCAAGGGCCTGGCTTTCGGTAAGAGTGAGCATAACCCTTTGCGCATCGGCAGGGTCGGCAAGGTCAACAGGCGTCTCGACATCCTGATGCAGTACGGTATTAAACGTGGCTTTTGCAAGCTCAACCCCCTGCTCGGCGCGCACCAGATCCTGCTCGGCCTGGGCGCGGCGCACCTGCGCTTCAAGCAGATCATTTTTTGCGATCATTTCCTGCTCGAACATATCCTGAGCAGTTTTTTCATGGGACGCGATCTGCGCTACCGCCTGCCTGGCCACCTCCAAAAGCTTTTGCGCCTTCAGGACGGTGAAATAGGTGGCCTTGACGCTGTAGACAAGATCATTGCGGGCCGAGTCGTTTTTCAGCCGCGCAACATCAACGCCGAGCTTTTCCAGCTTGTACTTGTTGTAAATTTCGCCGCCGGTGAAAAGGGGCTGCACAGCCTTTACGGTGAAAAAGGAGAAATCATCGCTGATGCCGTTGCTGAGCGAGCCCTGCGCCAGAGACGCCACAGCAGGCAGCTTTACCTCCGGCGGATCGGACAGATGGGTGTAGGAATAGGTGGTTTTAAGCTTTGGCAGAAAATCGGCTGCCGCGGCTTTTTTCCGGTGCTCGGCCTCTTTGATGCCCAGGCCCGATGCTTGAAATCCCGGGTTCTGCGCAAGCGCGATTTCGATGGCCCGGTCAAGGGTGAGCCGGGTTGCGTTGTCGGCGGCATTTGCAAGGCCAGGCAGCATCAGCAGGGCTGCAACTGCGGCGAGCTTAATGTATCGGCACATGTTTGACTCCGTTTGCGGTATTCTGTTTTTTGATAAAAATGGCGAAAAGGATTGCAAACATCCCCAGTATCGTCAGCCAGAAGATGTCGCTTTCTACGGCATACACATAGGCCTTGACCCTGGTGAAAAGCTCCATCATCTTGAGGGCTTTTTTATCCAGAAGCTGGTTGGGCGTGCCCTGAAAATGCAGGTAGCCCTCCAGAGAGCGCAGCATATTCATGGAGGCGATATTGCCGTAGTTGATCGTCCGTCCGAACGATTCGGAAAAAGCCGAGGCTTTGCGCTCGAGAAGGGTCACGGCAATGGCCGTGCCCACGCTGCCGGCAAGCAGGCGCGCGACATTCTGGCCGCAGGAGACAAGATCGAGCTTGTCGGGCGGTATGCCGTTATAGCCGACAGCCTGAATCGGCGGAAAATTAAAGGCCATGGGAATATTCCAGAACAGAAACAGCCACAGTACCGTCGTGCGCTCGGTATATTGATCGATAGAGCTGAGGGCCATCCCGCTTATGAACATGAAGATCGAGGAAAAGAAAAAAAGTTTTTTGGGATTGTACTTGTCCGAAAGATAGCCCGCTACCATAACGCCGATACCGGCCATGATGGAGCCGGGAAGCATGGTAAGGCCTGTCGTGAGCGTGGTGAACTGCCGGAACCGCTCCATATACATGGGGATCAGCATGAAGATGCCGTAAATCGCGATACTCATGGCAAACATGCACAGCATGCTCATGGTGAAATCGCGGTATTTGAAAATCCGCACATCAAAGAGCGGCTTTTCAGTATGGAGCTCAATCCAGATAAACAGCGGCAGCGATACGGCAAATATTATCATGAGCGAGAGGATGAAATCCGATTGCAGCCAGCCGTTTTCCTGCCCTTTGCTTAAAAACGCGATAAACGAGCCGAAGGCGATTGCCATGGTAATAAACCCGGGCAGGTCAAAGGATTTTGCCGACGTGTCTTTTTTGCCCGTTTCCCAGAGCAGCGTAAGCGTGAGAAAAGCGCCGATAAGGCCGATGGGAAGGTTCACGTAAAAAACCCAGCGCCAGCTCAGGTGCTCGGTTATGATGCCGCCCAGGGTGGGCCCGAGCGCCGGCGCGCAGCTTGCCCCGAGGCCGTAGACGCCAAGGGCCAAACCCCGCTCCTCTTCGGGGAACACCTCGCAGAGTATGATCATGCCGATGGGCACAATGATGCCCTCGCCGATGCCCTGGCAGAAGCGCGCCACATTCATCATGCCGATGCTGGTGGCCTGGCCGCAGATGGCCGAGCAGACGGTAAAGATGACAAGGCCCAGAAGATAGGTGTTGCGATGCCCCAGCACCGAGCTCAGCCAACCCGCGCTGGTCATGGCAATGGCAGCTGCTATGAAATAAGAGATGATGACCCACTGCACGCCGTAGGTGTCGGTATTCAGGGCGGACATCATTTTTGGAAGAACCACGTCAACAATGGTGCCGTCGAGCAGGGCGATGAAGATGCCGATCATCACAATGCAGGCTGCGGTCCATTTCGACCCGGGCTGGGTGGTTTTTTGTTCCATTTATTCGCTTAAGCCGTTTAAACCGTTCGAACTGTTCAAACCGTTTGAACCCTTTTTAATTTAATTTAATCCCTACCGTCACTGACTACCCCGGTTTTAATACATTCTCGGGATCATCGGTAATTTGAATTTTTATCGTTATGCGCGGCACTACTTTGGTGAACTCGCCCTTGGTGGTGTCGC
>Ga0114951_10004969_pt1 | contig 12537 bp, 11 predicted proteins | sample AM7aDNAmetaG_FD_88677 | JGI IMG/M metagenome (GOLD analysis project Ga0114951, IMG submission 88677) | Freshwater microbial communities from Finland to study Microbial Dark Matter (Phase II) - AM7a DNA metaG | ecosystem: Environmental > Aquatic > Freshwater > Lake | place: Finland: Lake Alinen... | reverse complement strand
ATTCTACACCTAAATCGCCCCGAGCTACCATGATGCCATCGCTTAAGCTAATTATGGAATCGATATCTTTGATGGCTTCGGGCTTTTCGATTTTTGCCATTATGCGCACTTTTGCGGCACGTTTATGTTGTTTCACATATTCTTTTAACTCCTGAATATCGTGAGCGCTTCGCACAAAAGAGAGGGCAATCCATTGAATTCTGTGATTGAGAATAAAATCGAGGTTTTCTTTATCTTTTTCGGTAAGACTTGGTTGAGAAATATTAGTATCGGGCAGATTTACACCTTTTTTTGATTTAAGCAAACCACCATGTATGATTTTAGCCTTGATCTCATCTTTTTTATTGGTGGATATTACTTCCAATAATAGTTTTCCGTCATCAATCAATATTTTTTCACCTTTTCGGGCTTCCTGCGCTAAAAGCGGATAACTAACAAATAAGCGCGATGCGGTTGAAACACATTCTTGGGTGGTGATACTCACGATATCATTGTCGATTAAAACAACCGAGTCGTTCTCAACTTTCCCTACTCTTATTTTGGGGCCTTGCAAATCGGCCAGGATAGCAATGTGAGTTTTATCTTCTTTATTAATTTTATGAATTGTGTTGATTATATTTTCGAAGAAAGCGAAATCACCATGTGAAAAATTCAGCCTGAATACATCAACACCTGCTTTTATAAGTTCCTTTAGGACCGATTCGGTTGAAGAGGCCGGTCCGACTGTAGCAATAATTTTTGTTTTCATATTAGTTTATTAATAAGTGACTGCCGGTTTCTTTAATTACGTTTATATAGTGCAATTCGATGTCGGTTAAAAAACCGTTCATTTCGTTGTATTTTTCCATATTAATTAAAAAGGCGGTAAGTATGTTGGTGGTTTTTTTTATGTTTATCACGATGTCGTTAATTTTTTGTTGATTCATATAACCTTTCATCAAGAGAACATAATCGGTTTCGGGCATTTTTTCTATCAGAAATGAATTGTTTTTTTTGTTGGAAAGTAAATAATAAAAACATCGTTGATTAAGGTCATAATAATGATAGAAAGAATATTCTTCGAGGTTGGATTTTTTTTTAGAAGATATAAAATTGTTGTTTTTTTGAAGGTTGATTTCTAAAATATTATTCAAGTTCCAGCAAAGTTTATAATCTTTTAAATGGCTGCTTATCCCAATTGCATGATATTCCTTGGTTAGATTATATTCAAAAGAAATAAACTTTTTCATGACGGTATTATTTTATACCCTTCATTTCTTTCCACATTTTATTGAAAGATTTTGGCTTCACCACTGGCACATCCCTTCGGGGTCCCCACGCGGTTCTAAAAAATAAACGGATTACTGCATTTTTCATTTTATCGCTGGGTTTATCTATAATCCAGCGATTCAACATTATCTTTTTCCAGCCATACATAACAATTCTATCAATAGGGCTGGACAATTTTTGTTCTACAATATCCCTTCGATTATATAACAACAATTTGTGAAGTTTTATAGCAGCCGGACATACTTCGGTACATTTTCCGCAAAGTGAAGAGGCAAAACTCAAATGTTTGTATTCTTTCATCCCACTGATGTGGGGCGTTATAACAGAGCCAATAGGTCCGCTGTAGGTTGTTCCATAAGTGTGTCCACCAATGTTTTTATAAATTGGGCAGGCATTTAGACAGGCACCGCATCGGATGCAGGTAAAAGCAACTTTTTGATCTTTTTTAGCAAGCAAATTTGTTCGGCCGTTATCGAGCAAAATAACGTACATTTCCTGTGGTCCATCAATTTCGTTTTCTTTGCGTGCCGAAGTTATTATTGAGTTGTAAACAGTCATGTTTTGTCCTGTTCCATGACTTGCCAATACGGGCCAAATTAAACCTAAATCTTTCATTGAAGGTATCACCTTATCGATTCCCCCGATAGCAATATGAATTTGGGGAAATGAAACCGACATTAAGGCATTTCCCTCGTTTTCGGTTAATGCAATTCCTCCAATATCGGAAACGATAAAATTTACACCCGAAATTCCTATATCAGCATTTACAAACTTTTCGCGAAGCAATTGCCGAACAAATGCTGTTAATTCTTCGGGAGTGCTTTCAGGGGGGGTATTAAATTTTTCATGAAACAATTTTGCAATATCTTCTTTAGATTTATGCATTGCCGGAGTTATGATGTGATATGGTTTTTCACCGGCAATTTGAACTATATACTCTCCCAGGTCTGTTTCGACGGATTCTATATTGTTAACTTCAAGTTCGTGGTTTAGCTCAATTTCTTCGGTTGCCATTGATTTTGATTTTACAATTTTGGTGGCACCCGCTTTAGCACAAATTTTAACTATTGCCTCTATTGCTTCTTCTGAATTTTGCGCCCAAATAACTTTTCCACCATTTTGCATGAAATTATATTCAAATTCTTTTAAATAATCTTCCATATCGTTCACGGCACGATGTTTAATGACCGATAAGCGCTGTCTTGCTAATTGTAAATTTGAATATTGTTCTTTTCCTTTAATAACAGCTGCATCATACTTAGAAATATTAAACTTAATAGTTCTCCGGTGTATTGTATCAAAAGCTTTTATCTCGGCTTTTCTTGAAAACTCTTTCTGTTTTTCGCTCATTTTATTCTATTATATTTTTTATCTTTTCTACTCGTATCGAATGTCTTCCCCCTTCAAACCTTGTTCTAAAAAAAATTCCAATAATATTATATGCTTCATCAAAAGTAATAAAACGTGCAGGTAATGAAACAATATTGGCATCATTATGTTTTCTTGCAAGTTCTGCTATTTCCATATTCCAGCATAATGCCGCTCTTACATTTGTATATTTGTTAGCTGTTATTGCCACCCCATTTCCGCTTCCACAAATTATTATTGCTTGTTTTAAAATACCTTTATTTATATCGCTGGCCAATGGATGGATTATGTCTGGATAATCAACGCTAGCAAGGCTGTTGGTTCCATAATCTTTGATAACAAAGCCATCGGATTCTAATTTGTTTTTCAGTTTTTCTTTTAATTCAAAACCTGCATGATCACACCCTATTCCTATTATTTCCATTATTTATGATTGTTGATAACTAATTAAAGATGCTTTTTACTATTGTTCTAATATTAAATGGTTTTTAATATTACTAATTTTATATTTTTTTTTAAATCAAACAATTAAATTTTCAACAAAGAGAGTGTTAAAATTTGATTGTAAATTATTATTTCTTCACTTCTTCACTTCTTATTATTATTTACTATTTTTTTTCAACAATATTTTAGAGTAAAATTAAATAAAAAAATATCATATTCGATGATTTTAACAACATTGTTAATATTTTTTCAATACACTAATTAGTATATTTTTACGTTTTAATAATTCTTTATTTTTGTTGATAATGTTTTATAATTCAAATTAAAAATCGTTTATAAAAATTTTTTAAACATTATGAACAATTCTAATTAATAATAACTAATATTTTTATAAAAATAAATATTAATTAATAAAACAAAAATAAGGTATAAATAAAACGATGTAATATTGCATTCAAAATTTTAGTTAATGGAGATTCAAGAAAAAATTTTAAAACTTAAAAAACAAAAAAATGCAGTTATTCTTGCGCATTTTTACCAAACTTCCGACATTCAGGATATAGCAGATTTTGTTGAAGATAGTTTGGGTCTTTCGCAAAAAGCTTCTACAACTAAGGCTGATATAATAGTTTTTGCAGGAGTTCATTTTATGGCTGAAACAGCAAAGATAATAAATCCACAAAAAAAAGTATTAATTCCAGATATAAATGCAGTATGTTCACTTGCAGATTCATGTAAATTTACAGACTTAAAAAAATATAAAGAAAAATATCCTGATCATAAAGTAATTTCATATATAAATTGTTCTGCAGAAGTTAAAACTTTATCTGATGTGATTTGTACATCAAGCAATGCAGTAAAAATTGTAAATTCTTTTTCTAAAAATCAGAAATTAATTTTTGCCCCGGATAAAAATTTGGGTGCATACGTAAATAAAATTACAGGAAGGAATATGGTTTTGTGGAATGGAGAATGTAAGGTTCATGATTTATTAAGTACAGAATCAATTTTAACTATAAAATTAGATAACCCAGATGCGAAAATTATTGCACATCCTGAATGTAAAGCTATTGTTTTGGAAATGGCTGATTTTATAGGATCAACAGCTGCAATGTTGGCATTTGTAAAAAAAGATTCTGCAAAGAGGTTTATTATTGCTACTGAAACTGGCATTATTCATCAAATGAAAAAAATTGCTCCTGAAAAAGAATTTATTATAGTCTCTAAAGATAAAACATGCAGTTGTAATGATTGTGAATACATGAAAATGAATACAATGGAAAAATTGTATGATTGTTTATTAAAAGAAACACCGGAAATAAAATTACCTTTGGAAATTATTGTAAAAGCAAGAATTCCTCTACAAAAAATGTTGGATTTATCGAATATTGAAAAAAATAAGTAAATTTATAGTATGAAAAAATTTTTCTTAATAATCTTAATATTCTATATTACAACTGGTTGTTACGCACAGGATACTATTACTAAAAACGGTTATAATGTGTTTTATTATCCATCGGGAAAGATTTCAAGTCAGGGATATATGAAAGACGGTAAACCAAATGGTTATTGGAAAACTTTCTATGAAAACGGTGTAATAAAATCGGAAGGAAACAGGAGAGATTTACAACTTGACAGTATTTGGAAATTTTATAGCGATTCAGGAAAATTAAATCTTTCAATAAATTATTATCAAGGAAAAAAGAATGGCTTTAGAACAACATTTTTAAAAACTGAAACAATTGAAGAATATTTTAAAAACGACGTAAAGGACAGCATAACCTATCATCTTTATCCCAATGGAAAAATAAAATCAAAAGTTAAATTTGTAAATGGTCGTGAAGAAGGTTTGGAAACAGAATATTCACCAGACGGTATAATTATAACATTAAACGATTATAAACACGGATACGTTATTAATATAGAAAAAATAAACAGATTTAGAGATGGATTAAAACATGGAATCTGGAAAAAATTTTATAATAATGAAAAGATACAATCAGAGGGAAATTATAGTTATGGGAAGAAAGATGGATATTTTAAAGAATTTGATAAAAATGGAAACCTTACAAAAATAGAGAAGTATGAAAACGATAATTTGATTGATGATGCTCCAGAATTAGCAAGTTTAGAGGTAAAAACGGATTATTATATAAATGGTAAACTAAAAATTGTTCAAAGCTATAAAAATGATATTCCGGAAGGTGTGCGTAGAGAATATTCGCCAGATGGACAAATAACAAAATCGTACATTTTTAAGAATGGGATTATTGTTGGAGAAGGAATTGTTGATGAAAAAGGTTTGCGGCAAGGTTCCTGGAAAGAATTTTATGAGTCGGGAGAAAAAGAAGCCGAAGGAGAATATAAAAACGGACTGCATCAGGGGCAATGGAAATATTATTTTAGAAACGGTATCATTGAGCAAACAGGTGTTTATGCAAATAATGGCAAACCTGATGGAAAATGGAAATGGTTTTTTGAATCAGGGAATTTAAGAAAGGAAGAAAATTTCTCAAAAGGTGTAATAAATGGACACTATAAAGAAGTTACAGATTCAGGAAAAATTATTATAGAAGGTGATTATATTGACGGAAAACAAGATGGACAATGGTTGTATGAAGTTGGTGACCAGAAAGAAGTTGGTTTATATCAAGAAGGTAATAGAGATGGGGTTTGGAAATATTATTTTTCAGACGGAAAACTTAATTTTGAATGCAATTATACCGACGGAAATCCTAACGGAGATTATATAATCTATTGGGATAATGGAAAAATTCATGAAAAAGGAAAGTATGTTATGGGACAAAAAGAAGGTGATTGGGTACTTTATGATTACGAAGGTATAAAAATAATCACAATTCGATTTGAAGACGGAATAGAGATTAGTTATGACGGAAATAAAATTGATTGAAACATTGTAAAGTAAAAATTTTTATTAATTTTATAGTCTAAATTTAATAACTATGTTAAAACCCAGAATTTTAATTGTAGAAGACGAGGTTATTGTTTCAAAATATATTGAAGCATGCATTGTTAATCTTGGATATGAAACAGCAGAAGTTATTACATCTGGCGAAGAAGCTGTTTTAAATGTAGAGAAAATTAATCCGGATTTGATATTGATGGATATCAGATTAAGCGGAAAGATGATGGGTACAGAAGCGGCAACTAAAATTAAAGAAAAATGTGATATTCCAATTGTTTTTCTAACAGCATATGCAGACAGTAAGACAATAGAGATGGCAAAGGATTCTGATCCGTATGGTTATTTGGTTAAACCTTTTTATGAAAAAGAATTACACACTACAATTGAAATAGCAATTCATAAACATGAAAAAGTAAAACAAATCAGAAAAGAACGCGATTTGTATTACTCAATTATTGATAATAAAAATGCAGACGATTGTATATATATCAGGACAAATAGTCGGCTGCAGCGAGTTAAATTCAACGATATTTGTTATGTGGAAGCTTTGCGCGATTATATCACGATTGCTACCATTAATGATAATTATACGGTTCGTATTAATATGAAAGAGATCACAAAATATCTTCCTGAGCGTGATTTTGTTCGTATCCACAAATCGTTTATTGTAAGACTTGACAAAATTTTCTCTATAAAGTATTCAAGCCTCATCATTGAAGGGTCAATGAAAGAAATTTTGGTGGGTAATTTTTACAGGAAAGACTTATATAACAGATTAAACATGCTTTAGGCTTGTTTTACCAGAATAAAATCTATTTGTTTTTTTGCCAGCGTTATTTTTTTAACCTTAATTTTAACCGTATCACCTAAACGATATCGTTTTCCGCTATATTGGCCAATTACTACGTAGTTATCTTCATCAATGTAATAAGCATCATCTTCCATGTCGCGAATTGATACCATTCCTTCGCATTTGTTTTCAATAATTTCAACATAAATTCCCCACTTACTCACTCCACTGATTTTTCCCTCGAATGTTAGCCCTATTTTGTCAAGCATATATTCGGCCTGCTTGTATTTTATTGATGCACGTTCTGCTTCGGCTGCAAGTTTTTCCATTTCGGAACAATGGTTACACTTTTCATCATAATCATGTTTATCGACAGATGATAAATTATTCATATATCGCTCTAGTAATCTATGCACCATTAAATCGGGATACCGTCGGATGGGAGAAGTGAAATGAGTGTAATATTTGAACGACAGACCATAATGACCAATATTATCGGTAGAGTAAATTGCTTTTGCCATAGTTCGGATGGCAAGTTGGTTAATCATGTTCTCTTCACCTTTTCCTTTTATTTTTTCAAAAAGTAAATTAAAAGAATCGGCTATGGCCTTGTTCGATTTGTTGTTTATTTTATATCCAAGTTTTGAAACAAATTGAGTGAATGTTTGAAGTTTTTCGGGTTGAGGTTTGTCGTGAATTCTATAAACAAAAGTTTTGGGAGTTTTATTTTCACCTGGGTTTCCGATTAATTCTGCCACCTTACGGTTGGCTAGTAACATAAAATCTTCGATGAGTTTGTTCGAATCTTTTTGTTGTTTAATGAACACTTCGATAGGTTTGCCGTTTTCATCGAGTTTAAACCGAACCTCTTCAGTATCGAATGCAAATGATCCGTTTTTGAATCTATTTTCGCGAAGAATTCCTGCCAGACGGTTGAAAGTACTTATTTCATCTACAAATTGTCCTTCATTGGTTTCAATGATTAATTGCACTTCTTCGTAATTAAAACGATAGTTAGAATTAATCACGGTTTTACCGTACCAATCTTTAATTATTACAGCATCATCTGTCATTTCGAAAACTGCAGAAAAACAAAGTTTGTCTTCACGTGGTTTCAACGAACATACATTGTTGGATAATATTTCAGGAAGCATTGGTACCACACGGTCGGCCATATAAATGGAGGTTGCCCTATCGTAAGCTTCCTGATCGAGCATCGTATTTTCTTTTACGTAATAGGATACGTCGGCAATATGTACACCAACTTCCCAGTTGCCATGTTTCAATTTTTTCAATGAAATTGCATCGTCGAAATCTTTTGCATCCTCGGGATCGATGGTAATCGTGAATATATCGCGAAAATCCCGTCGCTTTTTTATTTCTTCAGCAGAAATAATTAACGAAATACTTGCGGCATCCTTTTCAACTTTATCGGGCAATTTCAAAGGGAAACCATATTCTGCAATAATAGATTGCATTTCAACTTGGTTTTCGCCTGGTCTGCCGAATACATTGATCACCTCTCCGAACGGATTCTTTGAATTTTCAGGCCATTCAGTGATTTTTACCAATACTTTATCACCGTTTTTTGCGCCCAAAGTTTTATCATTCGGAATGTAAATATCAACCGGAACTCCGTAACTGTCGGGAATAAGAAAAGAGTAGTATTTGCTGACCTGAATGATACCGACAAATTTTTCTTTAGCACGTTTGATGATTTCAACAACCTGACCTTCGGGTTTTTTATTGTTTCGCCGGGGCAGTAACAAAATTTTCACTGTATCACCATTCAGTGCGCGATTGGTGTTATTGGGTGCGATAAAAGCATCTTCTGCTAATTCGTCGGAAATAATGTAGGCCTTACCAGTAGATTTCATATCAACAATTCCGATAATATAGTTTCGTTTCGGAAAAAAGGCAGCGTGTTTTTCTGGATTAAGTTTATATTTTCCCTTCTGAACTTCAATCAAACTTTTGTTTCTTAATAATATTTCCAACTGTTTAATAACAAGTTCTCTGGCGCTTTTATCGTTAATATTTAAAGCTTTTGAAACCTGTTTATAATTTAAGCTCTGTTGAGGATTTTTAAAGAAAATATTTAATACAAGAGTTGAGGTTCCGTCGGAATGAGTGTTATTTTTTTGGGTTTTACTTTTCGACATTTTTATTGTAAAGGTACTAAAATATACGAAAAACGATTTTGGGTTATGCAAAATATAAATAAAATGGGATTTTATAAAAAAAATGAAAATAAAATTTGTGTAAATAAAAAAATAGTTATACGTTTGAGGTTTAAATAAATAATTTTATAAAATCATGAATATAAGAATAGAACATGACACTATGGGACCGGTTGAAGTGCCAGCCGAAAAATATTGGGGCGCCCAAACCCAGCGCTCGAAAGATAATTTCAAAATTGGCGGACATTTGATGCCAAAGGAAATTATTGATGCTTTTGCGATTTTAAAAAAAGCTGCAGCTATTACCAACTTTGAACTCGGAGTGCTTGCTAAAGATAAGTGCGACCTGATTTCTGAAGTATGTGACGAAATTCTGGCCGGGAAACTTGAAGGGGAATTTCCCCTTGTTGTGTGGCAAACAGGTTCGGGAACGCAAAGTAATATGAACGTGAACGAAGTAGTTGCTAATCGCGCAGAAGTTTTGAGTGGTGGAAAACTAGGCGAAGGAAAAACATTTATTCATCCGAATGACGATGTGAACAAATCGCAATCGTCGAATGATACGTTTCCAACAGCGATGAATGTGGCAGCGTATAAGATGATCGTGAAAACCACTCTTCCGGGATTAACCTTGCTCAGAAACACACTTGCTAAAAAATCGGCAGAGTTTCAACATATCGTAAAGATCGGCAGAACACATTTGATGGATGCCACACCGCTTACTCTGGGGCAGGAGTTTTCGGGCTATGTTTCGCAAATCAATCATGGAATTATTGCTATAAAAAATACGCTGCCGCATCTGGCCGAACTTGCTTTGGGAGGAACCGCCGTTGGTACAGGGATTAACACACCTAAAGGTTATTCGGAACTGGTTGCAAAACATATTGCCACTCTTACAGGCTTACCTTTTATAACTGCTCTTAATAAATACGAAGGCTTGTCGGCACACGATGCTATTGTTGAAACATCTGGTGCTTTAAAAACTGTTGCTGTTAGCTTGATGAAAATTGCTCAGGATATACGCATGTTAGGTTCGGGACCGCGTTGCGGCATTGGCGAACTGTTGTTGCCCGAAAACGAACCCGGCTCGTCGATCATGCCCGGCAAGGTGAATCCTACGCAATGCGAAGCCATGACCATGATATGCGCACAGGTGATAGGCAACGATGCCGCTATTAATATCGGTGGCATGAATGGACATTTTCAACTAAATGTTTTTAAACCGGTGATGATCTTTAATTTGTTGATGGCAGCACGATTGATAGGCGATGCCAGCGTTTCGTTCAACGATAATTGCGCTGTTGGGATTGAAGCCCGCGAAATGAATATTCAGCGAAATCTTGAAAATTCGTTAATGCTGGTAACGGCTCTGAATCCGCATATCGGTTACGAAAACGCCGCTAAGATTGCCAAGAAAGCTCATAAAGAAAACCTAACCCTGCGTCAGGCGGCTATCGAGCTGGGATTGGTAACAGACGAACAATTTACGCAATGGGTCGATCCTAAAAAAATGATTTAGGATATTGATTCTTAAATTTATTTATGCGAACGGTAATCCAGAGGGTAACCCAAGCCTCGGTGCGAATCAATCTTTCCGAAACTAGGAATATCGGCAAGGATTTGTTGATATTGCTCGGCATCGAAGATTCCGACACGCTTGAAGATATTGATTGGTTGTGCGGAAAAATTGCACGGTTGCGTATTTTTGGCGATGAGCAGGGCATTATGAACCTATCGGTGCAGGAAGTTGGGGGAGAGGCCATGGTAATCAGCCAGTTTACTTTGCATGCCAGTACCAAAAAAGGAAACCGACCTTCGTATATACGTGCATCGAAACCCGAAATTGCCATTCCGCTCTACAAAAAGTTTATCGAAATTCTGGAAACCGAATTACATAAAAAACCCGTTTGCGGCGAATTTGGCGCCGATATGAAGATTACACTTGTAAACGACGGACCGGTTACAATTGTTATTGATACAAAGAATAAAGAATGAGAAAAAAGCTTTTATCTTGTTGATGACTTTGCCGATATTTCTGCTCTTTTCGTGCAACAATCATTGTAAAAACAAGCCGATCATTATTAAAATTTCAAAGCATATTGACCATAATATTCTTGAGATTTGTTTTACGCTTGAAAATAATACCGGAAAAAACATTTATTTAAGCCCGTTTTCATTCTCCTTCGATATTAAAAAAGAGATGAGTGGGAAAATATCTGATGCACGATATGAATTTTATCAGGCCACTCCTTCCAGATATGGTGATGATAGTATTTCAATTGAATCTGCTTTTCGGGTACCTAAAAAGGATGAAAAAACAATAGGATTATGCGGAGAAGTTAATGGAGGCGCGTTTGTTAAATCATACAAATTTAGAGATTCGTTAGTGAGAGAGCTGATTCGATATGTGAGCCCCTCTTTCAGGATTTTCGAGAAAAACCCTATACATAGATTTTTTATTTTGGATAAAAGCGATGGCGGTTATAAAAGCGATGTTGATAATGCTATTTATGAATACATTAATTTAACCCTCGATTGTGTGTTCATTCCAAAGGATTCGAAAATTGTTCTCAACACGATGAAGTTTGATCTGAATAAAATTCAGTTTAATAAATTGTACATCAACTTTAAATATCCCAACAATACCCGGAACGAATATTCTCTTGATCAATACAGAAAAGATTTTAATTTTTTAAAATACCACTGGGATGACTATCTACGACTTAAAAACCAAATAGACAGTTGCAAAATTGATTTCCCGAAACAATTGTTTGGTTACGAATTTTATTATGATTCGATCAAAAGTGAGGTTATTGAAATTAATAAATCCTACTACTAATTAATCAGTACACTCCACGGTCCACAACATACTTCGGCTAATTCGGAATGTTTGGTATTGATTCATCGGGCATAGAACTGAAAGATCTGACCGAAATATACAGATCTAATTTTTTTAAAATAAATACAGTTTTTTTTGAAAATAAATTCTTTATTCCATTTTCAGATAATAGAAACAATAAGCAAATTAATAAAGAGTCATTAAAACCGTTCACTTCTTTTTATCAATTATTTCGAAGTTTATGCTTAAGGTTTGCCCTTTTTGATCGACTAAAGTAAGCTTGTGCATTCCGGCATTCGGCGCGAGTCCCATTTGATGAAAATCCTGGGTGATTCCAAGAAAAACATTATCCAAATACCAATAGATCTTTGTTTCGGGAATATTGTCTGCAGCCTTAAAAACCAGTTTTTCGCGAACCCCGTTCAAATCAACAGGTATATATATACGGCTGTTATCTTTCGGATAGATCATATCAATGCTGTTTGTCGAATTTTCGGCAGGCATACAATCTTTGCGATAGGGTGGTAACAATTTATAGAACGGATTTTTCATTTTATAGAAATATTCCATCACAGGAGGCAAAACGAACCATTTTTGACAGATCATATTCGAAACCGATTCGCAATTGCTATTCACACGCCAAGTTCCGCTGGCATCGAGCAGCACATACTGATGATAAGGGCAACCTAGGGTTTTTGCTCCGTTTTTTTGCACCCAGACT
>Ga0114951_10004967_pt1 | contig 12541 bp, 8 predicted proteins | sample AM7aDNAmetaG_FD_88677 | JGI IMG/M metagenome (GOLD analysis project Ga0114951, IMG submission 88677) | Freshwater microbial communities from Finland to study Microbial Dark Matter (Phase II) - AM7a DNA metaG | ecosystem: Environmental > Aquatic > Freshwater > Lake | place: Finland: Lake Alinen... | reverse complement strand
TGACGCCATCATTTAATTTTACCAGCACGGCCTTGCACCGGCCGGGCGGGCTTTTGATTATTTCATGGGCCTTGACCATATTGGTAAAAACAAGGCGGCCTGCAAAGCCTTTAACGCTCTGGGTGATGGCGCTGACGCGCACATGCACATTGCCAATTTCGATGCTGTCGCCCACCTGTGGGCTGCCGTAGAGCTTGGCATCGAGCCGCTCGATGGTGACACCCTCAAACTCGAGAAGGCCATCCTGCCCGCCCTCATAGAAACGCCACGGCCCGGCAGCACCGCGCGGATTGCGCAGGCCCACAACCTGCACAGCTTCATTTTTTCCATCCCGTGTCACGAGGCTTGCACCGCCGAACAGCAGGGGCTCGGCCCATGCCACCTCGGCAAGGCCCGACACGCGGTCGACATACCGCTCGGGGATGTACCCTGCGCCGTTGATATTATCGGTGTTTTTGGAGCATATCCAGATATCGGCGCCGCCATGATCGACAAGCACCGACATGTAGGTAAACAGGCCGAACAGCACAGATATCTGCTGGCCCACGAGAAACACAATAGCGATAACGCCGATGAGGGCGCCAGCGGTAGTGGAGCGGTCATGCAGGAGAATTTTAAATGCTACGCGGCTACGCATCGGGCAGCACCTTCTTTAACAGCTCGCTGTGGCCGCCCTCAAGCCCGCTAATAAACAAATCGACCTGTTTGGCCAGGCGCTCGCGCGCAAGCAAAGCTGCCCGGCCATGAACGGCAAGTTTCATCTGAGGATATTTTTCGCGAATCTGTGCAATGACGCGCTGTGCCTCGGGCAGGCCCGCAATTGATGATACCGACAGCACAACAGCCTGCGGGCTGTTTTTCATAATGGCATACATAATGTCCTCATCAGACACATCGCTTCCAAGGAAGTAGACGGACCAGCCCTTGATTTCAAGAAAATTGGCGAACACCTCAACATCGAGGGCTTCCTGCTCTCCGGGCATGCAGGCCACAAGCGCCCTGAAGGGAAAGCGGCGCTCGCCGAAAATGCCGTCCATGACCCGCAGTATCACATAGCGGCTGATATCATCTGCAGCGCGCTCATCCACTGCGCTCACTTTATTCTGCAGCCATAAAAGGCGCATGCGTTCAAGGGCGGGAAGCAGGATGTCGGCATACACGCGCTCGATTGAAGCGCCCTCCCGTATGCGGGAAAGAATATGTTCAGCTGCAAACTTGCGGTTTTTGGCCATGAGCAGATCGAAAAACGGCTGGGCTTCAGCAGGCAGAACCTCTGGCGGCTGCTGCAGGCGCTCGTACAGGGCCGGCAGCTGCTTTAAAAGATGCTGCACGGCGGGGATAAGCTGGTCTGCGGCATCCCGCTTCACAAGGCACTGTATGGCCATGATCCAGGATTTCAGCAAGGCCTCGACAAACTGAGGCTTGATGCCGCGACTGTCAAGGGAGGCTATATGATAAGCCGCCTCCTGCGGCAGATGCCCGACAAGGTCGAAGCTGTAAACGCCCAGAAGCAGGTCGCCGAAGCGCCGGGTGAACTCGCGGGCAATTTCCATGTGCCTGAATGCCGCGCCGTCGCAGGCAAAGCGATTTTCAAGGGCGAACTTGTCATTAACAAAAACGACAAGCTTGGGCAGGGCCTCACCAAAAGCCTCGCTCGCCACGGATGCTGCCGGTTTATTGTTCTGTGCTGCTGACATGGTGCATTAATAGCATGATTTATTTCGGACAACAAGCGGCGTCTGCACTAAAAAAAACAGCGCGGCAGAGCATATATGCCCGAGCCGCGCTGAATGATTGGTACATGTGTTTTATTTCCGCTTTGCGCTGATGACGATAATGGGTTCCACGGGCACATTCTGCTGCCCTGCCACAGTGGTCGTCTTTACCGCCCCCATCTTGTCCACCACATCCATGCCGCTCACCACTTTTCCGAACACGGCATAGCCGAAATCGCGCACGCCGTTATCAAGGAAGCTATTGTCAACGAGATTGATGAAAAACTGCCCTGTGGCGCTGTCAACCACCGAGGTGCGAGCCATGGCCAGCGTGCCGCGGCTGTTGCGAAGGCCATTATCGGCCTCGTTCTTTATGGGAGCTTTGGTCGGCTTCTGCTTCATGTCTTTGGTGAATCCGCCGCCCTGAACCATGAAATTGGGGATAACCCGGTGAAAAATCGTGTCGGTAAAAAACCCTTCATCCACATAGGAAAGAAAATTCTTCACCGTGATGGGGGCCTTGTCGGCATACAGTTCAATTGTGATGTTACCCTGATTTGTTGAAAAGATGACCTCGATATTCTCCATTTTTTTGCTCTCCATTTTTATTGCAGTTTTATTATCCGTCACAGCCTGTAGCGCTTGTGCACTGTTAAAAACACCTGAAAACAAAGCTACTGTAAACAATACAACAACAGAAATAAGTAATTTTCTTCTCTTCATAGCGTACCTTTCTTTATTTATGTTCTACAACAAAATCAAAAGCAAGGGCAGGCACGGGGGCCTGCCCCTACGATTTCCATATGCTTAGGGCAGACACGCAGGCCTGCCCCTACATGAATTGTTTTAATCTTAAATTGTGAATTTTTTTAAAAACATACTACATAACCCCGGGGCAAACAAGCACAATAAACATCTACCCCAGACCAGCAAAATTCCCGCACAAATACTAAACTGCAACAACTATTCTATTGACCTCGGAAGGGGTCTGTATTAGTTAAATATGTTACGCTTTTTAACTATTTAAAGGTTAGCACCATGCGTTCTTCCAGTCAATCCTGCAGGCAAACACCGGCATCGTTCTCCAAAAGCATACTCTTCTTCGGCCTTGTCGCTTTGCTGTTCTCTCCGGCATGCTCTGTTAACAAAATAGCGGTCAACTCATTTGCCGATGCCCTCGGCGCCGGCGCCGGAACGGCATACACCTCGGAAAGCGACCTTGAGCTTATCGAAGGCGCCCTGCCCTTCAGCTTAAAAACGATGGAGGCCCTGCTTGAAAAAACGCCAAAGCACAAGGGTCTGTGCCTGTCCCTTGCCCAGGGATATATGCTCTACGGCTACGCCTTCTGTGAGATCAAGGCCGATGAAGTAAAAGAGCGTGATTTTGCCCAGTACCAGCACCTGCGCGACCGGGCCAAACTCTATTACCAGCGCGCCCACGGCTATGCCCGGCGGGGGCTGGAGCTTAGCTCTCCCGGCTACGCCAAAGCCTGTGCGGTAAACTGCGTTGAAGCCGTTCGTCTGGTGGACGATAAAGCGAATGTAGCCTGCCTGTACTGGTCAGGAGCAGCCCTTGCCAAGTGGATAACACTGGCCAAAACCGACCCTGCGGCGGCCGCGCGCCTGCCCGAAGCAGCGGCTGCTATGCAGCGCGCCCTTGAGCTTGACCCTGACTTTGACAACGGCGCCCTTCAGGAATTCTTCATCTCCTATGAAGCCCGCGGGGCCGTCATGGGCGGCGATATGAAAAAAGCGGCAGAGCATTTCAAAAAGGCGGAGGCCCTTGCCGCAGGCAGAAAGCTTTCACCCTGGCTCACCTATGTGGAGTCATGCAGCATCCCCAACCAGAATAAAAAAGAATTTGATACATACATCCAGAAAATACTGGCTTTCAACCTGGACTCCTGCCCGGAAAACCGGCTGGTGAACGCCATCGCCCAGAAGCGGGCACGGTACCTCATGCAGAAACAAGGTGACCTTTTTATTGGAGAATAAAACATGAAACTTGCAAAACTTCTTGCCCCCCTGGCTGCCGTTCTTCTCATCCTGCTTGCAGCACCGGCCACCCGCGCCGAGCAGCAACCCGTCACGATCAAGCTTGCCACGCTTGCGCCCGAAGGCACTATCTTTTACGATTCACTTCTGAAAATGGCAAACGAATGGTCGCGCCTGTCAAACGGCAAGGTGCAGGTAAAGATCTACGCCGGCGGCATCGCCGGCTCCGAAGATGACATGGTGCGCAAAATCCGCATCGGCCAGCTCCATGCCGCCACCATTTCCTCAGTCGGGATGATGCAGATCGATGCGTCATATGCCGCCCTGCAGGTGCCGGGCATGATGGCATCCTATGATGAACTTGACTACTGCCGCAGGCAGCTTGCCCCCCAGATCGAAAAACGCTTTGCCGACAAAGGTTTTGTGATTACCAATTACTGCGACCTTGGGCATATGTATTTCTTCACCTCAAAAAAAACCGCCTCCATTGCAGAGCTGCAGAAGAAAAAAATCTGCACCTTCGCCGGCGACCAGGCAAGCAAAGAAATATGGGCCAAGGCAGGATTTAACGCCGTTGACATTCCCTTGAGCGAAATGCTCACGGCCCTCCAGACCGGCCTTATCGACGGGTTTCTGGACACGCCCGTTTTCGCCCTGTCGCTTCAGATTTTCGCCAAGGCGCCCCATATGATAAGCATAAGCTACGGCATTGCCATCGGCGCCACGATCATTCAGAAAAGCCAGTGGAACAAGATAGAGCCCGATCTGCAGAAAGCCTTTATCAAGGCCTCGCAGGACCTCGTGACGCAGTCACAGCCCGAGGTTCGCAGCATGGATGAAAAGGCCATAACGGAAATGAAAAAATACGGTCTGCAGCTCACAGAGGTAGCGCCGCAGGATACCGCTTCGTGGATCGACCCGCTGCAGAAAATTTATCCCGAAATCCGGGAAAAGGTCATGCCGAAAGATATCTTCGACAAAACCATGGAGCTTCGCAACCAGTACCGGGCAGGGAAAAGGTAGGGGCGGGTTCATCCCGCTCTGTAGGGGCGTATGGCCATACGCCCCTACGCAACAACCACCCAACTCCCATACAGAAAAATGCTATGCCCGATCAACCAAAATACAACCCAGATATTCATCATCGCCGTTCCCTTCGGCTACAAAAATATGATTATTCACAAACAGGTGCGTACTTTGTGACAATATGCACACAGAATCGCGAGCGGTTATTTGGGGATATTGCAGATAACACAGCGCAATTAAATGACGCAGGGGTTATCGTTCATGATGAATGGCTAAAATCAGCCCAAATCAGAAATGAAATAACATTGGATAAATTTTGTGTCATGCCGAATCATTTCCATGTCATTCTATCAATAATCGATACCGTAGAGGCGTATGGCCATACGCCCCTGCAACAAAACAAATCATTTCAATCGCCATCAAAAACCATCGGCGCCATGGTTCGATCATTTAAAGCCGCCGTGACCAAACGAATCAATGAAATCCGCGCCATGCCGGGTATTTCTGTATGGCAACGCAATTATTATGACCATGTAATCCGCAATGATGACGATTTGAACCGAATACGTGAATACATAGAAAATAATCCGGCAAACTGGTTACAAGATGAATTATTTGCATAAGGGCCTTTGCCATAAATATCTGTTATTCCTATCACACAGCGGCCTAAACCCGCAGCCCGTTAAACAAAAATTGCATCTCTTACGGAGGACACTATCCTGAAAAAAGCCTTAAAAGCTTATAAAAATCCCGAATTTCTCGGCAGCCCCGAGGCTCGCACCATCCGCATGCTTGCCGAATACCTGGAGCCTGAAAGCCGTCTTAAAAAATTCAATATAGAAGACACCATTGTCTTTTTCGGCTCAGCCCGTATCAAGCCGCCGGCCGAAACCATAGCCTGCCGTGATGAGATCCGGGAGAAAATGACCCAGGGAATCATCGGGCTCGATGCCGAAATGGTGCGAGCCGAACAGGACATGACCATGTCGAAATACTATGATGATGCCGTGCGGCTTGCATCCATGCTCACGGCGTGGTCAAAGGAGCTGCACCACCAAAACAAATGCAGCGGCCGCCGCTTCATCATCTGCTCGGGCGGAGGCCCCGGCATCATGGAGGCTGCCAACCGCGGGGCTTCCGAGGCTGGCGGCTACTCCATTGGCATGAACATCAGCCTGCCCTATGAGCAGAACCCCAATCCCTATATCTCGCGCGAGCTCATGTTCGAGTTCCACTACTTCTTCGTGCGCAAATTCTGGCTGGCCTATATGGCAAAAGCTCTTATCATCTTCCCGGGAGGCTTCGGCACCCTGGACGAAATGCTGGAGATTCTCACGCTGCTGCAGACTGGCAAAATCACCAAACGCATGCCCATCATCATCTATGGCAGTACGTACTGGAAAGAGGTGCTCAATTTCGATGCCATGGTAAAGTGGGGCATGATAAACCCCGAAGACCTCGGTCTGTTCAGTTTCTGCGACACGCCGGAAGATGCCTTTGCCTGCCTCAAAGCCGCACTGGAGCCTCTATGCGCTGAAACGCCGCAGCACAACCAGCCTTGACAAAACCCTGTTTATGAATATAATACGCTGGCCCTTATAGGCGGATTTTAAAACTTATGCAGAAAGGCTCTGATATGAGAGTAGAGGATCTGAAAAACAAAAAGCTCAAGGCATGGATTGAAGAAGTGGCCGCCATGTGCCGGCCGGATAAAATTGAAATTTGCGACGGCTCGCAGCAGGAATACGACCGCCTGTGCGACCAGATGGTGCAGAGCGGCACATTCACAAAACTAAACGATGCCAAACGCCCCAACAGCTATATCTGTTTCTCCGACCCCGGCGATGTGGCCCGCGTGGAGGACCGCACCTATATCTGCTCAAAAAACAAAGAAGACGCCGGGCCCAACAACAACTGGCGCGATCCTGATGAAATCAAGGGCGTGCTGAAGGGGCTGTACAAAGGCTGCATGCAGGGCCGCACCATGTACGTTATTCCTTTCTGCATGGGCCCTCTCGGTTCAAACATCTCTTATATCGGCGTTGAGCTGACCGATTCGCCCTATGTCGTTGTAAACATGCGCATCATGACCCGTATGGGCCGCGCGGTGCTTGATCAGCTCGCGGACGGCGACTTCATCCCCTGCCTGCATTCGGTTGGCGCGCCTCTTGCTCCGGGGCAGAAAGACGTTGCCTGGCCCTGCAACCCGGACAATAAATATATCGTCCACTTCCCCGAAGACCGCAGCATCTGGTCTTTCGGCTCAGGCTATGGCGGCAACGCACTTCTGGGCAAAAAATGCTTTGCCCTGCGCATCGCCTCCATCATGGCCCGTGACGAGGGCTGGCTTGCCGAACACATGCTCATCATGGGACTTACCTCGCCCGAAGGCGAAACGAAATATATCGCGGCGGCTTTTCCCAGCGCCTGCGGCAAAACCAACCTCGCCATGCTCATTCCGCCGATTCCGGGCTGGAAAGTGACCTGCGTGGGCGACGACATCGCCTGGATGAAGTTCGGGCCCGACGGCAGGCTCTATGCCGTGAACCCCGAGGCGGGTTTCTTCGGCGTAGCGCCCGGCACGTCAATGGATTCAAATAAAAACGCCATGCTCACCATCACCAAAAACTCCATATTCACCAATGTGGCGCACACCCCCGACGGCGATGTATGGTGGGAGGAGATGACCGATGAGCAGCCCGAGCAGCTCACCAGCTGGACCAAAGAGCAGTGGACCCCCGGCTGCGGCAAAAACGCCGCACACCCCAATGCCCGCTTCACTGCGCCCATTGCCCAGTGCCCCATCTTCGACCCGATCTGGGACGACCCGAAGGGCGTGCCAATTTCGGCCATACTGTTCGGCGGCCGCCGCTCCCAGGTTGTCCCCCTGGTGACCGAAGCGCGCAGCTGGAAGGAAGGCGTATTTTTAGGCTCTATCATGGCATCGGAAAAAACCGCCGCTGCGGCAGGAAAAGTGGGCGACCTGCGGCGCGACCCGTTCGCCATGCTGCCCTTCTGCGGCTATAACATGGGCGACTACTTTACCAACTGGCTGAAAGCCGGGCAGCGCACAGGCGCGAAGCTTCCAAAAATATTTTATGTAAACTGGTTCCGCAAAGACGACCGGGGCAAATTCCTCTGGCCCGGCTACGGCGAAAACAGCCGTGTGCTCAAATGGATATGCGAGCGCGTCAGCGGCAAGGCCGCAGCAGTGGAATCAGCCATCGGCCTGCATCCTGCCAAAGATGCCATACAGACGCAGGGCCTTGGCATAGCAGAGGATGCTATGGACGAGCTGCTGCGCGTGGACGGGGCCGAGTGGAAAGCCGAGATACCCAGCATTAAAGAGCATTTCAATCAGTTCGGCAGCCATCTTCCGAAAGAGTTGTGGGATGAGCTAAAATCACTTGAAGAGCGGCTCGGCAAAGCATAAATGCCTGAACGATATAAAAAAAAGCGGGAGCAGCCATGACGGTTGCTCCCGCTTTTTTTATGCTTACAGTTCACACGGGCTTGCGTTACGGCTCCAGCAGCTCAACTGTTCCGCTGCAGTCGCCCACAGTCACCGTATAGGTTCCCTCGTCAGCGGTGAACGGGTTTATAAACACCAGGGCGAGCATGGTCCTTTTTCTCAGCTTCAACTTCATGAGCGTTTGTATAGAGTCCGTGTTCCACTCCGGCATATCGTCACGGTTGAACACGGTATCCTTATCCCCGATAAAGGCAAACAGCTGCAGGGGTGTGGCAAATCCGAGCGTTCGCAGTATTGCAATTATCGCTTGAGGATCAACTTCCTGCCCGTTCTCGTGGTCGGATAATTCCCGGCTTTGGCCGGCGCCGTACAGCAGCTTAAAGACCTTGTGGGGAATAACCGTCAGGCAGGTATCGCTTGGCGGCACGGTTGTTGTGGTTGTGCTTGCCGCTGCGGTGGTGGTTGTCGTTGACGGCGCAACAGATGTCGTGGTCGATGAAACCGATGTCGTGGTCGACGAAACTGATGTCGTGGTCGACGAAACCGATGTCGTGGTCGACGAAACTGATGTCGTGGTCGACGAAACCGATGTCGTGGTTGTGCTCAGCGCACTATTGGTCAAGCTGAAATCAACGCTTGCTGCACCTGCTGCACTGGCGGTGACATTGTAGGGGCCGCCGGCAGTACCGTTGGCCGTGGCCGTCACACTGGCTGCGCCGCCTGAGATCGTTGCGGGGCTGCCGGTAATTGCGGCGCTGGCCCCGGATGCAGGCGGCGTGAAGGTCACCGCGCCGCCGTTCACCGGCTCGCCGAATGCGCTGGTCACGCTCAGGGCAAGAGGATTGGTGAAGAGCGTGTTGATCGGCGTGGACTGGCCGTCGCCACCGGTTTTCGCCAGCGTAAAGCCCTGCGACTCGAAGGCACCGATATCGCAGGCCGAACCCTGCGGCCGCGCAACGCCGCGCTGATCCGTTGCCGTGCAGTTGTCAGGATCGTCGGCGTCGATGGCGAGCGAGCCGGGCAGAAGCGGCAGGGTCTGCGTGGCACCGCCGTAGCTGCCCAGTGCCCCGAGCAACGGGTCGCCGGTCAGAAAGTTGACGCCATTTGCGCTGCAGGAGCCGTCCTCCACCAAATTGTTTTTATTTATGCCGACAGCAGCATTGTTAACATTAACACAATCACCGCCAGAGCTTGAATTGGCTATAATGGTATTGAAATAATTCAGCGTCCCCTGCGTCATCATCCCTTCATTATAAATGCCGCCACCATTTCCGGCTTGGGAACTGTTGCCGGAAATGGTGCTGCCCCTGACCGTCAGCGCCCCATCAGAGGTCGCAATGCCACCGCCAAAGCGCGCGCTGTTGCCGGAAATGGTGCTGCCCGTCACCGTCAGGGTACCATTCATATTACTAATCCCACCGCCGCTGCCGTATAGGGAGCTGTTGCCCGAAAACGTGCAGTTGGTTACCGTCAGCGTGGCATTGCTGTGGATGCCGGCGCCGTTGTATTCGGTACTGTTGCCCGAAAACGTTGAGTTGGTCACAGTCAGTGTGGCGAAATTGTACATGCCGCCGCCGGCGGATGCGCTGTTACCCGAGAAGGTGCAGCCGGTCACCGTCAGCGTGCCAGTGTTGTGGATGCCGGCGCCCACGCCGCCATATGCCGAAACGCTGTTGCCGGAGAACGTGCTATTCGTCACCGTCAGCGTATTCTCGTTGTATATGCCGCTGCCGTATAGGGCGATGTTGCCGGTAAAGCTGCAGTTGCTTACCGCCAGCGACCCCTTATTTGAAATGCCGCCGCCATAGTCACCGCTGGCGTTGCTACCGGTAACGGTGAGGTTCTGCAGATTGAAGGTGACGCCGCCATTGACGTAGAACACTCGCGTTGCATTGTTGCCGCTCACCGTCACGCTGTGGCCCGCACCGTCGATGGTAAGGTTCTTGCCGATCACAAGCTCGCTGGCAAGGTGGATGGTGTAGTTGTCGCTGAACGTGATTGTGCCGTCGGGGCACACATCCGCAATCGTCTTCCGCAGCGAACCCGCGCCGCTGTCGGCATTGCTGGTCACGGTGAGGGCTGCGGAACAGGCGACAGTGTCGGTATCCGTCGCCGAGTTGTTGCCCGGCGTCGGGTCAGTCACGCCCGCGGGGCTGCTGACCGTTGCAGTGTTGGACAGTGTGCCCGTGGCCGACCCGCTGATCGTCGCGCTGACTGTATAGGTCACGCTGCCGCCTGCGGGCAGGTTCACCGTGTCATTGATATTGCCGCTGCCGGAGGCTGTGCAGGTCCCGCCGCCAGCGCCCGCGCACGTCCAGGTGCCCGTCAAAACAGCCGGGAATGTGTCCGCCACCGTCGCGCCGCTTGCAGTGCTGGGGCCCGCATTAGAAGCGGTGATGGTATAGGTCACGCTGCCTCCCGGCGTCGCTGTGGTCACGCCGTCGGTCTTGGTGATGGCCAGATCGGCCTGGGCAGTCAACGTGTCGGTATCCGTTGCCGAGTTGTTGGCCGGGTTCGGGTCGCTCACCGCGCCGCTTGTGACCGTTGCGGTATTTGAGAGTGTGCCCGTGGCCGATGCGTTGATCGTCGCGCTGACCGTATAGGTAACGCTGCCGCCCGGCGTCGCTGTCGCCACGCCGTCGGTCTTGGTGATCGCAAAGTCTGCAGCGCTGAACGCGCTCACGGGTGTGACACCGAATGCAGCGATGGACAGCATCAGCGCCGCAAACATCAGCAACGAAAAATTTGTTGATTTGAACCAGCATCTTTTCATGATTACCCTCTAGCTAAAAATAATTTTCTTAAAACGCATTAGTGGGTTCAGGCTTACGCATTTGACAAACCCAGCCCCTTTTTTATTCCTTCCACCGGCTCACGCTGCAGCGCATGCTTTGACCGCAAAACATCAAATCAATCAAAATAACCATCCGCATTAATTAAAAATGTCGGGTTTCGTTCCTCAACCCGACCTACGGACTTCATTGATCTAAATCATGAGAGGAGGTGCAGAGTTGATACTACAAGCCCCTTTTTTATTCCCGCCAGCAGCTCGTGCACTACGGAACACCCTGAAGGCATAGCGTCTGCTGCTGCGGACTTTTGCGCATTTTACCATTTTTTCGCTTATGATGCTACAAACTTAGGCAATGTTGCGGGTAGGCGTTCTACGATATCGGTAGACAGGATGCCGATAAGTTGCCATCGGCACTACGATCTGTAAAAACAGTAAAGCGGGAAGATATCTTCCCGCTTTACCGCCGTATTCTTGTGTGCAGAATGCCTGCATATCCGTCAGGGCCCCAGCAACTCCATCGTTCCGGCGCAGTCGCCTGCGGTCACGGTATAGGTTCCCGCTTCAGCAGTAAACGGGTTTATGAAAACCAGGGCAAACATGATCCTCTTTTTCAGTTTGAGTTTCAGCAAAGTGTGTATCTCGTCAGTGTTCCACTCAGGCCTGTCCTGCCGCGTAAATACTGTGTCGCTGTTGCCGATCATGATGAAGCTCTGCAGGGGGATTGCATATCCGGCAATCCTGATGAGCGCGATAATGTCTTCCGAATCAAGGGGCTTGACCCCATTCTGTGTCTGCAGCTCTTTTTCTGCGGCAGAGTCACCCCAGAGCAGCTTGGTAACTTTTGCCGGAACAACCGTCAGGCAACCGTCGCGCACCGGTATGGTCGTGGTGGTTGTCGTGGTTTCGGGTGCAGTTGTTGTCGTCGTGGTCACGGGCGCTGCGGTATTTTCCAGATTAAAGGACAGCTGGTTGCTCCCTGCCGCGCCTGCCGTGACGGTGTATGAACCTTCCGCATCATTTGCCGTAGCCGTAACACTTGCCGCCCCGCTGGAAATAGTTGCCGGGCTGCCCGTGATTGCGGCGCTCGCACCGGAGGCGTGTGCGGTGAACGTCACTTGGCCGCCGTCCACCGGCTCGCTGGCATTATCTGCCGTGACAGTCACGCTGAGCGGTGCAGCGAATGCAGTATTGACTTCAGCGCTTTGATTGTTGCCGCCATAAACAGTAAGCGTAAAACCTTGCGACTCGAACGCGCCGATGTCGCATGCGCCAACACGATCCTTACCGCGCTGATCGGCAACCGAGCAGTTGTCAACATCGCCCGCGTCGATGGCTGAAGAGCCGGGCAGCAGCGGCAGGGTCTGCGTAGGACCGCCGTAATCGCCAAGAGGCCCGAGCAGAATGGTTGATGAATTGGCAAAACCGGATCCACAGCTGTCATCATCAGCCAGATTGCTGGCGCCGCTGACAGTGCCACTGCCTCCGCAGTTCTCGCCTGAAACACTGGCGGCGATGATGCTGTTATTAATCGTCACAGCG
>Ga0114951_10004966_pt1 | contig 12541 bp, 12 predicted proteins | sample AM7aDNAmetaG_FD_88677 | JGI IMG/M metagenome (GOLD analysis project Ga0114951, IMG submission 88677) | Freshwater microbial communities from Finland to study Microbial Dark Matter (Phase II) - AM7a DNA metaG | ecosystem: Environmental > Aquatic > Freshwater > Lake | place: Finland: Lake Alinen... | reverse complement strand
CACAAAATGATATAACAACACTGATACATTGTGTGACTTATGAAGGTATAAACTCTTTGCCATAGGCAAAGTTAATGATTTTACGCCGCAAGCGGCGGGGAACTAACCCCGTAGCGATTAGAAGTAATTGTGACCGATTTCCCGGCTTTAAGATTTTTATAAATGGCTTTTGATATTATAACAGTAGTAGCCGTTGAATAGGTGATTATTTCACCGTTGTTAAAATCATTAATCAATTTTTTTGCGTCAGTTAGTCCTTCATTTGTTACCGTAACTTTGCCTTTGTTTTCATCTCCCATAGACCAATCAAAAATAAAATCAGGCTTTAACTGAATAATATTGATGTCAAAAGGATAGCCAATACTCAGTTCCCACGAAATTTTATATCCTGAGGCTACTTTCATTTTATTCGTCTGTGCCACCGAAGAGAACGCGAATGTCATGAGCGACATTATTACGCAAAAAATTAATTTTTTCATGATAAAATATTTAGTTAAGTAATTTATTACAAAGATTATAATATTTATTAACTAAGCCAAATAAATTCTTATTGCTTTTCATTTAAAGTTCTGAAATGTAAATCATCAGCCAAATGTTTACCAGTTAATGATTAATTTTATATCGAATAAATACGGTTGAACATATATGCGCATTCCCTACAAGATTTATCGCCAACAAAACCCCAAGCCACATTTTCCAATTAGGAATTTACCACCACTGAACATATGGGCCTCGTTTGATACACTATAATCGATAACCCATTAATAAATCAGTGTATGCGAATTATTTCTGCCATCATAGTATTTTGGTCATCAATATTGAACGGCGTTCAAATTATTTCTGTGTAATAATCTTAATATATCTGGCTAGTCCATTCAATTTCGCAATTTTATATTCTTAAGCATATAAAAAATAATTTTTTAACAGATCTATATTTAAATGCATATAATTAATTATATTTGCATCAATTTATATCTAATAACATATAATGAACCATTTGGCTGAATTTGTAAAAGAACGAAGAAAGGAAGTTAATCTCACTCAGGAGGAATTTGCAGAACGGGCGGGTGTTGCATTAACCGTAATACGCAAAATTGAGCAGGGTAAAACCAATCTGAACATGGATAAAGTAAACCTTGTCTTGATTATGTTTGGCCATGAATTAGCTCCTGTCAATAGTAAAGAACTATCTGAATGAGAAAAGGTAATGTATATTATAAAGATAGTTTGGCTGGGATTGTTATGGAAACCAATGATGGCGATTTTGTTTTTCAATATGACGAACAATATGTGAAAAAGCATCCATCTGAGTTTATCACGTTTACAATGCCTGTAACAGACAAACCCTATACGGAAAAACGGCTGTTCCCATTTTTTGAAGGGCTGATTCCGGAAGGATGGTTATTGGATATAGCTTCAAAAAACTGGAAAATAAACAGAAATGATCGTATGGGCTTATTGCTGGCATGCTGTCAAAACTGCATTGGGGCGGTAAGTGTAGTACCTATACCGGAAGAAGATGGAGAATAAATGTTTATATTGTTATGAACCTATTATTGGTAAGGCCGATATTCATGAAAAGTGCTCAGTGAAGTTTTTTGGGTCTGCCACACCTCCACATGTTCCATACTCGATCGATCAGATGGCTGAATTAGCTAAGACTATTGTAGAACGTAGTGTTTCGGTACCGGGTGTGCAGGCAAAATTATCAATTTCAGTGGTGAAAGCAACCCAAGAAAAGGCGGATACACGATTAACAGTGGTTGGAGTACTCGGGGGACAATACATTCTTAAACCACCTTCTCATAGGTTTCCTGAAATGCCCGAAAATGAACATGTAACCATGAGAATAGCTGAAGCATACGGGATACGTGTTGTTCCTTCAAGTTTGATACGGCTTGCATCCGGAGAATTGTGCTATATCACCAGAAGAATTGACCGTACAGATATAGGTGAGAAAATCCACATGCTGGATATGTTCCAGATCACGGAAGCGTTTGATAAATATAAAAGCTCCATGGAGAAAGTTGGTAAAGCACTTCACAACTATTCAAATAACACCATGCTGGACAAGGTCTTCTTTTTCGAGTTATCGGTATTTAGTTTCTTAACAGGTAACAATGATATGCACCTCAAGAATTTTTCCATGATCGAAAGTCCCTCGGGTTGGGTTTTGGCTCCTGCATACGACCTTTTGAATGTAGCAATTGTTTTTTCGGAAGATACCGAGGAACTCGCACTCACACTAGAAGGCAAGAAGAAAAAACTCAAATGGGAGCATTTTGATCGATTGGGAAAAGGATTGGAATTATCCAACAAACAAATTCAGGGTGTTTTTAAGCGAATGACTAAAAACAAATCAACGGCCATTGGATGGATTGACAAATCTTTTTTGTCAGATTGTATGAAAGACGCTTATAAAACTGTTCTAGAATCAAGATACGAACAACTAAAATTGACAGATAAATAGTGTTAATTTAAAATCATTAAGTCACTCAATTATTATTATCAACAGAAACAATAAATAACAAAATGAATAAAAATTTTAGTTGCTTACTTGCAATATGCTTATTAAATAATATTGCTAATGCTCAATGGACGGCTGTAAATACAGGTTTGCCAAATTCAGGTTCCAGTACAAATGTTGAGTATTTTGCGGCAATCGGGACAAATTTGTTTGCGGCAACTTCAACCGGGGTATTTCATACTAACAATAATGGCTATAGCTGGACAGGGGTAAATTCAGGAATAACAGACACAGATATTGAAGCGCTTGCAGCGATTGGAACTAATTTGTTTGCCGGAACAGGGGGTGGAATATTCAAATCTGTTGATAATGGCGCAAATTGGACAGCAATAAATACAGGTTTGGATATTTCAATGGGGACATCTATATATTCCTTTTTTGTCAGTGGTACAAGCCTGTATGCAGGAACCGAAGCCGGAGTATTCAGGTCAGTTCCCCCCTACACAAGCTGGACAGGGGTAAATACAGGTTTGCCAAAGACAGATATTTATGCCTTCGCCCAAATTGGGAACGACTTGTTTGCCGGAGTCTTATTTAGTGGGATTTATATGACCAATAATAGCGGTGCTAGTTGGTCTGCTGTAAATACTGGTTTACCAACAGGGTTCAATTCGGATTTTGAATCCTTTTCTGTAATCAATCAGAACCTATTTGCTGGTGATTTGGGCGGTGGGGTATATCTATCTGTCAATAACGGTACAAACTGGTCAGCTGTTAACACAGGTTTGGACAATTTACATGTTCATGCCCTTGCAGTGAGTGGTACTAATCTGTTTGCCGGAACAGATGGTGGAGTATTCCTTTCAAAAAATAATGGCACAAGCTGGATTGCAGTGAATATAGGGTTAACATGTATGAATGTTCAGTCACTTGTAGTGTTCGGAACCAATTTATATGCAGGAACCGGAGATGGGATATTCAAAGCTGACTTATATTCATTAGTTGGAATCCATGAAGCGCAAAACGGAAACAGTCAAGTATCTATTTTCCCCAATCCCTGTAAAGAGTCTTTCCAAATAATAATAGATGACGTTCATACGGCGAACATTGAAATTTTCAATTTTATGGGTGAATGCGTTTTTCAAACGGAATTACAAAATAATGCAAATGAAATTGAAATTAGTTCATTGGCATCAGGGGTGTATATAATAAATGTTGCCGGTAAAGACTGGAGTGTACAGAAAAAAATGATAAAAGAATGATTTGAATAAACCGCGTATATTAATATCAACAGAGCACCGATGTGCATGATTGGAGATTAGCGGGCCTCTGGTATATTTATTCAATCATATCCCATCAAATAATCCTGAAATTAAGCAGGTAAAAGCAAAAGTCCCGTTGAACCGCTTCCAACAAGCCCATATTATACAATGGGCGGCGTTCTATTCTTTTATAAATTTCTTTGTCACAATACACTTGTCAGTCCTTGCTTTTAAAATATAAACCCCGGTTGATAAATTACTAATATCTACTGTTGTTGATAGATTTTTGGTATTAAACATTTTTACAATTTGCCCCTCGATATTAATAATTTCAATTAGTGTTTTCTGTGTAGCTTCAATTGTTAATATATCCGTTGTGGGGTTGGGATAAAAATTAATTTCATTCGTGCCCTTATTAATTTCACTTGCTGTTGTCGATGTAGAATCTATCTCAAAAACACCCACTGTCGGCGCAATAGGGTTACGGGGTGTTCCCCAAAAATCGGTTTGAATATTTGTAATAGGAATTCCTTTCCCTGCACATGCTGATTGCGACTGAAGCTTGAACCCATTGACATCTCCACCGGTAACCGGATTGATCATGGAGGGGTCATCCATGAAATTAGATGCCGACAAAGCAAATACCGGTAAGATATTAACCCAATTGTTATTGGTGACTGTCCATGCTGCTATATTTCTAATAATCGATGCGTTTGGAGCAGTGAATGGACGCGTCGGATGTTGTGACCACTTTCCGGCGAAATAATTTGACCACCCTTCATTATTGATACCCAAATTATTGAAGTGGTCAAAAATAATCGGCGGACTCTGAATTTTTTTTCTGGTTTATCCATATAGTGAATGATGGCACAAATATATTGTTAACGGAATAATAATTTGAATATATTTGCTACTGAGTGTTCACATTTTGGGTACCACAAAACAAGGCTATATTATTACCATTATGAAAATTCATTATTACTTATTCGGAGTTTTAGTTCTTCTTTTTTGCGGATTTCAAAAAAATTATGCTCAGCAATGGCACTCATATAATCCTACAGCATGGTTCGACGTGAATGCGGTTGAAATTGCCGGACCCGGGGTCATTGCTATAGGCGGAGGACAGGAAGCAAACAATGCGACTCAAGTAATGTTTCAAACATCCAACTATGGATTAACTTGGACAGAAAACACCCATGACGGTCTGGCACCATGGAATAAATCCATAGCTTTTTCAGATTCGGTTAACGGATATGGTGTGGGTTACGACGGTAGAATCATAAGGACAGATGATGCAGGTTTGAATTGGGGCTGGGCGGTCGCTCCCATTCACCGCGATTTCAACAAGATTGTTTATACGGGTAACGGTACTTACTATGTGGCCGGGGGAAATAAAGCCAACGACTCCATTCAAACCATATTAAAAAGCACCGATTATGGAAATAGCTGGCATGTGATTTATGACACACTTGGACCATGGCTGAAATCCATATTTTTCTTTGACACATTAAAAGGTTTTGCCGTTGGAGATAACGGAGTGATTCTTTCAACCACAAATGGTGGGAACACTTGGACATCAATTGTTGCACCGGTACAAAGGGATTTTAATGCGATCACATTTCTCAATGCCGATACCGGTTATATTGTCGGAGGCACTCCATCGGGCTTATGCCGCAGGACAATATTACGTACTATAAATGGCGGTGCGAATTGGACTGTGCTTATAGATAATGTGGGAGGAATTTTAAAAGACATTTCTTTTGCCGACACGATGGAGGGCTACGCTGTTGGCGATAGCGCAACCGTTTTAAAAACAACAGATGGCGGTTTGAACTGGCTGACGGTTGTCATTGATACAAATCTTATCGGAAATGAATCTTTTAATGCAGTAAAATTCAGCAACAGAAATTTCGGCGTTATTGGTGGTAAGGCCGGCGTGCTTTATGTATATCAGGACGGTCCGATGGAATTAAATACATTGGGCATCCTCACCCTTGGATCTGTTGATGCGACGCTGCAAGGAGGAATCAATACTCATTTCCGTGATGCAAAATATTCATTTGTATATTCTGATAACATCTCGTTTTCGACATCTTTGAGTACACCGGAGGTTAATGTCCAGAATAATTTATTGCTATTAGTTTCGCAGTATATTCAGGGGTTGACTCCCAATACCAAATATTACTATTTTTTAAAAGCAACTTCAGCCCAAGATACAATTTACGGTGACACCTTGAATTTTTATACCGGTGTTAATCCTCCTTACAGTTTTCTGACGCTTGATGCGACAGAGGTCAGTACAGGTGGGGCAACAATGAATGGTTTCATAAATAAATTCCCTGAACCCGTAAATCTTTTCTTTGAGTATGGCACCAGTCCAGCCTTTGGATCAGAAATAGCGGCAACCCCCAACTCGGTAAATGACACACTGATGCATGACATTCAGGCACGCCTTACCCCGCTCGAGGTGCATAAACAATACTTTTTCAGGTTAAAAGGGGTCACAGGTACCAGAACATATTACGGTGATACAAAAATGTTTATTGTCGAAAATATGCCTGCTGTAAGCACCGGAAATGCGACGACTATATCATTAAATACTGCCCGGTTGAATGGGATTGTAAATGCTAACAATTTGTCTGTTGTAATAAAATTTGAATATGGAATGACGTCTTATTATGGCACTGAAGTAAATGGGGTACCTGACTCAATTACAGGCATGAGTGACATTCATGTAACTTATCTATTATCAGGGCTGTCTCTAATGACAATCTACCATTTCCGTATTAAAGCCATAAGTTCACTGGGCGCATCCTACGGCAGGGATATGACTTTCATGATTAGCGGAGCATCAGCAATTACTTTACCTGCATCGAGCATTGGTGAAAGTTCTGCACAACTTAACGGGATTGTAAACGCCAAAAATTTTCCGACAGCAAATAAATTCGAATATGGAACTACCACAAGCTATGGTAATGAAGTAACAACCACACCTGATACTGCAAATGGGAATAGCGATGTGAATATTTCTTATCAATTATCCGGACTATCCTTAAATACAATCTATCATTACCGAGTTAAGGCAATAAATCCGATAGGAATATCTTATGGGAATGATATTTCTTTTACGACAATTTCCCATCCAACTGTGTTGGCTTTACCGGCAACGGATATTACGTTCAATTCTGCAAAGCTTAATGCAATAGTGAACCCCCATCATGTTACGACAACATTAAAATTTGATTATGGGTTAACTTCATCTTACGATAGTGAAATTGTTTGCAATCCATCATCTTCATCAGATTCTGTTGAAATTAATGTATATGCAAACCTAAATGGTTTAATTTCTAATGCTACCTATCATTTTAGTATAAAAGCTATAACCCAGAATGATACAGTTTTAAGCAACGATCTGATATTCTTTACCGGACATTCCGAGATCCCAAATTACGATTTTGAAATTTGGGATTCTACAAGCATTGATTTCCCTGATAACTGGACACAAGCAATGGGAATGATCTCTAAATATTCACCCGCTTGCAGCGGTGACTATGCTATCAGGATTCAGAACACGCCTGATGCATTTATGGGCCTTGTCACCTTGGGATTGCTTGAGAATGGGTTTCGTGGCACAGGGGTCCCTTTTAATGCTAGACCGGATACTTTGGTTGGATGCTTTAATTACAATATTGATTTCACAGATACTTCATGGGTTGGATTGCTTCTTACAAAAAATGGTAACCCGATTTCACAAAACATATTTGGGATTGCCGGAAATTCCGGCGGGAATTTTGTGGAAAAAAAGTTCCCCATAAAATATGAATCATCCGAAATACCTGATTCTCTAATCTTAATTATATCGAGTTCTAATTTCAATCAAAATATTCATTCGCCAAACAGCTGGATTATTGTAGATAACATACGTTTTACCGGAACATCTCTAAATATTCCAAATAATAATTTTGAACAATGGCATACTGAAAAAGGCCTTGATCTCACAGGTTGGTATTATCAGAACAGAGGGATGATCCCAATAGATACGACAGGAACCAAGCCAGTTATACGAACAACTGATGCAGCTTCTAATAAATATGCAGTTGAAGTTAAAACCTTTTTTGAAAAAGGCAGCCCAATTTCAGGGAGCTTATGGAATGGGAGCGAAAAAATTGGTAAATTTCCTGTATATATGCGGCATCAGAGCTTGACCGGGTTTTATAAATTTTTTCCGCAGAATGGTGATACAATGCTCGTATCTATTTCCATGTACAAGAATGGTTTACAGATTGGCTTGGGTAATTTTTTGCAAAAAAATACAATTACTAGTTATGCTCCATTTATTGTTGACATATCTTATTATTCTCCTGATATTCCCGATAGTGCATCAATTACAATTCAATCATATAATTGGTATCCTCCTTTAGGAAATTCTGTGCTCTATGTTGATAATTTGAATTTCGACGGTTTCTTTACCGGTATTAAAGAAATCCCTTCACCATATCCCGAAAATTTCGAATTTAACATTCATCCAAATCCTTTCAACGATCAGGCGATAATAACATTCAATATAAATCAGGACGAACCTGTGATGGTTCGGTTGTTTGATATTTCAGGTAAACATGTTGCGTTGCTTGCTAATGAGTATTATAAAAAAGGTGAACATACGATTAATATATTTGCTTCGAATCTAGGTAAGGGATTTTATATTTGTGTGATTAACACCGGAAATCAGGCTTTGAGCCGAAAACTAATCATTTATTGACAAATAGTCTTCGGGACTTAGGAACTTCGACCTCAAAACAGATAACTTTGCAAAAATAAATCACATAGGAAACCTGTTTTTTTTGGAAGCTACATTCTTTAAAATAGTTTTGTTTCGGGGTTCTTTGCTTTACTAATTTATTCCATATACCTAGTTATTGACAACCACTACCAACAAAAACTGTTAACCCCCGACCACGAGATGTAATTGTTGTATCATCAGTGATATATCCATTGAAAGAAGACGTATTTCCGTCTGGAAAAGAAGACACCATTCCTACTGGTACTGGTGGAGGACATAAATCTTTACCACCAAATTTACCGAATATTCCATCAGGGGCGCCTAGCATTTTTCGATAATCGCTTAATCCTGTATACAATATATAACCCTGTTCAAAATCATAATATGAACTATCATTAAATTGAATAGCATCAATACAAGAGTAGTATTTGGATACAATAATATAATACTTATAGTTCCCTGTATTAAAGTTCTTTGTAGTAGTCGAACTACCTATTAATGTATAGCCATTTTTGTCAATATTATAAAAATAATCATAATGGTTTGTGTATTGAAAGAATGGGGTATTTCCAGCCCAAACTTCATAACCCTCATGTCCATTTACAACCTCCCTACAATTCGTCACTTTATCATTATGACAACTGCTTGTATATGTTAAAAACGCCGTTGCTATTAGCAATAAAATTATAAATCTGTAATTCGTTTTCATGTTATTTACTTTTATCTTAAGCTAATCTAATTTTTTTAGTTCATTATTTTTCCAAATTCTGATGGCTGATAACGATTAAGTATTCGGCTATTATAGCCATTTCTGAAATATTTATCTCTCATTGTATAAATTAGACAAAAATATATGATAAATATATTCATCTTATTATATTTCTTTATAATACTCTTTGTTCAATCAACAACATTTACTATGAACAAATGTACAGTATATTTTAAATAAACAAATATTTTATTGATTTTATTATTGTATCAATTTCTCACGATCTTTTACACCAAATATCACTGGCCCATAAAACGCAGTTAAGTACATCAGGCAAAAATTTTATTATGATGCGTGAAAGCCGGAATAACATCATTGTCGGCAAAAGCCAGACAAACAGACCATAATTGATCGGGTAGATCGCAATTTTCATACATCGCTATTACAAGCACTTAACTCCGGCCATATGTGGTCAAGTTCAGTGGTTATTCCAATTACTAGCTATCTTTTAAAAAATATCCACACGAAAGTTCCCAATTTGCGAATTATTTATTTATCTTTGCATTATTATTATTTCAATGAAAAGAATATTTGCGAAAAGCACCTTGCGGGAATATTGGGAGAAGCAACCGGATTCCGAACAATATTTAAAAACATGGCATGACACTGTATTGAGTTCAGACTGGGAAACCCCGAATGACGTTAAAGAAACTTATGCAAGTGCAAGCATTCTTAAGAACAGCAGGATTGTTTTTAATATTAAAGGAAATGCATTTAGGCTTGTTGCCAAATTTAATTTTGAAAAACAATGGGTTTTTATCAAATTTATTGGGACACATGCTGAATATGATAAAATAGACGTGAATAATATTTAGAATATAGAAATATGAACATCAGTTTAATTAAAACAGAATCAGATTACAGAAGGGCCTTGAAACGTCTTGATGAAATCTTTGATGCAGCGGCTGGAACCCCTGAAAGTGACGAAGCCGACGTTATCGGAATGTTAATAGATGAATACGAAAAAAAAAATTATCCAATAGATGCACCAGACCCTATTGAAGCAATTAAAATCAGGATGCAGGAAATGCACTTAAAACAAGTTGATTTGGTTAATGAAATTGGTGGAAAAAGCAGGGTTTCTGAAGTTCTTAACCGGAAACGAAAACTAACGGTAGAAATGATCCGCAATTTAACAAACAGATTGAATCTTTCAGCTGAACTTCTAATCAATGACTATAATCTTTCAAGTCAATAATACACGGCTGGTAATCGAGACATTACTCCCGCACATAAGGGGCTTTCACCCTCCGGAAAAACACACCCGTTCCTATGCTTTCTATAAATAAATTTGTATTTTTGACATTTTTATAGAACTTTGAAACGGGTGCACACTGCTCATGCAGGGCACACATACACGCTATATACAATAATTAGAATCCTTTGCAACATGAAGATATTTTTGTATTCTTTTATATTGTTTGCTTTTTTCTCTACCAGTATAGCTCAAACGACAAATCAGAATAATAAATACCAGAAAGAAACTAAAGAGTTATGGAGGAAATTGGCAGATAGCGGAAGGTATAATGATGCAATTAATGTTTTATTGGACAGTATTAAGACTAGTAAGCAAAAAGATAAACATAGGAATTATTGGCACGTTGGACAACTTTATGCTTGTATTGATGAATACGCTATTGCTATTGAATATATAAAAAAATCTACAGGTTTTTTTGACAAAATTATTGATAGAGAATGGCGGTTATATTATAACGGAACAATTGCTTTTCTAAAAAAAGACATGCGAAAACTAAAGATTTGTCATGATAAATTATGGAATAGACATTCAGGCTACTATTATTTTAATGCTTGTAAATTAAAAGCCCTTTACGAAAATTTCGAAAAGCCTTACAGAGTGGCTTTTTATATGTCTTGTAAATAAAATTGCTATACATAATCGAGTGGACCTCCCCCAGAGTAAACGGCTTGGAGAGCCCATAACACCAGCATACATACAGATTTCGTATACGGCGGTTCGTCAGTCCCAGATTTTGCCATTTTGCTTCCTTCAGTGCATATGTTATTTTAAACCACCTTGCAGCTTGCTGATACTTCGGGACGTTGCCACAGCGTAAAAGTTGGTTCACAAGAAACAATTCAGTGTCCGCCGGTTATTTCTGCCATATAAGAATTTTGGTTCGCAATTTTGAATGGTGATATTGTTTCCGCGGAAAATGGTCAAACCTCTCCAGCGTGTCCAATAGTCAATCATTACATTTATTTTGTTTAGATTTTTAATCATAATTTATTGTATTTAGATAGTTTTATATCTTAACTTCGCTTAAAATATTCATGGATAACGTTTATTTGGGGTTTGCAAAATAAGCAACAAATGCATGTCTATGATCCTTGCCTTTAAACATATAATGACATGAAAAAGAAAACAACATTATTAACATTCCTATTTGTGCTGATTGCTTCCATAAGTTTCGTTACAAACAGCTGTAAAAAAGATGATACATCGGGTCCCATTAGTGATGTCAATTTTTATAGACAAATAGGGACGACATTAATTCATTGCATTAACGATATATATAATCAAAATCTGGCAGGTAGGCCAACCGGAACACAAAATATAAATGTTAATGGGCCAATGGGTGGAACTGTTCTTATTACAGGAACTGATTCTTATGATAATACTCACGGTATAACAACTACGGATTTGGTTTTATCAATGACAAATGTTTCATATACCTATTCATCGGAGTATTCAACAACTATAACTTTGACAGGTCCTATAACATATACCGGCAGTTTCTCGAATAGTTATACCAGCATAAATCATCAATCAGCCAATTTACAAATAACGGGTTCAGTTACTAAAGATGGTACAGACCGAAATATTGATATGACGGGAGAAGTAAGCATTAATCGTTCGTCATCAATAACGGTTAATATTTTTGGAAATATTGTTACATGGTAAACTTATTTTAAATAATACCACTATGAAAAAATCAGGGACAAGAATATTTACAATAGCTGCATTGTTGATAATATTCATCATTGGCTGCAAAAAAGAAGAAGCAACCATACCTGTTTTGTCTTCTATTACCATATCAGCAATAACTTCCACATCAGCAACAGTCATTGGTAATGTGACTTCTGATGGAGGTGCTACGATAACAGAACGAGGGGTTTGCTGGAGTATAATGCCAAGTCCAACAATTGGCAATAGCAAAGCTACCAATGGAAGTACCGGAACAGGTAGTTATACAACAAATATATCAGGTTTAACAGGTAACACAACATATTATGTCAGGGCT
>Ga0114951_10004962_pt1 | contig 12546 bp, 7 predicted proteins | sample AM7aDNAmetaG_FD_88677 | JGI IMG/M metagenome (GOLD analysis project Ga0114951, IMG submission 88677) | Freshwater microbial communities from Finland to study Microbial Dark Matter (Phase II) - AM7a DNA metaG | ecosystem: Environmental > Aquatic > Freshwater > Lake | place: Finland: Lake Alinen... | reverse complement strand
TGAAGGTCTCGGTGGTGGGCTCATGATTGAACAGAAAATCGCCGTCCGGACGGCGGGCCAGAGCGGAATTGGGCGTCCGCCAGCGTTGCACCAGCCAGGCGGTGACAAACACCACGGCCACCGCGACGGCGGCAAAAGGCCAGGCGAAGACATGCCACCATTCGGGCGGAGGCGGCGGAGGTGAGCTCTCGCCATCGGCGGCCGGGAGATTGGTGGTGAAGAGCAGCAGTGCGTTGGACCAGCGGAGGACGGTCAGGCGCGGGCGGCTGGGGGGAGGGGGAGATGGGTTCGTTTCCAAGTGAGGGTCCTTTCAGAAAACGCCAACGCCCGGTCGGAGGAGGACCGGGTGCTGGCGCAGGGTGGTGGGTGGTTGGGGGCTAAGGGAAGTGTTCCGGGGGCCGGAACCGACAGAAAGCTAGGCTTCCCGTCAAAGGCTTATAGCACAGAAGCGGGGGGCTGTTGCAGGGGGGCCGGGCAAGCCTTATCGGAGCCTCAACTGAACACCGCAACCCCACTTGCACTAGCTCCTCGAACAGGGCGAAAGAAGGATCCTTCCCCTCGCCAAACTGGAGGCAGAGCTTGTTCGGGCGCGAGAGCTTGACGCCTCGGCGACAGGCAATACGCTCAAACTCGTGAATGCGAACGAAGATCACATGATGGCGCCGCGTGCGCCTCGGCACCTCTGCCCTCAATCTAACCCTGATGTGGCGGACCGTGATCAGCGTCGCGGTCCACTGGATCCGAAAATGCCGCAACCCTCGCCAGACTACCTTGCACGGTTTGTTGGATGCGCTGTCGGCCGGACAGTCGCAAAGGGCTTCTCCTTGGTTTCCCCCTGCTATTTCTCAGCGTTTGAGGCTTCGTGAATCCGCCGTTAAAAAATCCAAGAACAACCTTTGACATGGAGGGGAATTTCTGGTTTAATTCTTATACGAATTGCACGATGCTGAAAAAATAAGAACGATAGCCATAGTTATGACCGCCTCGAATTCAAACCAGAAACTGGCCTCGCTGCTTGCCCTTTCCGCCGGGGCGTTGGCGATGCCGCAAGCCGCGGATGCCTCCATTGTTTATGCCAACTTGAGTACCAGTCCCGGCAAAGTTGGTTTTTCCAGTGGGTTCGGCGCCGGTTTTAACATCTCCCTGCCCAACTCAAATGTTCTTGGATTCTGGAAATCCAGGAGTTCTACAAGCAGCCATCCACGGGCTTCCACGAGACGGGTTAATGTCTATGGGTCAGGGGGCGCTAGAATAAAGGCAGGTGGCGGCTTCGCGGTCTTGGCCCCTGCCAATGCCACTCTCGGTAAATGGCTGGGGGGGGCCTCCAGTGCCACGATCGCAAAAGGCGTCCATAGAACATTTGGACACTGGACCGGCTCCTCCTCCACCTGGGTCCACACGGGCAGTGCGAATAGCCATTCTCCCAACGGATTTTCCCACAAATACCTAGCCTTCAAATTCAATGACGGCGCCCACACTGACTATGGCTGGGTGGATCTTTCTCTTGGCATTAGTGACACGTCCGGCCCCGATCTGACCATCAACGGCTATGCCTACGATAATCAGGGCAATGAGATCCTGGCTGGTGATACCGGCTCTGCCGCCGTGCCCGAACCGTCCCAGACCGCCGGCATGGCCGTGTTGGGCGCGCTGGCCTTGGGAGCCGTAGGCGTGCGGCGCTGGCGTGCCAGCAACAAGCAGCCCCGCGCCGCCGCCTGAGCCGCAGTTGGTTGGATTGAATCCCGCAGGAGATGTGGTAAAAGCCACCTTCCGTGGTAAGGGTTCAAACCAGTTTTTCAATGATTGCTCATGGCTAATTGAGAGTTTTCAATTGGCCATGTAAGATTGGAGGCACAAGACTTGACCGCCTAACTCAAGAGGTTTAGGCAAAGCCTACTCCACCTTCTGTCGCCGCAAATTGGGATGCATGGTGGCGCGGGCGGTTTCGCAATTGAAGGGGCCACCGAGAAACCGTGCCACCCGCTCCACGCCGGGGACCGGGTTGGCCAGGAGTTCGGCGTAATCCACGGGCAGCAGCCGCACGTCGGCGCGGCGGGCCAGTTGGGCGCGCACACGTTGGAGGTGGGCGGTGTAGGTTTCCTTGAGTTGTCCTGCGTCCAGTTTCGCCCCGCTGCGACCCTGCCGCACCAGCATGGCCGTTTGCGAGGCCACGACTTCGTCCAGATTGCGCTCCATGAAAATAACGTGGTAATGCTCGCCGGGCGGCAGGAAGGACAGCAGTTGGGCGACAATCTTCACCGCCTTGCCCCGCGCCTGCGGCAGCCAGGATCGGTCGGTCGCCAACTCCGGCGCTTTCTCAAACTCGAGATACCCCAGCGGGTTGTCCTCATCCGCCACCCGCTTGTTGTCGGTCAGCGGTTCCAGGCCGCCTGCCGCCAGGAGTTGCATCATCATCGAGGTGCCGCTGCGCGGCAGGCCGGACACCACCGTGATAATCCGGGAACGGTCAACCTCCGGCGCAAAAGGCGCCGGCCCTTCTTTGGTCTCCGGAGCGCCGGCTGTTAACCGGCTTTGCGTCGCGCTGGCGCTCTCCACAGCTTTCGTAGTAGCGGACACAGAAAGCCGGCTGGAAGCTGGCGTTCCAGTTTCAGCGACCGCACGCCGGGCACGTCGTTGGGCCAGCAGTTCATTGCGCAAGGAGAGGGCTTTTCCTTCATGGACAAAGGCGTCATGGGGCCGACCGAGGTGCAGCCGGCAGAGCTTGCCCAGGGCTTGGTGGGCGGCGATCTGCCTCGGTTGTTGCGCCAGGGCCACTTGCAGTTCGGTTTCGGCCTCGGCAAAGCGCCCGTTCTCCATCAGCGCCCGGCCCAGCAGAACATGCAACCCCGGCTGAAAATACAGCAGGCTTAGCGACTCCGTGGCCGCTGTAATGGCCGGCTCCCACTGTTTGGCCCGGAAATATATTTCCGCCAACCGGGCGTGGGCGGCAGGGTTCTCCGGGTCCAGGGTCAACGCCTGTTCGAGGACCGTGCGGGCGGGTTCCCAAGCGTGTAACTGGGCCAGCGCGCCCGCCACCCGTTGCGCCAGGTCGCAGCCCATTTGCTGGGCAGCCAGGAGGTTTTGCAAGCGATCTCGCGCCTCTTTGCGCTTTCCTTCCAGCAGGGCCTGGCTGGCCTTGAGCCATTCCAGCAGCAGCGGCTGAGGCTGGCTCAACTCGCGCCGTTTGCGCTCTTCGAACTGCTCGCGGGTTTGTCCGCCGTAACCGGGGGCCTCCTTCTCTTCCTCTTTCGGCTCGGTCTTCTTCTTTTCCTCGAGTGTGGCCAGTTCCGTTTGCGCTTCGGCGCGGTATTGCTCCATGCGCTGCTCCAAATCCGCCACGGCTTGGCCACGCAGCTTGATTTCGCCCAAGGCGGCCAGACACTCGATCAGCGCCAGGCCAAAGCGGTGCTCCTTAGGCCAGCGCGCCCAGATTTCCCGCAGCAAGTCGGCGGCTTCGCGCACACGTCCGCCATCGTGATAGGCGCGGGCCAGGTTGTATTTCAGTTCGCAGACAGTTTCCTCGACCGTCTCCTGAACGTTGGGACCGGGCGGGGCGACGTAGCCCAACTCCACCAGTTGCTTGAAGGCCTGGGCTGAAGCCACCGCATCCAACTGCGCTTCGGGTGAGTGCGTCCCCGCGTCGCCAGGCACGGTATCCCAGCTTGCAATCGGTTCGAGTTGCGGCGGTGCTTTGAAGGCGTTGGCCAACACCTTGCCGTCCATGTCTTGGCCTGTCGGCAGGCCGCATACGGTCAGGAGGGTTGGGCAGATGTCCAGCAAGCTGGCGCCATAGACGCAGTCATTGACCTTGAGCAGCGGTCCGCGTGCGCACAGGATGCCGAAATGTCGGTGCTCGACGGCCGGACCCGCCGCTTCCGCCGGGATATAGCTGGGCCGCAAATGATCCGGGTGAAAGCCGTGGTCGCTGATCAGCACCACCGTGGTTTGCTCATCGGCGAAACCGAGCAAGGCCCCCAGCATCGCGTCGTGGTAACGGTAGGCGTTGGCGATGACGTACTGGTAGAGCGCAAAATCATCCTCCTTCACCCACGGCAACCGCGGCGGATGATAATTCATGAAACCATGCCCGAAATGGTCAATGGCATCATAGTAGATCGCCGCGAAATCCCAGGCCTGCGTTGCCAGTAACTCCGTGGCCGCGGCATGGACCGACATGGTCTCGGCGAGGGTCTTGCCCAGGCTGTGCAAGCGCTTGTCCTTGGATTGGTCCACTTTCGCAAACTCCGGCACGAATAGCCGGATGAACTCGCCGCTCAGTTCCATCGGGTTGACCCGCAACTCGCCCAGCGCCGCCGCTAGTTCAGCCGGGTGGACGGTGCCGGGAGGCAACGGCGGCAGCTTGCCAGGCTCGCCGACGGGATGCTGAAAATGGTTGGAGACCATCACCCCGTTGAGCGGTTCGGCGGGATGCGACGGCCACCAGCCGACGACAATGGAACGCCAGCCGTTCTGGTTCAGGATGTTCCACAGCGCCTTGGTCTTGCGCGAAAGCAGCGTGACCGGGCGAACCGCCGACCCGTCCGGCAGCGGCTCGCAAAAGCCGTGGATGCCATGCTTGTAGGGGCGCTTGCCCGTGGCAATCGAGGTCCAGAGCATGGGGCTGAGCGGGGGGTAAATCGTGGCGAGATTGCCGCGCACTCCGCCCGCAATGAGCCGCGCCAGATTGGGCATCTGGCCGGCGTCGAGCAAAGGCTGAATGACTTTCCAGTCAGCCGCATCCCAGCCGAGAAGCATCAGGCGTGGTTTGGTCATAGTTCGTCTGCCAAGAGCGTTAGCGCGTCGCCAAGAGTGGAGCAAGGCTGAAAACCAGCACGACAAACAAGTCACCGCAAACGAGAGGCACCCCGGCCCTGACCAACGGTTGCTATGTCGCCTCCCCCCCCACCTTTTTGTAGAGCAAATCGAGAAGGCGCGTAACCGATTCGGCAACGGTCAATTGATCGGTGCGCAATTCAATTTCGGGCTGGAGCGGCGGTTCGTAAGGGGCGGAAACACCAGTGAAATCCCTGATTTCGTTGGCGCGAGCTTTGGCATAGAGCCCCTTGGAATCGCGCTGCTCACACACCTGGACCGGGGCGTTGACATAGACCTCTATGAAATGGCCTTTCCCCATCACCCGCCGCACCAGGTCACGATCCGAACGATAGGGGGAAATAAAGGCCGTCACGCAGATCATTCCTGCCTCCGCAAACAACTTGGCCACCTCACCCACCCGACGATTGTTTTCGGTGCGATCCTTTGGTGAGAAGCCCAAGTCGGAACAGAGGCCGTGACGGACGTTGTCGCCGTCGAGCACGCAGACGTGCTGGCCGAGGATGAAAAGTTGGCGTTCCAGTTCGGTCGCAATAGTGGATTTGCCCGCAGCGGAAAGTCCGGTCAGCCAGACCACGCAGCCAGTGTGCCCGTGGCGGGCGGCGCGTTGGGCAGCGGTGACCTTGCTTTGGCTCCAAAAGATGTTGTGGCTTTTCTGGAGGGCGTCTGAGGACGGCCTTGGATAATGGTCCCCGACGATGATGCCGCCGCCGGCCACCTCGAATCCGTCAACAATGACAAAGCGCCCCGTGGCCGTGATTTCGGCGTGGGTATCGAAGGCGATGGGGCGTTGAGTGCGGAGGCTCAACTCGGCCACTTCATGGCGAGCCACAAAGCTTTCGGTGCGGGGAATTGTCTCCAGGCTGGATGCGTCAATGATGCGGTCGATCGAATCAATCTGGCACTCCGCTTCCTGGGTGGCGAGTTTGAGTTTGTAGGCTCTGCCAGCGGAAAGAGGCGTGCGACCAAGCCAGAACATTCGAGCCTTGAAGCGGTTTAATTCGTAAGGCAACGCGCTCTCGAGCGCGGCGATGGCTCCACGTTGCACAAAGACTGGCTCGGTCAAAGTCAGGCCGATGGATTCACCGGTGCTGGCTTGATCAGTTGGTGGAGCGTTCCAGCGCTCAATGGTTTTGATGGAGCTGATTTTGTGGCCCGGGCTGAACAACAAGCGGTCGCCGACTTTGAGCTCGCCCGATTCAACGCGCCCAGCAATGATGCGCCGGTCGTCAAACCGATAAACATCCTGCACCACAAAACGTAACGGCTGATGCCGCGACAGCGCGGAGACTTTGAACTCATCCAGCGCCGCGAGGACGGTCTGGCCCCGCCACCAGGGCATGTTGGGGCTTGGCGAAGCGATGTTGTCGCCGTTCTTGGCGGAGATGGGCACGAAGCTCATGGGTTCGAGGCCAACGCCGCGCAGGAAACCGCGATACTCCGCCTCGATTTGCTTGAACCGGTCCTGCGAATAGTGCTGGAGATCCATCTTATTGATCAACACCGCGACCTGCCTAAGGCCGAGAAGATGGAGCAGGTATCCGTGGCGGCGCGATTGTTCCTGGACCCCCTCACTTGCGTCTATGACCACCAGCGCGGCCTCCGCCTGGGCCGCGCCTGTAACCATGTTTTGGAGGAATTCTTTGTGACCGGGAGCATCAATGATCACGTACTGGCGTTTCTGGGTGCGAAACCATATTTGAGTGGTGTCAATGGTGACGTTCTGGTCGCGTTCGGCCTGGAGGGCATCCATGAGATTGGCCCATTCGAAGGGCGCGCCTCGTCGCCGAGCGACTTGCTCAAGCTGCTCCAGCTTGCCCTCCGCCAGCGAACCGGTATGGTGCAATAGTCGCCCCACCAAGGTCGATTTGCCATGATCAACGTGGCCGAGGATAACGAGCTTGAGCTGTTCCGTGGAGGTGACTTCAGTCATGGTTACATGTAGCCGTCACGACGGAGTTTCTCAAAGGCCTCTTCGCTCTCCTGGTCCTGGGCGCGTCCGGCGCGTTCGCTGGTGTTGGTCAAGCGCAGTTCCTGGACGATTTCCTGGACGGTCCTGGCCTGGGATTTGATGGGAAAAGTACAGGGCGCACAGCCCAGGCTGCGATAGCGCTTGCCTTGGGCGTTGGCGAAATAAAGGGGAATGACGGGAATATTTTCGCGCTGAATATATTCCCAGACGTTGAGTTCGTTCCAGTGCAACAAAGGATGAATGCGGAGGTGGGTGCCGGGTTCAAAATCGGTTTTGAACTGGTCCCATAGCTCGGGAGGCTGATCCTGGACGTTCCACTCCATGTTCTTGTCTCGCGGGCTGAAATAACGTTCCTTTGCTCGCGTCGGTTCCTCATCGCGCCGTATTCCCACGAGGACCCCGGTGAAATGATGCTGGTCCAGAACGACCTTGAGGGCGTCTTTTTTCAAGGTGCCGCAACAATCCACGCGTGTGGCTTTGCCTTCGGGATACGTTTTTCGGCTCTGAAGCGCGCTCTCGTTCTGGCCGACAATGAGCTTGAGCTTCCATTCGCGCACGAGCTGGTCGCGATACTCGATCATGGAAGGGATCTTGTAAGCCGTATCAACATGCACCAGCGGAAAAGGCACATGGCCGAAGAAAGCCTTGCGGGCCAGCCACAGCAGCACGGTGGAATCCTTGCCGATGCTCCAGAGCATAGCCAGACTTTCAAATTTATTGAAAGCCTCGCGCAGGATATAGATGCTTTGATTTTCCAGTTGCGAGAGCAGATCCATCTTAAGTTACGAGAATGGCCCCATTTCGTCTCGCCGCACCGTCAACGCTACGATCCCCGGTGTTGGCAAGAGAACTTTCCCGGCGGCTTGGGCATCAAGGATAGGCCACCATCGGCAATAGCATTGTGCTGTGGTCCTCATAGGTGTCATCAACGGAAGGATCCGTTCCGGTCTTGTTGCTTTAACTTTCCGCGCCAAGGATCGTTTTCCGTCGAGGCATGCTCAGGTTATCAGTATGTTCCACTCGGCAGGTTCACTCGCGATCAGTGGAACTTGCTTTCGACGCCCCCGGTGAAAGGGCAAAATATTCTTTCCAGTTTGAGTCAAGACAAAGTAAAACTATGGTGTATAGAAATGGTTTTCAAGCATAATGAAATGCACTGACGAAATGTAACGGCCTGCCTTTGGCGGAGTGGCCGGCAATCGAATCATTGTCCCCGCCCAGGGGCAGTTGCTGTTCGAACTGTCGTCCGTTGACTTCCAGGTTCAGCGTGACCGGCTTGAACTTGTGCGTGTCAATCAGGTCCATGAGCAGTTGGCAGTTTCCCTCCGCGACTGGCTGATTGACCCCAAAGAGAACCGTGAACGTGTGCTCCCGCTGGCCTGCCCAAGCGTCCTCCGGCCCGGGATGCACATAGGGCCAGGCCGTTTTCGAGTCCGATCGTCCGACAATGAAAAGGCCGTCCTCCTCAAACGCCTCGTAGTGATTGGGCGCAAGGGCGAACTCGGCGTTGTTGGTGTCGAACTGGCCGATTTGCCAGAGCAATCGAGAGTTTGCGGCTTCAGCGCCGCTCACGGAGGCGGCGAGAAGGGGGAACAGGAGTGCCGAAAGGAACCAAGTTCCAAGCGGAAAGCGAGCGGACGATTTCATACGCTGATTGCATGTGTTGTCGTGGCTCGACTCAAACAGAACGGACGACATTTGCCTAGCGCCGACTGGGGATTGGTCAGGATGACGCACGCACACTGAGACGCAGTGGCGACAGCCCGCCATACCAACAACCTGAATCAGAAGGGGCAGGCAGGCGGTGCCGGAAGCAGTGCAGGTCGTCCGAAAGGTCAAGGCGTCGGCACCTGTGTCGGCGGGCGCTGGGCGTGGATTACTTCGCCGCGGACTCGATCAAGGCGGCGAGTTGAGCGCGGGCGGTTTCGTAGGCGCCGGGATTGGTCTCCCATCGGAAGAAGGATTCCGCGAGCGGGCGCACGATTTTTTCGGCAGCGTTGGACTTGCCAAGGCGTTCGAGAATCGCAAGGTATTCATAATCCTCGATGGCATCGCGCAGGGCCTTGAGGCGGATCGTCGGGACAACGCCGTCGTAGCCGACGGCCCGGGCAGGATAAACCAGCGAGCCTTCGCCATTGTAAACAATGCCCTTGTCACCCTCCTGGATTTTTCCGCTGCCGGTGTAGAGCGGTGCGTGCCGCCACGGATCGTCGGTCTGTTTCCAATACGACATGCCGCCCCAATAGAGCAATCCCCGCATGCGATAGCGCCAGGCGATCCACGCGGGAACGCGATAGTTGAGCAGCGGAAAGTCAATGTGCCACCACGGTGTCGGCGGGCCCTGGCACAACGCGGTGTAGGTCCAGATCGTTTCGCCGAGGGCCTGCCGCGGCGCGGCGCTGTCCTGTTTGTGCAGAGAAAAGAGCGGACACCAGATGTCCACCGCGCCGTACAAATCGCCCCACGCGCTGTCGGCCCCGCCCAGGCCCGGCGCGGTCCACGTTTGCTCCACGACCAGAACTTTCACGACGGTTTTCGCAGCGCGAACGGCGCGGCCCCATTTCTGGACGTAGCGATAATCCTCAAGCGTGTTCGGCTCGTCCTTGAGATACGTGTAGAAAACAACGTTCGTGCGATGGAGTTCCGCCGCCAGGCGATCAAACGCCGCGAGCCATGCGCGCAGTTTGTTGCGCTCGGCCTCCGGGTCTTGCACCGCATTCGAGGGATGCGGAATCTGGAGCGTGTTGACGTGATAGTGATCAATGAAATCCCGCAAGGCGGTCGTCTGCTCCGGCGGAATCCGAAACGCCCCATCGGCCTGCACGACAGGCCGTAACATTTCGGCTGACGGCTGCGCGTTGACACGATGTTCGCTTAACAACTCTGCGCACTGCGCTTCGACAGCTTTCCAATCGGCCGGCCCCGGCTCCTTCCGCTGGCGGTAGAATTCGCGCAGGCGCGGCGCCCCGAACTCCGTTTGCAGCGTCGGCGTCGGGGGCAGCGTGAAGTTCCAGATCGTCAGCGAAACCGGAATCACGAGGGGCTTGGCGTTACTCACGAGCAAGCGAAAGGAACCGTGATAGTCCCCAGCCGCCACCGGCGGCGGCACGAACACGTCCACCCAGAATCCATGTGTCTCGTTGGCTGGCAGATCGAATGGCACGGCGCGGAAGGGCGCCGGCTCGAATTGCTGCACCGGGGCCGGCGGCTCGAATGGAATCAGCGGATCCGGAAACCAATCCGGTTTGAAGTCCTTGTTCCGATACGTGCCTGTTTCGAGGAATAGCTGGTGCTCGCGATAGAGCTTCGGTTCGAAGCCTCGCAGATTGTGGGCTTCAATTCCCAAAATCTTCACCGGCTCATCCGCACGGACGAGAATCTGGAAACTCACGCATTCATTCCGCGCCACGCCGATTTGGACGGCCAGATTTGTTCCAGGCGGCTCGCTTCGCAGCACATGCCGTGTTTCCTGCACTGTCCAACAATGCAGTTCCGCGTGCGCGACAAAACTCAAGGTGAACAGGAAACCAGCCCGGCACGCCAGTTTTCGGAGTAAAGTCTTTCTACGCATAGTGACCTTGCATCAATTCCTTAACTGATAGGGAACTGGTTTCGTGACGCTCCGCGATTCAGAGGGGAGTGCGTTTGCGTCGTGTTCATTTCGCACTGACTATCTGCCGCCAAGGCCACGAGGCAAGCTTTTTCAGGGTTGTTGGCTGGGCTGAGTCGACTGCTGTTTGCCCCAAGATGACACGCGCTGGGCTCTCCGGATGACAGGTAAAGAAAGAGCCCCCTCCCCCAGCAGTCCTTTGGCCAGCGGGCGAGAGCCGTTCTTCAACTCTGCCACACCCTGCCCACCTGCCGGTAGCGCGGTGTTGCCACCGAGCGCGAATACAGTCTCTGGAGCAGCGTCCAAGCCACACGTTGAACTCTACGCATATTCTCACCGTCCTGCTGCTGACGCCACTGGGGGCGTACTCCGCAGAGAATACCCATTCCGCAGTGCTTGATCGCCAGTGGGTCGCTATGGGAGCGGGGGGCAAACTGGAATACAAGACGACTCCCAAAGGCGACCGCATCATGGATTTCTCCCATGCGGGTTACATGGGTGGAGGAGTGACGATCCCCACGGTGCCTGTGAAGAGGGAAGTCGCTCCAACAGGCGGCGACGACACGGCCGCCATTCAGGCCGCCATCGCCGCGGTTTCCGCCATGCCTCGGGTGGAGGGCTTTCGCGGCACGGTGCTGCTCCAACCGGACGTCTTTCATTGCAGCGATTCGCTGAAGATCGGCGCCGCGGGCGTGGTGTTGCGGGGAGCGGGGATGGGGGAACGGGGCACGGCGATTCGGATGACCGGTTCTCCGCACCCCTGTATCGTGATCGGGGCTTTGCACGACGGAAACCTTCGCGCCGCCCGCAATGTCCGACCGATTCAGATTACCGATGCCTATGTCCCTTCTGGCAGCAGCCAAGTGGCGGTCCAGAGTGTTCAGGGGTTCGCCGCAGGCGACACCGTTCTGATACGGCACCCCATCACCTCGCAGTGGATCGCGCTGATGGGCATGGACAAGCTGGTGCGGGACGGAAAACCGCAGGTCTGGCTCAAGGAAGGCGGGTCCATGGACACCGAGCGGATCATCCGGGAAATCCAAGGCAACCGCATCACCTTCGATGCGCCGCTGTCCGACGTGCTGGATGTGGAGTTCACCGGGGAAGCCGGGGCAACGGTGGTCAAAGCCGATTCGTCGGGGCGAGTGTCGCACAGCGGCTTGGAAGCCTTGGCGATTGTTTCGGTTCCGCCGGTCGGAGATCTCCGCGTGCAACATAACGATGGCATCGCGCTCCAGGGATGCGAAGATTGCTGGGTTCGCGACGTTGCCACGCGGGACACGGTCACATGCGTTTCGATCGTCTCCGCGACCCGAATCACGATTGAGAGCGTCAAGACCGACCACACCCGACCGCTGGAGAAGGGGGCGGGGTATCCGGCCGACTTTCTGGTGCGCGGCTCCCGGGTTCTGATCCACCGTTCTTCCTGCACGGGTGTCGGCAGCTTCTACTACGCCTCGCTGGGGCCGTGCGACACGTCGACCGTCGTGCTGAATTGCGATTTTCACGGAAGAGGAGCCCTTCAGCCGCACATGCGTTGGAACACCGGGTTGCTGCTGGATGGCTGTCGCGTCGACGGCGGCCGCATTGAATTTCTCAACCGTGGGACCAGTGGTTCGGGTCACGGGTGGGCGATTGGCTGGGCGGTAGTCTGGAATTGCACGGCCCACAGCTACCTCATCCAGCAGCCGCCCGCTGCCAGGAACTGGGCTATCGGATGCCGCGGCCCCATCGACCGGAAATGTCCCACCGAAGGCTTCTTCTCCCACGCCACGCCGGTGGTCCCCACCAGCCTGTACCTTGCGCAGTTGCGCGAGCGACTGGGCGAGGCGGCACTCAAGAACATCGGCTATTGAAGCATCCTGAAGAAGTCCCAAGGAATATCATCCCTACGAACCAGGGATGCCTAAGAGGGGGGAATGGCAGGATTCCGTCGGAGGAGCGGGCGCGTCGCCCTTCATGTCTTCTTTGACTTGAAAGCTAAACAAAAGCCCGCCTCCCCCCTCCCGCAGTCCACCAGGACCGCAGGAGAGGGGGAATCCTTCAAACTTCAACTCTGCAACGCCTTTCCGACCTGCCTTTCGCGTAGCGCCACCAGGTTGCTTTTCCAGGCCGGCACCTGCGTCACCAG
>Ga0114951_10004961_pt1 | contig 12547 bp, 11 predicted proteins | sample AM7aDNAmetaG_FD_88677 | JGI IMG/M metagenome (GOLD analysis project Ga0114951, IMG submission 88677) | Freshwater microbial communities from Finland to study Microbial Dark Matter (Phase II) - AM7a DNA metaG | ecosystem: Environmental > Aquatic > Freshwater > Lake | place: Finland: Lake Alinen... | reverse complement strand
GCCGGCATGCGGTGGATTTTTATCGGCATGGGACTGCTGCTCCTGGCGGCGTTGATGCTGACCCTGCGTTAAACCCGGGGCAGGACTTAAAACAGAACACGAGGATTTATGCCGTACACAACCAATGATATCAAGCGCGTCGAGGAAAAATGGCAGGCCTACTGGGCCGAGCGCGGGATTTTTCGCGCCATTGCCGATCCTGCCAGGAAAAAATATTATGTGTTGGAAATGTTTCCCTACCCATCCGGGAAAATACACATGGGGCATGTCCGCAATTACACCATCACGGACGTTATTGCCCGTTACAAGATGATGCGTGGATTTAATGTCATGCATCCGATGGGCTACGATGCCTTTGGTCAGCCGGCCGAAAACGCGGCGATCAAACGGGGGGTTTCTCCGGCGGAATGGACCGCGCGGTGCATCGATGATATGCGCAGCGGCCTCAAGCGGATGGGGTTTTCCTATGACTGGGACCGTGAGTTGGCCACCTGCGATGCTGCCTATTACAAATGGAACCAGTGGATATTCCTCAAGATGGCCGAGAAGGGGCTGGCGTACAAGAAAAGTTCGCCGGTCAACTGGTGCCCGTCATGCGCCACCACACTGGCAAATGAAGAGGTTATCGACGGTGCCTGCTGGCGCTGTAAAACGGCGGTCATCCAGAAGGATCTGGACCAGTGGTATTTGAAGATCACCCATTATGCGGATGAACTTCTGGAGGATTTAAAGACGCTCAAGAACTGGCCTGCACGCGTTGTGGCCATGCAGGAGAACTGGATCGGCAAAAGTTATGGCTGTGATATTTTCTTCAAGGTCAAGGGTGGCGCGGATGTTATCACGGTTTTTACAACCCGCCCGGATACCATTTTTGGCGCTACTTATGTGACGCTGGCTCCCGAGCATCCTTTAGCCCGCAAGCTTTCGCGGGGGACTTCTCAGGAAGCCGGCGTGGCCGCATTCCTTGACAAGGCGGCTCACATGTCCAGGTCCCTGCGCATGTCCGGGGATGAGCGCAAGGAAGGTGTTTTTACCGGGGCGTACGCGGTTAATCCTGTGAATGGGGAAGCGATCCCGGTCTGGATCGGCGATTATGTTTTAATGGCGTACGGGACAGGTGCGATCATGGCGGTGCCTACACACGATCAGCGTGATTTCGAATTTGCCCGTGCGCATGGACTGGGGATGCGGGTGGTCATCGAGGATCCGGCGCATCCGGGCCTGACGCCGGAACAAATGACCGCAGCGTATGAAGGCGCCGGGTCTCTGGTGGCTTCGGCTCATTTCGACGGCATACCGCATGAAGAGGCCAAGGGCAAGATTGCTGCGTGGATGGCTGACGGCGGTATGGGGCGCGTGAGCGTGCATTGGCGTCTGCGCGACTGGCTCATTTCGCGTCAGCGCTATTGGGGCACGCCTATTCCCATGATTTATTGTGCGGCTTGCGGCGTTGTCCCGGTGCCGTATGACCGGCTGCCTGTCCGGCTTCCGGCCGATGCACCTATTACCGGCGAAGGGGGCAGTCCCCTGGCCAAGGTGAAAGATTTTGTGGCTGTTCCCTGTCCCCGGTGCGGGGCTGCGGCGCGCCGCGAGACAGACACCATGGCCACGTTTTTTGACTCATCCTGGTATTTTCTGCGCTATTGTTCGGCCCATAACGATCAAGAGGTTTTCGACGCGAAAGAGGCGGCCTACTGGATGCCCGTTGACCAATATGTGGGCGGCATTGAGCACGCGATCCTGCATTTGTTGTATTCCCGTTTCTTCACGAAGTTCCTGCGTGATGCCGGCCTGGTGGCGGTGGGGGAGCCTTTTGACAGGCTTCTGACCCAGGGCATGGTGTTAAAAGACGGCGAGGTGATGTCCAAATCGAGGGGTAATATTGTCGATCCCGACGAGGTTATTGCACGTTTTGGCGCGGACACCCTGCGTCTGTTCATCCTTTTCGCCGCGCCGCCGGAAGATCAGCTGGAGTGGAATCCTGCGGGTCTGGAAGGCAGCTGGAAGTTTATCAATCGTCTTTGGGGTGCGGTGGAATCCCGGTATAAAACGGCGTCCCCCGTTAGTGACGGGCCGATGGATGCGTTGGACAAGGCGCTTGAATTCGAACGTCATGCCGCGGTCAAGAAGGTCACTGAAAGCATGGAGGGCGGTTTCAAGTTCAATACGGCTATCTCGGGTGTTATGATTCTTATGAATGCGGTGGACCGCTACCAGGTCCCGGCCGGCGATATGCGCCGGCAGGCCTTGTTAAACGATGCGCTTGAGACAGCGGTCCTTCTCCTGGCGCCGTTTATTCCTCATGCTGCCGAGGAGCTTTGGCAGATGATGGGTAAGCCTGGAGCATCCATTGCATTTATCCCGTGGCCTGTTTATTCCGATGACAGGCTGCGTACCGATACCGTGCGTATGGCCGCCCAGGTGAACGGCAAGGTGCGCGGCGAATTCGAGGTACCCCGCGATGCGGATGAGGCCTTCTTGCGGCCCCTGGTTCTTGCCGACGAGGGGGTGCAGCGTCATGTGGCGGGTAAAGAAATCAGGAAATTCATTGTGATTAAAAACAAGCTGGTCAGCATTGTGGTGTGACCCGGCATCGGACCGGACAAAGGGAGGCGCTACAGATGACACCGCGTGAGATCGCCCGGTTCATTGACCATTCTCTGCTGCATCCGGCATTATCCGATGAGGCGATCCGCCAGGGCTGTGAGCTGGCGCGTCATCATGAGGTCAAGACGGTCTGCCTCAAACCGTATGCGGTGCCCATGGCCAGGGAAATTCTTACGGGATCATCGGTGGCCATATGCGCGGTGACGGGATTCCCTCACGGCAACAGCATGGCCCAGGTCAAGCTTCGCGAAGCGCAGGAAGCGCTTGCTGCCGGTGCGCACGAGATCGACATGGTCATCAATATCGGCAAGGCCGTGAGCGGGGCCTGCGATTATGTAAAGGAAGAGATCCGCGCTGTCAACCGTGCCTGCCAGCGCACCGCCTCCCCGCTTAAGGTGATTTTTGAGACGGGTTTTCTGACGGATGAACAGATCGTGGCGCTTTGCGGGGTCTGTACGGATCTTAATGTGGCTTATGTCAAAACGTCGACGGGGTATGGGTTTACGCCCCGGCCTGAGGGCGGTTTTGCCTTCAGCGGCGCCACGGCACATCATGTTGGGCTCATGCGCCGTCACTGCGCGCCGCATATCCGCATCAAGGCTTCGGGGGGCATCCGCACGCTGGATGATGTCCTCGCGTTTCACGCCCTGGGTTGTTCCCGTATCGGCACCAGTGCAACCGCGGCGATTTTGGCGGAGGCGCTCCTGCGCTCGTCACAGCAAGGCGGCGGCGATGCCGGGCATTGATTTTTTGACAATCCTTGTTTTTGCTGGTACCATTATTTTACCCTGAAGTCTTCTCTTCCCCCGTCTGAAAAAGCGCGGTCCATGAAACAGGACGCGTACCATGTTGTTCTTCACGCCTCATGAGCGCCGGGCTATTGTCTTTATCGGCGCGGCATTTTTCTGCGGCATCTGCCTTGATATCGTTTTCAAGCTTTATCCCCCTGCCTACAAGGCATTGATCGTCCTGGATGTTCCCTTGGCTCGCGGCAAGGTGGATATTAATCATGCCGGGTACGATGAACTCGTCACAGTCCCCGGGATAGGCCCGGCCATGGCGGCCAGGATCCTTTACGCGCGCCAGGATAAAGGCCCTTTTACATCGTTGGTGGCCGTTCGTGCCGTTAAAGGGATGTCCGGGAAGAATTTTGAACGTGCGGCGGCGTGTCTGATGGTGGGGGCTCCTTGAGGCACCGGCCCGGTGTTTTCCTTGCCCTGGGGTTCACCCTGGGGATAGTCCTTGAAAATCTTTGGGGGGCGTTGCCCCTGCTCATGGTGTTGACAGCGGGGTTGGGTGTGGCCTTTATTCTGGCACGGGTTCGCCGTACTTTTTTCAGCGGGGCTGTTTTTGTTTTCCTGGTGGTGTGCGGCGCGTTTGATGCCTGGTCGAAGGGCCTTATGCCGGCGGATCATATCAGCCGCGTGCTGAAAACGTGGCAAGGGCGCCAGGTTGAGGTGGTGTGCCGCGTGGCTTCTTTGCCGGAAGAAAAGGCAAAGGGATTGGCACCTAAAAAAGTTTTTGTGTGTGACCTGGATCCGGCCGCGGGCATCGGGCGTTCGGGCAGGGTGTTGGTCAACTTTTATGGCGCCGGTCATGTTGAATACGGCGACCGTGTTCGTCTGGCGGGGAAGTTGTCCAGGCCGGTGGATCATTTTTCTGGCGGGAATGCCCCCGCGCGGGCGCACGGGGCCAGGCCGGCGTATGAGGCTGTTTTGCATGTGAGTTCAACATCGCGGCGCGAGGTGTTGGGGGGCCAGCCTTCCTGGACGTGCACGCGATTTGCCCTGGCTGTCAGGTGCCGTCTTGAAGATGTTTTCCGGCGGTATTTATCGCCGGGTGAGGCCGGTCTCATGAACGCGATGCTGTTGGGGCCCCGCGGCGAGATCCCTTCGCATGTGTATGATGTGTTTCGAAAAACAGGTACGGCGCATATCATTGCCATCAGCGGCATGAACATGACACTGGCTGCGGCGGGAGTCATGCTGGTGCTGGGTGTTTTACGTATTCCCCGCAGGCCGCGGGCGGTTCTGGCGGCGCTGATACTTGGGTTTTATGCGTTGATGGCGGGTAACAGCGCCCCGGTTTTGCGTTCGGCCCTCATGGCCGGAGCGGTGATCCTTGGTTTTGTGGCGGAGCGGGAGTCTGACATGATCAACAGCCTTGCCCTGGCAGCGCTTGTGATCCTCGCTGTCGATCCCGGAGAGCTGGGTGATATCGGATTCCAGTTGTCGTTTGTATGCGTTGCTTCCTTGATCGGCATTGTGCCCGTATTCCTCACCCCGTTGGAGGGCCTGGGATGGCGGAAAAAACCGTTGGTGTGGTTTCTGGCCGAGAGCGCGGCTGTGACCCTGGCGGCGTTTATCGGCTCAGCCGGCATCCTGGCGTACGCTTTCGGTTATCTGACGCCGGTTGGCCTTATGGTGAATCTTCCGGTCATCCCGCTCATGGCGCTGGTGACCGGTCTGGGGGCGGCACTTTTAACGGCGGGGTTTATTCTGCCGGTGGCAGCTGTACCCTTTGCCCTTGGACTCAAGGTTTTGCTCAATGCCGCGGTGGGGGTTTTGGTGGCCGCAGCGCAGGCACCTGTTCTGGCGTGCCCAGACCTGTCGGGTTGGTTCCTATGGGTGTATTATGGTGCTGTGTTAGCGGCTCTGGGATATTTTCAGGTTTCTTCGCAGGTAAAAGAGCCCGGGGCCTTCATTGACAAAGAACAGCCCCTGTGATACAGTGGGCGCAATACTTTTTATCCTATGAAAATAAAACATTTTTCCATATATCTTGTTGTCGCCGCAGTGCTTCTGGCTGCGCCAGCCCAGGTTTACGCATTCTGGATCTGGACGCCGGAATCGGGTCAATGGATCAATCCCAAATATGCCGTCAAGCCTTCTCCCGCGGAACAGTTATCGTATGCGGATGAGTTTTTTCGTATCAAAAAGTACGAAGATGCGATGCGGGAGTACAGAAAACTCCTTAAACATTATCCCAAAGCGCGGGAAGCGGCCCAGGCCCAGTTTAATATTGGACGCCTGTGGGAATCATTGAAGAAGTACTGGCGCGCGGTGGGTGAATATCAGAAGGTCGTTGACCGGTATCCTTTCAGCGATCTGGGCCCCCAGGTTGTTGAGCGCCAGTATGCGATTGCCGATCTTTTTCTGGAAGGCAAGGCCAAGGATCAGGAGTTCGCCAGGTCCATTCTCGGTACGGATTATCAGATCCCCGATGTTTTCCTGAAGGTCATCAAGAATGATCCTTACGGCCCTGATGCGCCGGCGTCACAATACAAGATCGGTCTTTTTTATCTTGAAAAGGGAGATTATCAACAGGCCCGTGATGCGTTTGAGAAAACCGTCAGCGATTATCCCGATTCAAAGTGGGCCGATTCGGCACGGTATCAGATTGCCGTGGCGGATGCCAAGCGTTCTGTCGGCGCCCAGTATGACCAAAAAACCACCACGATCGCTGTGGCGGGATTTGAAGACTATGTCAAAACGAATCCGGAATCCGAGTTGTCTTCCGGGGCCAAGGCTCAGATTCATAAGTTGAAAGACAAAGAGGCGGAGAACAATTTTGTGATTGGCGATTTTTACGCCAAACACAAGAAATTCAAGTCTGCAAAGCTCTATTGGCAGATTGTTGTTGATAAATATGCCGATACGTCCTGGGCCGTGCCGGCAGCTGCAAAATTAAAAACTATTCCGGGTGATGTGCCATGAAGAAGATATTCCTTTTGCTCATGGCGGTGGTTGTAGCCGGCTGCGGGTATTCAACGCGTTCACTCCTGCCGGAGCATTACCGTACTGTGTTCGTGCCGCCGTTTGAGAACAAGATCAATTATATGGCCCAGGATACCCGTCAGGTGTATATCCCCGGCCTTGAAACCAGGGTGCGTGAAGCCATTGTGGACCGGTATCTTTTCGATGGCAATCTTCATGTGGTGCCTCAGGATGAAGCTTCCCTTGTTTTAAAGGGGCAGCTGCTCGCTTTTGAACGTGAAGAGCTTCGTCTGGACCAGAATGAAGGTGTCAAAGAATACCGGATCCGTGTGATCGTGGCGCTGACGCTGTGGGATCCCGCCACCAAAGAGACAGTCTGGCAGGAGCCTTCCTTTGCGGGAGAGGCCACTTATTATACGGCTGATCCCGAGTCCGCGGCCATTGATGCGGCGCTTAAAGACCTCGCCTTGCGCGTGGTGGCGCGTACGGTCGAGAACTGGTGAGCGGCGCGCTCCGGCGTGACGGGGGTTAACGTGATGCATCAGCTGATCCTCGGGGATGACACCGGCCTGCGCGACCAGATTATCGGTGAACTGAAAACCCGCTTTCTTAAAACTCCCGATTCCCTCAAGTTCGATTTCACCCACATGGATGCCCAGGGGCTTGATTTCAACGACCTCAAGACGGCATTGCTCACGGCTCCGGCGGTGGCTGGGCGGCGCATCATCCTGATCAGCCGTGCGGAGAAACTGAGCGAGCAGAATCTGGGATTCATCGAGCATGTCATTGACGGCAAGCCGGAGGGGTGCGTGCTTATCCTGGAGGCGTCGGGCTGGGATCGGCGCAATGCCTGGCGCAAGCGTATCGCCGAGAAGGTTAAGGTCTCAGGCAGCGTTGAGGAAAAGAATATATTCGATCTTTTATATGATCTGCCGCGCGCCCGGGCTGGTGTTCTGGCGCGTTTGCAGGTGCTTCTGGAGGATGATGCGGTTGAAAATGTGCTGGGGGCCGCACGCTGGTGGTGGTGTCACAAGATCAAGGGGACCGTACCGGCGGATATGTATAAAAAAGGCCTCCTGGTGATCCAGGAGGCCGATAAGCGCATAAAATTAACAGGCATGCTTGCCAGGGCGCAGGTCGTTGAAGTCGCTCTGGTTAAGCTTTCGGAGCTTGTGCTGCGGTCAAAAGTTTAGCGAAACGTGATTTGCGGCGTGCCGCGGTCTTTTTGTGCATGATGTTGAGTTTGGCGGCTTTGTCGATCTTTTTATAGACCAGCGGAAGCAGTTCCTTGGCTTTCTTGCCGTCGGAAGCGGCGGTGGCCACGAACTCCTTGACAGTTTTCCGGAGAGCCGATTTGATGTCCAGATTGTGCATCTGGCGCGCACGGTTTTTCTTGAGGTCTTTTACAGCGGTCTTACGTTGAGGCACTTGGAGACTCCTTGTTTAAAAAGTTGAACTTGAAGTATAACAAACGGCTTTTTTTATGTCAATCGATAAAATACACCCCCCCCATTCCCTGAGATCCATTCTCCATTCGACATCGATCATGTCGCTGGGGACTTTGGCCAGCCGTGTCCTGGGATTCGTGAGGGATATTGTTTTTGCCAGGTTTTTTGGCACAGCCGCGGGCGCGGATGCGTTTGTCGTGGCCTTTCGCCTGCCCAACCTGTTCCGCGACCTGATCGGGGAAGGCGCGGCCAATTCTTCATTTGTGCCGGTTATGACCGAATACAAGGACAAAAAACCGGCCGAACTCGCGGGTTTTATTAACGCGGCGGTTGCGTGGTCGTTCATTATCCTGTCCGCGATCACCCTTGTGTGCATTTTGTTGGCGCCGGCTGTCGTGCGTGTCATCGCGCCCGGTTTTGCGGAAGATCCCCAAAAACTGAAGACGACCGTTGATCTGACGCGCATCATGTTCCCTTATCTCATTTTGATCGGGTTGACGGCGCTTTTTTCTGCCATACAGTTTACTTACGGTGCGTTTGTGATGCCGGCCTTTGGTCCTTGTTTGCTGAATGTGGCGCTGATCGCATCAACCCTGATGGCCGTTTTCTGGATGCGTGCGCCGGTGTACGGTTTGGCGTTAGGTGTGCTGGTCGGGGGCGTCATGCAGTTGTTTTTTCAGTGGCGGCCGCTGGCGGCGCACGGGGTCCGGCTGGCCTGGCCCCCGACGCTCAACCACCCGGGGGCCCGCCAGATCGGCCGGCTTTTGCTGCCGCGCCTGGTCGGTTCGGCGGTTTACCAGTTGAATGTTTTTGTGGATACCATTTGCGCTTCCCTGGCATCGATCGTCGGGACCGGAGGCATTGCCGCCATTTATTACGCTAATCGCATTGTGCTTTTTCCTATGGGTGTTTTTGGGGTGGCGCTGGCCGCGGCGACATTGCCGGCGTTCGCCAGGCATGTGGTTGCGGATAACAAGGCGGAGCTGCGGCGCACCATTGTTTTCGCGCTGGAAAACATATTCTTTGTCATGCTGCCCACCACGGTCTTTCTTTGCCTCTTGTCGGTGCCGCTGACACGCGTGATCTTCGAGCGCGGCGTTTTTGATGCGCAGTCCACGGCAGTGACAGCGTCTGTGCTGTTTTATTTCAGCCTGGGATTGATGGGGTATGGCGGGGTCAAGATCCTGGCGTCCGCGTTCCATGCCATGCAGGACACGCGTACGCCGGTCAAGGCGGCCCTTGTCTGCCTGGGCGTCAACGCGGCGTTGAATGTCATTTTGATGTTTCCGATGAAGCTTGCCGGGATCGCTTTGGCCAGCGCGATCGCTTCCCTTGTTAATGTCGGGTCGCTTTTCATGATCCTGGAGCGGCGGATCGGCGGGTTGACCGGCGCGTTCCTGGATTTCTTTATGAAACTCTTTGGTGCCGGCGCGGTGATGGGGCTGGTGATCTGGGGGGCGTGGCATGGGCTGGGCGGCGTGCCTGAAGCCCTGAGGCTTTTTCTGGCGGCCGTTTCCGGCGGGAGTTCCTACTTCGCCGTGGCTTATGCCCTCGGCCTTCCCCAGGCGCGGCAGGTCGGCAAGCTGTTCAGGCGTTAAGGCTCCGGCCTGGACCGGTTCAAGCCCATTTCTGGTACAGGTTATGACCCCATATCTTTCACATCAAATAGCGGCTCTTCCTCTTACCAGCGGCGTTTACCTGATGAAAGACGGCGCGGGCAAGGTCATTTATGTCGGCAAGGCGGTCAATCTCCGCCGGCGCGTGCAATCCTATTTCCGTCCGCGGACGCGGAATTTGAAAACAGATCTTCTGGTGGAGCATATTGCCGATATTGAGGTGGTGTTGACCCACAGCGAGGCCGAGGCCCTGATCCTGGAGGCGGCGCTCGTTAAAGAGCATATGCCCCGGTACAATATCGAGCTTAAGGACGGCAAGTCGTATCCTTATATCGAGATCACGCACGAGGATTTCCCGCTGGTCGGGGTGGTTCGTCTGGCCGGGCCGCAGCAGAAAAAACCCGGGGCGCGCTATTTCGGCCCGTATGTTGACGCGGCCCTTATTCGCAAAGCCTTGGTGCTTATCCGCAGGATATTTCCTTTCCGCACATGTGCTGTGATGCCGCCACAGGTGTGCCTTTATCACAATCTGGGTTTGTGTGCAGCGCCATGCGCGGGTCAAGTGACGCGCGATGATTATCGGCGTCATATCAAAAACATTGTGCTTATCCTGGAGGGGCGCCGGGATGATCTTTACCGGGGGATGCAGGAGGAGATGGCGCGTCTGTCGCGGGAGCGGATGTTCGAGCGGGCTGCGGTGGTGCGCGACAGGTTAAGGGCCATCGGGGCGCTTTATGCGTCCAATTCCGATACGAATTATTTCAAGGAGGCCGAACAGCTTGAGCGGGCCTTTCATTTGCCGCGCCTGCCGGAACGCCTGGAGTGCATTGACATTTCCACGACGATGGGGGAACAGGCTGTCGGTTCTTTGGTGTCGTTTTTGAATGGCAAGCCGGATAAAAGCCGCTATCGCCGTTTCCGCATTAAGGGCGTGAAGGGCATGGATGATTTTAAAATGATCGCTGAGGTCGTCCGGCGGCGTTACGGGCGCCTCAAGCGTGCAGGGGAGGCCTACCCTGACCTTGTGATCATTGACGGCGGCAAGGGCCAGCTTGCGGCGGCATCCGATGAGCTTAAGAAGCTTGATGCGCAGATTCCGCTCATTTCATTGGCCAAAAGGGAGGAAGAGGTTTTTGTCCCCGGCAAGCGCGAGCCTGTCATGTTGTCCAAAGATTCCCTGGCCCTGAAACTCCTCCAGCGTGCCCGTGACGAAGCCCACCGTTTCGCCCTGGCCTACCACCGTCAGCTGAGGGGCAAAAGGGTGTTTGGGTAAAGGTTGCAACCTGCTTTTTTTGGCAATCCTATAATAGTAGTATATACTTTTACCTGTTTGGGAGGGTTTCTCAACAGGGTAAAAAGTATGCTGACATTGATATTCTTCATTTTACATCTCAAGCTCCGCCGGATTGTGGCAGCGGTGGTGCTCACGGCATTTGTGACGACCAGTGTCATGGGGGCAACCGGGTTGGCCTGTGCGCAGGCCTTGTTGCCGCTCCCGGCACCCGGTGTTCGGGTTGATCTCAGCCCGGCTTTCAAGCCAGCATTGTTGACGGGCATGAAGGTATATCCTGACACGCCCTTCCGTTTCGATTTTATTCTTGATAAGGGGGATATGGGTCATGGTGTAGAGACGCAAAATTTTGCGTCTCTACGGGAAGATTCCACCCGTCTGATCAAATATTTCCTGGCCGCATTGACGGTCCCTGAAAAAGACCTCTGGGTCAACCTCAGCCCGTATGAAAAAGACCGCATTGTCCCGGAGGCCTTTGGCCGCACCGCAATGGGGCGCGACCTTTTGGCCGAGGATTATCTGTTGAAGCAGATCACCGCGAGCCTGATCTATCCCGAAGGGGATACGGGCAAGACATTCTGGAAACGCGTGTACGCCGAAGCCTTCGCCAAGTTCGGCACAACGGATATCCCTGTGGATACCTTTAACAAGGTCTGGATCATTCCTGACAAAGCGGTCGTTTACGAAAATGCCGGCACCGCCACGGCCTATGTCGCCGAGACCCATTTGAAAGTTATGTTGGAATCCGATTATGTAGCCATGTCCCATCAGAAGGACATGGCGGAATCCCCGGCTCCTGTCGGGGATACGGCCTATACGCGGGCCGACATAAAGTCGGCCGCTACAACAGAAGCAGGGAGTTCCATGGGCGTAGGGGCGGACCTTGTGTCCGCCCGCAATGAGAGCACAAAAAATATTCTCCGTGAGGTTGTGATCCCCGTCCTGGAAAAAGAAGTCAACGAAGGCCAGAACTTCACCCAACTGCGCCAGGTGTTCCATTCCCTCATTCTTGCCGCATGGTACAAGAAAAAGATCAAGGACAGCATCCTGTCCCAGGTGTATGCGGATCAGAACAAGGTCGCCGGTGTTGATGTCCCTGACCCGCAGGAGGCATCCAGGATATACAGCCGCTATCTGGAAGCGTTCAAGACGGGTGTGTACAACTACATCAAGGAAGAACAGGATCCGGCAACACAGGAAATGATCCCGAGGAAGTATTTCTCCGGCGGGGTCATTGGCGACACGTCCAAGATGGAGGTTGTCCCGGTGCCGGTTGATTTTGCTGAAAAGCCTGGCAACAAGCTAAAGTTGACGGTTGATCTGGCTGAGGAATCCAGTAATGAGGCTGTTATTAAACGCATGCTCGCAAAGAAGCGGCTTAATGTGGCTCTGATCTGGGACGAGTTGTTAAAAGCAAAATACATAGATTTCAAGGGCAATATTTTGCCAAAATTCCATGAATTAAATCAGTATTCGGAAATCGTCTTTACTCCTGAGATGAGTGATTATGTTAAGGAAGCCGTTTACACTGTTTTGAAAAATCCTCAATTAATAGTAGCTAAAAAAGAGCAATTCGGCTTAATTCAGGTGAAACAGAATATGAAGAAAATTGTAAAAGAAAATGCAAATAGATGGAGATCGGAGATCAAATCGGCCGCATTGATAAAAAAAGTATTTCCAGGAAGAGATGAACGGCGGTCACCCGGGGTTAATGCAGTTACAATTGACGTTCTACCTGCATTAAATCTTTTATTCCGCAGTTAAACCCAACACTTTTTTCGACTTTAATCGATTTTAGGTTAAAACATCGTCGGAACGAAGAGTTTTCTTTCGTCAATACTTGGCAAATTTTGCTTCATTTTTTGCATT
>Ga0114951_10004960_pt1 | contig 12552 bp, 9 predicted proteins | sample AM7aDNAmetaG_FD_88677 | JGI IMG/M metagenome (GOLD analysis project Ga0114951, IMG submission 88677) | Freshwater microbial communities from Finland to study Microbial Dark Matter (Phase II) - AM7a DNA metaG | ecosystem: Environmental > Aquatic > Freshwater > Lake | place: Finland: Lake Alinen... | reverse complement strand
TCCCGATGGCACCGCCGCTCTCCGGGACCTTCACGAACGGCGCACGTCGAAACACCAAACCCAGGTAGCCATCGGCCGTGCGCGCCGTCGCGTTGAAGAACGCCGCCCGCGCCTGGTAGGCGGCATACTCCACATCGGTTTGGTCATCGAGCCGCGGCAGATATTTCTCGCCCCCAGCCTTCACCGCGTCTTCTCCGGCCAGGACATCGCGCGCCCGCAACCAGCTCGCCAGGTGCGCGTCATATTCCAAATGCGTCGCATTGACAGACATATTCTTTCCTTCCCAAAACTCAAAACTGCCCCGTCGCCTCCAACCTAACACGCTCTTTTCGGTCACCGCCCACCCGCCACGCACGTTTCCACCATCCATCCGCAACCGGGCACGATCCATCCGCAACCATCCGCAACTTTCCACGCGCAAAAACCACTTGACGACTCCAAGTTCCAGCCCCAACGGGGCGCAAGACAATAGCCCAGGCAAAGTGAGGCACGAGCGTCGGGCTGGGACCACGCCCCAAAGGAAACATCTCCCTCTCCCGCCTGCGGGAGAGGGCCGGGGTGAGGGCACCCCGCCAACGACGAGATTTGGCTCTCGGGGCCAAGTTGTCTTTGCCAACCCGCGGCCAGGCTGCATAAAGACTACGGACGGGAGCACAGCCCCCCCTCGACCCCAACCACGTACCCAAGGGGCCGTCGCAAGCTTTTCTTTTTATTCTTCCAATTTGGCCCTCGCAGTCTATTATCAGATCCTGACACAATCCGTGTCGGAAACGTCGTAATGGAGAATATGATTATGGAGCTCTCAGCCCTCGAGAAACGTCTGGTGGCGCAATGGCGAAAGTCAGAGGCGATGTGGCCAAGATTGCGATGGTTGGCAGTCGTGGTGGCTGCCGTTTTTTGGTCCACCAGCACCGTGGTGTCGGTGCAATTGGCAAGATGGGGGGTGGAGGCCGGTTCGGCTTGGACGGGAGTGTCGTTTCTACAGGACATGTTTTTCTTCCTCAACATCACATCCCTGGCATTGGCGACCTTTACAGTGTTTCATTGGCGCGTTGTTCGCGCTCCCAACTCCCCGTCATGCGCTGGGACACGGAAATGAAACAAACCACTCATACCATCGCCAACCACGCGAAAGGACCGACAGCTTGTTTTCTTTCCCATTCCGAGTGTTCCGGGTCTGCCGTGGTTTCCCAACCAAGGTATTCCAAGCCTATCCAAGCCTATGCAAGGCAAACCAAGCCATGCCCAGCAACTCCTCGACTCCGCATCGGCCTCCGCCATCGGATTGTAGTTCCTAGTCCCTTGGTCCCTTTCCCCGATCCCAACCCAGCCGAACCAAGGCCAAACCGGACCAAACCGGACCAAACCGGAGTAAACCGGACTAAATCAAACCCAAGCCGCCTCCCATCACCGCGTCGCTGGTGTGCTCTTCTTGGGGGCGCCTCTTTTCCAGAGGTCCACCTGGACGTCATTCTTCTGGGGTGGGCCGGGGGTGCTGCGACCGTCGGCGACGTACTTCTCCAAGAGTTTGGCGAGGCGTTCCACCACTTGAGGATGGTCGGCTTGGAGGTTCTTCTTTTCGGCGAGATCGTCGGTCAGGTCGTAGAGTTGAATGGCGGACAAGCCTTGGTTCACGGCTTGAGGATCGCTCGGCGCGCTCCAACCACCGCTGCCGGGGCAGAGTTCCAGTTTCCAGGGTCCTTGCCGGATCGCGAATTTCCCCTGGATCGAATGATGCACCAGCGCCTCCCGCTGTGGTCCCCTGCCCTTCCCCAGCAGTGCCGGGAGAAAACTCACGCTGTCCTCACTGGCGTTGTCCGGGAGTTTCGCGCCCACAAGATCCGCGCAGGTGGCCATGAAATCCACGAGGCTGATGAGCTGACCACTGATGGCTCCAGGTTTCACCTGACCGGGCCAGCGCGCGATGAACGGGATGCGATGGCCTCCATCCCAGATGTCCGCCTTGTGGCCGCGCAAGGGGCCGTTCGGCTGGTGCCCGGCGGCTTGGAGTTCCGGGATGTTCGCGGCGGGCGAGCAGCCGTTGTCGCTGGTGAAGAAGACCAGCGTGTTCTCCGTTAACCCGCGCTGATCGAGCGCCGCCAGCACCTGGCCGACCGCCCAGTCGGTTTCCATGACGAAATCAGCGTAGGGACTGATTCCGCTTTTGCCGCGCCACTCGGCAGTGGGCGCGATGGGGGTGTGGGGCGAGTTGAACGGCAGATAGAGCAGGAAGGGATGGCCGGCCTTGGACTCGGCGGCACGGCGGGCGACGTAGTTGATGGCCTGGCGGGTGAACGTGGGCAAAACCTGCTCCACCTCGAATTCCGGCGTGCCGGGGCCGCGCCGGGTCTGGCTGCCCGGTTTGCCAAAGGTCATCGGAAACGACCGGTTTACGGTGGGCACGACCATGACGCGGTCATTCTCGATGTAGGTATAAGGGACCATGTCGAGCGAGGCGGCGATCCCGAAGAAGTAATCGAAGCCAAGGCTGATCGGCCCCCCCGCGATGGGCTTGGTGAAGTCCACGCTCCAGACCTGGTTAGTGGTCTCGATATCATTCTGCTCGGGCGCCGGCCGGCCGGGCATTTTGGCCCAGTCCAATCCCAAATGCCACTTGCCGATGGCGGCGGTGTGGTAGCCGTGCTGCTGGAGCAGCGCCGCCACGGTGAGCCGGCCCGGTTCGATGAGGCGCGGCGATAACCCACCCAGCACGCCGCTCTGAAGACGCGAGCGCCAGTTGTAACGGCCGGTCAGGATGCTGTAGCGCGTGGGGGTGCAGACCGACGAAGTGGCGTGGGCATCGGTGAACCGAAGGCCAGCCGAGGCGAGCTTGTCTATGTTCGGAGTGGCGATCTTGCCGCCGGGATTATTGCACTTCACGTCGCCGTAGCCGAGATCGTCACACAAGAACAGAACGATGTTGGGATGGCTGGCGGCAGGGGCGGCCAAGAGAGGGAAGCAGAGGCAAACCCAAGAGGCGGCCAAGGCAAGGCAATGAATGACCACCGCCTTGAGCGCCTGGCAAATCTGCAAAGGTCTGGTCCTCGTTGGACTCTTCATGCCGGCGTGCCATGGCTACTGGGATTAAGAACTGAGGAGTGAATTCTGACGAATCTCATTTGCAGTGCAGACAGTTCTTGGGTGGCCGTTCGCGAATGAACGCCCAGGAGACCTCTGCAACCTGACCATTGCTGTAATGGACAAAAAAACCGTGACGCAAATCCTCGTCCAATCTGACGCGCTCCACGATCGCACTAGGGGCAATCTTATTGGCGTGGCGAATGATCTGGTGAGGCTCGAGAAAGGAAAGGCCATCCTCGAACTCTACGTCGAAGGCGTCTTCCCATTGGTGGTAGCTGACGTTCTTGAGTCGTGAGAACTTTGCGGTGCCAAAAGGCATTTTTAACGGATTCAAAACTTTCATAGTCGGTCTTCGTTTTGCAGTTGCCGGATGGTCTCTATTACTTTCAGGGGCGGATTCCAATCGTCGAGAGGCTCCAGCGTCTCCAGGGCCACGCGGCCCAGCAGGTTGCCGCGGCTGTCGGATACGTGAACGTGGCGGGGCGGGTGGTCTCCTATCCACCACTCAAAGATGTACCCGCTTCTTCGGATCTTGCCCATGTGTCAAATCCTCCTCTGGCACCCCACGAAAGCGACAAGCAGCCGATCCCCGCCTCGCGCAGACCCAAGCGGAGACATTGGGGCGTGGTCAAGTCGCATCCATAGCCCACGAGCCAGTGCCTGGCCTCGCCCGGAAGAACGAACGACACCAAAACTCCATATCGTCTTTCGACTGTTCAGGTCAGCAATCATCCGGCCAAAACTCCCCGACTTGGGCGGTTTGTGCAAGAAGTTCTTTTGTTCTTGTTGGACCGGCTGCCCCGTTTTGGCCCCGCGTTCCCCATGAACCGAACGGTGGCCCACAAGCTTTGGAATTGCGGTGGCGAGGGGGTAGAAGGCGAAGGGTTTGACAGAATCATGGCGGGACAGAATCATTTCTCTCCGCGGTGCGACACTCTGCGGTGCGGACGCGTGTAGAAGCAGAATCTCCGCCGCGAAAGCGGCGTCGCCCTTCGCCCCTGCTCCCCCGAACCCCGCTGCACAGTGGACCAACCCCATCACGCAGTGGGCATCACTCCAAATCGAAGTTTTCCAGCGCGCCGGCGTCCAAACAACCGCAAACACCGTAAACCCGAATGAATTTTATGAAACACAACAGACGCATCCAATGGCTTGGCAGCCTGGCCGCAGGGCGATTCTTCCCGGCTGTGCTGTGGCTGGCCGTGACCTGCGCGCTGCCCTTGCAAGCCCAAATGACCACTGGTTCCGATATGGAGGACTTTGGCAAGACTTTTGGCATCTCGGCCAAGGGCTGGTCGGTGCAACAGACCGAATGCAGCCTGGGCGCTAACGCGCTCTGGCCGGGGGAGGAAGCCACCTTCACCTTCTTTCTCAAGCCGGGAGAGCCCTACAAGGGGCCGCTGAAGGTGGACGTGGTTCAGTATGGGACCAAGGGCAAACCGGGCGATTGGTGGAAACCCATCGTCTTCAAAATCGCCGACACCAGTTCCAGCACTCTGGACGTGGACCTGCCCGCAGGGGGCGGCACCGTCACAGTCAAACCGAAGATTGGAGAGATCTTCGGCGGTTATGCGCTCATCTTCGATCTGGGCGACCGGGGACGCGCTTTTGCCGGCACCTGTGTCCGAGTCCCCACGCCTGAACCTGGCCGGGTCTGGCTGCCGACCTATGCCATGGACCTGGGGTGGCCGCATGAAATGTCGCCGGTAGTGTTCAACGTGTTCAAGCGGCTCGGCGTCAAAGGCGCGCGCACCGAAGGCGGCTACAACACGATTCGCGACGCGCACGTGGACTGGGCCATGCAAAACGACCTGACGCTGATGCTGACCGTCGGATGTGGTGGAACCCCTGGGGAACAGCAACCGCTCGGACGCGGCCGTCCCTGGCTTCGCCCCAACGGGGCGATGATCGAAGGAGTGAAGGAAGACTTGGCGTGGCTGCCGTCGTTTGACCCGGAATTTAAGCGCTACCTCAAAGAGGTCCTGATCCAGCACGGCTGGCCCAAAGGCCCCATCAACGCGGTCGAGCTCTGGAACGAGCCGTGGGAGGGCGTCTCCATCTCCGGCTGGGGCGCGGATTGCTTGCGCTTCCGCGAGATCTACAAGGTCATGGCCGAGGCGGTGCTCGAAGCGCGGCGCGAAGCCGGGATCAAAGTGCTCATCGGCGGCGCTTGCTCGTCGGCCAACACCCGCGACAAGCTCTTCTGCGACGGCCAGGACACCTTCCTGCCGTGGTTGGATTTTGTCAGCATTCATTACCAGCCGCTCTCCGCCGATCCGGTGCTCGAACCCAAATGGATGAACCGCCGGGGCGAATACGGACGCGTGCGGGTGTGGGACACCGAGAGTTGGGTGGCCAATTCCGACGACCGGGTCGCAGCGGTGATCGCCTCGATGCGGGCCATGGGTCAGGACCGCGCTGCGGGCATCTATGCCGGCAACGTGTTCGCGTCGCAAAAGCCCCGGATTAACGGCAAGGAATACGCCGTGGCTCAAGTCTGGGCGCCCGGCGCCGCCGTGGCCGCCAGCCAAAAGTTCATTGGCCAGCGGGCCTTCAAAGAAATCCTGTTCAAGAACGGGTTGCCCTGGGTGTTTGTCTTTGATGGGCTGCCCAAAAAGGTCGGCGGCGAACGCACCGGCCGCGTGGACCCAGAGGACGGCACGATCGTCATCGCGGGGGACTTGGGGGCCAGCTACGACAAGAATCGCACCTTGTTCCGTTCCATTGGCTTGGCCAAGGACGCGCAAATGGAGCTTACCGATGGCGGCGGCCAGTTCGTGCTCCACGATTTCTACGCCAACCCGCTGCCATCCAAAGCGGGCAGGATCACCATCCCGCTGAACGACTTGGGCTATTTCCTGCGCTCGGATGGCCGTCCCGGCTCGTTCGCCAAGCTGCTCAAAGCTCTCGCTGCCGCGAAGGTCACGGGGCTGGAACCCGTGGAGATCATCGCCAGCGACCTGACCGCTCCAATCGCGTCCAAGCCGAAGCTGAAGTTCAAAGTCACCAATGTGCTGAACCGTCCCGTGAAAGGCAAGTTCTCGGCCAGCGTCGAAGGGCTCACCGTCACCCCGACCGGGCAGGCAGTGTCGCTCAAACCCAACGAAAGCAAGGAGATCCTTTTCACCATCACCGGTGGCAGCGCCGTGGAAGACAATAACTACAAGCTCCTGGCCGCGTTCGACGCCGGCGTGGACGGCTCGAAAAAGCACGCCGAACTGATGCACGTGAACGTCATTGCCAAGCGCGCCATCGCGGTGGACGGCAGCCTGGACGATTGGCAGGGAGTGATTCCCCAGACCAGCGCCAAGCCCGTGGGGGTCAGCCAGACCGAGAAGGCCTATCTGCCCTTCCTGAACTGGGACCGTCAGAGCGGCGGGGGCGCGGTGGTGGCGTGGCTCGCTCATGACGACCAGTTCTTCTATTTTGCCGCCAAAGTGCCGCGCATGGACGATATGATCCGTTTCGAGACGCGCAACGACGACGATTACTTCTATCCTGAGAAGGTCATGGACAAAGGCAAGGAACTGACCTGGCCGGCAGGGGTGCGCCGCTTCTCCTATCGCAAGGATTTCGACGTTCCGTCAGGCAATGGCAAACACAACGTCCAGATCGCCTTCAATGCGATTCCGCCTGAAAAGAAGGACCATCTCCAGTATCCCCCCGGCACCATGCCGCGGTTCTGCGCCTATTTCGACACCGACCACGAGTTTGCCCTCAACAAAGTGGGTGAGATTTCTGGAGGCGGCACGGAAATCTTCCGCCTCCAGCGCCCCGGCATGATGCGCAAACATTTCTTCCCCCGCCAGCCCAAGGCGCCCCTGGACGGTGGCCCCGTCAAAGGCACGGCGAAATTGGTCGTGAAGGACAATATTGTCGAGTGCGCCATTCCCTGGAGCGAGTTGCCCGAGGTGAAGGCGCGCCTCGACGCCGGTCAGACCGTGAAGTTCAGCTTCCGGGTGAACAATGGGGGCACAGCCTTCGAGTTGGCGGCGGGCCGCAGCGTCTCGAAGGACAACTGCTTCGCCTTCCACAACGACTGGTCCACCCACTGGGCCAACGAAGTCGAGTTTGGGTTCGAGAAATCAGTTCAGTGAGGGAGGAGTTTCTCCAGCGTAACGCTATCGGTGGCAAGATCTGCGGCGGAGTAGTTCAACGTGACGGCACGCGACCCAAGGAATGCCTCCGTCTGCCAATAATCCAGGCCCAACATCGCGCCCACCTGCCGTTGGGTGAGGCGACCAGCACGATACCCTTCCACCGCCGCGTCTTCCATGACATGACGGCCTACGGTATTTTCTTGTAAGAAGTCGTCCGCCGCCACGAATTCTCCCTGGAATGAAGCCGTTTTTATTACTGACAAAGCGGCGGAACCCCGAAATGATAAACCGACGTATGCATAGAATGATTTACCGGATGGGTTGGTGCGCTCTGTTGGCGCTGGGGTGGGGTCTGGCGGCGGTCTCAACCGAGGCGGCCGACAAGGCCGTCGTGTTGCGCCTGGGGACGCTGGCGCCCCGCGGGACCTCGTATCACAAGAGCCTGATGCTGATGCGCGAAAAGTGGCTGCTGGCCTCGGGCGGAGCCGTGCGCCTGACTATTTTCCCCGATGGCACGCAAGGCGGCGAGGCGGACATGGTGGGGCTGATGCAGACGGGCAACCTGGATGCTGGCCTGTTGACGGCGGTGGGGCTGGCCGACATCGAACGTGCCGTCACGGCGCTGCAGAACATGCCGATGGCCTTCCGCAGCCTCGAGGAAGTGGATTACCTGGGCACGCGGCTCCACGCCCAGCTCGAACAACGGCTGCTGGCCAAAGGCTACGTGGTGCTCTTCTGGTCCGACTCCGGCTGGGTGCGCTTCTTTTCCAAGGCGCGGGTCGAGCATCCGGATGATCTGCGCAAGCTGAAGGTCTTCACCTGGGCCAGCGACACGGGCGGCTACGACGTGTGGAAGGCCGCCGGGTTCAATCCCGTCGCGCTGGAAACCGCGGGAATCGCCCAGGGCTTGATGGCCGACACGTTCAACGCCATCCCGATGCCTCCGTTCTTTGCCCTGGCCGGCCAGTTGCACGAACAGACCAAATACATGCTCGAGCTAAACTGGGCGCCGCTGGTGGGGGCGGCGGTGGTGCGCCAGAAGTCCTGGGAACGCATTCCCGCCGAGCTGCGAGCGCTGCTGCTGAAGACGGCCGCCGAGGCCGGCCAGCAAATCACCGCCAGCGGCCGCACCGAGAGCGACTCGGCGGTCGCGGCCATGGTTAAGCGCGGGCTGATGGTGCAAAAGGTGACGCCGCCGGTGGAGGCCGAATGGCGGTCCGTGGTGGACCAGATTACCGATCACATCCGGGGCCGGATCGTGCCCGCCGAAATGTATGATGAGGCGCAGCGGCTCCTGAAGGACTATCGGGCCAACGGGGGAGCCACATCGAAATGATTACCGAGGCCATTCCTGGCACGGGATTAACCAGCGCTGCGGGCGCGGTCGAGGCGTCTCGCTGGCGCTGGTTGCGCCGTTGCGAGAATGGCCTGACCGTGGCGGCGCTGGCAGCCATGATGTTGCTGCCCGTGGCGGAAATCGTGCTGCGCGCGGTGTTCAAGACCGGCATCTCCGGCTCCAGCGCCATCGTCCAACATCTGACGCTGATCGTCGGCATGTTGGGCGGCGCGCTGGCGGCGCGCGACGGACGATTGCTGGCCCTTTCGCCGGCTCAAACCCTGCTCAAAGGCCGCTGGAAATCGGCCGCCCACATTCTGGGCAATAGCTTTGGCGCGGCCATCAGCGCGTTTCTCTGTGTGGCCAGCGCGCGCTATGTGGCCGATATGGCGCCGCTCGGGAAAATCCTGGTCTATGGCATCCCCGTCTGGACCATTCAATTGGTGCTGCCCATCGGCTTTGGGTTGGTGGCCGCGCGCCTCCTCTGGAACGCGGCGGAGAAATGGGGGGGCCGAGCTCTGGCACTGGGCGTGGCCGGATGCGTGGCGGTGGGGGCGTACGCCTCGCCTTTCCCGCCGGACCGCATGATGATCCCAGCGCTGGTCGCGCTGGTGATGGCCACCATGCTGGGCGCTCCCATCTTTACCGCGTTGGGCGGAGCGGCCTTGATTCTCTTTTGGGGCCACGACCTCCCCGTGCAGTCGGTCCCGCTCAAACATTACAGTCTGACCACCAACGACATGCTTCCGAGCATCCCCATCTTCACGCTGGCAGGTTATTTCCTGGCCGAAGGCGGCGCGTCTCATCGCTTGGTGCGGGTCTTTCAGGCGTTGGTGGGGCAATTTCGGGGTGGCCCCGCCATCGTCACCGCGCTGGTCTGCGCGTTCTTCACCTCCTTCACCGGGGCTTCGGGGGTGACCATCCTGGCGTTGGGAGGCGTGCTGATGCCAGTGCTGCTGGCGGCCAAGTATTCCGAACGATCCGCGCTCGGGTTGCTGACGGGCGCGGGTTCGCTGGGGATGTTGTTCCCGCCCTGTCTGCCCCTGATTCTCTACGCGATCGTGGCCAACCACAGCGCCCAGGCCAACCTCACCATCAAGCAGATGTTCCTGGGCGGAATCGGCCCGGGCATCCTGCTGGTGATCCTCACCGCCTGGTGGGGCGTGCGCCAGGGACCCAAGATCCCGACCGACCGGCCCGGGTTCAGTTTCGCCGAGGCCAGATCGGCGCTCTGGGAGGCCAAGTGGGAGATGCTGATTCCGCTGGTAGCCATCGGAGCGCTGTTCCTGGTGCCGACCACGGTGGAAGCCGCGGCGATCACGGCCACCTACGCGCTGCTGGTGGCGACGGTGCTGCACCGCGACCTGCATCCGCTCCGGGACTTGCCCCGTGTCATGACCGAATGCGGGCTGCTGGTGGGCGGTGTGCTGCTGATTTTGGGGGTGGCGTTGGGCTTTACCCATTTCATGGTGGATGCCCAGGTGCCCGACACGCTCGTCGAGTGGTCCACCAAGTCCATCCACTCGAAATGGCTGTTTCTGCTGGGCTTGAATATCGTGCTATTGTTGGTGGGTGGGTTGGTGGAAATCTACGCGGCCATCGTGGTCGTGGTGCCGCTGCTGGTGCCCATCGGGGTGGCCTTTGGGCTGCATCCGGTCCATCTGGGGATTATCTTCCTGGCCAACATGGAACTGGGATTCCTGGCGCCGCCGGTGGGGCTGAACCTGCTGCTCTCTTCCTATCGTTTCAACAAGCCCATGTTTGAGGTGACCCGCGCCGTGCTGCCGATGCTGCTGGTCCTGCTCTTTGGCGTGCTGCTCATCACCTATTTTCCGCCCCTGACCACGTTCCTGCCCGAGTTGTTCAAGTAAGCTCGGTTTTGTCTTGCTCTGACAGAGTCTCTGGGCAACGATGAGGCGGTAACAACAACGCCATAATTCGATGAGAACATTGATTGTCCAATGCCTGACCGTCGCGGCGGCGACCGCACTGGGACTGGGCTGCAAGTCCGCCCCCAAGGCTGGCGCTTCTTCTGTCACACCGCCCGCAGCCAAGGCCAGCGGAGCGGTCTCCTCCACCTCCGTGCGAGCCCCCGCCTCCAGCCAGTATCCGACGCTCGGCTCCATTGAGCGGTTGGATCCGGCCCTGAATCCACTCCTCCCCCCCGGCACCCTCATCGAGAAACTGGCCGAAGGTTTCCAGTGGACCGAAGGCCCCGTGTGGGCGGGGGACAGCCTGCTCTTCTCGGATATTCCCGCCAACGCGGTCTATCGCTGGAAACCGGGCGGGAAACCCGCGCTCTACATTCGGCCCAGCGGTTATTTGGGGACCCAGCGGCGGGGCGGAGAGATTGGATCGAACGGTCTGGCGCGGGATCGGCAAGGCCGGCTGGTGTTGTGCCAGCACGGGGATCGTTGCCTGGCCCGTCTGGAGAAGGATGGAAATTTTACAATCTTCGCCGCCTACTACCGGCTGCACCGGTTCAACAGCCCCAACGACTTGGTCTTCAAGTCCAACGGTGATCTCTATTTCACAGACCCGCCCTATGGATTGGAAGGCGGCAACACCGACCCCAAGAAGGAAATGCCCTTCAACGGGGTCTATCGCGTCAAGCCCTCGGGTGAGGTCACTCTCCTGACCGAAGAACTGACCTTCCCCAACGGCATCGCGTTTTCGCCGGACGAAAAGACCCTTTATGTGTCGGTTTCCGACCCCAAGAAGCCGTGCATCATGGCGTTCACGGTGCTGCCGAACGGCAACATTGCGCAAGGCCGGGTCTTCTTCGATGCGACGGAACTGGCCAAGACCAGGAAGGGCCTGCCCGACGGATTGAAAGTGGATCGCGCGGGCAATCTGTTTGCCACCGGGCCGGGCGGGGTGTTGATTCTCTCACCCGCGGGCCAGCATCTGGGCACGATTCTCACAGGCGAACCGACGGGTAACTGCGCCTGGGGGGATGGCGGTTCCACGCTCTATATCACCTCCAATCATTCCCTGCTTCGCGTCCATACCGCGACGCGCGGTCCGGTCATGTCTTCCGGGATTTCACTCTTTCCAGCGCCGGGACGGTAAGGCCTCAACGGAACTGTTTCCAGAACAGCCAGGCCGAGATGCCGAACCCGATGCCGGTGATGATCTGGCGGACGCGTTGCTGGGGAATGCGCTGGGCAAAGTGTGCTCCGGCGAAATAGCCCGCCAAGGCCCCCACCGTCATCACGCCAGCCCTGGGCCAGTCAATCAAGCCGGCGACGATAAAATAGATCGCCGCCACGAGGTTGATCAGGGAACCGAGCACGGTTTTGAGCCCGTTCATCTCGTGAATGTGGGTGAGCCCCAGCAAGCCCAGCGACGCCAGCATTAGAATCCCGATCCCCGCCCCGAAATAGCCCCCGTAGAGCGCCACCAGGAACTGAAACACCACCGCGCCCCAGATCGCGTGATGGTGCGGCGCAACCGGGCCGTCCGCCTTGTCCGCAAAGCCTGCAAACCGGCGAAAGGCCCCTTGCGTGAGGAAGACTACAGTGGCGAAGAGCAGCAAGAACGGAACCATTTTGGCGAAGGTCTGCTCCTGGGTTTTGGTCAGGAGAATCCCGCCCAAGAGCCCCCCCACCAAACTTACCGGCACGAAGCGACGCAGCCACGGTCGGACGGCAACAATCTGGCGGCGATAACCATAGACGCTGCCGACGGTGCCGGCGACCAAGGCGAGAGTGCTCGTGGCGTTGGCGATCACCGAAGGCGTGCCAAACGCCAGCAGTGCGGGAAAGGTGATCAGGGTCCCGCCCCCAGCGACAGCGTTCACCATCCCGGCGGCTGCGGCGGCTGCGGTCAGGGCGATAAGTTCAGTTGCAGACATGCTCTTGCGGGCGCAATCTGCCATAGATTCCTGACGCCGTCACGCCTGGAGCGCACGCGGGGGGATTCTGCGCGTCGGATGCAATTACCACATCGAAAGCGGACCGGAGTTCCGCGCTCCGCCGCAAGCCATCGCCCTCAACCAGCGGATGTGGCCAAAGCAAAACGGCGGTCCGGGAT
>Ga0114951_10004959_pt1 | contig 12552 bp, 3 predicted proteins | sample AM7aDNAmetaG_FD_88677 | JGI IMG/M metagenome (GOLD analysis project Ga0114951, IMG submission 88677) | Freshwater microbial communities from Finland to study Microbial Dark Matter (Phase II) - AM7a DNA metaG | ecosystem: Environmental > Aquatic > Freshwater > Lake | place: Finland: Lake Alinen... | reverse complement strand
GTCACTGCTGTAGTTATTATGCTATTAGCTGATTTTGCAACATCAAGACTTGAAGATAAAGGAGATAGCGTTAACAGCTCGACAGTTCCACCTATAGCCAAACAGTTCGTTGTTGTGGAAGATGCGGTAGTTCCAAAACCAAAATATCCATTAACAGTAACAGAACTTGTGCCCCAGGCATAAAGTCTTAATTTAATAGATGAGGTATATGATACTTTTTGCAAATCAGCAATTGAACTTAAATAAATTTGATTTTGATTAGTTCCTGTTGTACTCGAACTTGGTGTAACTGTTCCTTGATAGAATGTTTTAAAGTTAGCACCTCCATCTATACTGTATTTCCATAAATAATCAGTTGGACCATGAGTCACTGATGAAGAATAATAGCTTAATAATCTGGTATCTAAGGTACTCAATGATACCCTATTACCAGAAATTGCTTGAATGCTAAACTCAAAATAATCATTTGCACTTACTGCTGCTGTGGAAGAAGATGTCGACCAATCATACCCAACAAATCCTCCGGTTAAACTAGTAGCATGAACTCCGACTCCCCTCGAAAGAATTGATGTATTCAGTTGAGTATTATTAGTAGTAGCATTATACGTTGGTTCATTTCCGGAAGAAGCAGGAACTCCGAATTGCCAGGCCACTATCTGCCCAACTGTGATAGTTGGAGTGAATATAAAAATAAAAAGTGCCAATCGTAGTATTACAGATTTGCTAAAATATATCCGGGCGCTTATTTTCATGTGTAAATAGTTAGTTTTTAAGGTCGTATGGAACTTGCATGTCAAATTTTCACTGTCTTTGGTGAACCTCTGTGTTCATGCTCGTTTCATGTGTTTATAATTGATTTTAATTGTCACATGGAACTCACAAAACAAAATTAATCACTCCCCTGTGGGTCAAAATAGATTTAATTTTGTCATGTTCGTTTCATCTTATTCTACTATTTGCAGGGTATTTCATTCTGGAAATATACAGAAGAGCTTTACCTGTAGGATAAGCTCTTCTGTGTATTCATAACATTTACTTCTTAATAAACAATTGATTGTATATTTTTCCATTAGACTTAATTCGCAAGGTATAAATACCCGGAATCAAATTGTCAACATGAAGCATATTTTTATTCAACTTATAATCAGACATTAAAACACGTCCTAAATTGTCGGTAATTTCAATTTCTTCAATCAAATCAGTTGTTGAATTAAAGTGAAGTATGTCAATAACCGGATTAGGATATACCTTCAGTGAATTCAAACCTACATTATCAGTTCCTGAAATGACATAATTAATTTTATATGGATTAGCAGGTGAACCGGTAATATTGTCAGGAACAAATGAAAGTGATTCGACTGAAATCATTTCCTGATTATTGGTAGGATCATAGCTTCTGAAGGTGATTTTACTGTTCACATCTACTGTATTACCCCAAACCATCATAAATGCCATATACTGTTGATAAGCTTCAATATATTTCAGTGTTGCTGTACCCCGACATTCATCGCCAACAAATACGCCAACCTGCATATTTTCATTTGTAAGCTCTTTACCATCAACTAATGCAATGGCTGTAACTGTCATGCTCATTTGATATTTATTAACATCTACCGTCCATTTCGATACCTCCGTATCAATATTCTGTTTTTCAACTTTCGATGTAGAAATATATTGCGACGGATAATTAAATGAAGTTGTTACCGTATTATTTGAGTTATACATGTAACCAAGCCCGGGAATCATATATTGCAGGCTACCATACCAGTTCCCACCTGAATAGCTGGCAAAACCAACCTGACTCTTAATCTGATCGCCATCTTTTGCATTAAGCCCACTTAAAGCTACTTTTACAGGTGAAACAAACTGTGGAACATAACCAATATAGTTCCAGTTATGCTTAATAGTTATAGGTAAATCAGCCGTTTTAGCCATCGCACCTGTAAACTTAAGTACTTTAGTCTGATTCGTTTTCAGCATATACATACTAGTTTGAGTCATTGTAATGTCGTTTCCAATCCACAAACCATTTGCATAATCAATATATCCTTCAGTCGATTTGAACTGTATACCTGCAGATTCAATACCTGTTTTAAATTGATCTATCAATGGAGTTTGTGTATTGACAACATTTGTTGATATCCAGTTCCAACCCATTTTCAAACTCAATTGTTGCTCAATTTTATCGGTAGCATTAAATAGCTGTGGATTGCTTATACTGCCTATAATTGAAGTTCCGATAAAGCTTAACGGGCTGCCAATAACGTCTACTGCTGGATAAATTCTGCCTGTTCCGGCATCCCACAAACTGAAAGTAAGTGCCTGACCATTATCAGTACTGTTTCCATAAATGTCCATGTACAATACATAGCTGTTTTTGGTTTTATCAAACTGTGGATTTACAACGCCTACGCAGCGTGTTCCGATAAAGGCTGCAAGAATGTCTTCAGGATCTTCCTGATAAACACCATCTATCTTTATCTGTCCTATCACATTCATTGAAGATTCATAATCGTACGGATTTACACTCCAGTCGGGACGTATTCCGGTAACTTTCAGAGAAACAGGCAATGTCTCAGGAATGGCATTATTTCCCAAAAGTGTAATCCGTGTTTCATACGAGCCGATATTAGTTGATTTATCAACTGTAAAGGTTAATTCAGCTTTTTCCAAAGGATTTAGTTTCCCCGATGTTTTGTTGACGCTTAACCAGCTGGGAAGACCTTCAATTACGTAATTTTCATACTTACCTGAATTATTCACAATCACAGCCTTGAACGTATATGCATCGAGTACCTCTTTGATTACTGTAACCTTTTCAGTTTCCCAATTTAACCGATTATTATTGACAAAAGCAGTCCATTTGATAGGATCTGAGAGTTTATTTCCGTTTAAATCGTAAACTGTATTTACGGCAAATTCAAGAGTACAATTTTCGGTTTTTGCTAACGGAGCATCAATAATGAAAATAATCTTATTATCACTTGCTGTATAGGAGAAGCTTACATCCTCTTTAGCTCTCGGAATTTTTATTCCCGGAGTATTATCTTCTGCTAAAGCCGTTGAAACTGCTACAGCTGCATTATTTCCTGAAAAATCTTTGAGTGAATATGTTGTTCCGTAACCTGTAACAGTTTCTTCAAATGGATAGTAAGCCTTCAATCCAGCTTCAAAACCTGTTAGTCTTGAATGCATATCCAATCTGATATTTTCTGCTGTAAGCGCACTTCCCCAAATTCTGACTTCATCGATTGAACCGTTAAAATATTGATCCTGTACATCATTATAGGTGGATTTATCATTAACAACTTTTGCCGGGATATAATTGCGCGAATTCGCCAATTGAGGAGTCAATGTAACAACTGCCATTGCGCTATCTACATAAGTTCGTGAACCCAACGATATCTTAGCTGAAGCCATTCCACCTACTTTGGTTGATGACAATTGAAGTTTTTGCAGACCATCAATATAAACATTGGAATTTCCTCCACGGAGCACGCTTAATGCAAAGTGATGCCATGTTGTATCCAATACCGAAACATTAGGAATCACATAACTATTACCATTTGTATTCAAGCATAATTCTGCATTGTTATTGAATCCCACTGATAGTTTTTCGATTGGTTTAGCATCCGTGTCCCCTTTTCCACTGGAGAATAAGGTAGCATTGGTTTGAGATTTTCCTTTGAACCAGAATTCAACGGTGAAATTGTTATTGCTTGTGAAAGGAATATTGCTGGAATTTATTAAAGTGGACTGATTGATACCATTATAGGAGGTAGCCTTTCCATTTGGTTCGATAAACCATGAACTTTTTACCGTCATATTCCGACTCCTTACTTTATCAGTGGCTATAACTCCATTTGCTTCATCCATAGGCCAGTAACCAATCAGGTTAGTTTCTGTACCTGTTTTAGCCGTATTCATGTCTGTTAAATCGGATATATTTCTTACATCTGACCAAATAGCTGTCTGATGAATATTGCCTTTAAAACCGGTTCCTACGATCAATCGTCCTTCAGGATTAATCGGTGATAAAAGTTTCTGAGAAATAACAGTTGTAGTTGAGCTGCTTGACAATAGATTGACAGTTACAGTCTGATTATTTGCATTATAGGATAATGAAACGTATTGCCAATCGGCTTTAGCTGAAATGGAATTTGAACTTATCAGTGCATCATTGACTTTAAGTTCAATGCCGTCTTTCTTCATGTTTAAAGCAATTTTGTCGTAACCGGAACCAATTGTAAATAGATTTCCATAATTCAAACAGTCAGTTGCAGTTCGCACCCAGGTTTCAATGGCAAATGAACTGTTCTGCAGACTAATAGACGATTCAGTAAATGCCTGAGATTTTTCAGTTCCATCAAGAGCAAGACCTTCAGCATGCTTTAAGGTTGCTCCATTAAGCACTCCTTTCACTTCAAAATTATCAGGAATTAACTTGTTGGTTTGAATATTTTCATTAAAAGTAACGGCAACTTCAGTTTCGGGAGTTAATATACCGTTTGCTGGCGATGGAACTCCCATGGCCATTGGACGAACTAAATCTTTGACAACAGTGAATTCACTAGTTAAATTGTTAATAGGCGTTTGGGTTCCATTATCGCACAAAGTTTTAGCTCTTACTGTATAACTGCCATCATTTAACCCATCGAACGATAAATTATAAAAGAATGAACTTATATAATTATTGCCAACATTTGGAATAAGCATATCCGTAGTGATATTCATACGGGCTAAAGTAGCTTTTGTACTTATATCTTTTGCAAATACTTTTGAGTTCCATCGGGTTTCACCTTCTAGTTTATATTCCAATTGCAAACCAAGGAAGTTTTTATATTCCTGATTAAAGCTCTTTAAAGTAACTGCTAATGGGCTCAAATTTTCGGTATTGATAATCTGACGGTCTATTGCAATTTCCAAATCGCTACATGAAGGAACATAAGTAACATTTAAGTATTGCGACTTAGATATAGTGTCACAGACTGACCTGAAATTTAATTTGATATTCTGATAATCCAATACGTCCAATTTGGTTTGATGTAACGTCAGTGTTTTTGAAAGAGTTTGTCCTGGCGTTACATAGAACAGCCTGCCGGAAGTTAATGGAGTACCATCAACCGAAACAACAGCACCACTTGGATTAGATGTTTCATCAACAGATAACAAATATGCTCGCGGACTCTGAATAATAGAATTGTTTCCTAATTCAAGAATAAAGCTTGCATCCTTGCCGTTTGGTATTTCCGTTTTAGTGTTACTCTTAATGTTGATATAAGGTGCATCGAGAGGATTTGTACCATTTGCCAGTTTTACTGTTTTGTTGTTTTCTTTATAGAAAAGTGTTGAATCAATAGCCTCATATGGACAAGAGCTTTGACCACCAACCAATTCAAAGATATAACTACCTAATGAGCTGTCAACATATCCATCGGGTAATGTTTCTACGTCCTTTTCACTTGTGTCAAGAAGTTTATTCTTGTACACATTTACAGCAAAACGGTTGTCAGCATCAGGATCTGATAAAATATAACCAAAGGTGGTTGTTTTTGCGGTAGAAGAATTAGTTGAATTATCACTACCACCTCCTAATTTTGTTTCTGCATCTACTTCCATACCAACTTCATTTATTTTGAATCCAAAAGTAGTTCCTATAACAGCTTGAGTTTTGTCAGTCCCACCAGAGGTTGTTCCTTTGTTGTCGGTATAAGTATATGAGCGTTCAATTGAAGTTCCTGCATCGAATGAAATATTATTTTTGCTATAATTTGTGTTATTTGATGCATTTTTCTTTTGGTTTTCATTAGTGCTAATTACATTTTCCCAGCTTTTAATGGTGTTTGCAATTGTTTCAATCGTGTCAGATATGATTAATTTATTTGGTCTTATAATACTATAAGAACCAGCAGTCATACCAAAATTCACATCCGACTGACTTAATGTTGTGATATAATAATTCGTTTTATTAATATCTGCAAGAGTCTGATAAGTTGTTTTTGCAGTATTAAAATTAGCTACCGGAACAGTAACAAGGAGTTGCTTTAATAGTTGTTTCCATTTTGGTAGTTGAGCCGTTACTATTTCATTCTGACTGAACCGGAATTCAGTATCACCACTTATACTGGCTGTGCTTACTGTATCTACTGCAAGACCTATTTTCTGTATATTCAGGTCTCGGCTCTGACAATAATATAAATTTGTGGATGTACCAATATAAACATCAGCATTTGAACCCACAAACTCAGGTGAAGCTGAAGTTTGAATCCGTTCTTTAGTTGTCAGAGTTTTAGTTCCTGTTGTTCCAGAAAACGTTGAATATTCTCCTTCTAGCCCTATTTTTAATTTATTCACACTTTCCATTTCAGTTAATGCCATAAAGCCAAAACCTACTGCAGTTTCAATTTTTGGTCCAAGTTTTATATTAGTGGAAGCAGAAAAATTTCCATTAAATACACTTTTATCCACAAATGAATAGGATAGTGTTGTACCCGTTTCCATATAGGCATAACTGTTCGATCCGGGAGGGTCGCGTAATACTACCAACGGTACAAGAGGACCATTTGTCACAAAGTTAGTTCCGGCAATTGGCTCACAACCAGTTACAATACCTCTAAAATCACCCATTTCTGTCCAATAAACTGGATTTATGGTTCCATTCTTGATAGAGATATTTAATCCTAAACCCGAGTTCACATCACCTAAATTAGGGAATCCTGCCTTAAATATATAGTTTATTCTTCCTTTAGCATCAAGTTTCATTACATGGGTCTCAAGAGTATCACCAGCATCCTGAACCAGTTTTTTCATCAATATACCTATTTCATTTTTTATGTTCACGATAGCTCCTTTAAGCGGAACCCTTGCGAAATGTTTCATTGTAGTTGTATCCAATCCTTCGGGATGTTTATAGCTTTCATAAGCGTAGATATTCAAAGCATATTGCTTCCCTTGAGCAAATATGGGTTTTCCGTTAGGATAATCACTCGTAACTCCATACAGATATTTTACTGAATTAGGAGATGTCCCTTTAATGTTATACAAGCTTCTTATTTCTTCCGGGAGTCCGGGAGAATTTACATGCCATTCAGATTCTCCAAAGGCAATACTACCTACGGTTGCATCTCTTACTTCAATAACAGTTGGAGCTTGATACACAAATGATTTTTTTACATTATACGTAAATGAATCCACTTTGTTGGTTTCAATTATTTGTGCAGTATCAGTAGCATGTATCAATTTATTGGTGCTAAATGACTGAATATCAGTAATTATATCCATATTGTTGTTATATGATGCACTGGTTGAAGTTCGTACACTATTTATATCCCATTGTATTGGTGGTAACTTAACCATATATTCTCCCGTTGTAGCATCTGTTGTAATTTCAACTAAGCTGCTGTTAGCTTTGTATTTAGCGACACTTCCGAATTTAGATGCTTCTGTTGCAGATAATGCTTGAATTTTATCTGCAGAACTATAATTTAATGAATAATCTTTATAAACAGTCGGCTGCATTATAATTTGAGCTTTACCAATATTGGCATGACTACTGTGATTTTTCTGTGAGTCGCTGTTTTTAAAACCAATTGGATATGAATTCTCTATTGCTCCTCCTACTACGCGGCCAACTACTGTTACAAGAGTTGTATCAGCAAACTCAATGGTGCTTACCGAATTTTCATTAAATACCTGTTTGCCAACTGCAGGCCATCTTCCGTTATTCTCAAAAGTATGGTTCGCCAATTCAGCACGGATATAATGCTCACCTATAGGGACATCAATTACACATTCACCTACATCAATTGTTTTGAAATCTCCTGTTCGTGAATTGTCATACGTTAATTTGGATGCTGTTGTTATTAATTTATTTTCTATAGAACATGGATTTTCATCTACATACAGCATTACTCCCGGAACCGGATATTTCGTATTGCTGTATCTAACCCTTATTTTTACAGGGAATGAAGATTTATCTGTAAAATCAGAACTGTTGTGAACCAGACTGGAAGGTGAAATGTACCTGACTAATTGAGTTGGTTCAAATACATGCGTTCCTAGAATTGGCTGAATAGAATAAGTAGATCCCGTTCCGCTAAATGGAATTCCACGTATAAGATAATTTCCATCGTTGTCCGTTACCCCTTTTATAGATAATTGACTTTGAGTAGGCACATAAGTCGCTGTGGCTGCTCCGAAAAAATTAATATGGTGTTCGTTAAAAGTTTGATCGGTTTTTGCACAGTCAAACGCTTTGCTATTAATTCCTTCGTCAAGTGGCCAATAGCCTATTAATCCGGTCTCGTTGCCTCCCAGATAATGGTTGTAGTTCCCTGATATGATAGTATCTGTAAGTGCAGTACTCCATAGACGCACATCGTCAATAAAGCCACTGTAAGCTCCTACTTTAGTTTGGGTATTATCGGTTTTATTTGCAATATAGGTTTTAGTTCGGGCTGTTACAACCAATCCGGTTGAATCATCCAGTACTTCATCCACGAATGTACAAGTACTAATGTGTGCTGCAAGTTTTCCTTTTGCTGTTTTTTTTCCGTTGGTATAAATCTTTAAACTATCATTGCTTCCAAGACTTACCGAAAGGTGAAAATAAGAGTTTTCGCTCACTGTTGAAGGCAGCTTACATTTTAGAGCAGGTTTATTTATATCAAAAGTGCCGATATAAGCTAGGATACTGTCATTGCGTACACCTATTGAGTATTCTTTGCTTTCCTCAAAAACAGGGGAATACAATGTCGGTCTGCTTGAAACCATCCAGGTCTGCAAGGTAAAACCGTTTTTAACACAACCGTGTTGTGCTTTTGTCAGTGCTACTTCGCCCTTCTGTGTGCTACTTCCTTTAAATTGAATACTCTTGTAAAGCAGGTTAGCATCTAAACTGGAGCTATTCACGTATAAAGAAACTCCGCTCACTGCTGTTCCTCCTCCATAGGTTATTCGACCTGTAACCGTTCCCACAGGCATCCTAAACCCAATATCCGTATTCGATACTGTTATTCGGGTGATTCCATCCGAACCGGTTTTATAGCCTTTTATCTGGTACTGATAAACAATGCCTGGTGCTGCAGTTATATCATCCCATGTATTATAGGTAGCTTGAGCTGACAGTTGTTGCACCAGTACCGGAGTTGAATTTATATCAATTCCTGATGAGTCTTTTGAATAGGATCGATAAATTTCAAATCGACTGCATAAATCCAGTCGGTCTATTTCCCATGCTAACTGGATGCGGTCACCAACCGTATTTTTAGTCGCCTTTATACTTTTAAAAGCTACTTTTTTTACTACTGTTTCACTGTCAATTTGCGAGAAAGTACGACCAAAAACATTTACTTCCAGCTTATAGAAATGTTTGCTATTATCAGTTACAGAGTTATCAATATAACCGGCTGATGCAGCAGGGATAGTGTACTGCGTATAAGTTGTGGAGGTAGAGGGTCTGTGATACAGTTTTACCGTATTTTGAGTTACCCATTGAGTTGTATCCCATTTCACTTCCATATACGGTTGTGTAGTTCCTTTGGTTGGATGTGCAATCAACACAAAGTCCTTAAAACTAGGTATATTGGGGCTGGTTGAAACCGAAAAATTACTTTTTAAATCAGGGATGGAATCTCCACTTGTCAAACTAAAACCTGTAGGTACTGCATAAACAGTATAACTATAATTTGACCAATTGCTAATAGTAGCTGACGTAAAATCCGTAAAGTTTAATGAACTTAGTCCACTTGCAACAACCGTATTTCCTCTTTTTACATAATAACTTACTCCATTTCCGGTTGCATTTCCGGCAGACCAGGATAAAGCAACAGTTTGTTTACGTGGACTATAAGTACTAATAATATTGGCTGGATATTGGTATCCCGGGTTTGTAACTGCGATAGCAGCACTTTCGTATCTTTTGGCATCGGCTCCTGTTACTGCTAGTGACGGATTAAATACTTGTTTTATATAATAGGTATAGGGTTTTTTTACATCAACTCCAACCAGATTAATAGAATAAGATCCTGAAGCAGTCGTAACATTTACCGAGTCAATTTTAGTGGTACAAGCAGCATTCGAATAAACGATAAACTTAGTAAGAATATTTGTGTTAGCTACTCCACTCCAGGTAAAATTAAATCTTTTATCTAATCTTGGAATAAATGACAAGGTCTGTGTAGGTGGAGCATAAGTTGGAGTGTTTTTTGTCATTGTATACACCGAGAAATCCTTTTCATCACCATTCAGGTCAATATCCCATATATACCGTATTCTGAGAGTGATATTTTTAGAAATCAACCGTTGAGGGAAATACCATTTAAAATTTACGGCTATTTGAGTTCCGGTAGGAAAATAAGTATATCCAGGAATGTAACCATTTGTAGCTGAATTTAAAGGTGTAAAAGCATCCAGGGGTATGCCATCGTGTTTATAATCCATATTATGCATAAGAAGGATCGGGGTTTCTGTTCCATTATCCTCAACAATGTAGAGAACAAAATAACGCATGCCATCATCTACATTATCCTGTTCTAATACCATAACGTGAAAGTCGATATAATTCAACCCATTATCCCCTGACCCTAATGTAACATTTAAATGGTCGGTATTACTCGTGTTAAAAGATGTATTGGCATATACCTGTGTAGAACAGAATAGAAGAATAGTCAAAATTAAACGACTAAATTTTAATACGGTGAAATGTTGCTTATTCTTAATAATTCCTGCGCCTCTTTGGTTGCATAGCTTCTGCAAAATCAAAGAAAGATTGTCTTTTGTTTCCATGGGATAATTATTTAATGTTGAATATTTTTTCACAATAAGATATAGTAATAACCATTTACAAAATGTTGAATTTAATTATAATTTTTTTGTCAAAGTTATTAATTGCGTTTTTTTCAAACTGTTCAAAAGGTATATTCTTTGTTCCAAAAGGTAAATATATTCAAATAGATATTAATAAAAATAACATTACGTACAATTTTCGTGGCATTAATTACAAAGAAATATGAATTAATATCCGGTGGCTATAGCAATAAATTCATTTATGAACAATTCAGATTTTCGGTCGAATAATATTCATAATAAAAAATCTATTTTTTAAAATATTGCTATCTTTGCATAAAAACAAATTCAATATGCTTAAAACCCTGATTCTTTTAACTCCGGTTTATGTGTCATTATTCTGGGCAATAACATTAACAGGAAATAAAGAAAATAAAAATGCACCCAAGAGACTTTTGTCTGTACTTTTATATTTGATAGCTATTTGTTTCTTTTTCCATTACCTCTATTTTGCCCCTTACCCGGAACTGTATATTTATATTGATATTTTACTTTATCTTTTAGGAAGTTTGCTTTTCCCTATTTTCTACATCTATTTCCGCCTTCTGACAGTCGATTCTGTATTTTCACTCAAAAAACACGGACTCTATTTGCTGATTCCAAACATTACTGTGGCTGTATATATTATAGGAGTATTTTTTACACCATTCTACGAATACAGAACATGGCTTTTTAATGAACACACTTACCCGGAATCAATGCAGATATACTTTCTGGGTATAATGCGTCTGATTCTGAAGATTCAGTTTTTGCTTATTACTATTGCCTGTTTTATTGGAAGTTATTCGCTCATAAAGAAATACGGAGCAAAAGCCGAAGAGTTTTATTCGGATTTAAACGATGGCAAATACAACAATGCGAAAAAATTATCTTTGACTATTGTATATGCCAGTGTAGCATGTTTTATCGCTGCTGCAGCTGGAAGAGAATTTATTACAATGAAAGATTATTCCATTTATATTATTTGGACTGTTTTATCAGTAACATTCTATATGATTGGTTATCTTGGAATGAAGCAAAAGCCTGTAAACCCTACTTTTGAGAAAGAAAATGATACAGAAGAATTTAATAATTTAGAGCAGGAGTTGCTACCCGAAACTCAACTGAAAATATTAGAACGGTTGATTTTTGAGTTTGAAAAAAATAAAATCTTCTTAGACAGTCAGTTAACTATTAACGAAGTAGTACGGATAGTTGGCACTAACCGCTCGTATATATCAGCTGTTATTAACCAGCATTACAATCAGCATTTTTGTTCATTTGTAAATACCTACAGGTTGAATGAGTTAGAGAAAGCATTAATTAAAGATCCTCAATCCACGAATGAGGCACTTGCTCATCAAAGTGGATTTGGTTCAATTAGTTCCATGAAACGCTCGGTGCAGGCAGTCAGCGGTATATCATTTTCTGAATGGAGAGATCAGAAAATGAAAGGTTTATAAGTGTCAGATTTTGCTTACTATCACTGCTTGCTGTTCCCGCAGTATTTCTACCAACTACCCACTCCTAAGAAACAATCCGCTTCAAGCCCTTAAAGGGGCATAGCCGTCAAGCTAAAAGGTGTATCTTGTTAGTTTATAATTATTGTAACTACTCAGCCCCTCTAAGTTGATGATACAGAATATTTTATGAATTTAACAGAGTAAAAGATTAAAAATAGTTACCAATTTATTTGCTCATCTCATTGATATTCATTATCTTCGATGC
>Ga0114951_10004957_pt1 | contig 12553 bp, 8 predicted proteins | sample AM7aDNAmetaG_FD_88677 | JGI IMG/M metagenome (GOLD analysis project Ga0114951, IMG submission 88677) | Freshwater microbial communities from Finland to study Microbial Dark Matter (Phase II) - AM7a DNA metaG | ecosystem: Environmental > Aquatic > Freshwater > Lake | place: Finland: Lake Alinen... | reverse complement strand
TCGAGAAGGCCAAGGTCCTCGACGGCTTCTACATCCCCTCGCGCTACGCGAGTAGCCACGCCGAAGGCCCGCCCTTTGAGCACTTCGGCTCCCTGCAAAGCGACGAGGCACTCCGCTATGCCCGTGAGATCATCGACTTCGCACGTCCTTACGTGGCCGCCGCGTGACGCGGTAGCTGCGGCCGCGCGCGCTTGGGGCGCCGCCCTGAAGGCCTCCCGCTGCGGCGCGGGCTCGCCTTCGACACCATCAGCGGCTTCCCGGTGCCGGTCGACCTGCTGGTCTACACGGAGGATGAGTGGGACCGGCTCGTAGCCGAAGAGGCGCCCTTCGTGCGGCGCCTGCGCGTCGAGGTGGCGTGGGTGGCGTAGGGCGGGGATGGCGCAGAGCGGGGATGGCGCAGAGCCCAGCAGCATCCGGGCGCCTGTGCCGTGGGACCTGCGCCCGCCACGAAGCCGGCGCCACCGCGGTTGCTTTGCTCTCCATACTGAGCAATACTGCTCACTACGTTGAGCGATTTCCGCGAGGAGGCCGGCACGATGTACCGCCGCTACACCACCGACCTGCTCGTCTCGCGCCTGCGCGAGGGACGCGGGGCCATGCAGATCCTTTTCGGCCCCCGGCAGAGCGGCAAGACGACCAGCGTGCGTCAGGCCCTCGAGGAGCTCGATCTGCCCCACGTCTATGCGAGCGCCGACAGCCCCGTGCCCTTCGGCCCCGAGTGGGTCGCGCAGCAGTGGCGCGCCGCCCGGCAGCAGGGCGCGCCCTCGATCCTCGTGCTCGACGAAGTGCAGAAGGCGCAGGGCTGGTCCGAACAAGTGAAGGCCGAGTGGGACGCCGACACCTGGGCCGCGCGCGACCTCCGCGTGCTCCTTCTCGGTTCGTCGCCGCTTCTCGCGGGGCGCGGCCTGCCCGAGAGCCTCGCCGGGCGCTTCGAGACGGTGCGCTCCACGCACTGGACCTTCGCCGAGTGCCGCGAGGCCTTCGCCTGGGACCTCGACACCTTTCTCTTCCATGGAGGCTACCCGGGCGCCGCACGGTACCTCGGCGACCACGAGCGCTGGCGGGCGTACATCCTCGACGCGATCGTCGAGACCACCGTGTCACGCGACGTCCTTCTGCTCACGCGCATCGACAAGCCGGCTCTGTTGCGGCGGCTGTTCGCGCTCGCCTGCGAGTACTCCGGGCAGGAGCTCTCGTACCGCAAGATGATCGGGCAGCTGACCGATGCGGGCAACACGACCACGCTTGCGCACTACCTCGACCTGCTCGCCAGCACGGGGCTGGTGACGGGCCTGCAGAAGCACTCGAGCAGGCCCGTGCAGAGGCGCTCGTCGAGCCCCAAGCTGCTCGTCATGAACACGGCCCTGATGACGGCGCTGTCGGGGGCGCGCTTTGAAGAAGCGCGCGCAGACAGCGCCTTTTGGGGCAGGATCGTCGAGACGGCCCTGGGCGCGCATCTGCTCGCCGTCGCGCAGCGCGAAGGCGGCGAAGTGCGCTACTGGCGCGATGGCCCTACCGAAGTCGACTTCGTGAGCGTGCGCGGGCGCGCCGTCACGGCCATTGAGGTCAAGAGCGGCGGCGCGAGCGGCGGCGGCGCGGACTACCGCGGGCTCGAGGCCTTCCGCGCTCGCTTCCCGGGCGCGGACGCCCTGCTTGTCGGCGCCGGGGGCACATCGCTCGAAACGTTCCTCGGTGGGACCGCTTAGGCTGGCCGGGCTCGGACCTGGGACGGCGTGACGCTCCGCGCGCTCAGTCCCCGCCTTCGAGGTACCCGGCCCAGTTCTGCCGCGTCGCGACCTCGAAGGCGGCCTCTGGATAGGCTTGCCGCCAGGCCTTGGGGGCCTTGACCCGGGACGCTGGTGACCACTTGCACTCGATGCCGGTGAGCCTGCCGTCGAGATCCTCCACGAGGTCGATCTCGTGCTTATCGTAGGTGCGCCAGAAGTAGAACCCCGTGTGGCGGCCGTGGTTGCCGGCGCGCTTGATGCGCTCGATGACGAACCAGTTCTCGAAGAGCTGCCCGGCGTCGCCGCGCAGCGCCAGCGGAACAAAGGAGCGGATGAGGGCATTGCGCAGCCCGACGTCGGCGAAGTAGTAGCGAGAGGTCTTGGTGACTTCCTTGCGCAGGTTGCGGCTGAAGCCGCGAAGGTTCACGAGGACGAACATCTTCTCGAGGACGTCGAGGTAGTTCTCCACCGTCTTCTGGCTGATGCCGAGGCCGTTCGAAAGCTCGGAAACGGCCACCTCGTTGCCTATCTGATACGCGAGCATCGCCAGCAGGTCGACGACCTTCTTGGGCTTCTTGATCTGCTCGAGCTCCAGGAGGTCGCGGTACAGGTAGTTGTTGAGGTAGTTGTAGAGGTACTCCTCCTTCTCCGCGTTGGTCTGCAGCGTGTGCACGCGGGGATACATGCCGAAGCGGAGCATCTCTTCGAGGGCCGTGTCCGGCGCCGTCATGCGGTACGTCGGCGCGACTTCCTGCCAAGACAGCGGATGCAGCCGAAAGGTGCGCGAGCGGCCGGTCAGAGGCTCGCTGAGGCGGTCGGCCAGCTCGAACGAGGCTGAGCCCGAGGCGACGACCGTCAACGGCAGGTGGTCGACCAGCAGCTTGATGGTCAGGCCGATGTTGTCGATGCGCTGAGCTTCATCGATGAAGATGATGGTCGCACCTGCGACGATGCGCTTGAGGTGCTCCAGCTCGTGCCGCGCGAGGAGCGACTGGGTGTAGAGGTCGTCGCCGACGAAGACGACAGTAGTGGCCGAGGCGTCCGCGGCACCGCCGGCGTCCGCATCCGCGCCGGCGCCGGCGCCGGGCAGCTCCGCGAGGAGCTGCTGGACCAGCGTGGTCTTGCCTGCCTGCCGGGGGCCGTACAGGATCAAGGCGGTGCCCGGCTTGCCTAAGCCGTCACGCATCGGCGCCGCAATGGTGCGCGGGAACATCATCCGCTCCTCCAGATTCGAGCACTTAGACTCCTTGGAAGTATATCAATTATTGATAATTCGCCAAGGTTGACATTGACCAATTCACCAGACAAACACGAGACCGCTGAGCGCTGCTCAGTCATGGCTCTGCCCAAGCCGGATCGCTCCTGTGGGATGCGGGCTTCGGGGGGAGTGGCGAGATCGAAGTGCCCGAGCCGGCGGCCGGACCCTGCATGGCGATTGGCTCTTTCACGCAGCGGTACTCGCAAGGGGCCCCGCCAGACGCCCGTCCTACGCCTGGTCGGCCAGAGCGCGCTCGACCATTTCCTCGGTGACGCGGAAGCCGCGGCGCATGTAGTCGGCGGCCATGCCCCGGCACAGGCCGCCTTTGGTCGCCTCGAGATACGCGTAGCCGTGCTTGCTGTCGGGCTCCAGATAGGCGCCCTCCGCCCACTCGTTCCAGGCGTTCAGAAACACGAGCGGCTCCTGCACCGCAGACCGCGCCATCGTCTGCTCGACGATCTGCTCGAGCCACTCCTGGTAGGCGGCCGGGGACGCGTGCACGCAGATGTGGGCGCGCTCCAGGCGCCGCGGCGTGTTGTCCCACGCCGGCATGACGCCGCGGTAGCGCAGGTAGGGCGGCGGAGGCTGACCGATCTGCCCGCGCGCCACATTGGGATAGTCCTCGAGGTAACCCTGGAAGTCGGGGCTGAGGCCCGGGAAGGTGCCGGGATCGATCAAGTCGTGCCGGGTGTGAGGGGGGAACTCAACCGCGGCGTCAAAGCCGAAGGGCCGCGGGTCGCTGACGCCGAAGCTCTGCACGGCCGCCAGGTGGACCCTGGGGATGCCCTCGCGGGCGCACGCCTCGCGCCACAGGCGCGCCGCGGCCGGCGCGTCGGGGAGCAGGTCCACGCGATACACGAGGAGGATCGGCGCACCCGCGATCTTGATGTAGCGCCGATCCTTGAGGATGGGGATCACGTCGCGGATGAAGCGCTCCGCATATCCTTCCGCGTAGTCCTGCTTCATCAGGACCTCGTCCTCCGAGCCGTCCCAGCGCCTCGTCCAGTTCTCGTTGGCCCAGCAGATGCAGAAGGGGAGGTCGGGCTTGCCGCGCGCCAGCATCTGCGCGAGGGGCCGCTCGAGCAGGCGGCGTCCGTTAAACCAGTAGTGATGAAAGCAGAAGCCGTGGATGCCGTAGGCCCTGGCGAGCTCGGCCTGGCGCTCCAATACCGCGGGCTCGCGCAGGTCGTAGTAGCCCAGGCCCTCCGGGATCTGGGGCTGATAGTGCCCGGCAAAGTTGGGCCGCGCGCGCTTCACGTTGGTCCACTCGGTGAAGCCCTCGCCCCACCATTCGTCGTTCTCCGGGATAGGGTGGTACTGCGGCAGGTAGAAGGCGATGAGCTTCGCGCCCCAGTCGCGGGCGGCGCTCGCCGGATCCTCCGGCGACGTCTTGGGCGCGCCGCTGGCCGCGGGCGGCGCCTCGAGCGCGGCCTCAGGCGCGGCGCCCGCCGCAGCCTCGGGGGCGGCGCCCAGCACCTCGTCGTACAGCTCCTTGATACGGGCGGCGCCCTTGGGCCACGTGAGCTCGCGCAACGCGAAGGCGCGCCCCGCCGCGCCGATGCGCTCGCGGCGTGCGGGGTCGTCGAGCAGCGGCTCGAGCTTCGCGGCGATCTCCACCGCGTCGCCGTCCTCGAGCAGGACGCACTCGACGTCGCCCTGCAAGAAGCGCCCGATGTTGGTCCGCGGCAGCACGACCGGCTTGCCCGAGGCGAGGTACTCGGGCAGCTTGGACGGAAAGCGATAGTCGTTGAAATCGCCGGCGCGCCCGGGCTGCACGAGCACGTCGGCCGTGGCGACCAGCCTGGGCATGTCGTCGCGGGGGCAGAACCCGAGGTCGATGATGAAGCCCTGCCTCTGGCCCTCTTCGAAGTAGGGGATGTCGACGAGGTTCCAGCCTGTCTTGACCAGCACGAGGGGATGGCCGCGGCGCCTCAAGGCGGCGACGGCAGCGACCAGGCTGCGGGCTTCGGCGACGTTGGAGTTGTGGACGTTGCCGGTGTAGACCGCAACCAGGTCCGAGGCGGCCAGCCCGAGACGCTGACGAAACGCGGGGTCAGGCCGACCCGGCACGATCTCGGCAAAGGCCGCATCGAACCCCGCCCAGAAGACGGCGCCGGGGACGTGAGCCGGCTTGAGCTCGAGAAGCCTGTCCATAAGCACGGTCACGCCCGCGGCGCCGGCCAGGAACCTCGGGTAGTAGACCGGGTGAGAGCGGTGCACCGGCAGGAGCCGGTCGAGGAGCGGCAGCGGCAGGCTGCCGAACTCGGCGAAGGACGGCCCCTCCAGCTCGTCCTCCACGATGATCTCTTCGTTGTCCTCCAAGTGCACGAGATACGGCACGCCGTAGCGCCGCGCGAGCGCCTCCGTGAGCTGCCGGACCAGCTCGCGCGGCGTCCACGCATGGATGAGGTCCGGACCGCGCCCGTCGGGGAAGACGAGCGGCCGCCGCAGCGCCTCGCCGTAGTGCAACACGCGGAAGTGCGGGGCGCCGTGGGCGCGCACCGTCCCCGGCTTGTGCGGCACGAAGACCACCGTCTCCACGCCCAGCGCCTGCAGCGCGTTGGCGATGCTGAACACGTGCATCGCGCTGTTGCCCTGAAAATCGCAGTGACTGACGAAGACGACGTTCATGCCCGGTACCCCGGAGCGACCTGCACGAAGTTGCGGTTGTGAAAGGGGTCACCCTTCTTGAGCACCGCATCCCACGTATCCGCGAGCAGAAGCCGGTCGAGGGCATCGCGCGGCCCGTCGCGGAGGATCGGCCCCCGGTGGCGCACCACGACGCGCGGCGTGCAGAGGTTACGCAGGCCCCTCGAGGAGGCGCGCAGTGAATAATCGACTGCCTGGTAGTGGTCGCCGGCGTAATAGGGGCTGAGACCGCCCAGAATGCCCCATGCGCGGCGCGCGACCGCATAGCAGTCCCCCGGCACCGCGCTCACCTCTCGCACGCACGACAGCGAACCGGCGTAGCCGTCGGTGCCCGGCTGCCGGCGGCGCATGGCCGGAGCAACGGCATCTTCCCCCCCGATGATCAGCCCGGCGCTGGCTACCTCTTCGCTGTACGAGAGGACCAGCGGGGTGACGCAAGCGACGCGGGGCAGCTCGCACTCATACAGCAGATGCTCGAGCCAGTCGGGCGTCTGGACCTCCAGATCCCCGGCCATCGAGACGATGAGATCACCGTCGGCCCTGCGCAGCCCCGCGAGGACGGCGGCGCCCCCGCTTTCGCCGGGCGCCTCGAGCACGACGCCCAGCGCTTCAAGACGTTGTCCGAGGTCGCTGGGGACGTCGCCCCCAGTGACGATGATCTGCTGCCGCGGGTAGCTCCCGCAGGCCAGGATGCTCGCGCAGCACGCTTCAAGATCGACCTCCACGCCTGCCGCACGGACCACCACGCTGATCAGCGGGTGCTGGGTCCGCGACGTGGGCGCGATCAGCAGCCGATGCTCCAGCTCCGGGTTCGAGCGCGCCACCGCGGCGAGGCCGCAGCGCTCGAGGTGGGCGTTGACCGCGGCTGCCTGCAGCGCCTCGATATCCCGCTTCTCGTGGCCGCCCAGGGCGACGCTGCCGGGGATCTTGCGCCAGTGGTAGAGGATCGCGGGCACGTGCGCGATGCGCTCGGTGTGCTCTGCCAGGCGCAGCGTGAGCTCGAAGTCCTGGACGCCGTCGAACCTGGGGTCGAAACCGCCGACCTCATGGGCGAGGGAGCGCCGGACCACGAGCAGATGCCCGACGTACATGACGCCGCGCAGCAGCTCGAGCGACCAATCCGGCTTGTAGAACGTGTGCGCCTCGGTGCCGTCGGCCTCGATGCTGTCCTGGTCCGTGTAGACCACGTCGAGGGTAGGGTCGGCGTTCAGGGCCTTCGCGACCTCCAGCAGTGCGGCCGGCAACAGCTCATCGTCGTGGTCGAGCATCGCCACGAATTCGCCCCGCGCCATGGCCAGGGCCGCGTTGGTGGCCGCGGCGATCCCGCTGTTAACGCCGAGGTAGTGCACGCGGATGCGCGCGTCCAGGGGCGCGATCTCCTCGAGAGCGACCCGCGTCTCGGCGTTGGTCGAGCCGTCGTCACAGAGGATGAGCTCCCACTCGGGATAGGCCTGCGCCAGCACCGAGTCGACGGCCAGGCGCAGATACTCGGGTGCCGTATCGTAGACCGGCACGAGGATGGAGATCAGCGGGCGATGCTCCAGCCGCGCCGCCTCGGCGGCCAGCAGCAGGGGGTCGCTGCAGCCAGGGGCCGGCTGCACGGCCTCAGCGGCCGGCTGCGGAGCCGCCACGCGACGCCCGAGCCGCAGCATCGGTCCCGGCGCCGGCGCCCCGGCGAGCTGCGGAGCCTCCCGCCGCGCGCCGCCGCCGCGCAGGCGCTGCGACAGACGGCCGGCCTCACGGCCGGCCATGCGCACGGGCGCGCTGAGCCGCCACGAGGTGGAGGCGTGGATCTCGGAGAGCTGCGCGGCGTGCGCAGCCCGCTCGGCGGCCAGCTCGGCGAGCAGCTCAGCCAGCCTGGCGCGCAGCTCCCCATTCTCGGCCAGCGTCTCGTTCAGCCGGGCTTCGATCGCCGCAGAGTGCGCAGCCAGCTTGGCGAGCGCCTCATCGTTGATCCACATAGTGCTCCTTGCGGCTCAGATAGCCGATGTATGTTGACACGCGGGGCTTTACGCACCAACCGGCGGCGGATGGCGGCGTCGGCGTCCCGGCCTCGGCAAACTCACCCCGCCTGATTCTATTCTTCCGTCGGCAGAGGTGCCCGCCGCAGTGCCCGCCGCGACCCCTGATACAATCGCGTCTGGCGGTCACCCACTGGAGCACCGCACGCACACGCCCGGCGACGACCTCACGCAGCCGGTGGCGTCGCCCCGGGGGGGCGACCAGACGAACGCCCCGCGCAGCCTCAGGGTTCGCGCACGGCCGACGAAGGAGGATGGCCTTTGAGCCGGCTTGAAGACGGGCTCAAGCGTGCAGTCTCGCAGCTCTTCCGGCGGGCCGGCTACCAGGTGACCAACATCGTGCGCCGGCAGCAGGAGGAGGCGGCGCGGCTCGTCGCGCAGCAGCAGGCCGAGGCGGCGCGGCTCGTCGCGCAGCAGCAGGCCGAGGCGGCGCGGCTCGTCGCGTGGCAGCAGGCGGAGGCGACCCGGCTCAGCAACGAGCGCTGGCGCTGGCTCGACACGCTGGCCCTCGATACGCTCATCGACGTGGGCGCCAACACCGGCCAGTTCGCGCGGCATTTCCGGAGCTTCCGTGCGGACTCCCTGATCTACTCGTTCGAGCCCCTCCGGGATTGCTTCGACGAGCTGCAGCAGGCAATGGCCGACGTGCCGGGGTTCACGGCGTTCAACGTTGCCTTGGGAGAATCCGACGAACAGACGGAGTTCTTTCGCAGCGCCTACTCCGAGTCGTCGTCGCTGCTCCAGATGGGCGAGTCGCATAAGCAGCTCTTTCCGTTCACGCGTGACATCACCACAGAAACGGTCACGCTCAGGCGGCTCGATTCCTACGTCAACGAGATCATCGTGCGCGGAGGGCTCATGGTCAAGATCGACGTTCAGGGCGCCGAGGCGAGAGTGCTCAGAGGGGGGCGCCGGGTGCTCTCGAAGGCCGACGCGGTCCTTGCCGAGGTGGGCTACCTGCCGCTCTACGTCGGGCAGGCGACGCTGCGGGAGATCGCCGAGCTGCTCGACGACTGCGGCCTCACGTTCATGGGGACGATCGATCAGAACCTGCGCCCCGGCGATTCTCTGCCCATCTATGGTGACGCGCTTTTCGTCAGGCGTGAGGCGCTGCAGCGCCTCGGCCACGGGCCGACCCCCGCCGGGGAGGCGGGGGAGGCGCGCCCCGCAGAGCCTGCGACCGGCGCGTAGGCGGCGCTTCGCACGCACGTCGAGCCATGCAACTCGGGCCTCACGTGCCTGCCCGCGCCGCGCGTCCAGATGCACTGCGAAAGCCTCGTGGCCTGCCGTTTGACGAGCGCGAGACCGCTGCAGTATAACGGGACCTCCCGGCCGTACAGTGCCGACCACACCGACTACTCGAGGTCGACCTGAGCGTCACGCTGCCCAGCAGGCTGCTGCGCGACCTGCGTCGCAAGCTGCACACGCTGCGCGCCGCTTGGCGCGTCGATGGTCTGGGCGGCGTGCTCGCCGTATCGCGCGCCAAGCTGCGGCACGCGATCGTCACCAGGACCGGCCGGACCGCGCCGCCCTCAGATCCCCCAGCCAGTCCGAGACAGGCGTTCGATCTGCCGCCAGAACTCGGCGAAGGCACGCGTGCCCAAACGCTGCTGCGCGCGCTCGCGGCGCGGCGCACCGCGTCTCGCGTGCGCAGGACGGACGCGCGCGTCGCCGCTGCTCTCCGCGAGCTTGAAGCCGTGGCGGGGCGCGGCGAGCGCGTGACGATCCCCGTCGGCGACGGCGTGGTGATGCGCGTCGCCGCCGACGACGGCCTCGCGCGCTGGATCTGCAGCGGCGAATTCGAGCGCGGCGAGCGGCAGTTTGTCGCCGGCTATCTGCGCCCCGGGGACGTGTTCATCGACGTGGGCGCCAACACCGGGCTCTTCACGCTGCTGGCGGCACAGGCGGTGGGACCACGCGGCGCCGTGCACGCCTTGGAGCCGGGATCGGCTCCGTATGGTCTGCTCGAGACCAGCGTGCGCATCAACGGCTTTGGGTGGGTCACCTGCCACAAGGCAGGGCTTTCGAACGCTCGCGAGCGGCGCGACCTGCTCAGCGCCGCCGATCCCATGGGCGCCTACAGCTCGCTGGGCAAGCCCATCAACGCGGAGGTGGTCTCCCGTGAGAACGTCGAGCTCTGGACTCTCGACGAGCTCTTGCGCGAGCAGGACCTTCTCGGTCGCGTGGCGCTGGTCAAGATCGACGTCGAAGGCTGGGAGCACAAGGTTCTTGAGGGCGGTCGCAGCGCCCTGGAGCGGCTCGACGCGCCGGTGCTGCAGGTGGAGTTCGCGGATTCAACGGCGGTCAACGCCGGATCGTCAAGCAATGACGCCTACCAGGCACTCCGCGGGTTCGGCTTCACCATGTTCGCCATCGATGAGGCGTCGGGCTTCCTTCTCCACGATCCCCAGCGCGCGAGGTACACCTACCTCAATCTGATCGCCGCCAAGGTACCGAGCCCGCTGCCCAAGGCGTGGGCGGCAGGTTGCAGCCCGGCTCAGCTAAGGGCGGCAGTCGACGCGCAGAGGCGCGCCGTTCTCGCGTAGCGGGCAACTCCCGCTACTCCTGACGCGTCTGCCGAGGCATCAGGGTCGTCGCGAGTCGCTCGTTTTCCAGCCGTTCGCGCGACGCGATGAAGACAGCCCTCTGCAGACCGACCTTGTGCATCTGCGGAGCAGTCCAGTCTAGGGGGAATTCCTCATGGCACGGCTGGGTCGTCGGCAGATACACGTAGCCAAAGAGCGCTTGCAGTTCCGTGAACACCCATTCCCGCGTTGGCCTGCAGCCGGTTCCGGAGTAGGCCTGCGTCGGGTCAGATCGCGTCTCTCCTGTGAGGTTCACTTCTGCGGTGTCGCCGAAAGAGACGCACGTCTCGAGGAACAGCATTCTGCTGGTGCTCTGACTGAGGAACGCCAGAGCTTCCTTCGGCTTGCTCAGGTGATAGAGCAACCCATAGCAGTGGACCACGTCAAAGGGAGACCCTTCCACGTGGTCCGGGGATTCCATGTCGAGAAACCGAACGCTGCAATCCGGATAGCGGGTCCTCAAGTAGCTGAGATTCTCCGCTCGTGCTTCTGTGATGGTTACCGTGCATCCTCTATCAAGGTAGTAATGCGAATGATCGCCAATGCCGGCGCCGACCTCGAGGACTGTCGTCCCCGCCACCGGGATTCGCAGGCTCGCCAGGTGCTCCAGCCTTCGCGCGTTGTGGCGCAGATAGTGATCCGAATGGAAGTCCTGAACCGGGCTGCCGACGTCGGGCCCCGGTTTGTCGACAGTGCCTTCTGTCTTCGTCCTGCTTCTGCCGAACATGCTCATGTGGCCGCGCCCCCTCTTGAGAACTGCCCTTGACGCCATGATCCCCACTTGCTCGCCATCGTAGCCGATTCACGCGGGCCCCGCCGCGGCCCGCCCCGCCCCGCCCCGCCCTGCCCTGGGCTATACTGACGCCTGGTCCATGATCCGACCTCAGAAGCAGGACGTGAACGAGCTCCTCGCGCGTATCTACACCCGCTATCGATACTCTCTTATCCTCTTGCGGGCGATGGTGGTCACCGACTTCAAGCTGCGCTACCAGGCGTCGCTGCTCGGGTATTTGTGGACGCTGCTGAGGCCTCTCGCCGTCTTCTCCATCCTCTACGTCGTGTTCGCGAGATTCCTCAGGCTGGGAGCGGGCATCCCCTACTACCCGGTGTACCTGCTGTTCGGCATCGTGGTGTGGGGGTTCTTTGTCGAGGCGACGGCCCAGGGGTTGTCGTCGCTCGTCGTGCGCGCGGATCTGCTGCGCAAGATCAGCTTTCCGCGTTACGTCCTGGTACTTTCGGTGGGCGCATCCGTGCTCATCAGTTTCGCCCTCAACATGGTGGTCATCGTCTTCTTCATGGCCCTGCTCAGGGTGCCCGTGCGCGTGGACATCCTCTGGCTCCCGCTCCTCTTTCTGGAGCTCGTCGCCCTCTCCATCTCTCTGGCGTTCTTCCTGAGCGCCCTCTACGTGCGCTTCCGCGACGTCAACTACATCTGGGAAGTGTGCATGCAGGCGGCCTTCTACGCCATCCCCATCATCTACCCGCTGGCCCTTGTCCCGGCCAGGTATGCGCGCCTCCTCGTCCTCAACCCGATGGCCCAGATCGTCCAGGATGCGCGCTACGTCCTCGTCACTCCCCAGACCGAGACGATCTCCCAGCTCTACGGCACGCCCTGGGTGCGCGTGATCCCCGTGGGCATCACGCTCATTCTGGTGGTCGCCTCAGTGGCGTACTTCCGCCGGCAGTCGGCGTCCTTTGCCGAGGAGGCCTAGGTGGCCACGCCCATCATCCGGGTGAGCAACGTCTCGAAGGACTTCCTTCTGCCACATCTGCGCCAAAGGACGGTGAAGGGCCACGTGCTCAACCTCTTCCGCCGATCGCGCACCATGGAGGTCCAGCAGGCTCTCCGTGACATCACCTTCGATGTGGAGCCGGGTGAGTTCCTCGGAATCGTCGGGCGCAATGGCTCGGGCAAGAGCACCCTCCTGAAGGTCCTCGCGGGCATCTACCAGCCGACGCGCGGAAGCGTGACCGTCGGCGGCAAGCTCGTGCCCTTCATCGAGCTCGGCGTTGGTTTCCACCCCGAGTTCACCGGACGCGAGAACGTCTATCTCAACGGCGCTCTGCTGGGCTTCTCAAAGGGCGAAGTGGACGCCATGTACGATGACATCGTCGAGTTCGCCGAGCTCGAGCAGTCCATGGACCAGAAGCTCAAGAACTACTCGTCGGGCATGCAGGTGCGCATCGCTTTCTCGGTGGCCACGCACGCCAAGGCCGATGTCTTGCTCATCGACGAGGTGCTGGCCGTCGGCGACGCCGCCTTTCAAAATAAGTGCATCGGCAAGATGCAGTCGGTTTCGCGGGAGGAGGGCC
>Ga0114951_10004956_pt1 | contig 12559 bp, 9 predicted proteins | sample AM7aDNAmetaG_FD_88677 | JGI IMG/M metagenome (GOLD analysis project Ga0114951, IMG submission 88677) | Freshwater microbial communities from Finland to study Microbial Dark Matter (Phase II) - AM7a DNA metaG | ecosystem: Environmental > Aquatic > Freshwater > Lake | place: Finland: Lake Alinen... | reverse complement strand
GATACCGGGTTCCGGCTTATTTTGTGCAGGATTGGCTGCTGCCGGTCTTTCATTCACCGTTCCATCTTCCCAAACTGTTCGAACATCAGCACGATAGGTTTTTAGCGGATCCAGTCCCCTGAGCGGAAAATGGCAGTCAGGCGTATATCCCAGCAATTGACCATCCAGATACACCTGGTAGCCCGAATTAAGGTAATACTGTGAATTCCAGCTGATATCGACACCATCGAGCCCCACACGCGACACTCTGGGAGTTCCCGGATCATGTGTTTTGTATTTGTAGCTCTCAGCCTGTTCAAAGGTAACTTCCCAGGAAACATCCCTGCTGACAGGACAGGATAAACGGACTGTTGACCATCCCTGATGATCGGTCACTTTAACCTTAACGTCTCCACCATCCCCTTTGATAGAAACGGTTCCTACTTTAAAATATACTCCCCTCGGATATGTGAAAGTCAACTGATAGGGATCATTGCTGATCATATGACTGGTTCCTTCATAATATTTCCTGTCAGCCAGATAGTTGATATTAACGAGATCCGTCCAGCCCTGGGTAATGTGGCGGCTGGTGGATATTAGTTGTATGTTTTTAGATTCTGGCATCAAAGTGAGCACCCGGCAGCTGGTCGGTGGAATTTCCATGGCCATACCTGTCTCCCAGGCACCCATATATTCATTGTTCCAGAAATCATAAACCTGCATAATCACACCCTCGGGGAGTCCCAATTCTTTCCAGTTGAGCTTGAGTGAGGTGGATTGGCCCTCATCAAAATTGAACAAGCCGACAACATCGTATTTTCTGCCAAGATGGTTGACTTTTAAATCCCAGATCCGTTTGTTCCGGGGTGAAGGAAACAGGTCCAGAGGGCGGATATCCACCGCCGGATAAACTCTTTTCATAAGTTCCACGCGGTCATCGGGTAGGTCCATCAATCGGTCGCTGCTCATCAGGGCCTGGCCTGTCAATCCCTGAAGTGTGGCCCAAACCCGGGCTTGTTCAAGGGTGAGCGGCTGCCTGAGAAGCATCACATCCGGATCGGTGTACCACAAAATGTTATGCTGGTAATAAGACTCCATAGTTGGACTCAGCGCGGTGAAGAATCCTCCCCATCCCAGCACGACATCTCCACCGGTGCGGGTACCATTCATGATACCGGCCCCTTCAATCGGCAATCCCCAGCATCCCAGGAGATAACGGTTTGGTCCGATAGCCTCACGGATGGAATTCAACGTTTTCCGATAGGTTTCATCCGCCTCTCCGGGATTTTTCATCAACTGCTTATTCTTTGCATATTCCTCCGGAACTATTGGCTGACCATCGATCTTGAAATATTCGTAACCCCAGCCTGCCATGGTTTTAAAAAGGTCTTTTAAATAGGTGTTCCCTTCTGTGGAAGAACCATCTACCAACCAGTCACCTTCCCAGGTTTTTGACGCGGAAGTACCATCGGGTTTCAGCAAAAACACTCCCGGATTATTTTTAACCACCGTTTCATTCGATTGACCATGTGGTGCGATCCATATACCAGGGGTAAGTCCCTTCGATTTAATATAGGAGGCCAGATCAGCCATTCCGCCGGGGAATGCTTTGTCAACACCTGTCCAGTCGCGTGATCCATGTTTACCGCTTTTCTGTTCAGCTTGCCAGCCATCATCGATCTGAACGTATTTGGCGCCAAATTCTTTCAGGTTTTTAGCGATCCAGTCGGTGTTGTATTTTACTTCGTTTTCGTTGATATCCTGATAATAATAGTACCAGGTGCACAATCCCGATGGCGGCAGCGGGAAAATAGTTTTATCAATCGGCTTGTAAAACTTCACACCAAGGGTATCGCGGTAATAATGAGGAAGAACCTTTCCACTTTTGAGCGTAATTTCGTCCTTTACCGGATCGAAAGTTCCATCTGCCAGGGGAGTCTGAATATCCCCGAGGGTCATGATAAAGAGGTCCTTATTGCTGCTATCCGCAATCCGGGCTGGAATAGGATGCGGCCATTTTTGCTGAGCAATCAGGGAAATTGAAGCGGACAGCCCAAGGGCCATCAAAAGGGTAATCTGACGAAGGTTCTTTTGGAAAATCATGGTTCCCGAAATTAAATTGAGTAAAATTATGTTTTAACTTTAGGATCCTCACATAATGATCATGAAAACATAAAAATGGCAAAAACATTTCCGGAACCGAAATTCGCTGATTTTGCCAGCCATATTTTATACTTCGAAAAAATCTGCCATTGATCCGCTGATCCGTACTTTGGTCAAATAGTATAGCCCTGATACCTGTTGGTCTTTCTACATGACCTAATTTCGTTGATTATAAAACAATCACAAAATGATCAGGAATTATACACTTCTGGCTCTTGGCCTCCTCTTGGCATTTAACCTGAGCGGACAACAAAAATCAATTAGATTTTCTGACAAATATAAAGACAGCCTGCCAGCAGTAATTCAAAAACGTTTACAGCCAGGCAAATCTGCACCAGTGCTAAAACCAATGAAATTGAAATCGCTGGCTTCCTATAAACAACAAATGGACTCCCTCGAATGGAAAAGAATCAGATCACAGGAGGTTGGCCTGCAAACCATCGAAAAGGGATGGTTTGCCTATGATTCTGAAGGAAGGCGAATTCTGGCCCTGGTATATACCTGCAATACTTCGGATGATGAGTACGAATGGCAAAAAGATACAGCATCCTTTAATGCCGGCGGAAAACCAACCATGGAAGCCTTTTATACCCGTAAATTGAAAACTGATCCCTGGGAACCCTGGTGGGAGAGCAGAATTTTTTACGATTCAAACGGCAATGATACCCTGATTATGGAAGGGGATACTTATAAGGAAGTTAAAACTTGGGAATCCAACAACTGGACCGGCTCAATTTCATATGCATTGAACGACACCACGGGTGTTTGGGAGAAATCTTACAAAACGGAACTGGCTTACGATTCGGATGGAAATCTGCTGAGCAAATCCAGCTTTGACTGGTCCAAAGAAACCGGTGACTGGTTGCAAACCGGCCAGGAAGAATTCTCCTCTGACGCGCAAGGGCATCAAACTTTAAGAGTGAACTATTATTACAATACAGATACCGGTACCTGGGCTTGCAGTAACAGAGAAGAATCTGAATTTGACACTCATGGTAATGAAATCATGCACCTCTATTACGGCTGGAGTTACGCAACCGGTGAATTTGGACCTCAAAGAAAAGTTACCCGGGTATTCGATTCAAAAAATCAGCAGATTGAAGTAGTCAGTTCCATTTGGGATATTGTGAAGAATGCATGGATCAGCAGCTACAAGACAACTCAGGAATTCGACACGAACGGGCACATGACAGTAACAACAAACCTAAGCTGGGATAGCGATAACAATCAATGGACACTCAACTCAAGGAATCAATCTTCCTTTGATCCGTATGGCCATGAAATTCTGATATTGAACTTTTTGCATGATGCTTCCACCGGCAGCTGGATAGAAAACAGCCGGATAGAACAGAAGTTTGAAGCTGACGGTGATATTCTGGAAAGCATTATGATGAATTCAATGGATTCATCGGGACAATACCAGTCTAAATTTAAATTTGAGTACCTGTATAACACGAATTATTATATCGGTGATGCCGCAGTTCCATATGTGTGGTCAGGCAAAATACCTGTTCATATGAGTCTGGGGGCCATAACCTGGAAATGGGATCCCACATCAGCAGTCTGGACAAAATTTCAGACTCATGATTACTGGTACTCCGACTTTAAAGGAAGCACCAGCAGCCACGTTAATCCTTTGGCTTCCATTCACGTATTCCCGAATCCCGTTTCTGACGTGATCTTTGTAGAATCGGACCAGTCAACGAAACCAATCATTTTCGAGATGGTCGACATAACCGGTAAGCAGGTATTATCCAAATCGCTTATTGGTGGACGAAACCAGGTTCCGTTAAGTGAATTACCTGGTGGATTGTATCTTTACAGGGTCATTGTGAATGGTCAATCCTATTATGGCAAGGTGGTAAAAAGATAGCATCCGCTGTTTTCGAAAGGCCTGTGAATTAAATAGCGTGCTCTTTTTTAAACAATCTGTCAAAGAGGTTGTATAAAAGGAAAGCCCGCTATTTTATTTAAAGAATTTTAATCAAAGGCCATGAAAAAACAGGTGAATCCCAAATTGCTCGCATTAGCAATATTATCCGATATGTTCCTAATTCTCTCCTTCACAAAGGCAGAAGTGAAAGAAAATCTGACCAGTGTAAAAGCCCAGTCGGAGCGCGCAGTAAAAGTCACTATTACCAAAGCCGAACAGGAATACTGGATCAGGTGGAGAAATCAATTTGTTTGGACCATGGGTGGTAAGAGCTCAAATTTACTACCCAACAAGCCGGGGTGCTAAAATAAGAAGACGGAAGGAAAATCATCCGGGAAAGCCTTGCGCAACGCGGCATAGCCCTTACCTGACACTCCCTGAAAAAGGTCAGGAAGAAAGATCTCATCTCCAAAACCATCAGGCAGATTGACCGGGATATTATCCGCGACCTCACTTTGCAAATATCTTTCCCGCTCACCTTTCTTTTCCCACTGTGTAATGGAAATGATTGTCGCCCGGTTCAGGTCAAGAACAAATGGCTCGTTTGTTTTTGTAGCCAGTGCCGAAAGAAAAAGAGAAACACCAGTTAGTCCGTCAAAGAGGTCGAGCGACATTTGTTGCATACGGAATCTTTGTGTACCCGGTATAATACCCGGGGAAATCCAGGTACAACTACCATCCGCCGCAAAAATCGCATGGGACTGCAACGATCTGGCAGCATTCAGGGCTATCGTAAGGAGCTCTTCGGGGTCGGTAGGTAGGTGCTCATAGGTAACCGCTTGCTTAATCCTTTGCAAGTTCCAAACAGTCTCTTCCCCAATATTCCTCAAAAGCAGGGAAGCACGAATAAAACTCACCTGCAATTCAAGATCCTTTTCGTCCATTGCCCCTATTTTCCTTATGACCTGCTCATAGGCAGACCTTTTTACAAAGCTGGAGCAAACAGGTCCTTCGGGGGCCAGCAGATCGATTTGGTCTGATGTTGCATTAAATATGGGGATATCCACCTGCTCCATCTGGAAAATTTCGGACTTACAGATTCCCCAGTACGGATCGGGCCCATCGATATTAAGAAATGGCCGGCACAGCAGTTCAAGTCGAATGCTTCGTTCCAGACCCTCACGCAGGTATTCCGGGCTCGTAAGACTTCTCCCGATCTGGCCATAAATGCGGGTCGCCCGGAAAATAAAACGCAATTCTTTTCCTGAAAACAGATGGATAGGAACTTCCTCCCGATACTTGATCAGGAGCTGATATAATGTGGTAAAACCCGATATGATTTCGGCGGTAAATTTAGTCGGGACCTGCTGCTGCCCCTGAAAAACAGGCATATTTTGCTGATCCTTCATTGGTGCCTTAACCATTTGGACACCCATTTTGTCAGTATTGATGGACTCCCATTTAGGATGCTGGTATATTGAAACACCAAGATCATAACCGCCCATGCCGCTTATATCGAAAGTTAATCCTTCCTTTCCTGAGCTCCATGTTGGTAGGAGCCCCGTGCGAAGTACAGAAGAATTAATTTGCTCATTGGCCATCTGCAGGGCGCCATCCATCTCCTGTTCAGCCGGAACTTTTATCTCATGGTGCATCACTGACTCCAGGTCGATGAGGACTGGGTGGGAACCCGAAGCGATCAGGTTTTCAAGATGGAAGTCGTTGCCATTCAGCACATAAACAAGCCCGATCAAAGATCCGATACGACGGTAATAATCGGCAACATCGGTTTCAGAGCCGCAAGTTGCGGATTCGACAAAACCCACCCAGCCATAAGTGCCCTTTTGAAGGACATCCAGTGGCTTGAGCTCGGGGGTTAATCCCTTTTTATTGATCCATTCCAAAAGATCCGACCAGGCCGACTCCAACTCAAGATTTTTTGGTTTATAAATAAGTTTCAGTCCTGATTCAAATATCATGGACGATACCCCTTTACCGCCGTTGTGAGGGTCGGAGAGTCCGCCGCGATATTTAATGATCTTTCCAGGCCAAATACCTCCTCCGAATTGGGCGGTTACCTCGCTCATATCCTGGGTAAGCCTGCCAAGAAAATCATGGGTATTCTTTATCCAATTGCCTGTCAAGAGGGTGATCGTTTTGGCCAGAACGGCATATTCCTGAAAAAAAAGATGCCAGCCGTCCTCCATGATCTGGTTACAAAAACTGGTATAGAGCCCCCTTTCGGTTTCAGCGCCGGGGATGCCTGATTCAAAAAGACGAAAAATGGAGGGCTGGTGCTTGGCCTTGAAAACCGAAAATTCAAGCAGTAAAGTCTGGGAAGAAAAATAAGCCAGCAATCTGGCAAATTGCAGATAGAGCATTCTTTGTGCTTCCAACGTCAAAAGATTCTCTGCCTTTTCTTTAGTATACTGATCTAGTTTTGATTTAGCGTAAATAATCATTGGAGTCAGCAGATGGAGGAAAGGGATTTCGTTCTCAGGTCCTTGACCGAAAATCTTTTCCATTTCTGCAAACTGGTCATGAAAGTCGTTTTTGGCGAGAAAGGCCATCATCTCCTCAAAAGAGAAAATCCAGGACGGGAGATGGTCCTCCCCATTGATGGTTAAGGATCCCAGCAACTTCTTCAGGTCATCATCGGTCAACCCATCCTGAGCCAGTCGTGCACTGAACCTACCGGTTTTGCCGGAGCCAACGGCTTTATGCCATTCGGCGAGATGTTTCTCAAACTGAATGTTGCCGGTATCCAGGAATGAAAACCGTTGGGGTTCCTCTATTCTCTCACGAAGCGATACAGCTTTGGCAGCAATATCGAAATAGTACGACGATATGGTCATTACATCAATTATACGACTGGTAAAAGTACCCTACCAATCAAAGCAGGTGGCAGAATAATCCTCATCCGTACCACCAGCTACCTGCTGCAATTCGGCTTCACTGAGTTCCTCTGATTTTTCAAAATGGGCCTGTGAGGGAAGAACCAGATAAATGGTATTCGCATCTTCCTCCAATACCTGAATCTTGAAATGTTCAGGAATCTTCATTTTATATTCCGCTTCGAGGGTTTCTTTTGGCGATGTCACCAATGCTTTCCTGAACGAATCATCTTTCAGGGCCTTTTCAATCAGCTTATTCTGAAGCTGGTTTCGTTGTTCCAATTGATCATTCATCATTTTATAATTATATTGTTGCTAGTGAAATTGATCAAAAAAATCCGGATCAGGCTTAGCCCCATGGTATAAATCACCCAATGTGCCACCCGACACAAGTTCCAGTTCCGCCTCACTTAGCTCCTCGGAATTTCCAACATTGGGCGGTGCAGGAAGGACCACATAAAAAGTGTTAGCATTTTCCTCCAAAACCTTAATATCAAATCCTTCCGGGATCTTCATTCTAAATTCCTCTTCCAGTGTCTCTTTAGGCGATGTTACTAAAGTTTTCCTGAACACTTCATCCTTCATGGCTTTTTCAATAAGCTGATTCTGAAGCTTAATTCTAAGGGCAAATTGATCATCCATTTTTAAAAAATTATAATTTAAAAAATATACCTTTTACCTTATGCAGGTCCCAAAATAGCCTTTGAGCTCTGTTGACATTCCTCTTTTATAGACTATTTTCAGGTGATTGATTCCATTAACATAGGTGATCGGATAAATACGAGTTACCATTTTCTTTCCACAGTAACCAACAAAACCTATCCTTTTAGATTCAAGCATCAGGGCTTCGGATTCGAGAAAACTTAAATTCTCTTGCCACCTGGGCTCCCAATTGGGCTGTTTCATATCCGCCAGGTACAGTTCGATGCCCAGGTAAGGCAGTATTTCCTTGCCAATATGCAGATTAACAACAGCATAGTCAAACCGGCTTTTGTATTTCGCAATTAGGTTCTCAATAACCTGTTTCTCCCCGGGCCAATCGATGCGATCAAGAAATGTGGAGAGGTGACTGGTATCAAACCCTGCGAGAATCAGACGGACAGTTTCCGTTTTTCGGGGCAGCATTAATCCGAATTGAAAAACAAAGGCCTTTTTGGGGAGTTCGAGTATAGACCGATTCATCGTGTGGCCCAAATCATCCGGAAATCGGATTCCGAAAAGAATGAGATACATTTCATCCAGAACCTGCTTGATCGACGACCATTGTTCCGGCCCGGTCATTCCTTTTGCATCGCGAATCTGAAAAAATAGGTTAGGAACCGGATTATAGCCTGAACCTTCGAAGTCGAACTCAAGCCAGAAAAGTATTACTTTTTCTGCCAGATACGATCCCGGGTTGGTCCATTCGCTGAAGAGGGCGGAAATTCTTTGCCAGTCCGGATATTTCAGCAAAGAAGGTGACAGGCTGGAAATTTTGCTTTTCCCTGCAAGGATAGCTGCACCTTCTGATTTCTCCCTGATCTCTATAAAAAAATCACAGAAAGGCTCCGGATTTCCAAGCCGGGTCTCAAAACCGAAGTCAGTTGAGATATCAAAGGGAAATAATCCGCACAGATCCTTCAACTCCTTCAGATACTCCGGAGCAAGTATGTCGGGTGAGAACTTTCCCTCAATTTCAGAAATGTGATTCGAAAAGGAAAGCACACTGCTGGAATTTAAAAACACTCCACTGAGTAAAAGACTTCACCGTAGGAACCATAGGAACCACCGGCAACGTTTTGTAATTCGGCTTCGCTCAGTTCATCAGAATTTTCCGGAATCGTCCGGGGGGGGAGAACCAGGTAAATCGAGTTGGTTTCTTCCTCCAAGACCTGAATTTTAAAGTCTTCCGGAATTTTAATTTTGTATTCTTCCTCCAGGGTCTCTCTGGGGTATGTTAACAAAGCATTTCTGAAGGCATCATCCTTCATGACCTTTTCAATAAGCTGATTCTGAAGCTTGTTACGTTCGGCAATCTGATCAATCATAGAGTTAATTTTTATGTTGGGTTATCATACTTTACCTAAATATTTCAAATTGCTATAAAGTTGGTGAAATGAAAGAATAAATAACACATTTCATTACGAACTTTAAACGATATTTAAGTTTTAAAACTCCTTCTATGTTTGGCCGAGAGATTTTCCGAAAAACCTCCATGGAGAAGATGACTTCCCCTGAGAACCTGGATGAACTATTGCAGGTGAATTCGGTAAAAACCTGGTTGCTTTTTGCAGCAATCACAGTGGTTTTGGCAGGCATGCTGCTTTGGGCCTTTTTGGGCAGCATTTCCCAGGAAGTTAAAGGATTTGGGATCGTCAGGATACAGGAATTGCCCAGGGCCATCGTATCGGATTGCGCTGGCCAGGTGGATTCCATCTTTTGTAAAACCGGTGACCCGATCACCAAGGGTCAGGAACTGCTGACAATTTTATCGATAGAAAAATCTGACCGCAAGGCGATTACTTCTCCTTTCGATGGTACTGTAACCGGGTTGAACATGAAGGAAGGTTCTTATGTTGTGCCAGGAACAGAGGTAGTTGAGATGGTCAGAAACCAGGTATTCATCAAGGATCAGCCGGAGGTAATCTTCTTCATTGAGGCTGCCGAAGTCCCTAAATTAAAAACAGGAATGAAGGTCAGTCTGCTTGAGGCAAGATCAGGCATACCGGCGGAATACCTTACAGGAAGCATCTCCTTTATTGCTGCTTATCCGGTTTCGGCTCCTGCCATCAAAAAATATTTTTCTTATGAAGATATTTCCTTGAAAATGAAGGGGAAAAACTTCTATGAAGTCCGGGCTTCCATCATACCTCGCTACTCCTCCCTCACCGATCAGGAGCGAACCATGATAATACCTTTGAATGGCCTGGCTTGCAAAGTGTCCGTCTCTGTATCGAGAAAGAGCCCCATATCCTATCTTTTAAACTGATGAAGAGGGTAAAAACCCCAACGGTACTGCAGATGGAAGCGCTCGAGTGTGGGGCTGCTTCTCTGGGAATCATATTATCCCATTATGGAAAATATGTACCCCTGGAAAAGTTGAGGGTAGATTGCGGCGTTTCCAGAAACGGCAGTACGGCCGCTAATCTGACTAAAGCCGCAAAGAATTATGGACTGATAGTCAAGGCCTATAAAAAAGAGCCTGAGCAGCTGAAAACCCTGCCGGCCCCTATGATTGTCTTTTGGAAATTCTACCATTTCCTGGTAGTGGAAGGATTCGGTAAGAATAAAGTTTACCTGAACGACCCGGCAACCGGACCGCGAACGGTTGACACCAAAACATTTGACAGCTCTTTTACCGGTGTGGTTATGACCTTTGCTCCCGGACCGGACTTTCAGCCGGGGGGTGAAAAGCCCAGGTTTTACCCAATCCTCCTTAAATGGCTGAAGGGATATCGGAACAGCCTGCTTTTCCTGTTTCTCACAGGATTGGCCCTGCTTATTCCCGGGCTGGCTATCCCGGTATTCTCTAAGATATTCGTCGATCAGGTACTCATCCGGCAGTCAGGTTCCTGGGTTCTCATTCTGCTGACAGGGATTGCACTTACTGCCTTATTGCGGGCTCTGCTTTCCTGGATCCAGCAACGCAGCCTGATCCGGTTGGAAATGAGCCTTTCGCTGAAAAACTCATCGAAGTTCCTGTGGCATGTGCTGCACCTTCCGATGTCGTTCCATACACAGCGACCGGCGGGTGATATTACGATGCGCGTGAACATCAATAACCAGGTGGCTATGTTGCTCTCCGGCCAACTGGGAAATACTTTTCTGAACCTCTTTCTCATCGTTTTCTATGCCGGCATGATGTTCTATTACAGCGTCCCGCTTACGCTGGCAGCCATAGCAGTGAGCCTGTTGAACTTGTTGGCCCTGCGCTATATTTCAAGAAAAAGAGTCGATTCAAACCAAAAGCTCCTGCAGGATAACGGCCAATTATTCGGACTCTCCTCAGCTGGTTTGCAGATGATCGAATCACTTAAGGCTACGGCCTCAGAATCCGATTTTTTCAGCAAATGGGCCGGATATCAGACAAAGCTGCTGAACATCCAGCAAAAGCTGGGAATACTCACCCAAACGCTCCAGGTGATCCCCATCTTTTTAACCTCCCTGAGTACCCTGATCATCCTGTTCCTGGGATCGAAATACATTATGGGTGGTATCATGACAGTAGGAACATTCGTTGCTTTCCAATCGCTGATGGCCAGCTTTAATCAGCCTATCGTATCACTGGTTAACCTGGGCAGTGCCCTCCAGGATATGCAGGGCGGTCTGAAACGGATAGAGGATGTTTATAACTACCCTGCTACACACCCTTCTCTGCTGGAAAACCAATCCACCCAAACCAACAAAACGGTAAAACTTCAGGGATATGTCGAATTGAAAGACATCACCTTTGGTTACAGTTTGATGGAGCCTCCCCTGATAACGAACTTTTCCCTGCATCTTAACCCGGGATCGCGAGTGGCGATAGTCGGCCGTACCGGGTGTGGTAAATCGACACTGGCAAACCTGGTAAGCGGCCTGTACGAACCCTGGAGCGGAGAGATCCTCCTCGATGGCAAACACCGCGAGGAGATTTCTTATACAACGATTAATAACTCCATTGCCATGGTGGATCAAAACCTTTTCCTGTTTGAGGGAACCGTAAAAGAAAACATCAGCTTCTGGGATCAGACCATCCCCGAAAAGGACCTGATCCAGGCCGCCAAGGAAGCTTGCATCCACGTGGATGTCGCTGCACGGCCAGGCGCTTATGACAGCCATGTCGAGGAAAACGGAAAAAATTTCAGCGGGGGTCAGCGCCAGAGGATAGAAATTGCAAGGGCATTGGCTACCAAGCCTTCCATCCTGATCCTCGACGAAGCTACCAGCGCGCTGGATTCACAAACCGAACAGCAGATCGACATCAACATACGTAAAAAGGGATGTACCTGCCTGATCATCGCGCACCGCCTGAGCACTATCCGCGACTGCGACGAGATCATTGTTATGGACCGTGGCCAGATCGTTCAGCGCGGTACCCATCAGGAACTTATGGAGCAAAAAGGTTTATACGTAGAACTAATTAAAGAATAGCACCGGAAAAATGTCGAAAGAGATATTTTCAGAGGTCATGCTCGCTTCGGGCGAACTCCGGAAGACAGGCGCCAACCAGTCCTTTCCGCTGACGCATCCGGAGCAGGTGTGGTATATCGCAAAAGGTTACGTCGATATCTTTTCGGTAAATCTGGAAAATGACCAACCTAAAGGTTCCCGGTTCTTTTTCTCGACCGCTGATCAGGGGGAACTCCTGTTCGGATTTAAAAGCAATCAACCTGGTGAAAAACGCGGCCTGATGGCAGTGCCTTCCTCCGATGCGGAAATAGTTTGTATAAGTCTGGAGAAGATCCGTGAGATCCGCCTGAAAACGGAGCTGGCTGACACACTGGCAATCCTGCTCGAAAAATGGATCGGTCATGTTTCGTTTGGAATCTCTAAGGATTTCAGTCCGCGCACCGACCTGGTGGTGGAAGCCGGTGAAGAGAAAGCGGTTAAGTCCAATGTCAAGATCAGGGCCAGGAGGGGAACAGTCTGGTTGGAATTTGTTAAAGGAAATGCCCTGTTCATGGGGATG
>Ga0114951_10004952_pt1 | contig 12570 bp, 10 predicted proteins | sample AM7aDNAmetaG_FD_88677 | JGI IMG/M metagenome (GOLD analysis project Ga0114951, IMG submission 88677) | Freshwater microbial communities from Finland to study Microbial Dark Matter (Phase II) - AM7a DNA metaG | ecosystem: Environmental > Aquatic > Freshwater > Lake | place: Finland: Lake Alinen... | reverse complement strand
CGCAATTGCGCGCGCCGGCCACCCATCCCCGGCCGTTCGCGCGGCCGGCGCTGTTCATTCGCGGCGGAAAATCGGATTACCTCAAACCGGAAGACGAGCCGCTGATCCGCGAACTGTTTCCGCTGGCGCAGATTCAGACCATTGCCGGGGCGGGTCACTGGGTTCATGCGGACGCGCCGGCGGAGTTCCTTCGGCTGGCATTGGACTTTTTGCGCGGAGCATGAGGAGGCCCTTCCTGATTTGCGGGTGGGTGTCAGCTCGGTAGAATGTCTGATGGACACCCCTGCTGGATTGCTCCACAATTTTTCCTTCAATGAACCCTAAGTTGCTTTTCATTTTAGTTTTATCACTCATAACGGCGGTTTGCGTCGTGCCGGCGGCCGCCGAAGGTCAATTTGAGGTGCGCGCTTTCGGCGCCACGGGCGACGGCCGCACCAAGGATACCGTGGCGTTTCAAAAGGCGCTCGACGCCTGCAAAGCCGCAGGGGGTGGAACCGTTTTGGTGGCGCGAGGGTATTATCTGATCGGCAGCATCGTGCTCGGCGACAACACGACGCTCCAACTGGAGGGTCGCGCCAATCTGATCGGGAGTCCCGACCTCGCGGATTATCCGCTGGTGCAGGTGCGCTGGGAAGGCGAGTTTGAGGGGGGGCATCGCGCGCTCATTTCGGCCGAGAAGGCGGGGCATGTTGGAATCATTGGACGCGGTTCGATTTTCGGCCCGCCGGTTTCTCTGAGTCGCCTGCGCGGTCCCCGCGGCCCGGCGCTCATTGAATTTTCCGAATGCCAGGACGTGACGCTCGAGGGCTTCGCGGCGCAATTCCAGCAGCTCTGGTCGATCCATCTGGTGCTGTGTAAAAACATCGTGGCGCGCAACCTGATCATCCGCTCGATCAATTTCAACGGCGACGGGATCGACATTGATTCCTGCGCCGGGGTATTGATCGAGAACTGCAACGTGGATACGGGCGATGATGCGGTCGTTTTAAAATCCGGGCGCGGCACGGCGGCGGAAAAACTCGCCCGCCCCACGGAAAATGTCGTCATCCGCGACTGCACGCTGGCGAGCAGCATTTATGCGGGGCTGGCGATCGGCACGGAGCTCTCCGGCGGCATTCGCAACGTCCGCGTGGAAAATTGCATCATCAGCGGACGGCAAAACGGGATTTTTCTGAAGAGCCGCGGCGGACGGGGCGGGTTCATTGAGAACGTGACCGGAGAAAATCTGGTGGTGCAAAATTCGCCGACGTTCATCGGCATCAATCTCCTCAACAAAGGCATCCAGGCCAGCGACCCGGTGGCCGGCAAAACCGAGCAGTGGACGCGCATGAGCAATATCCGTTTCAGCCATATCCAGGTTCACAATGTTGCTGATCTGGTGATGGCTCAGAACATTCCGGCGGCGCGGCCGGTGGATGGGCTGACGTTGACAGACATCCGGGGGAACTGCAGCCATGCGCTCACCCTTGCAAACATGACAAACGTGATGCTCGCGCGGATCAGCCTGACCGGCTACCAGGGTGAATTTCTCACCCAGACCAATGTCCAGGGCACCGGGTTGGCAACGCCAAACTAGAATCGTCCGCGTTTACTTTTGCTGCCAATCGGCGTGGACTTCCCTATCATTCGGGCAACGTGAGTGTTGACCCAAACAGCCCGCCGGAATTGCCAGACGAGTGGACCAGGAAATTCCTCGCGCATCTGGCGACGGATCGCGGCGCGTCGGTCTACACCCAGCGGAATTACCGGCAGGCGCTGGTGGAATTTTCGCGCTGGCACCGGGAGGAACGCAAGTCGCCGCCGGTGTGGGAAAAACTGCAGCGCGACGATTTTCGCAGCTTTCTGCGGTTTCTGGGCCGGAACAGCCTGAGCCGCGCGGCGGTGCAGCTGCGGTTTTCCGCGCTGCGCACGTTCTACAAATTCCTCATCCGGCACGGCGGGGCTGAGACGTCGCCGATCAAAAACCTGTCGCTGCCGAAACCGGAAAAGCGGCTGCCGAAATTTCTGACGCGCGAGCAGATGGAGGCATTGCTCATCGCCCCGCTGCAACCGCTGACCCGGCCGAAAAACAAAAACGCCGGCCGGCCGGTCTCGGCGAGCATTTGTCATCGCGATGTCGCGGTGCTGGAAACCATTTATTCCTGCGGCCTGCGCGTGAGCGAGCTGTGCGGCCTGCGCGCGGACGACATTGACTGGAGCGAGCGGATCGTGCGCGTGCGCGGCAAAGGCAAAAAGGAGCGGCTCCTGCCGGTCGGCGAGCCGGCGTTGCAGGCCATCGAAAACTATTGGGGCACATTGAAACAGCCGCCGGCGGGGCTGCTGCCGGTTTTTCTGGCGGCGACCAGAAAGCCCGCGCCGCTCCGGCCGCTGCAGCTTTCCCGCCGCCTGAAAAAATATCTCGCCCTCGCCGGACTGGATCCGGGGCTGACGCCGCACAAGCTGCGGCACAGTTACGCGACGCACCTGCTGGACGCGGGCGCGGATCTGCGGAGCGTGCAGGAACTGCTCGGCCACGCGCATCTGGTCACGACGCAGGTTTACACGCACGTCACGACCGAGCGTTTGAAAAAGGCCTACGACGCGGCGCATCCGCGGGCCTAGCGGGCGCAAAGTTCCAATGCGGCAGGCAATAAAAGGGGCGCTTCCAACAATTTCCGTAAATTAAAATGATTTGAATTCCGCCGCGCGGGCCGCAGAATTGTATCTCAGGAATTTTTTTTCTGAATTCAAATGAATTGGACATTCCCATTTCGACCGAAGCTGATGGACACGCTGAAAGATTATTCAGCGGGCGCCTTTTTTTCCGATCTCACGGCCGGGGTGACAGTTGGAATCGTGGCTTTGCCGCTGGCAATGGCATTTGCCATCGCCTCGGGCGTCAAACCGGAGGCGGGAATTTTCACCGCAGTCATCGCGGGCTTCATCATTTCGGCGCTGGGCGGCACCAAGGTTTCCATCGGGGGGCCGACCGGCGCGTTCATCATCATCCTTTACGGCATCTACGCGAAATACGGCGCGGAGAACCTGGCCATCTGCACCATCATGGCGGGCATCATCCTGTTCATCATGGGCGCGGCGCGGTTGGGCACGATGATCAAATTCATTCCGTATCCCGTGACGATGGGTTTTACGTCCGGCATCGCGGTGCTCATCTTCAGCACCCAAATCAAGGATTTTTTCGGGCTGACCGTGGACAAGGTGCCGGCGGAGTTCGTGGAAAAAATACGGGCGCTGGCCATGCATGCCGGAACTTGCCAATGGCCCACGCTGGCTCTGGCGGCTGCGTCGTTGGGGATCATTCTGTTGTGGCCGAAGTCCTGGCAGCGGCGTGTGCCTGGCTCCATCGTCGCGCTGGTGCTGGGGACGCTCGCCGTGGTTTTGTTTCCGTCGCTACAGGTCGAAACCATCGGCAGCAAGTTCGGCGGCATTCCGCAGGCGCTGCCGCATCCGCATATCCCCACACTTTCATGGGAAAATATCCAGCATTTGTTTCAGCCCGCGACCACCATCGCGCTGCTCGCCGCGATTGAATCCCTGCTGTGCGCGGTGGTGGCCGACGGCATGATTGATGACCGGCACGATTCGAATCAGGAACTGATGGCGCAGGGCCTGGCAAATATCGTGAGCCCGATCTTCGGCGGCATCGCGGCCACCGGCGCGATTGCGCGCACCGCCACCAACATCAAATGCGGCGCGCGCACGCCGATCGCGGGCATGGTTCACGCGGTGACACTGCTGGTCATCATCCTGGTCGCCGCGCCGCTCGCAAAATATATTCCGTTGGCCACGCTGAGCGCGGTGCTGGTCAACGTCGCGCTCAACATGGGCGAGTGGCACAATTTCAAACGGTTGTCCAAGTGGCCGCTCAGCGACGCGGTGGTTTTCCTGACGGCTTTCAGCTTGACGGTGGTGATTGACCTGACGGTGGCGGTTGAGATCGGCATGGTGCTGGCCGCCGTGCTTTTCATCAAACGCGTTTCCGAGACCACGCAAATCACGGCCGTGGACGAGATTTCCGAAACTGAAGGTCCGCAGCACTCGCTGATTGGAAAAGAAATCCCCAAGGGCGTCATGATATACCGCATTTTCGGCTCGTTCTTTTTTGGCGCGGCGGACAAGTTGGAAACGGCGCTGAAGCGTGCTGGCCAGGAACCCGAAGTGCTCATCCTGCGCATGAGAAAAGTGTTGGCGATTGACGCGACGGGGCTTAACGCCCTTGAGGATCTTTACGACAAACTCCATGCCCGTGGGAAGCATCTCATCCTCAGCGGACCGCACACGCAACCGTTGTTCATGATGGATAAAGCGGGCTTTCTTGACCGGCTCGGCTGGGAAAACGTCTGCGCGAACATCGAGCATTCGCTGGGTCGCGCCCGTGAAATGCTTGGCCTGCCGCCCGAGGCGCCGAGTGATCCGTTGCACGCGGAGAAGCAAAAAATCGAGGCGGTGCGGCAGGATCTGACGAGCGCCCTGGAACGCGCCAGCAAGGTGCTCAACGCACCGACGAACAACAACACCCAAGAGAAATGAAGGTCAGGCAGCCGTCCGTTTGCACAAACCGTGCCGGTTTCGTTGACACTTCGGCATGAAAACCAATTTTGGCGCCATGGAGGCGCAGGTTGCACGCCACCCGGAAACTTATGCTGGATAAACGGGAAATGGGCCGGATGGGACAACCAAGAAAAAAATAATTGTGTGTTGACATGAATGGAGGCCTTTCATATTTTATACGGCGTAGCAAGTCAGTAAAAAGTCAAATGACCGAATTCCCCTCGGATTTTCAGGAGAAAATAAATGAGGGGATTGGTTTTTTGTCGTTTTGCACATTGCTTCGGGTTTGACTAATGATTTTTGTGCGCCCATGTAGCTCAGTTGGTAGAGCACGTCCTTGGTAAGGACGAGGTCATCAGTTCAATCCTGATCATGGGCTCCATTAAAACCGTAACGAGCAACGAACGAAACATCAACGCAGGAGAATACAATGGCTAAAGAGCAATTTCAGAGAACGAAACCGCACGTCAACGTCGGCACGATTGGTCACGTCGACCATGGCAAGTCCACCTTGACCGCGGCAATTGTCCACACCCAAAGCAAAAAAGGTCTGGCTCAGCCGATCTCGTATGCGGACATCACCAAAGGCGGCACCGTGCGTGACGACACCAAGACCGTCACCATCGCCGTCTCGCACGTCGAATACGAAAGTGCGACGCGCCATTACGCGCACGTTGACTGCCCCGGTCACGCGGATTATGTGAAAAACATGATCACCGGCGCCGCGCAGATGGACGGTGCGATTCTCGTCGTCAGCGCCGCCGACGGCCCGATGCCGCAGACCCGCGAACATATTTTGCTCGCCCGCCAGGTCGGCGTGCCGGCCATCGTGGTTTTCCTGAACAAGGTTGACCTCGTGGACGACACCGAGCTGCTCGACCTCGTCGAAATGGAAATTCGTGACCTGCTCACGAAATATCAGTTCCCCGGCGACAAGACGCCCATCGTCCGCGGCAGCGCCACGGCAGCGATGGAAGACAAGCCGGAAGGCCAAAAAGCCATCCAGGAATTGATGGACGCGATTGACACTTTCATCCCGCTGCCCCCGCGCGAAGTGGACAAGCCCTTCCTCATGTGCGTCGAAGACGTGTTCAACATCGAAGGTCGCGGCACGGTCGTGACCGGTCGTGTCGAACGCGGTGTGCTCAAGAAGATGGAAGAAGTTGAAATCGTCGGCTTGAAAGACACGGCCAAAACCACGGCGACGGACATCGAAATGTTTCGCAAGTTGCTGGATTCCGCGAGCGCGGGCGACAACGTCGGCGTTTTGCTGCGCGGCACCAAGAAGGACGACGTGGAACGCGGCATGGTTTTGGCCAAGCCCGGTTCCATCAAGCCGCACACAAAGTTCAAGGCCGAAGTTTACGTCCTCTCGAAGGATGAGGGCGGCCGTCACACGCCGTTCTTCACGAACTACCGTCCGCAGTTCTATTTCCGCACCTCCGACGTCACCGGCACGCTCACGCTGCCGACGGGCGTGGAGATGGTCATGCCGGGCGACAACGTCTCGGTGGACATCGAAATGCAGAAGCCGGTCGCGATGGAAAAAGGTCAGCGCTTCGCGATCCGCGAAGGCGGGCGCACCATCGGTGCCGGTCGCGTGTCCGACGTCATCTCGTAACGCTTATTAAAATTCGGGAGGCGGAGATTTAATCTCTCCGTCTCCCTTTTTGTCCGAAGATTGGGCGGTTACGGCAGTAGCTCAATTGGTAGAGTAGCGGTCTCCAAAACCGTTGGTTGCAGGTTCAAGTCCTGCCTGCCGTGCCAGTCTGCGAGTGGAGAGGTGGCAGAGTGGTCTATTGCGGCGGTCTTGAAAACCGCTTTGGGCGAAAGCTCAACGGGGGTTCGAATCCCTCCCTCTCCGCCAGCTTACGCTGGATGAAGTGAGAGTGAAATGGCGGCACCGGAAGCGGGCGCAGGGAATAAACGCCGGAAGCCACGGCTCGGCAAGCCAGAAGTAATTGTGAACGATTTATACAAAATTTTGATCTGGGTGGTCATCATCGGGGCGCTCTTCGGCCTGCTTTGGTGGCAGGGACAAATCCGTCGCCTGTCCGTTTATATTCAGGAAACGCGCGAGGAATTGCGCAAGTGCTCCTGGCCGACCCTGGAAGAACTCAAAGGTTCCACGGCGCTGGTCATCGTTTCTATCGCGTTGCTCGGTGGTTTCACCGTCGCGGTGGATTTCCTCATGAACCTGATTTTCATCAAGCTCTGATCATGCGCAATCAATGGTTCATCATTCAGACGCTGTCCGGCCAGGAAAACAAGGTCAAGGACAGCATTGAGAAGCGCATCAAGTCCGAGGAGATGCAGGACTACGTCAAGGAAGTCCTGGTGCCGATCGAAAAGGTCGTCGAAGTGCGCAATCAGAAGAAGACCGTGTCCAACCGCAAGTTGTGGCCGGGCTACGTTTTTGTGGACATGGTGCTGCTGGATGAGAACAACCGCATCATCGAGGCGCCGTGGTATTTCATCAAGGAAACGCAGGGCGTGATCGGATTTGTCGGCGGCGAACCGCCGGTGCCGACGCCGGCCGCCGAAGTGGACGCCATCAAGGCGCAGATCTCGGCTTCGGAAGAGACTGAAAAACCGAAGGTGAACTTTGATGTCGGCGAGACGATCAAGATCAACAACGGGCCGTTCCTGAATTTCAGCGGCGTGATCGAGGAGATTGATCCGGATCGCGGCAAGCTGAAAGTGACCGTCAATATTTTTGGACGTAACACGCAGGTCGAACTCGAATACTGGCAGATCGAAAAAGCTTAAACATTTTTATGGCAAAGAAAATTACAGGATACATCAAATTGCAGATTGCCGCCGGTCAGGCAAATCCCGCGCCGCCCGTCGGCCCGTCGCTCGGTCAGCACGGCGTCAACATCATGGCGTTCTGCAAAGAATTTAACGCGGTGACCAAAAATGACGCGGGGCTCGTGATTCCCGTGGTCATCACCGTTTACCAGGACAAGTCATTCACGTTCATCACCAAGTCGCCACCGGCGTCCATTTTGCTGAAGAAGGCCGCGGGCATCACCGCCGGTTCCAAGGTCCCGAACAAGGACAAGGTCGGCAAGGTGACGCGCAAGCAGATCTTGGACATCATCAAGATGAAATCCAAAGACATGAATTATTCCACGGAAGAAGCCGCCGTCCGGATCATCTCCGGCACCGCGCGCAGCATGGGAATCGAAGTTGTCGTTTAATCAATAAATCAAACCGCGGGAGAGCCAAAAACTCGCTTGCACCGCACCAAAACACATGGCCAGTAAACGATTCAAAAAAGCACTCGAAGTGGTGGACGCCAAGAAGGCGTATGCGCTGAAGGACGCCGTCGGCGTTCTCGCAAAATTCCCGAAGGCGAAATTCAACGAGACGGTTGATCTCGCGTTCCGCCTCGGCGTTGATCCGAAACAGTCCGACCAGATGGTTCGCGGCACGGTTCCGTTGCCCCACGGCAGCGGCAAGACGGTGCGCGTCTTGGTGTTCGCGCGCGGTGGCGCGGCGGCGGAAGCGGCCAAGGCTGCGGGCGCGGAAAACGTCGGTTTCGAGGACATGATCGCCAAATGCGTGAGCGGCTGGACTGATTTCGACGTGGCGATCGCCACGCCGGACGCGATGATCGAAGTCCGCAAACTGGGCAAGGTGCTTGGACCGCGCGGCCTGATGCCGAATCCGAAAACCGGCACGGTGACCGAGGACACCGCGAAAGCGGTGCGCGAAGTCAAAGCCGGCCGCGTTGAATTCAAGACGGACAAGGCGGGCAATGTTCACGTGATCGTGGGCAAGGCCTCGTTCAAGCCGGAACAACTGGAAGACAATGCACGCGCCGTGATCGAGGCTGTGGCCAAGGCGCGTCCGACCAGCGTCAAGGGCACCTACATCAGTTCCTGCACGTTGTCGGCGACGATGAGTCCGCCTGTGCGCGTGGACATCCGCGAGTTCTTGAACAATTAACCAAAATTTTCCCATGCGTGCTGAAAAACAATTATTGACGAAGGAATACACCACCCGGTTGAACGCCTCGCCGTTCTTCATCGTGGTCGGGTATCAAGGGCTGAAGGTCTCCCATCTGACCGAACTGCGGAAACGCCTCAAAGTGGCGGGCGCGGAAATTCACATCGTGAAGAATTCCGTGTTCCGGATCGCGGCGAAGGAATCCGGCGTGGCCGAATTGAATGGTTCGTTGGCCGGCCAGATGGCGGTCGTCACCGGGCAGAAAGATATTTCTGCCGCGGCGAAGGCGCTGAAAAATTTCGCGGCGGAATTCGACAAGCTGAAGCTCAAGTTCGGTTACTTGAACAACCAGCGCCTCGAAGAAGCCAGCATCATCGCCTTGGCGGATCTGCCGAGCATCGACGTGCTGCGCGCCAAGATCCTCGGTCTGCTCGTCGCCCCGGCGACGAAGCTGGTGACCTTGATCAACACGCCGGCCGTCCAGCTGGCGCAGGTCATCAAGGCCAAGTCCGAAAAGGCGGAATAACAATTTCCGGTTTGAGATTTCAAACCGGGGAGCAAACAACAACAACGTAAATCGTCGGTTCACGGGCCGTGGACTGAAATTCGCCGAGGCTGAGGCGGACGACGAGACGACCAAAGAAAGATAAATACTATGGCTGACCTCGCAAACATCGTGGAAGAATTGAGCAAGTTGACGGTTATCGAAGCCGCCGACCTGGTCAAACAACTTGAAACCAAATGGGGCGTTTCTGCCGCCGCGCCGGTCGCGGTGGCTGCTGCTGGCGGCGGTGCCGCTGCGGCTGCTCCGGCCGAAGCCAAGGACGCGTTTGACGTGATCCTCGTTTCCGTCCCGGCGGACAAGAAGATCGCCGCCATTAAGGCGGTTCGTGAAATCAAAGCCGGCCTCGGTTTGGCGGAAGCCAAGGCGCTTGTCGAAGGCGCTCCGAAGCCCGTGCTCGAAGGCGCGAACAAGGCTGACTCGGACGCGGCCAAGAAGAAGCTCGAAGAAGCCGGCGCGAAAGTGGAAGTCAAGTAATTGTCGGTTTACCGGGGCGACGGCGTCATGCCGTCGCCCCTTTCCCGCGGAATTGCGGGCGCAGTTTTATTTTTGAATTTTGAGTCACCAATCCGGTTCGTAAAATCGGTTTAAGTTTTGGCAAGTTCGTCGTTAAACACGACGCGCTTGCCTTGTGTCGTTAAGCAGAAAATACCGGTCCGGCGCTGTTGCCGGGCCAAAACCAGAAAGTCCAAATGCCATCGAGAGCCACAGAACGTATCAACTTCGGCAAAATCAAAGAGATTGTCGTGCCGCCGAACATGATCGAGTTGCAGACCAATTCCTACAAGGAATTCCTGCAAGCCGACGCATCGCCGAAAAAGCGCAACAAGCATAACGGCCTCGAATCCGTTTTCCGCGAAGTGTTTCCCATTGAAAGCTATGATGGCAAATGCGTCCTGGACTACGATTCCTACGAGATCGGCGAACCGAAGCTCGACTGGTTGGAATGTCTGCGCGAAGGCCTGACCTATGGCGCGCCGCTTTACGTCACCTTCCTGCTCAAGGAAGAAGCCAAGACCGCGAAGGAAGAAAAAGTGTTCATGGGCGAACTGCCCCTGATGACGCCGCAAGGCACCTTCGTCATCAACGGCGCCGAACGCGTCGTCGTCTCCCAGTTGCACCGCTCGCCGGGCATCGCGTTTGAGGCCACGCAGCATCCGAACGGAAAGTTGCTGCACAGCTTCCGCGTCATCCCCGATCGCGGTTCCTGGTATGAGGCGCAGTTCGACACGAGCGATTTGCTCTACGTTTACTTGGATCGTAAAAAACGCCGCCGGAAATTTTTGACCTCGACGCTGTTCCGCGCTCTGTCGTTCCTGGATGTTGAAGGCACCATCAACATGAAGAGCAAGGACAACGGCGAGAAGACCCGTGGCTCCGACGAGGAAATCCTCAAGCTGTTTTACGACATCGAAGAACTCACGGTCAAGGAAGCCGAGAAGCTCGAAGACCTTCCGAACCGCGTTCTGATCCATGATGCGACCGACGAGGAAAAAGGCCTCGTCGTGGCGCGCGCATTTGAGCCGTTGTCCAAGGCCGTTGTCAAACAGATCGCCGAACTCGGCATCACCAAGATCAAGGTCGTGGATACTTCGGTGGACGAAGGCATCATGATCAAGTGCCTCAAGAAGGATCCGGCAAAGAACGAAGAAGAGGCGTTAAAAGATATTTACCGTCGCCTGCGCCCTGGAGATCCACCGACGGCGGCCAACGCCCGTGCGTTGCTCAAACGTTTGTTCTTCGATCCGAAGCGCTACGATTTGGGCCGTGTCGGTCGTTACAAGATCAACCAGAAGCTCGGACTGAAAGACAAGCAGGAATCGCGCATTCTGATGAAGGACGATCTCGTCGCCGCGACGAAATATCTGCTGCGCCTCAAAAAGGGCGAGGGCAGCGTGGACGACATCGACCATTTAGGCAGCCGTCGTATCCGCACGGTGGGCGAATTGCTCGCCAACCAGTGCCGTGTCGGCCTGGCCCGCACCGAACGCCTCGTCAAGGAACGCATGACGTTGTTTGACCAGAGCATCGAGCAGATGATGCCGCAGAAGCTCATCAACCCGAAGGCGCTGTCCGCCGTGATCCGCGATTTCTTTGGCCGGAGCCAATTGTCGCAGTTCATGGATCAAATCAACCCGCTCGCTGAATTGACCCACAAACGCCGCTTGTCGGCGCTTGGACCGGGCGGTCTCTCACGTGATCGTGCTGGATTTGAAGTCCGCGACGTTCATCCGTCGCACTACGGCCGCATTTGTCCCATTGAAACGCCCGAAGGCCCGAACATCGGCCTCATCGCGTCGCTCGCAACCTTTGCACGCATCAACGATTTCGGCTTTCTCGAAACGCCGTATCGCAAAGTCGAGGGTGGCCGGGTCACCAATCATATCGATTACCTGACCGCCGACCGTGAAGAACAGTTCATTGTCGCGCAGGCGAATTCGTTGATTGACGACAAGGGACATTTCCTGACCGAACGCGTTGTCTGCCGTGCCCGCACGGACTTTATCGACGTGGAGCCGGCCAAGGTGGATTACATGGACGTTTCGCCGAAGCAGCTCGTTTCGATCGCGGCGTCGCTGATTCCGTTCCTCGAGCACGATGACGCGAACCGCGCGTTGATGGGTTCCAACATGCAACGCCAGGCTGTGCCGCTGCTCGTCACCGACGCGCCGCTGGTTTCGACCGGCCTGGAAGACCGTGTGGCGCGCGACTCGCGCGCCGTGGCGGTCGCTGATGAAGCTGGCAAAGTCGCCTCCGTCACCGGCAACCAGGTCATCATTACTTCCGACGGCAAGCTGCCGGAAACGAAGAAGAAAATTAAGCACGACCCGGAGAATGGCGTTTGGATTTATCCGATCCGCAAATTCATGCGGTCGAATGCGGCGACGTGCATCAACCAGAAAATCCTGGTCAAGAAGGGTGATCACGTCAAAAAGGGCCAGGTCATCGCGGACGGTCCGTGCACTGAAAACGGCGAGCTCGCGCTCGGCCGCAACGTGCTCGTGGCGTTCATGCCGTGGAATGGTTACAACTTCGAGGACGCTATTCTCATCAGCGAGAAGATCTGCAAGGAAGACATCTTCACCTCGATTCACATCGATGAATTCGAAGTGGCGGCCCGCGACACCAAGCTCGGACCGGAAGAAATCACGCGCGACATCCCGAACCTCGGCGATGAAGCATTGAAGAATCTGGCCGCTGACGGCGTCATCCGCATCGGTGCGGAAGTGAAGCCCGGCGACATCCTCGTCGGCAAAATCACGCCGAAGTCGGAAACCGAACTGGCGCCCGAAGAGCGTTTGCTCCGCGCCATTTTCGGTGAGAAGGCCGCGGACGTGAAGGACACTTCACTCAAGGTTCCGTCCGGCACCTACGGCATCGTCATGGACGTGAAGGTCTCGTCCAAGAAAGATGGCGAACGCACGGTCAAATCCGCTTCCAGCGAGGAAAAACGCCACGCCAAGCAGATCGAGGAAGATCACAAGAAGAAGGTCGACGAATTG
>Ga0114951_10004947_pt1 | contig 12580 bp, 15 predicted proteins | sample AM7aDNAmetaG_FD_88677 | JGI IMG/M metagenome (GOLD analysis project Ga0114951, IMG submission 88677) | Freshwater microbial communities from Finland to study Microbial Dark Matter (Phase II) - AM7a DNA metaG | ecosystem: Environmental > Aquatic > Freshwater > Lake | place: Finland: Lake Alinen... | reverse complement strand
TTTAACGTTTTTGTAGTTTATAAGGGCGTCTTCTAGACAAGGAACTTTTAACATGTCCCCAAAAGAAGCAATAATAAAATCGTCACGTTTGGCAAGCTCCAGGGCCTTAAAAATATCGCTAGATGAACTAACACAGACAGGACAACCAGGCCCACTTATAATTCTTATGTTTTTTGGAAGCATAGACCTAATACCAAATTTTGCTATATTCATAGTATGTGTTCCACACACTTCCATAAGCGTAATATTTTCTTTTATAGACGCTACTTGTTTTAATAATTTTTGTATTCTTTCAGGTAATTTCATTCCATTTCACCATAAAATGCCAAAAGTTCTTTTGCATAATCCATAGATATTTTTTCTATTATAAATCCTGCATGTATTAATCCATACTCACCAGGCAAAAGGTCATTAACAAGGACGGTGCTCGCATTTAGTGTTATCCCTCTGGATTCGACCTTAACAGTATTTTCGTCTATTCTCTCAATAACCTTGACTGGTATTGCTAAACACATAAAGTCTCCTACTCAAACAACTGATTGACCAAAAGAGATGCCAGCATCGTTAGTTGGGATCTCTTTATTAAAATAAAAATTATCTATACCTTGTTCACTAAGCCTTAATTTTAATATTGTTATCAATAGTGAGTTTTGGAAACACCCTCCTGAAAAAACAACATATTCAGGTTTCAATTTTTTTATTCCTAAAATTATTGATTCACACACCCAGACATGAAACTTAAAAGCTATTTCTTGAGTTGGCAACCCTTTTTTAATATCCAAAACAAGCTCTTTTATCATCGGTCTATAGTCCATAACGTCGTTAATAAAACGAACAGAGTATGAACTTGTAATTTTACCTTTATAATTTTCTGCATATTTTTGAAGCAATATAGCAGGATGAGCTTCATAATCAGACCTTATAGATATACCGCAAAGAGCAGAAACACCATCAAACAACCTACCCAAAGAAGACGTCAAGGGACAGTTAATATTACTCTTTATAAGTTTTTCTATCAGTACTCTCTTTTCTGGATCTATGTTTGGTATTTCTTCTAAACCAAGATCCTTAGTCAAAGAAATAGCAATTCTGTCAGTTTCAAAAATGGCTTTTTCTCCTCCAGGTAAAGGAAAATAATCTAAGTGACATCGTCTATTAAACTCTCTGTAGTTTTGTCGGATATCAAGAAACTCAAAACCCCATATATTTCCATCTTCTCCGAACCCTGTTCCATCACAAATAACGCCCAAAACATTTTTACCCAACAATTTATTCTCAGCCATTGCGCTCAAAGCATGAGCATGATGATGATAAACCTTATGATACTCATTATTATAATTTGCGTAATTAGGATGTGCATCGACGTTAATATAGTCCGGTTTAAAGTCCAAGAGCTTACTAAATTCTTTTATCTGCTGTTTTTGATACTCTGTGTTTCTAACATCCTCTAAATCACCAATATGTTGCGAGACATAAACGATGTTATTTTTTTTTAAAGCAAACGTGTTCTTTAAATCTGCCCCAAGGGAAAGATTATCTGTCGACAATGGATTTTCCACTTTAACACCAAAAGGGGTAAATCCTCTGGCTCTCCTTATCATAAACATTTCTTCGTCTATAAACTGAACAATTGAATCATCACATCTATTAACTATCTCTCTATTATGAGTAAGCACAGTATCAATCAATCCACATTCAATTAACGGTAACATTTCCGTATCATTTATAACCAACGGTTCATCTGCTTTGTTTGCGGATGTCATAATGAGTGCAGAAAAGTTATTAAACAATATGACGTGAAGTGGAGTATATGGCAACATAACACCCAAATAGTTATTATCAGGCGAAACATCATTAAAAGTTCCATCTTTTTTTCTTAAAAGAACTATTGGTGCCTGGGGAGATAAAAGAGCTTTTTTTTCTGCAATACTTACAAAACAATATTTTTCCACTGTAGTAAAATCTTTCATCATCAAAGCAAAAGCCTTTGTACCTCTTCTTTTTTTATCTCTTAACTTTGATACTGACTGTTTGTTAAATGGGTCACAGGCAATATTAAAACCACCCAAGCTTTTAATGGCCACCAATTTGCCTTGTCTAATTGATTCTATAGCTTCCTTTAATAGATAAACTTTTGGTCCACATTCAGGACAAGCATTAGGCTGAGCATGAAATCTTCTGTTGTTTGGATCTTCATATTCTGCTTCGCAATTACCACACATCTTAAAATTTATCATACTGGTGTTTTTTCTATCATATGGACGATCCTTAACTATTGTGAACCTTGGGCCGCAATTTGTGCAATTAGTAAAAGGATAAAGATATCTTCTATCTTTTGCATTAAAGATATCATTAATGCAATCAGGACAAACAGCTATGTCTGGAGAAATTTCAGTGTTTTTTTCTCCAGCATAAACGCTTTTTATTATAACAAACGCTGAGCTATTCTCAGATGGTATGTATTCTATATCAACGCCTGTAACTCTCGACATTCTGGGGGGACTTTGTGTAACAGCATCTATAAAAGACTTAATTTGAGCGCTATTTCCCTCTGCCTCTATTGTCACTCCCTCCGGAGTGTTTGTTACAAAACCAAAAACACCAGTATCTTTGGCGTGTCTATACACCGTTGGCCTAAACCCAACGCCTTGAACGATCCCTTTTACTTTAATTCTTACTCTTTTTAGAGCTTTCAATTTTACCTTCCAGCCAACAGATCCAATCTTTAAGTGTGTTTGAATTATTAGCAGAAATTCTAAGTATCAATGCTTGTGGATTAAGTTCTTTTATTTCCTGTTCAACTGCAAGCAAATCTACGTCGCAGATTTGGGCAAGATCTGTTTTGTTAACAAGAACTACATTAGCTGTTTTAAACATTGTTGCATATTTTTGAGGTTTGTCCGCACCTTCTGTAATCGCATATACAAGAACTCTTGTTTGCTCACCCAAATCAAAAGCAGATGGGCACACAAGGTTCCCTACATTTTCGATAAAAACGACATCAACTTTATCAATATCAAATTCTTTAAGAGCACCACTAATCATTCTTGCATCAAGATGACAGCCACCTTCCGTATTTATTTGTACAATAGGAATATTAAACTTTTGGAGGCGCTCAGCATCTCTTGAAGTATAAAGATCACCCTCTATTACAGCACTTTTATATTTAGACGCGATTAGGCCCAAAGAGTTTTCCAACAAAGTAGTTTTACCAGCACCTGGAGAGCTAACTATATTTACTGCCAATACTCCTTTTGAGTTAAACAATCGTCTGTTGTCATTACCAACAGCACTATTTTTTATCATAACATTTTTTAAAACTTTTATTTCCATAATCAAACCTCATTAAGTTTCTACGTCAACAGATACCACAAAAAAACCTTCTTCCTCAACATAATCATATACAAGCTCTGCATCTTCCAAAAAACTCCCTTTTGTTAACTCACAAAAGTAAAAATCAAAAGAATCACGCATAACTGTAAATGGTTTGCCAATTGCAAAAGTAGCTTTTGTAACTTTTTTATCTAATGCGGGATATTTTTCTTTTAATGTCTCGCTTATTACCGCAAACGCGTATTCTGCTATTTTTGCTTCATGCATGTTCTTTAAACGCCTTAATTCTGCTTCTTATAAACCATACAACACCCAACAATAAAACGACTATAACTACAACGTCGGCCTTGTGTATCAATTGTCTCAGCATACTATTTTTATCATCCCATGCTTTCCCTGCTTTAAATCCTGCCCAAGCTAAAAGAAGGCACCACGGATAACTTCCAATAAAAGTATACAAGTGAAATTTGGCTCTATTCATTTTTGCTACACCGGCTGGAAAAGCGATGAATGTTCTTATCACAGGCAGCAGTCTTGAAACAAAAACTGTAACATCTCCATATTTATTGAACCATCTATCGGCCATATCAATTTCTTTTTTTGAGATTAAAAAACGTTTGCTATATTTGTATATAGCTGGTCTACCACCTATGGCTCCAAGCCAGTATGCTCCTTCTGAACCAAGATTACATCCTATAGCACCAACAAGAGCCGCAGCCCAAAGGTTCATCCCACCAAGGTAAACAAGATAGCCTGCAAACGGCATTATTATCTCGCTGGGCAAAGGAATACACGCAGACTCTATAGCCATAAGCATCATTATCCCAATGTAACCAAATTGTCCGATAGTTGAAACAGTAAAAATCTTAAGTCCTTCTATTATATTTTCCAACATAGTTTATTTATTCCACTGTCTTTAATATAGAATCAGCCACCACTTCGCTAGCTTTTATTATTTCTGTATTAACCACTGCACCAAAATCAATATTTTTAGGTTGGATTCCAACAATCACTGTCTTAAAATCTATAGAGTTCTTAAGATATTGAATCATTACAGACAATGGAAGCATGTGTGTAGAAAAAGATACTCCACCAATTTGATCTTCTCCTAAAATTTTTATATCTCCGGGTTTTAGCCCCATATCAGCACTATCGACCACGACAAGATGCGTTGGTTTTGATCTTTTTATATCTCCGGTACAATTTTCTGGAGCTGTAGATCCATAAAGAACATGTAGCTTGTTTTTTATATCACAAGGTTCAAGATTCATACATTTGCGAGAAAGACAATCCACAACCAAAAGACCGGCAACATCATCTCCTCTAAGATCTGACCCTATACCAAGGACACAAACTTTAAGATCTTTTTTATCTACATTAGAAAAAGCACCAGAGATATCGTCATAAATCTTATTTATCATTAAAAGTTATATTTTTACCTTCAAATTCCTTCTATCAAATTGTGCAAGTTCAAATTGTTTAGTCATCTCTAATGCTGATTTGTTACATGCATAAACACACTGAGCACAATAAATACATCTATCAAGATGAACGATCGCCTCATATGTATCGCCAACCTTTTCTATAAAGATTGCATTAGCAGGACAATCTTTCATACATAATTTACAGCCTACACATTTTTCTGAAAAAAACCTTAACTTTGCTCTAAATCCTTCTGGTATCCTTGCTGGTTCTGCAGGATATGTTGTTGTCGCTGGTCTTTTCAGAAGATGTTTTAGAACCTCTCTAAACATCTTTCCAGGTCTTCTCATAAAACGACTCCCTTAATTATAAGTATCAAAATTATCTGGGCAAACGCTATTGGAGCAAAATATTTCCAACACACACTGACCATTTGATCTATTCTTAATCTTGCAAATACGGTTCTCCCAACTGAAAGTAAAAACACAACAAACAAAACCTTAAGTATGTAAAAAACAAAAGCATAGAAAGGATCTAGTGTAAGTCCAAATGGCAAAAACACTGCAGCGATAAGAGACGCACCAACGACCATTTCTATATCTATAGCCATTCTAAAAAGAGCAAGCAGTCTTCCTGAATACTCCGTAAAAGTTCCACCAACTATTTCTGTTTCCGCTTCTGCTATATCAAATGGAACCTTTTCAAGTTTTCCGAGCATAGCAACAAGTGAAATAAAAAACGCCACCAAGTTAAAAAGCATCATCGCTGGATGAGTAGTATAGTAAACAGTAAGTTCGCTAAAAGACCAAGTATCCGCTAGAATCGCTGGCGCTAAAATTGACAAGAACAAAAGAACTTCATACGCAAAAAGTTGAGTAAGAGTTCTTACAGCACCTATCATTGCATAAAGAGAAGTAGAAGCCCAACCAGCAATAAAAAAAGTCACCGTAGGAATTGTCAGCAAATAAAGAACAACGATTATGTCTCCCTTAAAAGAGAATAAAGAAGTTATACTCCAAAGAGGGATGTAAAAAGATGCTGTGATAACAGCCGTTATAGCTACAACAGGCATCAACCTGAAAAGTCTAACATCCGCATGTTCAGGAGTTATTTCTTCCTTTGCCGTTAGTTTTATAAAATCTGCTAATGGCTGAATAAAAGGAGGCCCTTTCCTATTTTGTAATCTTGCATAAACAATTCTATCGACGTATTCAAACACCAACCCCATTAACCCTAAAAATAGAAAACCGGGGAATATCAGAATGTGAAAAAGTTGCATAATCATTACTACAAAGTCCCCCTTTCTCTATATTTCTTATTAAGTTCTGCAAAATCTAAGCCGTGTTCACGTTTATAGAAATCTATACTTTGGTTTCTTAGATCGCCCCAAGTAATCATTTCTAATTTACCAGAGCTAACGTTATCTATTTTTATCATCCTGTCTGTACAAGAAAAACAAGGGTCAATTGCCGCAATGGTAATAGGAACATCTGCCAAATTATTATTTTCTAACATTTTTGCAACAGATTGAAGATTAGCCATAGTAGGTGCTCTTAGCTTAACTCTTTCAGGCTTATCTGTTCCGTTTGCTTTTACATAGTGGACATCTTCTCCTCTTGGAGCCTCGTACCTAGACGTAGCTTCTCCGGCTGGAACTCTTCTTGGAAATCTAACAGACACATCGCCATCAGGAATATTTTTTACCGCCTGACGTAGAATTTTATATGTTTCCATCAGTTCTAAAAGTCTAACAACCGCTCTTCCATACACATCGCAGTGAGTATCTGTGATAACGTTAAATTCCATATCGGCGTAAGCTGCATATGGGTCATCTTTTCTTATATCTCTCGTTACACCAGAAGCTCTACCGGTAGGACCAACTGTTCCTAACTTGATAACGTCTTCTTTGGAAATGGATCCAACACCTGAAAGTCTCTTAATAAGTGTTGTCTCTTTAGTCGCTATATTAATGTAATATTTTGTTCTTTCTTCAAGAACATCAACTGCCTTTAAAATATGTTCCTGCTTCTCTTTGTCTATATCCCTTCTAACTCCACCAAGAGCATTCATTGCGTATTGAACTCTGTTACCTGTTATTTCTGCAAGAAGATCCATTACAACTTCTCTGTCTCTCCATGAATACATAAGTAAGGTATCAAAACCAACTTCATGTCCCGCAACACCTAGCCACAAAAGATGACTATGAACTCTTTCTAGCTCTCCTATTATCGTTCTTATGTACTTTGCTCTTTTTGGTATTTCTACTCCTGCAATCTCTTCTACAGCCTGTGAAAAAGCTGTTGAATGAGAGTGTGAGCATATTCCACAAACTCTTTCTAGAAGAGGCATGTTCTGAATATACGTTCTTCCTTCTGCCGCTTTTTCTATTCCCCTGTGATTGTAGCCAAGCCTCATACCAACATCTGTAATCTTTTCTCCATTTAGAGATATAAGAAAGCTCTCTGGCTCTTTTAATGCTGGGTGCTGAGGACCTATTGGTATTTTAACTGTTCCCATTTTGAAACCTCCATTAATCCTTTAACATGTCTTTGTTCCAGTCCTTTCTTAAAGGATACTGACCTTCTGGCCAGCCATCTGGAAGAGGATACCTTTCACCCTCTGGTAGACCTTCAACTTTTATACCGAACATATCAACCAATTCTCTCTCGTAAAGAAGTCCCCCAGAGATAATATCTGAGACTGTTTTAATAACTGGATTTGTTTTTGGAATATATGTTTTTAGATCAAAAACTATACCCTTGTCGTCTGTAAGATGATACTTCGCAGCAAAGTTTTCGCCTTCATCAAAACCCGTTATCATACAAATTCTCAGAAAACCCATATCGTTAACTAAGTAACTAAATACTTCCCTAAAATTTAGAAGATCTACATCTGCAGAGATTCTTCTATCTCTTTTAACGACAATTTTATCACCCAAAAATTTGAATTTTACTAAAAGCTGATCTTTTATATTATTTTCTCTGCTTAGTTCCGTCATTTAGCATTCCTCCTTGTCCTTTCATCACTTTCAAATTTAGTAAGAAGCTTAACTACACCGTCTATAATTGCCTCCGGCCTAACTGGACATCCAGGTATGTATGCCGATACAGGTATAACAGAGTCTATTCCACCCTTAACGCTGTAACAGTCATGAAACACCCCACCAGAGCAAGCACAAGTACCAATAGCGACTACAAATTTTGGATTTGGCATTTGTTCGTATATTCTAATAATCCTTTTTTCTATCTGCCTTGTTACTGCACCAGAACATAAAAGAACGTCTGCATGCCTTGGTGTCCCTTTTTGAAGAACTCCAAATCTTTCAAGGTCAAAAAGAGGGGTAAGAGCGGCAACTATCTCTATATCGCAAGCGTTACAAGAGCCTGTGTTAAAATGTATAACCCAAGGAGATTTTGTTCTTGCCCACGTTACTAATTTATCTGCTATCTTCAACTACAATCTACCTCCTAAAAAGTATTAAAAGACCAACTATCGCGGCCAAAATATAAAAACCGGCTAAAAGATTCGCAAAAAAATCTATCGGAGTGGTCGCAATAACCAGAACGACGACATGCATAATGGTAAAAAAGAACGCAAAAGAATAAAATTGCGAATAATCTGGTTGAACCCTGTGATCCAGAACATCTTCTCCACAAGCATATGCTTTGTTTTTTCCAACAAGCACATCTCCTTTTGCAGCAAGCTTTTTCATAAAATATGCCTGCAACATAACAACACCAAAAACTATAAAGAAAGCTATTGGTGGCAACAACAAGTAATTCATGATCACCTCTTATCCTTTTAAGTTTCTCATTTTAGTAACGTTCAATGAACCAATGTTCTTAAATATTCCAAAAACTATACCTGCTGCAACTGCAATAATAACGTCCTCGACCACAATAACTGTAATAGCCAAAGACTGTGAAATAACCGCCCTACCACTGACGTAACCGCAAACAACAATTAATAGTGTTACAGCTTTAGTAAGTAGTTCAACTCCAATAAGCGTTCTTATAAAATTTCTTGTCACTATAATGCAATAAAAACCACATACAGCTACAAGAACTACAAAAATACCAAATACCCAAAATAGTGTTGAGCTATCATTCACCATCATGATTCATCTTCTCCTTTAATAAAACTACTACGCCAAAAACGCCTGCAAGTATTATAACGATTTGCCCTAATATATCTGTTTGTCTTAGTTTCCACAGAACATCTTTAACATCCAAATCTGGCAACGCCGCTAAACTTGGAACTTCTGGAAAAACCATAAAGAATCCAAGCAACCCAGCTAAAGCAAAAACTATTACTGGAAGATACCAATACCTTTTTATTCTAGCTTTTGTTTGCTGTTTGAGTTCAACTCTAGTTATAGGTTTTGTTAAACTGATCGTGCTGACAAAAATAACAGTAATAAGACCAGCACAAACAGAAAGTTCAAACACCGCCGCTATTGGAGCATCTAACCTAAACATAAGAAGAGTCAGAATAATACTAACAGAGGCGAGAGCAATCGCAGACATTAAAAGGCTTCTAGTCAAAACCGCCCACAGCGAGCAGGCCAACAAAATTGTAAGAAGTAATAAATCAATATTCACTTTAAGTCCCCTCTCCCGATTAGAAAATACTGCTAATCGGAACTATTATAGTATCTACAAGATATGGGAAGAAAACTCCTACCCCTATCGTTATAAGAGCCAAAATTATTGCTGGAATTAAAAGGCCAATAGATGCTTCTTTTATACCTGAATTTTTATCTGACTTTCCAAAGAAAACTCTTCTTTGCATATATAAAAAATATGCAAGAGTAATTAAGCTTCCAAGAATTGCCAACGCTGCATAGGTATGATAACCAGCAGTCCAAAGAGCAACTATAATAATAAGCTTGCTCCAAAATCCTGAGAATGGAGGAATTCCAGCTGTAGAAAGAAACGCAATTACAGAAGTCCACCCAGTGACTGGCATTGAATTAGAAAGGCCGCCATATCGACCCATCTCTGTCGTACCAGTTTGTTTTTCAACTGCTGCTGAATTAACAAAAAGTTGTGTTTTAAAAATAGAGTGATTAAAAAGATGGAATATTGCTCCGGCTATTCCAAGGCCAGTGCCTGTGCCTAAAGCCAAAACGATATATCCAACCTGGCTAATACTTGAATACGCAAGCATCCTTTTAAAATCTGTTTGAAGAAGAGCTGCGAATGCACCAACAAATATAGAAATTATTCCTAATAACAACAGTATAGATTTAATTGTTTCGTTAAACCCAAAAATTTCACTAACAACTCTTATCAGAGTGTATATGCCAGTTGTTTTCGTTACTATACCGGCAAGAAGAACAGAGACTCCAGCTGGAGCAGAAGAGTATGCATCTGGTAACCATCCGTGAAAAGGAATAAGTCCTCCTTTAATAAATAGTCCACCCATAAAAAGACCAACAGCAAGCACAGCATAAAAGTTGTTAGTGCCCTGAACAGCATCCCTAACAGACTCAAAGCTTGTATCTCCTGCAAACATAAGCAACAACGCAATAGAAGAAAGCATCAAAACAGTCGCTATAGCCGACATAACAAAATACTTAAAAGAACCTTCCAAAGAATCTTTAATTTCTTTATTAAGAGCGATTAATATAAAGGATGAAACTGCAGTGACTTCAAGAAAAACATATAGAGAAAAAAGATCCCTAACCATCACAACACCATTCATGCCTGCTACTGATATCAAAAGAAGATTAATAAAATTAAATTTTTTCCTTGATTCAGTGATCGTACTTAAACCAACACATAATGATGAAAAAGCAACAATAGCGATAGAGAGCATCATTAAGAGACTTAATGCATCTATATCAAAATTAAAAAGGATTAAGTTGTTTATAGGCCAAACGCTTTTCCAAAAAACACAAATTCCTGCTTGATATAAAAAATACAACCCGGCCAACCATGAGGCCACAATGCTCATCGTTTTTTTACAACAAGCGTTAAGTATCATTACGAGCAGTAACGGAACTAAAACAAATAAAACAGACACGTTGTATCCCTCCGTCAGACAGTTTTAATAAGCCAGTATGCTAGAAGAGCCACTCCGGCTAACGACCACAATATATAAAGAGAATAATTTCCTGTATGTGCCTTTCTTATGTTGGCACTTATTAAATTAGCACTTTTAACAGCGAACACGTTGTATATCCAATCTATGGCACGAACAATTCCAAAAGCACCTTTTGAGAATACATCAACTCCTTTTACGCCATACTCATAAGGATCAAATTTCCTCTGTTCAGCACGTTCATATACACCGTGAAGGACTGGAGCATAATGAATATGATCTACAGCACCAAGACCATAGCCCGTCTTTTTAACACCATAACGATGATTAAAGTACGCAGCTAAAAGAACTACCACTGTTCCCAAGACTAACCAAATATTAGAAGGCATACCTGATAAATGATAACTAGAAAGATTAACCGTTCCGCCAAAAACAGGGGCTATAAGATATTGAACAGGAAATGAATTATACAATCCAAAAAATATACAAGACGCTGCTATAAAAACCATAGGAGCATACATAGCAAATGGAACTTCTTTAACTAAATCATGTTTAGAATTTAGTTTTCCAAAAAATGCTGCATGTCCAAGCTTTAAAAAAGACGCCGCTGTTAAAAAAGACCCAAGCACTGCTGCTAAATAAAATACCCATCCACTTTCAAGAGCAGCATCATATATAAGCTCTTTAGAAAAGAATCCATTGAATGGAGGAACTCCAGATATGGAAAGTGCACAAACAATAAAACAGATAGCCGTAATCGGCATTTTTTTACCAAGACCACCTAATTGACTAAGGTCAGTTGTCCCTGTCTGTTTTTCAATAGCTCCACCAGTAAGAAACAAACCATCTTTATATAGGGCATTGTTTATCATATGGAAGAGACCACCGACTATTCCAATAGGAACAGCTGTTCCTATTCCCAAAATCATATAACCAACCTGGCTGATTGCGTGATAAGAAAGAAGCTTCTTAAAATCTTTCTGAACTAGCGCCATCATAACAGCAAACAATATTGTCACAGCACCAATAGTCATCATCATAATACTTATCCACGAACCGTGCTCTATTTTAAACATATCCAGAGAAATTCTTGTTAAAAAATAAATTCCTACAAGTTTTTCTATAGAACCAGGAACAAAAGCCATGAATGGAAGAGGCGCATCTTTTGCGGCATCTGGTATCCACGTATGAAATGGCATTGCTCCAGCCTTAGCTATAGCTCCTATCATTAAGAGGGTGAATGCAAGCGCGGCTGTACCGTTAGTAGTAAGCGCTATCTTTGATATAGTAAACGTACCTGCAAGATAGCCAGTCAACGCAATCCCTACCATTAAACAAAGATCAGCTAGTCCGTTTATAATAAAAGCTTTCACTGCTGTTTTTATAGAATCTTTACCGCCGATAAAAATAAAACCAAACAGAGTCAACAGCAATCCTTCCCAGAAGAACAACAATTGAATAAGGTTATTGGAAAGTACCACCCCGTTAACCTGGGCAATCGTAAATAAAAGGAACGCAAAAAATGCCCTATTCCCTTCTCTGTCTTTCATAAATTTTGTAGAATATAAGCTTATCAAAAAAGCAAATATGGCCGCTGAAGCAAGTATAAAACTTGCGAATCTATACATCCTTAAAGAAAACTCAAGTCCCCATCCGCCACCCCAAGGCATAACGAATATCATTTGCGAATTAAAATAAGCAAGCATTATATAGAGGTTAAAAACTGATACGAGAACAGCAAAGACGCCTGCCTGCCATCCTTTTTTCGGCATTAAAAAGA
>Ga0114951_10004946_pt1 | contig 12582 bp, 9 predicted proteins | sample AM7aDNAmetaG_FD_88677 | JGI IMG/M metagenome (GOLD analysis project Ga0114951, IMG submission 88677) | Freshwater microbial communities from Finland to study Microbial Dark Matter (Phase II) - AM7a DNA metaG | ecosystem: Environmental > Aquatic > Freshwater > Lake | place: Finland: Lake Alinen... | reverse complement strand
CTGTCTTATAGCTATTGCAGATGGGATCGGGGGCCACAGGGCGGGAGAAGTGGCATCGGCAATTGCGATCTCCACGCTGTCGACGGAATTTTCGCGTCACTACTCTGATGAAATGGGTCCGGATGAAATCGGGACTCTATTATCCGACTCGTTTAAACTGGCCCATATCACCATCGCGACCAGGGCCGAGGATGACCTGGAAGGGATGGGGACAACGATGGTCGCTGCGTTTATCCGGAACAATATGGCAGTCGTTGCAAATACCGGGGACTCCCGTGCATACCATGTCCGGGAGCGGATCCTTTTCAGGACAAAAGACCATTCTGTCGTCCAGTCACTTGTTGACTCCCACCAGATATCCGAGGAAGATGCGAGGTTCCACCCGCTCAGGGCGATGATCACAAACAGCCTTGGAAGCAGTTTCCTTGTAGATATCTACCACGTCACACTGCAATCCGGGGATCTGGTCCTCCTCTCCAGTGACGGCTTTCATGACTATGTCGATGAATGCATCATCACGGAGGCCGATAAATCCGGTCCTCTCGCTGACCTTGTTTCAGGATTTGTCAGGGATGCACTGCTGGTTTCAAGGGATAACGTGACCGTGGTCATCTACAGGACACCCTGAAATCCCCGGGAGCCAGTAGCAGGAAGGCCCTACCTGAATTTTCAGGGATATGGTGAGGATCCTACCAGGTACCTTTTCATTCCAGTCCGTCTGAAGAAGTGGAGCTGTCAAGGGTCTTTTAGGACGCCAGTGTTCGAAAACAGTTGGAATCTCACGCTTTTTTTCTAAAGAACGAAAAAAAATATCTTTGGGTCTACTGGTGTAGAGCCGGAATGCATGGAATGGTTGAACGTTGATGCTACTGGACGAGAAGCCCCGGAAGGAGGTTTCCTTTTCCGAAATGTCCGGACCGGCGCAGATCTCTGTGGGTATGCAGTTCAGATCTGCGGAGTTCAACCCAAAATGTGGGAGATATGATTAACCTTGTGCTGGATGGTTCCTTCGTGATGATAATACCGGAGCTACGGTCATCTATACCGGAGGTGTTAGTGACGACATTACACAGAAGGCGATGCCGATTGCAACCAATATTATCCTGATCATGTTGTTATCTCCAATTTTGAGTTTCTCTTATGGGGAATACCCAGGGTTTGTGTCCCGGGACTTCACACTCATATACTACACGGGATGAGGTAATAAAATAACAAAATAGGCCGGGTTAGAGAGGTACACGTCGGAGTTGGCATATTGAACCGCCAGGATCTGTGAATCCGGAAAAAAATAGGGATTTTTACACCCCAAAAATATGCCAAAAAATTGGAAACGAAGATTATCCCGGCAATTTACAACACAGCGGGAGCTGACTGGACCTCAGCCCGGTTCCTCCGGTCTGCATAGAATTGTAATATCACAATAACTGCGGCCGAAATTGGGAGAGCTATGACCAGCGGGTCAACGGCTGCCCAGGGGAGTCCGGCGATGCTGGTATTGCCGGTAAGTGCCTTGCATAGTCCGTATACGGAAGCATACCTGGCATTGATGAAAAGCGCCCAGATAAACCAGACGGCTGTCCCAACAATTAAGCTGGCCTTTGCAGCATTTTCATCCGGTTTTTTGGCGTAGACTGCCACGGCGAAGACAGGGAGGAAGGCGGAGGCGGTCAACCCCATGAACATCGCGGTTGCAAGGGCAATGATACTGCCAGGCATCAGGAATGCAATAATGACACTTGCGATGATCATGATCAGGATGCCCACCTGGTTGGCCCTCATTGACAGGGCACATTTGCGTCCCCTTCCCCAGATGTCACATATCAGTGCGGTACCCATCGTGTGAAAGAGGGAACTCAGCGTGGACATCGCAGCAGCAAGCAACGTGATCATGAACAGGACCACGAACCATTCCGGTAATGCCTGGTTGATGAAGATGGGAATGATCGTGTCCACATTACCACCGGGTGCTACCTGAACCGCGATTTTCCCCAGCATCTGGTAGAAATAAACATTCGTGAGGGCACCGACCGTGAATGCCACCCCTGTCATCATCAGGATGAAGGGGCCACCAATAAGGACTGCCCTGTTTAAGGACTTGTTGTTTTTTGCGGTCATAAAACGGACGACCAGCTGGGGCTGGGCCAGTACTCCGATACCTACACCGAGGACCAGTGTGGTAATCATGGTCAGCCATATGGATGAACCGAAAACGGGCATGGTTGTCCATCCCGTCATACCGCCTTTTATTAAATTATCCGGGACAAGGGGTGCCATTGCGGTAAGGCTGCTGTTGGCCGCATTCACTCCGCCCAGCAACAGGTATGTTGCCACCAGGAGGATAGTCATCCCGACCAGCATGATCGCTCCCTGGACGGCATCAGTATACATCACGGCAATAAGTCCACCGAATATTACGTATACCGCGACGATCAGGGCAAACCCGATCAGTGATGTGCTGTAGGAGATCGATATGGTCTCCCGGATGAATTGGGCGCCACCTATCAGTACCGCAGCGGTGTACAGGGGCATGCCGGCAATAATCACGATCCCGGTAAAGACCTGCATAAACTGGGACTTGTAAATTTTTCCCATCAGGTCAGGGAATGTGACAGCCTGTAGTTTCTGTCCGATTTCACGTGTTTTCTTACCAAATATCACGAAAGCCAGCAGGATCCCCACGCCGATGTTCAGCACGGTAAGCCAGATCAGCCCCATACCAAGGTTGGCTGCCTGTCCACCGAACCCGACAATCGCAGATGTGCTGATAAACGTGGCCCCGTAGGACAGGGCGATGATGACCGGGTGGGCCTCTCTCCCGGCGACCAGAAAGTCCTCAGAGGTCTTTGTTTTTTTATACCCTACCCAGCCAAGGTATAGCATCAACACCACATATATGGCCGTCACAGCGATGAGCGTTGGGCTGTTCACCGCCATATCAGGTCTCCCCTCCCTTGTTCCAGTTCAGCAGGCCATACACTACACATGCCAGTGCCAGGCCGATTGAGAGGCCATAACCGAGCAATATCCAGGGGTCATTGATTCCAAACATAGTAACACCGTGCGGTAAACGTTGGAGAAACACTACAGGGGAACCGGCAGAGCTGCCGGATCCCCTACCTAAAGAAGAAGAAAAAGTCTGCCCACAGGAACGATCCGTTTTGAATTCCCATCGTTGCAGACATAGAGTTTACCTAGTCATACAAACGAGGTATTGCTATTTATACGTTTTTTTTCATGGGCCTGCTGCATGTCCGGGGTATGAAAATGCTCCCGAAGGCTGATCCGCCAGGAGTGGTTGCATGTCGGATACCGGCAGCGTCTCCCGAAAACAGATATTTAAGCCCGACACATGGTGAAGTGACGTGTCTTTGGTATATAATGGGCTGCACGAGGCACTCCAGTCAGTGCTCCTGCAACTCCTCGGATGGAGTGAGCTCCGTGATGTGCAGGAACTGACCTGCCGGGCGGTATGGTCAGGGAGTGACGTACTGGTCCTCGCACCGACGGCCGGTGGGAAAACCGAGGCCGCGTTGATCCCGGTTACTGACACCCTGTTAAAAGAGGGTCTCAACGGTGTGGCATGCATCTACATCTCCCCGCTAAAAGCGTTGATCAATGACCAGGAAGACCGTTTCCTTACGTTTGCTGTTCCGACAGGGCTTCTGGTTCGGAAGTGGCATGGCGACGTGTCGAAGGGGGACCGTGCATGGGCAGCAGGTGAACCCCCGCATTTTCTGATGATCACGCCTGAGTCCCTGGAAGTCCTCATGCTTGAACGCCTGCTTTCGGCTGACTTAAAAAACCTCAGGTTTGTGGTGATTGACGAGGTACATGCCTTTGTAGAATCTGAGCGCGGGGTCCACCTGCGGTGCCTTCTCGATCGGCTGGACGAGGTGTCCGGGAGGAAAGTACAGCGGATCGGGCTTTCTGCAACGGTTGGCAACCCGGATGACGTGCTCCGGTGGCTCTCTGCACCGGGAAGAGCCCAAGAGGTAGTGCAGGTACCGGTTATTCCGCGTGAAAAGAAGTTCTCATTTACCGTAGAACCGGATGAAGGGAGACGTCATGCATCCCTCGCCAGGGTCGTCTCCGGGAAGAAGGCAATTGTTTTTGTGAACAGCCGGAGCGATGCAGAAAACGTGATCACCTCGCTCCGGGGCCGCGTGGACCACCTGTCGGTGCACCACTCCTCACTTTCGCAGGAGACCCGGCGGGAGGCAGAATCAGCATTTTCGCGTGAAGGAAGCGCCTGTATTGTCTGCACCAGCTCGCTTGAACTTGGGATCGACATTGGTGACCTGGATATTGTGGTCCAGCTGGGGCCACCAAATTCTGTCTCCTCTTTCCTGCAGCGAATGGGGCGGAGTGGGAGGCGGGGCCAGCCGCCGTTCGTTGCATTCATCCTCCGTGATCCCTGCGAACTCCTCTGTTCTGTCGCCCTGATCGAATGCGCAGGTAAAAAGGAGATTGAGCCTCTCATCCCACATGTACGCCCCTATAATGTGCTGGTCCAGCAACTCCTTCTGGAGATGCTCCGTAAACGAAGGGTATCCACAAGGCGTCTTCTTTCAGTACTGCGTAGCCTCACCCCCTTTAAGGGAATCCCTGCCATCGCAATGGAAGAGATTGTTAAGAACCTCATGACAGAAGAATACCTGGTGGCGGATGGCGAGATGCTGATGCTGGGTCCCAGGTCTGAACGGGAGTTCGGCAGGGCAAACTGGCGGGACCTGTACTCAGTCATCCACGGGGGTGGGGAATTCCGTGCTGTGACGCCCGAAGGTGAGGTGGTCGGGCGGCTCGATGCCAGGTTTGTGAACAGCAGGAACAGTGCCGGTTTTCAGCTGGGCGGCAGGGGCTGGAGGATGATCACCTGCGACGAAGTCCGGAACCAGGTGGTCGTGGTGCCGGGGTCTGAACAGAAAGGGGGGATATTCTGGACCGGCGGGGCACACGGGTACAGTGAAGTGGTATGCAGGGGCGTTTCGCGTATCATCCGCAGAGGGAAGTCCGTTCTTCCACTCCCCGATGATGCCAGGCTTCACCTGGCACGGGTGATCTCAAAGGTACCCACTCGGTTTCACCCCCGGGACATTGTCATTGAGGCCCGGGAGGGTGCAAAGGGACTCGGTTTTCTTCTCCTTACCTTCAGGAACAATAATTTTGGGAAACTCTATTCGTCTCTGCTTACCCATACCCTTGAGCCCGGGACCCGGATTAGTAAGAATGACTTCTCTCTCCTTGTGCGGGGGGTACGGGGTGACGATCCATTTGGTACTGTTGTTCATGCCGCACAGAAGGCCGTTATGTTCTCCCAAAAAGAGATAGAATCGGCCATCCAGCTTCCATTTCCGGATGAATATAAATTCGGCAGCCTGTTACCCGTCGCCTTGTTTCGCGAAATGGTCCTTACCGATGTGTATCATATCGATGATTTCATGGCAGAATTATCGTCATCAAGGGTCTTTGTCTCCGTACCGGAATATGTTGAGGACTCTGTGGTACCGGATGTTCCAGGAGTCCATATCCATCGTCGGGAATTGCCCGCCCCTGATACTGAAATGAAATAATCGCCGTTTTAGAGGGAATGTGTGCGATGTCACCGGATGGGTGTTCCCGCAATCCTGCACTGCTTACTATTGTTGTGATACCAGGGAAAATGAAAAAACGGGGGGCTCAAGCCACAGATCAGGTGACAACGGCTGACTTAAACCTCCACCAGGCGACCCCGAACATGGAAATCGCGAATATCCCCAGGACCGTGAAGGAGAGAAGGATATCTGCCGGGGTATACACGTAATGAATGCCCATTGTCGTGAAATTATCACCGATGGCAAAATACCGGACCCCGTTGACCAGCTGGGAAAGCGGGTTTACGGTAGAGATCGCCTGTAACACAGGTGGGAACGCGGAAACCGGATAGAGTGCGTTGCTTGCGAAAAAGATCGGCATCGAGAGGAGCGTAATGATCCCCTGCAACCCTTCCGGTGTATCCATTGATATGGAGATCGCCGCGGAGAAAAAGAGGAACCCGATGGAGAACATCCCGACAAAGAGCATGATCCCAAGCAATGCCACAACCGTGTGTGCGATTGTATACCCGGCAAAGAAGGAAACTCCGATAAGCAGCCCGAATATCATGACAATCATCACCTGGATGAACGACTTTGTCATGCCAGACAGAGCAATGCCGAATATGATATGGTCCCTGGGGAGCGGACTTGCCATGATCTCCCTCATCAGCCCCCAGTTTTTATCAAATAATAGGACAATCCCGCCGAACAGGCTTGTAAACAGCGTGGTCATTGCAATGACCCCGGCCGCCATAAAGGTCAGGTACTGAACTTCCGGAACACCCGGGATCGGCGGGATTGAGGCGCCGAGCCGATCAAAACTGGCAGACATGGCAATGCCGAAAAATGCCATCCACAACGCAGGCTGGATGAGCGAGGAGATCAGGAGTGTCTTAAACCTGACAAACCGGATCATGTCCCGCCAGTATATCGTCATAAACCCGTAATTGACCATCATCTCCTCCTGAATGTGGCAGGGGACTTTCCAGGCTTGTCATCACGGAGCTCGCGTCCGGTGAAATGGACAAATACGTCATCCATTGATGGTTTCTTCAGGTTCACCGTGATAACACTGATTCCGCTGTTCCTGATCTCCTCAATGATCAGGGGGAGTATCTTCGTCCCATCGTCATTCGTGGTGATGAGGATGCCCTTACCTTTGTCACTCACCCCGCTGATAGAAACAAGATCGGTGATAATGGACCTGGCCCTTGGATTGTCGCTTGTTTCGAGATAAACCAGGTCCTGGCCCAATTCATTCTTAAGTTCCCATGGTTTTCCACTCGCGATGATCTTCCCATGGTCAATAATGTTGATCCGGTCTGACAGGTTGTCCGCCTCATCCATGTAATGGGTGGTGAGGAAAATCGTGGTCCCCTCATCGTTCACGGTCCTGATATAGTCCCACATCCTCATCCGTGTCTGTGGGTCAAGACCGATGGTAGGTTCGTCGAGAAAAAGCACGATTGGTCTCGTCATGAGTCCCCTGCCAATTTCAAGCCGCCGTTTCATCCCGCCGGATAATTTCTTCACCAACATGTCCTTCTGCTCTCCCAGTTTTACCAGTTCAAGGATCTCCGCTATCCGCTCTTTCCTGTCTGGTCGCGTCATCCCGTAAAGCCTGCCATGGAATTCAAGGATCTCCCACACGGTCATGTCACGGTCGAGGGTCACTTCCTGGAAGACGATACCGATTGACTCCCTGACTTTTTCGGCCTCTGTCCTGACATCATAACCCGCAATATGGGCCTCGCCTTTCTGGAGTTTTAATAACGTGATCAGGATATTGATCGCCGTGCTCTTCCCTGCCCCGTTCGGCCCGAGAAAGGAGAAAATTTCACCTTTTCCGACCGTGAAACTTATTCCGTTCACAGCCTTGAAATCACCATACTGGTGTTCTAAGCCTTCCACTTCAATGATACTGGTACTCAAATCCGGGCCCCCCTCTTCCTGTCAGGCGACTATGGTACTTTTTGCAGTATAAACTAAGCGATTAGGGATGCGTTTGGGAGAGTATGACAAGGGAAAAAAAGATTTTCCCCGGATAAAAAAGGGTGGTTCTCTCCTGCAGCAGGTATGAATCGTTCAGTCCAGTTTCTGTACCAGCTCTGCCACATTGTCCGCAAACAGCCGGATCGTTGCGATACCTTCAGGATCGTTCCAAATCTCACCAGGTTCATGCCCAAATACCATGTTCCAGTAATTGGAACCGGGTACGATCATCTCGTTGATCAGGAAGAACATCAGCATCTCCTGTATGGTTGCCGTATGTCCCCCCCGGCGGGCAATTGCGATGGGTCCACCCACTTTCCAGCGGAGGAAATTATCTGTCACCATTGATACAACGCCAATCCGCTGCAACGCTGCCATTACATCCCCCCGTGCAGTACCAAAATACACCGGTGATGCGACGATAAAACCGTTCGCACCCCTTAACAGTTCAATTAAGTCATTCAGACCGTCGTTAATCACACAACAACCGAGGTCTTTGCACTGGTAACACGCCGTGCAGGACTCAATCTTCCTACCCACGAGGGAGAATACCTCGGTTTCGACCCCTGATCCCCGGATCACTTTTACGCACTCTTCAATGACCAGTGCGGTGTTTCCGTTCGGCCTCGGGCTCCCCGCGAGCAGCACCACTTTCTTTGTCATGGATAGTGGTGTATCACGCTACTAAAATAAAATCAGTGTATCTATTTCGCCGGGACCGGTAACACTTCAGATGGCCGGGTGTTACCTCTTTGGTTGCGGGACTGGCAGCACTTCTATCTCCATTGTTGTGATCTGGGTGTAAATCCTCCGTTTCTGGACAATCGGCCACCAGCCGTAAATAAAAATATACGCCGGTTCCCAGAGGGTGACCCACCCCAGGATCAGGAAACCCTCCCCGGCCATCCTGATCAGGAGGTCCTGCTCAAGGGTTGAGAGAATTTGGCGTGCGAGGAGTGTCATAAGGAGAATACCTATCGCAATGACGAGCACTAACCGCCCACGTTCAAATAATCTGCGGAGTTCGCGGTCTGAAACTGAAGATTTGTAGATAAAATGGTTATGGATCCCAAGGATAATTGATTCGCGGGTATTACCTGTAATAGACTCTTCGGGGATATAGATGGCCATTTTAACCGGAATTTTCTTCGGCTGGTCGACGACCGCGTTGAAGATGTACTCTTCTGCATCGGGGTCAAGTTCTTTTTCGTGAAATGGCGATGGGTCCAGGGAATTAAAGAGCTGCATCACGTTCCGTAGGACAAGTTCGATGACGATAATTCCATTATCTGTCCGGTACACTGATTTAGGCGGCTCCATGCTACACCATTTGGATGATGTCCCAGGGGAAAATCCAGTTTAAGATTTCCAGATTTTTATTATCTGCTGTTCACGTCATACCAGGGTACGTCACCTACCCCTTGAATTGGCTGCCAGGGGCAATTGCGAAATACTCTTTCTATCTGATCGATGAGCTTGTCAGGGATGATATAGTATTGCTCCATTATCACCGGAGACTGGGATGAAAGGACATATCCGGTCTATACTGCCAGAATCAGATGGTATATGGGTGAAAAAAATACGTCCCTTGCCGGATTTGCGGACCCCAGAGAACAGAGAAACATTAGAAACACGTAACGCAGGCAAAGAAGAACCGTTTCGCGAAATGCAGGCGATACCCATGATCACGATGAATGTGCAGGACTAATAAGCGCCTGTACTGTATTGGCCAGGCCCGTTTCATGCCGCCACGGTCCCGGGGTTTTATTGGAGATCCCACATTGAAGGTATTATTATCCTTCGGGGAGAATTTATCAGGTATATTTCGCTCCAGATGCCACCCGGGGAAATTTCCCTGTAGTGAATTCAAATGAACCGTCCATTCAGTACTTCCTTTTCAAAAACGGGAAACCCTTTTGTTTTCCGAAGAATATCGAAGCACCAGGGACCATTCAAGGACGATTAGGGAGATGAGTACCAGATGAGTTTGATTCCTGAGTCCCTCAACTTTGACGAGGCGAGACTCGACAAGATCGGGGCAATACAAGAGGCCGGGGTGCCGCTATACCCGGCGAAATTTGACCGGAAAGATACGATCGATGAGATCAAGGTGCGGTTCCATGCAATAGAACACGAAAAGAGCGAGGAAAGTGTCACAACCGCCGGGCGGATTTTCACCGTCAGAAACCATGGAAAAACAATATTTGCAGATCTTGGGGACGAAAGCGGCCGTGTCCAGTTATATATACGGAAAAACGATCTCGGGGAAGAGCAGTTTGATTTTATCAATCGTAACATCGAGAGGGGTGATATCATCGGTGTCACCGGGCATGTATTCAGGACAAAAGTCGGGGAGATCACCATCTGGGTTGACCAGGTGACACTCCTCTGTAAATCCGTCTGTGCATTGCCGGAAAAATTCCACGGCCTGAAAGATATCGAAAAACGGTACCGCCAGCGTTACGTTGACCTTATTGTTAATGAAGAGAGTCGTGAAGTATTCAGGGCGCGGAGCCGTGTCATCTCCCTGATCAGGAGGTACCTGGACGAGCGGAATTTCCTTGAGTTTGAGACCCCGATCCTTCAGCCGGTCTATGGCGGAGCAAATGCGAGACCGTTCACGACGTACCACAATTTCCTCGAACAGAAATTTTTCCTCAGGATCGCTCCCGAGCTCTACCTGAAACGACTGGTAGTCGGGGGTTTCGAGAAAGTTTTTGAGGTGGCAAGAAATTTCCGTAACGAGGACATCGACACCCGCCACAACCCGGAGTTCTCGATGGTGGAGATATACGAGGCCTACAAGGACTTCCGCGACATGATGCACCTGACAGAGGGGATCATCTCCCATCTTGTCCAGGCCCTTCATGGGAAGTACGATATTGTTTACGGCAGCGAGACGCTCCGGTTCGAACCGCCGTTCAGGAAATTGTCAATGGAAGATGCGGTGAGAGAGATAGCAGGCGTTGACATCCATGCACATACCCCGGACGAGCTCCGGAAGATTGCAAAGGATAACCGGATCGAAGACTATGAAAAACCGAATACGCAAAGGGAATTCCTCGTTCTTTTCTTTGAAGGGATGGTGGAAGAGAAACTGGTCCAGCCAACGTTCGTCTACGATTTCCCTGTTGAGAATTCACCGCTTGCAAAAAAGCACCGGGAGAAACCCGGATTCACTGAACGGTTTGAACTCTTTATCAACGGGATGGAGATCGCAAATGGTTTTTCCGAGTTGAATGATCCGCTTGATCAACTGTCCCGGTTCGAGGACCAGGATGCAAAACGGAGGGCCGGCGACGTGGAGGCCCAGATGATCGATTCCGATTTCATCACCGCACTTGGGTTTGGTATGCCACCGACCGGGGGGGTTGGCCTTGGGATCGACCGCCTTGTGATGCTCCTGACCAACCGCGACTCGATCAAGGAAGTGATCCTCTTCCCGCAGATGAAACCCGAAGCAGTGAAACCCGATGTCGTGGTGGAAGAAGTAAAAAATGAAGGGATATAACTCTCTTCATTGGTTTTGTCCCTATCTTCTATAACCCGGTGAGATCTACACCTTATTTTCTGATTGTTATACAATCTGTCCATTCATCCGGATTCCCATCCTTGAAAGGGAATGCCTTGTATCCGGGTAAAACAAACGGATCCGTGGATCCGTAAAAGAAAAAGTGTGGTTTTTAGATTAATGCATGGGTGATCCCGATTACACCGGCCTGGATGATCAATGCAACAGCAACGATCACACCTGCCATCTCGAGTGCAACGGCAACATTTCCCTTCTTAAGTTCTTCAAATTCCTCAACACCTTTTGTCATTCTGTCGAGGACCTTGAGTGCAAGGTAAATTGCTGCAATTGCGAGGACGATCCCGAGGATCAGCTGGAGTATTGCCACCCCAATCGCAATATATGCATCCGTGGAGCCAAGGCCCGACGAAAGTGCAGCCCCAACACCGACAGAGACACCTGCCACTCCGGACTGGACAACAATTGCTATCGCGAAAAATACGGCCGCGACAATAATGCCGACCGCGACATTACCTTTTGCGAGCTCTTTCTCTTCATCAATACCTTTTGTAATCTTGTTCAGCACTGAAAATCCAATATACAGGGCAGCCACTGCGAGAATGATTGCGATGATCAACTGGATAATGCCAACTGCGACATTTGCGAGTAACATGTAAAGTCTCCATTTTTTTTCTATTATTGGAATGTGATTACAATAAAGTTATCGTAAGATTTACCGGTGTTAAAGGGTTTAATTACATTTATTACGAAGTATTGCGAATCTCCGGGTTTTTTGCGTGTGATCGGATCCTGAGTTATGCGCGGAGTGCCCATGATCCCCGGCCCTTGTCCCGCTGGATCCGATGTCCGATGATTCTCCTTCAAACAGAAATTGGCATCATTGTATCAGACCTTAACCCAGTTTATGGCAGGATAACTTTTTATTTGAATCCCCCATATATAGGCCACAGTATGTTGCGGAAGAACCACATCGCCAGGATATTGGTCGTCATCCTTGCGATCTCCGTCATGGTCTCGATGGCAGGTGTAGTGGGAGCATTCGAGATTAAAATCAATACCGTGCAACATTCCATGCCGGTCAATGGAGAGATCCCCGCGAATTATTCTCCACCTGTGGTTACCCCCTCAGTAACCCCGACTCAAGCAGTAATCAACCCTGACAATCCAACACCCGACCTCACTCCTGTTCAATCTCCGACCCCTGATGAAACGATTGCTTCCCCGGGTAACGGAAATGCAACCAGTTCTTCGGGACCTGTGCAGGATAATTTCTGGTCTTTCGTCAACTCACTGTTTAACAGTTCACCAGGCGAACCCGGTCCTGAAGCTGTTCCGACAACTGAAGCGACAACAGTTCCAACCACTCAGGCGACGCCGGTTCCGACAACAATACCCACGACAGTACCGATAACCCAGGCGACACCGGTACCGACAACTGAAGTAACGACAATTCCAACCACTCAGGCGACTCCGTTACCGACAACT
>Ga0114951_10004945_pt1 | contig 12584 bp, 12 predicted proteins | sample AM7aDNAmetaG_FD_88677 | JGI IMG/M metagenome (GOLD analysis project Ga0114951, IMG submission 88677) | Freshwater microbial communities from Finland to study Microbial Dark Matter (Phase II) - AM7a DNA metaG | ecosystem: Environmental > Aquatic > Freshwater > Lake | place: Finland: Lake Alinen... | reverse complement strand
GAATTAAAAATGTATTATCAGGAAAATTCGACACTTTAAAAGGTGATGAAGGTAAAGCGGTTGAATACATTAAGAACAAGTATTCGACCAAAAAAGCCAAAGGTGGATCGATCAATATTCATGGAAGAGACATCCCAGTAACGATGCATCCTTCCGAGCAACGCGGTGGCTATCAGCTACACCATGTCAATGTGGATAAGTTCGACCAAGGGTTCAAACGCAATAGTGGTCAGTACATAGGTCAAGGCGGTACAGGCAATACCATATCGGATAGGTACAAACGAATAGGTGAGTTCCTTAAAGATGCGCCCTCAATGCAAGCCAGCGATGTCGGTATCAATGAGCATGGATTGGTAGACTTTGGGAATGGACGACATAGATACGCTTATTTGCGTGACCAAGGCTTGAAGACTATTCCTGTCTCACTAAGCAAAGAATCAATTCGAAATGCTAAGAAGCATGGATATATAAACGATATAGAACATAAAGCCGATGGCGGCTACGTACAAGGAAAAACAATGACCCCTGATTTAGCTAAGATGCGAATAGAGCTCGCACAAAACCGTAACCCTATTCAGATGGACAGCATTGGCGTCAATGAAGCCATGGACGTAGAACCTAAAATCTTCATGTCCCCTACTCCATTGGAAGATACCAAGCCGTCCGTAGGCGGAACACAAGTTCCCAAGCTTGGCCCAATGGGTGGTATTGACATGAACCCTAATCAGCCCGGTCAACAATTGATGCCTGCTCCACAGCAAGCTCCCGGAGGTTTACCCAGTGCAAGTGCTAACCCATCAATTCCACAAGGCCCAACTCCTCCAATGGGGAACATGCTATCTATGACTCCACAAGGTCAGGATATGCAAGCCATGGATGGAGGACAGCCTCAGCCACAATCTATGGCTAGTGGTGGACGAGCCAAGCCTAAGTTCGCTATTGCTCCAGCCAAAGCACCAGCTCCCACGCCCGAACATTTCACCCCATATGACCATGAAAACCCAACTATTGGTTCATTAGCTAAAGCATTTGATGAAGCGATAGCTCACCATTTGAGCCTGCACCCTGAAGCTAGAGCGGCAAATAGTATTCGTGCTTCTGAAGCATTAGCAGAACATATTGGTCGCAACAGCAACAACGGTGCCAAAGACCTATTGGGTAAGAATGCTAAGTTGATCAAATCCGAGAAGGGCGAAGAAGAAGCCATCAAGCTTCCTGATGGGCGTGGAGTAGAAACTACTGGATTGGCTCTTGCACCAGCATTTGAAAAGGGTAAGTTCAACACTTGTCCAAACTCTCATTCATGCAAAGCAGAGTGTTTAGGAAAAACCTCAGGCAACTACTTCAAACTAGGTGGTGGAAAAGACTTATCTGAGTTTAAAGGCCCACGACTCAATAGCTTACGTAAGACATTGGGTTTTATCCATGATCCACATTCATTTGCAGTCAAGCTTCATGATGAGATCTCTGACGCTAAAGCCATTGCCGCACAGAACAATAACCATTTGGGCGTGAGACTAAATGTCCTATCCGACATCAATCCACGAGTACACAAGTCCATCATTGAAGCACACCCTGATGTGACCTTCTATGACTACACCAAGAACAATACAGATCCGATTGCTCCTAACCATCACTACACATACTCATCGACTGGTGTCAGTCAGCATGGTGTAGACAATCCACATAGCAACTGGAAACAGATGCGTCGACGTCTTAATGGAGGAGACAACGTCGCCATGGCATTTACCCACAAAGAACATTTGCCTGAGTACATCCATGACGAAGAAACTGGTAAAAAGTATCGTGTAGCCAATGGCGATACCCATGACTTCCGTCCATTAGATCTACAGCCTGAAGGTGAAGAAGGAGTTATCGTCGGCCTTAAGAACAAAAAAGCAACTGGTAAAATGAACGAAGCTCATTTAGACTCTAACGGATTCTTTGTGCATTATGATCCTGCTTTAAAGATGGCTAAGAGCGAAAAGACTGGCTCTCCTATCTATGCAAGAGACAAAAAAGGCAACACCATTGCTCAGAACAAAGATGTGCGAATCAAACCGCAGACAGGTGGAATGATTCCAATTACTAATGATGACGGGGGCAAAGCATGACATCTAAAAAGAAAATACCTATAGAGGACTTTTACTCCCAGTTCCATGGCCTTGAGCATCATCATGATACTGAAGGTTATACAAAGCCAAAGCATCACCTACGGAATCCTCAGAAAGCCGCCAAGCATAAAGGGCTGGACTTAAGAGCACTCCGCAATTCAAAACGTAAGAAGGCTAAATAATGAGTGACCACGACGATATCAATATTGACGAAAAAGAAGATGGTTCTGCCATCGTAGATATTGCTGAAGACGATATCGAGGAACAAGAAGACGGTTCGGCAATCATTGAATTAGATGATGGCCCTGAATTTAATCCTGAGTTCTATGACAACTTGGCTGACTCCGTTATGCCAAGCACATTATCTGACTTGACCTTCCGTTACATTGACTTATTGGAGTCTGATAAGCAGGCTCGTGAATTAAGAGATAAGCAATACGAAGAGGGAATCAAACGTACTGGTATGGGCAACGATGCCCCCGGTGGTGCAACATTTATGGGTGCATCCAAAGTAGTTCACCCTGCAATGGCTGAAGGCTGTGTAGACTTTGCCGCCCGTGCCATTAAAGAGATGTTCCCACCTGATGGCCCAGTCAAAACTAAGATTCTTGGCCCACAGGACAACCTGAAGTCGGCTACAGCAGAACGTAAAGCCGAGTACTTAAACTGGCAGATTACTGAACAGATCGAAGAATTCAAAGACGAGCAAGAGCAACTACTGACTCAGCTTCCATTGGGTGGATCACAGTACTTTAAGCTATGGTTCGACGAAGAGAAGCGTCGCCCTACTGTTGAGTTCTTACCTATCGACCGAGTCATTCTGCCATTTGCGGCAACTAACTTCTATACCGCCCAACGTGCGGCTGAAGTACACGAGATAACCACCTACGAGTTCGAACGTCGTATTCGTACTGGAATGTATCGTGACATTAGTTACATGAAAGCCAGTGAATCTATCGAAGAAGGAAAAGTAGCTCAAGCCAACAACAAGATTGAAGGCAAGCAATTTGAAGACAACAAAGACGGCCTGCGTAAGGTGTATCACATCTACACATGGCTTGAGATTGACGAAGATAAGAAAACTAAGGGTAAGAACGCTCCTTACATCCTAATGATCGACGAACTGGACAACGAAGTAGTTGGCCTATATCGCAACTGGGAGGAATCAGATGAGACCCGAACTAAGCTTGATTGGATTGTTGAGTTTAAATTTATTCCATGGCGTGGGGCTTATGCTATTGGTCTTCCTCACCTTATTGGTGGTCTTAGTGCCGCTCTTACTGGTTCATTGCGTGCTCTATTAGATAGCGCACACATTAACAATGCGGCTACGATGCTCAAGCTCAAAGGAGCAAAGATCAGTGGACAAAGCCAACAAGTAGACGTCACACAAATCGTAGAGATCGAAGGAGCACCCGGAGTACAGGACATCCGTCAGATTGCTATGCCAATGCCATTCAATCCACCAAGCCAAGTGCTAATGGATTTGCTTGTATGGTTGGATCAAGCCGCTAAAGGTGTGATCAGCACTTCCGAAGAGAAGATTGCCGATGCTACCAACAATATGCCTGTAGGTACGGCCCAAGCTCTAATTGAGCAAGGTGCGCATGTTTACTCATCCATCCATGCACGCTTACATGCATCACAAGCTCGTGTATTAAAAATCCTTTGCCGACTCAATCGCTGGTACTTTGATGAAATGCAAAAGGGAGACGTGGTTGCCGATTTGAAAATCACCCGTCAAGACTTTGAAAAGAACACAGACGTAGTACCAGTCTCTGATCCTAATATCTTCTCTGAAACTCAGCGTATGGCTCAGTCTCAGGCTGTATTGGCTTTGGCTGAGAAGCACCCTGATCAGTTCAACATTAGCAATGTGCTTTCTCGTGTACTCAAGCAAATGAAGGTTCCAAACATCAATGAGTTGATGAAAGACGTTCCATCTCCTGAGCAACGTACATCAGCTGATGAGAATGCCGCTCTATTGATTGGACAGCCTGCCTATGCATACATCCAGCAAGATCACATTGCTCATATTCAGGATCACTTGCAGTTTTACCTGAACCCATTCTTGGGACAGTCACCATTTGCAGATCCAAACTATCTGAACAACCTGATAGAGCATATTAAGCAACACATGACCTTGTGGTATCTCAATCGTTCCAATGGATACGTCGAGAAGACTACAGGAGGCCCTGTGGACGACTACGATGATCCAACATACACACCAACTATTGACCGTGTCTACACGACGATTGGTGCTCACGTTATGCTCGACACAACAGAAGTGTTCAAGCAATTCCAGCAACCGTTCCAGCAACTTATCCAAGCGGCTCAACAACGTAGCAGTGCTCCTCCAAGCTTGCCACCTGACGCACAAGTTGTTAAGGACACCAGCATGGCTGAAACACAGCGCAAGACTGAGAAAGACAAAGCAGACATCCAGATTGCACAACAGAAGTTGCAAAAGGATATGCAAGAACACATTGATGACAATCAAACCAAGATTGCTATCAAGAACGCAGAATTGACGCATGAGACGATTCAAAACGTCGCTCAAGCCCAATCACAGGTTCCGCCTGTGCAACCCGTAGCACCTGCTACACAACCTCAACAAGGAGCTCCAAATGGCAACATCGGATAACGAACAGAAAGGTATTGATGTACGGTACCACGCTCGTCTAGCCATGGGTGTAAAGCTTGACGGCACTAGCTTAGAACCAAAGGGCGGAAGCAAGTCTTCTAGCCACGAAGGTAAAAAGCAAGGCGGTCTATCTCATACCCACAGTAAGAAGCACAAATGATTGAAGCATTAATCCATAGGATTAAGATACGACATTCTGAGTTGCAGTTGGCCCTAGCAGTAGGGACACCCTTTAACTGGGAATCGTACCAACGGATGGTCGGTGAATATCAAGGGCTTCAATCAGCCTTAGATATGATTGACAGCATGTTGGAAGAGGAAGAAAACAAAGAGTAAACCTAGCATTGAAAAGTGCGTAATGCATCTGAAATATGATGTGAGAGGAAATAAAATGAGTGAAATAGAAAAGATCCCTACTATTGCAGAGAAAAAGGGCACGCCTGATGCAGACGAAATGTCATGGGCATTCCCTGAAGTAAACCCCGGACAACGTCCATTTGGGGGTCGTGTGATCGTACAACTTCGACGCATTAAAAAGAAGGCTGGACGAATCATCATCGTGGATGAAACTAAAGAGAATGAAAAATGGAACAACATGATCGGTAAGGTCGTGGCTGTTGGCCCATTGGCATTCAAGAACAGAGACACTATGCAACCTTGGGCCGAAGGATGTTGGGCTGAGATTGGTGACTTCGTTCGTGTTCCTAAATGGGGTGGAGATCGCTGGGAGCGTTACGTTCCAAGTGAAGTCGACTACAGTAAAGAGGAACAAGAACCAGTTTTATTCATGACTATCAACGACCATGAGCTTATTTCAGCGGTAACGGATGATCCGTTGTCGTTTAAAGCTTACGTTTAAGGGGAAATTAAATGGTTGAAAACCAAAAAGATGAAGATTTAGCCGTTATTGAGGGCCAAGATGGCTCCGCAACGGTAGAAGTACCTGAAAATTTGCTCGGTGCAGAAGAAACTAACGAGCAAAATGGCTTTGATCGTGCCCAAGACGGTAATCAGAATGCAGATCCTGCTGATTATGACCATCCTGATGACGATGAAGAGCTTCGTGCGGCGAAACGCAACCGTCGTCGTGCTAAAAAAGACCTGATTCGCAAAACAAATCAGGAAAAAGACGTCCGTTTGCAATCTTTGCAACGGGAAAATGAAGAATTTAAGAGTCGATTGAATCAATTGGAGCGTAATACCAAGTCAGAACAGCTTGTTCGCATCGAAAAAGGTATTGATGATGCACAAGTTAGGCTTGAATACGCAAAAATGAAGCTTGCTGAAGCCGGAAACAATGGCGACGGTCAGGCATTGGTTGAAGCTCAAACACTTTGGCAGTCTGCACAAGAAGAAGTTCGCCACTTGAACACTCTTCGCACTCAAGCTGACAGAGAATTGAAACAACCACGCCAACAACAAGCTGGCCCAGCGGCAGATCCAATGGTTCAACGATTAGCGGCCCAGTGGGTTAAAAAGAATTCTTGGTACGATCCATCTGGCTCAGATGCTGACAGTCGGATCGCTAAGAAGATTGACGAAGTGATGGCGGCACAAGGTTGGGATGCAAAAGATCCTGATTATTGGGATGAATTAGATAGCCGCTTGCAAAAAGAACTGCCACATCGTTACAATGATAGTAATGACGACGAATCCCGTAGTGTCAGACGACCAAGGAATATTGTGGGTAGCTCAGGACGTGAAGCATCAGCCGCTTATGGGGGCAGTAATCGCTCCCAGTTCGTACTTTCCCCTGAAAGGGTGAAAGCTATGAAGGACGCTGGTGCTTGGGAAAATCCAGAGCGTAAAGCGAAAATGATCAAGAACTTTATAGCTTTTGACCGAGCTAACCGTAACAATTAATCTAAGGGGAAAATACTATGGAATCACGTCTCAAAAAATCTTTAAATGCTAATGGTCGCCAAGACCGCTCGAACGGGGAAGCAAGCCATTCAGCACCAGAAGACAAGTTCATTTCGACGCAGGAACGTAAGAAAATGTGGAGCGAGGAATGGACGCAATCAGCATTGCCCAAACTACCCGATATGAAAGGGTGGCACCTTTGTTGGCTATCAACAACTAACAGCTATGACTCAATCGATAAGCGGATTCGCTTAGGGTACGTTCCAGTTAAATCTGAAGAGTTACCCGGCTTTGAAGACTATAAGGTTAAGTCAGGTGAGCATGTAGGTTATATCTCATGCAATGAAATGCTTTTGTTCAAACTACCTATGGATGTATTCCAAGAGGTCATGACTCATATGCATCACGACAAACCTCGTGAAGAAGCAGAAAAGATCAAGATCCAATTGGAAAGCTTGCAAGGTCGTGACAGCAATGGCAAATCACTACTTGGAGTTGAAGGCGACGGTATGGGCTCTATTGAACAGCAACCAAATAAATCACCCGTATTTTCGGGTTAATTTTTAGGAGAATAAAATGAGTTCTTTATCTGCTCCGTTTGGCTTGCGTCCTGCGTTCCATCCCTCAGGTTTGGATCGTGCTCAGGCGTTGGCTAGCGGCATCGTTTCTGGTTATGCCTCTAATATTTTTAAAGGACAACCAGTTCAGTACGGTACAACTGCTAATGGCGGAACCGTTGGCACCATTATTCCTGCTACCACCTCTGGTGCGTGGGCTGGAGCTTTTGCTGGTGTTCAATGGACTGACACTACAGGTCGTGCTCGTGTTTCTAACTACTGGCCTGCAAACACTGCTTATACAGCAGGTACTTGCACAGCGTATTTCTATAACGACAGCAATATCGTTTATGAAATTCAAGCTGACGCTTCATTGGTTCAAACATCTATCGGTAATGAGTACAACTTCAGCAACGTGACTAATGGTTCATCTACAACTGGTTTGTCTGCCGCCACTCTTGGCGCAAGCACTGCAGTTAACGTAGGTGCCAATGGTCAGATGCGTGTTGTTGATTTAGCACCATATGTTGACAATGCTTGGGGGGATAACTACACGACCGTTCGTGTTGTCAATTCCGCTTCTCAATTCTTCGGTAGCTTTAACGCTATCAGCTAACATAAGGAGCTAAAAAAATGGCCGCACCAATGCGAAGTACGGATTTCCGTTCAATCGTTGAGCCAATTCTTAACGAATGTTTCGACGGAGTCTATGACCAACGTGCCGATGAATGGTCACGTGTTTTCCGTGAGGAAGATGGTATTCCTCGTAACTACCATGAAGAGCCAGTCCTTTACGGATTTGGAGCCGCTCCACAATTGCCTGACGGTACACCAGTTACCTATCAGCAAGGTGGCGTACTTTTCCTCAAGCGTTACCTGTACAAGGTATATGGCTTGGCATTTGCCTTGACCAAAGTGCTTGTAGAAGATGGCGACCATATCCGTATCGGTCAAGTTTATGCACGCCACTTGGCGCAATCTTTGGTTGAAACCAAGGAATTGTTAGCCGCTAACGTGTTGAACACAGCCTTCAACTCTGCCTATCCGGGTGGTGACGGTGTATCTTTGATTAATACCGCTCATCCAATCGTTTCAGGCACCTTCAGCAACCAGTTAGCTACAGCCGCTGTTCTGTCACAAACATCTTTAGAACAGATGTTGATTCAGATTCGTCAAGCAGTAGACAACAACGGTAAACGTATTCGTTTGGTTCCACGTCAATTGATCGTGGCTCCGGGCAATATCTTCCAAGCTGAAGTATTGTTGAAATCAGTACTCCGTACTGGTAACGCAAACAACGACATCAACCCAATCAAATCTATCGGTTTGCTTGACGAAGGTGCCGCTGTATTGTCACGTTTGACTTCATCCACAGCATGGTGGGTTCAAACCGATGCTCCAGAAGGCTTTAAGCTTCTGATGCGTCGTCGTTTGGAAAAAACCATGGAAGGTGATTTCGAGACTGACACAATGCGTTACAAGGCAACTGAGCGTTACGACTTGGGCTTTACTGACCCACGTTGTTCATTCGGTACACCCGGTATGTAATGTAAGACAGGGTCGGGTTAATTCCCGGCCCTTTTTAAAATTTGTCGACTTTTCATGGAGAAAGACAATGCCACAATTTGATGATGATTTGTTCCTAGGTAATAATTCTACCTATATGGGTACTGGCGCATATGCCGCTACCTCAACTTTTAACGGTACTATTTCTGGTACTACTTTAACAATTACTTCACTTGCATCTGGTGATCAACCAGTTGTGGGTCAATATGTTGTAGGTTCTGGCGTAACAGCTAACTCCTACATCACAGCCAATGCTGGTCAAAACAGCTCTGGTCAAAATACATACACACTGTCACAGTCTTCTACTGTTGCCTCTGCAGTGCTGATGTATGCATCTGGTAATGCATTGTTGGGTGATCCATCTCCTATGTCTATGGGTGTAGGCCCATTAGGCCGCATATACATTTGGGATACCATTCCACAAACATTGCAAACAGCAAACGTAGCCGCTTCACAAGCTCCAGCCGCATCAGGTTCATTGACATTGACAGCAGGTACATCTGCTAAATCTGTTGTTCGTTCCGATGGCACAACTGTGATTCAATTGGATGTTCCACGTGCGTTGCAAGTTAACTCTTCAACAACTGCTCGTACATTTACAGTAAGTGGTTACGATTACTATGGTCAAGCAATGACTGAAAGCATTGTTGTTGCTACAGCAGGTACACCTAAGTTTGGTAAAAAAGCTTTTTATCAAATCTCAGGCGTTACCATCTCAGGTTCTGCAACAGCCGTAACTGTTGGTACTACCGACATCTTAGGTTTTCCAATTCGTGTTATCGATGGTGGATACGTCATTGATCCGGGTTGGGCTGGTGCTTTAGCTCCAGATACTGGAACTTTCGTAGCCGCAGACACAACCAATCCTGCTACAAGCACAACTGGTGACGTTCGTGGTACTTATCAACCTTCTTCAGCTACTAACGGTACAAACCGTCTAGTTATGTCGATTGCAGTTCCAGCTATTGCGTCAGGCCCTTATGCAACTCGCATTGGTGCTCTTGGCGTAAACCAAGCTTAATAGGAGACCATCATGTCTGAATTTAAACCAATGGTGAAGATGTACACCGATGAGCCTTCAGTAAGCTTGAAACTCAAAAAAGGTGGCAAAGTTCACGTTAAACACCACGCTAAAGGCGGCAAAGAACACGGTAAACATGGTCACAAAGCCATGCACAATGTAGTTGCTGGTCACATGCACGGTGCGCATCATGCTTTTGAATCTGAAGATGGTCATGCTCCTAAAAAACCATCCATGATGGAGCGTCGCAAAGCAATGAATCCTAACCTTTACAAAAAGGGTGGAAAAGTTGCTCATAAGGTTATGGGCGGTGCAATGCCTATGGGCGGTGCAATGCCTATGACTGGTGGCATGAATCCCGGTGCTGTCCCTACTCCAATGGGTCGTACTGGTGTTGCCGCTATGGCTCCTGCTCAACGTGCCGCACGTGCCGCAATGGTTCGTAAAGCACTCACAGGCATGAAAAAAGGTGGTGATGTTGACCACAAGATGATTGAGAAGCTTGAAAAAGAACTCCATCACCATGAGAGCTTAAGCATGCACAAAGCTCATCCACAGAAGAAAGCTTCTGGTGGTGCTATTGATCGTGACGAAACTCGTACAACTATCGAAAAGGGCGCAAAGAAATTTGCCAAAACTAAGGTAGATGACGGTGATCATCATGACAAACATCATGGCACAAAGGGCATTAAAGATGGTGCTCCTGCAGGCTACAAGCATGGCGGTCACGCACATAAGAAACATCACAAGGCAACTGGTGGTGCTATTCCTGCTGACACTGATGAAAAAATGAACAAAGGTAAAACTAAGTTCGGCGGTACTATTGAAGACAACGAACATGACTTTGAGAATACTGAAATGCATCAAGCCAAGCATGATAACGCACATGGTACAGGCGGCGTTCGTATGAGCAATGCTGGTGGATTTAAGCATGGCGGTAAAGCTCATCACAAAATGCATCACAAAGCTTCAGGCGGAATGATCGATCGTGTTGAAACTCGTGGCGGTTCTATCGAGCATGATGGCGATTGGGAAAACCGTGCGGCTGACACATCTAAACCCGGCAAGTCAAACACTCGCACTGGCGAAGTAAAAGAAGCCAATGCTGGTGGCTATAAACGTGGAGGCCATGCGTCAAAAAAAGCTTTTGCCACGGGGGGTAATGTAGTCGACAGTGGTAAGGCAGAAAAAATGCCACGCCACTTCGTCAGCCGTCCTGTGGCTAATAGCTTGCAATCAGGCACCTTTAAGACTGGTGGTGGGGTAAAAAAGCTCGCTAAGGGCGGTCGTGCGGAGAAGGAGGAAAAGCCCAACCTCCGTTTAATTTCAACGCACACAGGGCCTAAAGGTCATGTAGCTAAGGTTTATAAGGACAAGGATTGGGGTGAGCATCGAGTCAGGTTTTATAGTCCCGAAGGTAAGCATTATTCCGAAGCCGACTATCACACCGATGACAAAGAAGATGCTCATGACACAGCCAAGTACGCATTAAACCGCTACAAGCATGGTGGCTCTGAAAGAAAGTGTTAATTAAGTTGGGGGGCTTCGGCTCCCCACTTTTAAAGGATAAATTATGAGTAATGGAATTGTTTCATCAGTTACCCGTGGTGGTGCAACGGAGCCATTTGATCTTCAAGTAGCTCGTAGTCAAATTTTGGGTCATAGCATTGTTAGCTTATTTGGCTATCAATCATCAGTGACGACTACTGCAATCCCAATTTGGGAAAATGCAACAACATATACCTACATCACAACAGCTTCTACTTTGACGTTGGTGAGCACATCTGCGTCAGATGATACAAGTGCAAAAATATTAATTAGTGGTTTGGATTCAAGTTTTAATCCAATTTCTGAAACTTTAGCAATGAACGGTGTAACTGGTGTAACGACTGTTAACAGTTATTTCCGTGTCAACAGCCTATTGATGGTTTCACCCGGTACTAGTCAAAATACTAACGTAGGCACGATTACATTAAAGCAATCATCTAATATCGTAGCTCAAATTAACGCAGGTATTGGTAAATCACAAAGCACAATTTATACAGTGCCTGCTGGATATAGTTTTTATTTAGATTTGGCTGAGGTCAATACTTCAAATAGCTATACAGGTAGCACGATTATTACTTACAAAGTACAGGCTATTAATAACAATACTGGTGTAAAACTAAACGTATTGCAACAACCATTCGTTTCAATTTACACAGCAAATAGATCTTCTGATCCATTTATTTACCCTGAAAAAACAGACATCCAATGGCAATTAATAACTAGCACAGGAACTATAGCGGCTGGTGTCATTGTTACTGGTAAATTGATTCAGAATAACAATAACGTAACTGGTGTAGGCACCTAATATGCCTAGCAAATCCAAGGCTCAACATGACTTAATGGAAGCCGCCGCCCACACTAAAGGTGGATATGGTGGCGTACCTCAAAAAGTAGGTAAGGAGTTTGCAAATGCAGATAAAGAAAAATCTTTCAAAGCTGGTGGTTTATACGAAAACATTCATCGTAAACAGCAAAGAATCGCTGAAGGCAGTGGTGAACACATGCGTAAGCCGGGTTCAAAAGGTGCTCCAACTGCTAAAGCTTTCAAAGAATCAGCCAAAACAGTAAAGAAAAAAGAAGGTGGAGTATCCCTAGCTGTTGGTCGTGGTGAGAAGTTGCCTGAATCTAAAGGTGCTGGATTGACCGAAAAAGGTCGTGCAAAGTACAACCGTGAAACTGGCAGTCATCTAAAAGCTCCACAGCCTCAAGGGGGGTCGAGAAAAGACTCATTTTGTGCAAGAATGAGTGGAGTTGTAGAGCATTCAAAAGGT
>Ga0114951_10004943_pt1 | contig 12592 bp, 13 predicted proteins | sample AM7aDNAmetaG_FD_88677 | JGI IMG/M metagenome (GOLD analysis project Ga0114951, IMG submission 88677) | Freshwater microbial communities from Finland to study Microbial Dark Matter (Phase II) - AM7a DNA metaG | ecosystem: Environmental > Aquatic > Freshwater > Lake | place: Finland: Lake Alinen... | reverse complement strand
GATATTGCAAAAGGACAACCTTTGTTTTGGGAGGATTTTTAATGTTAACTGATAAAGAGAAAAGTATTGCAATTATGGACAATGATTGCCTTAAAAAATCTGATGCAATAGTCCTTCTCGAAGGTGATGGTTTGCATAGATATAACAAAGCAGTTGGGCTTTATAATGAAGGATGGGCAGATAAAATAATTTTTAGTGGAGGTATTACCGATTACGAATATGGGAGTTATCCCTTTTCTGATGTATTGCCACATATCCTTGCAACAGGTGTTCCACCAAATTCAATAATTCATGAAAGCAAATCAATGAATACAAAAGAACAGGCAACTGAGGTGCTTAAAATGGCATGTGTTAATCATTGGAAGAAATTGATTTTAGTAGCTTCACATGAACACCAATATAGAGCCTACTTAACTTTTTTGCGTCAAGTCATTGATTTAAATGATAATATCGTACTTTATAATTCGCCAGCTCGAAATCTTGGATGGTTTAACGATTCGGGTTGGGGAATACGTTATGAAAGACTGCAAATTGAGTTTGATCGAATTGAGCAGTATTCTAAGTTGGGTGATTTGGCAGACTTTAAGGAGGTAATAGAGTATCAAAGATGGAAGGAGTTGAATACTTGAATACCGCAAAAGAAATTATGGGCAATAATTTTATTGGCTACAATGAGCTAAACCTTATAGCTGAAAGAATGGGCTTTACAGTACCGTATATTATTCCAGAAATTCCTTATAGTATTAAAGAATTAGAAGATAAGTGTGAAGATTATATTTTAGTACTCGGCATATCTGAAATGCTTAATGGTGAGAAATTGACAATTAAAGCACTTCATAGTCGTTTTGGGACGAGACCAGACATATCGGAGCCATGTTTTTACAACCAGGATTGGTATTTAGATGAAGCCTTTATTTTCGAATTTCTTCAAAATAGATGGTATTTAGTAAAAAAAGAAGTTATAACTTCTTCTAGATCGTTGAACCCCGAAAGGATCCTTAGAAGCAATGTGCATTTCCCTTCTGCAATAATAGCAATTTATACGTTTTTTGTTTTTTATTTATGTAAAAATGAAATTCTTTGGAAACACGACTTTATTTGGTGTAGTGATTTGGATCATAATGGAGATAGAATTTATGTTGGTAAATATTTGGACATTGACCTAAAAAATAGAAATGGCTTTAGCATCCACAGAAATTTAACACTTCGAAATTGTTATGGTTCGATTGACGTTTTTTAATTTATTAGTTACGATTTTAATAGGATTCAAAGTTGAAACTTGCATATCAGAAATTGTGTATTCTATATTTTAGGATTGAGACATGTTAAAATGCAATCTAAATGACTTAGGTACATTCTTGAAACAGCTAAAGATTCCAAGGTATTCTACTATAATAATTCATAGTAGTTTATTCCGATTTGGAATCATTGAAGGTGGAATAAATGGTTTGATGAGTTGTTTAAAAGAAGTTTTTGATGGAACCTATACCATAGCCGTGCCTACTTTTACTTTTAAATATGCGGAAACACGGGTTTGGAACTATCGTGACTCAAAGAGCGAAACTGGAATATTATGTGAGAAAATTAGAACCTTAAATGATTCAGTCAGATCTATTCATCCTTTTCATTCGATTGCCGCATATGGCCCAAATGCAGAGTATTTGACAAATTCAATATGCTTGTCATCCTTTGGCTCAGATTCTGCATTTGAAAGACTATTAAATTTGAAAGCATACAACTTGTCTTTAGGTAGTGAGTTTATCGGAGGCGCAACTTTTTGTCATTATGCTGAAGAGCTTTTACAAGTTCCGTATCGCTTTTATAAAAATTTTCCGGGTGAAGTCAGAGATGAGTTTAATGAAATTATTGACGAACAATTTTCTATGTATGTAAGGGAAATCGAGAATAATTATGAATATTTGAATAGATGGGATATTTATTGGGAAGATGTTTTGGCTCAAGGTTTAGTGAAATATTTCAAATTTAACAATTACGCTCCAATTTTTTTGATGAATATCATTGATTGTCATCAATTTCTATGTGATAAGATTATAGAGAATCCATATTATGTTGCAGAAAAAATATATAAAAAATGAATAGAGAAGAAATAAAGCAAACTGTTATTAGTGTCTTAATTAGCATAATTAATGATATGCCTGATTTGGAACAAGAGGAAATAAATGAATCTACTCTATTATTATCAGAAGGGTCATTTATTGACTCCCTGACATTAGTATCATTTATTGTTGACCTTGAAACAGTTTTGGCTAATGAATACGATATTGATATATCATTGACCGATGACAGAGCTATGACAAGGGAAAAGAGTCCATATGATAGTATTATCGCCTTGGTTGAATATATTGATGAATTGGCAGGCGAGCAATAATATTTTAATTAGTTAATAACGAAAATTATGTATAAGGATAAAGTTATTCTAATTTCTGGGTCAAGCAGAGGCGTGGGCTGCTTTATTACTAATCATTTTTTGCAAAATAATGGCACTGTCATTGGATTAAGCAAAGGCTCCTATTTCATTGATAATGTTAATTACCATCATTTTTGTGTGGATTTAGCTAAGCCTGAAGAAATAATTAGTTTATTTAAAACAATTTCAAAGAAGTTTGCAAAAATTGATATTGTAATTAATAATGCAGCAGTTCTCACCTCTCAATATTCGATGATTATGCCCCTAAAAAATGCGATTGATATGGTTAATATTGATTTGCTTGCAGTTTTTTTAGTTTCGAGGGAAGCAGCCAAACTAATGCGTAAACTTCAATATGGTCGCATTATTAATATTAGTTCAATGGCAGCAAGTCTTGAGCCTGTTGGAGATTCATTGTATGCTGCCTGTAAAGCAGGTATAAATACCTTAGCAAATGTTATGGCAAAAGAGTTCTCATCATTGAATATTACTTGCAATACCGTTGCAATATCCGCAATTGAGTCTGATATGTTAAAACAACATTCACCTACTGCCCAGGTTAAAATAAGGGAAATCATCAAGAATTTGCCAGTACCAAGGATGGCAGAAAAAGAGGATGTTCTGAATGTTATAGATTTTTTTTCAAGCCACAAAAGTTCATATATTACTGCCCAAATTATTTACCTTGGAGGAATTAATTGATGATTTTAAGAATTAAAAATGTTTCATTTTCTTCAAATACCTATTTGGTAACCAGAGAAGATGATAAATTTTGTCTTATAATAGATCCTGGCCTCGATGATTTGTTAATTGACAATATAATAAAGGAACTAGATTTAATTCCTATTGCAATCCTATCTACGCATGGACATTTTGATCATATTGCCGGCGTGAATTACTTTAAGAATAAATATGCAATCCCATTCTATATTCATGAAGGAGATGCAAAAATGTCGAAATCAGCGAATTTTTTTTTAAAGATTGCAGGAATTGAGCGTAAAATCACAATACCTCAGCCGGATTTTTTATTTAAGCAAGATTATGAAAAGCTTATAATAAGTAATTTTGCATTGGAGGTATATAATTTCTCTGGACATTCCAAAGGGAGCTGCGTTATTTTATATAAAAATAATTTATTCTCCGGAGATATTATTTACAAAGATAAACTTGGATTTAATGATTTTCCGGGTGAAAACCGAGTTAAACTTCGTGAATCTGTGAAAGAAATTTTTGAAACATTTTCTGATGACATTATTATTTACCCAGGTCATGGTAGATCTGAGTATTTAGGTGTTATTAAAGAAACTAATTTGGAACTAAAAGATTTTTTATATAAAAACTAAAATACTTATGGTTGACTATGGCATTGGAATTATTGGGGTAAATCATTATCTGCCAGAAAACGTGCAGTCTAATGAAGATTTATGTAAGATAATGACTGATGTTACCCCTGAATGGATTGTTGCAAAAACTGGAATAAAACAGCGTCATTTAGCCACTCCGTCTGATTCAGCCTCTAGCATGGCAACTGAAGCAGTAAACAAACTTTTGGAAGGAGCAAATATACCAATAAGCGAAGTTGGTCTAATAATAGTTGCAACATTCTCTCCTGACTATATGTTCCCGCCGGTTTCTGTAAAAATTCAGAAAAATTTGAATGCGAGGAATGCGCAAATTATTGATATAAATACTAATTGCACTGGTTTTATTACCGCATTAACCATTGCATCTGATCGAATGCTGATTGATAGTACAGTTAAATACTCTTTGGTTATTGGAGTAGAGTTGCATACTAGATTTATAAATCCACTAGATAAAGAAACCGCAATCTTTTTTAGTGACGGTGCTGGGGTTGCTTTGTTAGGGAAAGTCCAAAAGGGATATGGAATAATTGATTCTAAGTTTTTTACAGATAGTTCAACTTATGAGTCTGTGCGATTACGTGGTGGGGGTTCAAGTTTCCCATTGGCTCACCGAATCTTTTCAAAAGATATAGATTTTATAGAAATGAATGGATTGGCAACATGGAAGCAAGCTGTTACAAACTTACCAATTGTTATCCGAAATTTATGTGAAAAAGCTACGTTAAAAATTGAAGATATTGATTTTTTTCTGTTTCATCAAGCAAATCTAAATCTAATTCAATATATAATGGGTAAATTAAAAATTCCTATGGAAAAAACATTTACAAATGTTGAAAATATTGGCAACACTGGTTCTGCTAGTGTTGGAATTGCACTTAGTGAAGCACTGGCATTAGAAAAAATAAAATCTGGCGATATTTTTTGTCTGGCAGGTGTAGGTGCTGGCTTTAATTTTGGCGCCAATGTTTGGAGATTTATTTGATATTATTTAATAATCGACATATTTTTAAAGCAAATCATGAAATACGCAGAAATTAAGATCGGCGATAAAGAGTCTTTGTATCACGAAATTAAGAAGGAAGATTTAGAAAGATTTGTAGAATTAACCGGAGATAATAATAAACTTCATGTAGATGAAAAGTTTGCCAGCAATACACAGTTTAAAAAACCTGTTGTCCATGGAATGCTTGGAGCCTCTTTCATATCAACAATAATTGGAACAAAAATTCCTGGAGATGGTGCATTGTGGTTTTCACAATCACTTGAGTTTTTAATACCTGTCAGGGTGGGTGATCAACTGACCATAATTGCTGAAGTAACTAAAAAAAATGATAGGGAGAATATCATAGAATTAAAGACAGACATTTATAATCAAAACAAACAAACTGTAATCAGAGGATATGCCAAGGTAAAGGTAATTGAGACCGAACCTAGAATAATTGATGATAGTGAAAAGAAAGAACATCCCGCTAAGGTTGTGTTGGTTGTTGGTGGAACTGGCGGTATTGGTAGTGCCGCCTGCATTGAGCTTGCAAAGGATGGGTTTGATGTAATTATTCATTATCATAAAAATAGGGGTCTGGCAACCGAATTAAAAAATAGAGTTGAGAAACTGAATCAAAAAGCAATTATCATTAAGGCAGACATATTGAATGATACTGAGATAGCTGATATGATCTCGCAAAGTACCAGATTATTTGAAAAAATTGATGTTATAGTGAATTGTGCATCCACAGTTATCCCCAATATTAGGGTTCAGGATTTACTTTGGGGTGATTTTATTAAGCAGCTTGAACTGAATATTAAATCAACTTTTACTATAATTAAAGAGGCGCTTCCTAGTATGGTTACTAGAGGATATGGGAAAATAATCAATATTGGGAGTTTCTCTGTGGACAAACCAAACAGTGAATGGTCTCATTATATAACTGCAAAGTCAGCTTTAATAGGATTAACAAAGTCTTTTGCGCTGGAATTGGCTCCAAAAGGAATAAGAGTTAATTTGATAACACCAAGTCTTGTAAATACAGAATTAACTGCTGATATTCCCCAAAAGGTTAAATTATTAACAGCAGCTCAAACACCCTTAAGGAGACTTGCTGAAGTTACGGATATTGCTGGCGTGATCAGTTTTCTTGCTTCTGAGAAATCTAATTTTATTACCGGCGAAAACATAAGAGTAAATGGTGGACAGATAATGATTTCATAAATTTAGGGTATGGAAAATCTTAGATATTCAGAAATTCTTCAGCAAAACAGTGCAATGAAAGAAAAGGTAATTGGAGCTCCTTACAAGGTGAAGGTGTTAGCAAATGTTACCATCAATTCTTTAAAAGAGATTCTTGAATATATTTTTCGAATTAATCAAATCAATCCTGTTATAGAGTTTGGCAATTATGATAATATTGTTCAGGACAGTAGAATGTCTGCACATTCTGATATTGTAATTGTTTTTGTTGAAATGCTCAATATTGTATCGAGTGTGTCTGTTTTTTTTGAGGATATAAATGATGGAATGTACAATGATATAAAAAGCAGGATGTGTGCGGAGATTGATAATGTTCTTGAAAATTTGAAAGATTGTCCATCGGTGATATTCAATACATTTTCATCAACACCCTTTGTTACAGGCTCTTCTAGGAAATCAAAAATCACAATTTTTACATCGGAGTTAAACAAATATCTTGACGATAAAAAATGCCCTAACGTAACGCTGTTAGATATAGATATAATTATTTCGCAATTAGGGATAAGGCAGGCTATTGATTATAGACTTTTCAATTCCTCCAAAGCTCCATATACTTTATCTTTTTTTAAAAATTATGTTTCTGCTCTCGAACCGATAATTCTGAGGAATACCGGAAAATTGAAAAAAGCCATCATCTTCGATTGTGATAATACCCTTTGGAAAGGCATAGTTGGTGAAGATGGGTTTAACGGAATTGACATGTCTGCAACTTCACACGATGGTCGTCCTTTTAATATGGTTCAGCAAATAGCATTATTTTTGAGTAGGCGTGGTGTTATAGTGGGATTATGTAGCAAGAATAATGAAGCTGACGTTACTGATATACTTTTGAATCATCCTGATATTGTACTTAAGGAAGAATTTATTGTCATTAAGAAAATCAACTGGGAAAATAAGGCTCTCAATTTGAGATCTATTTCTACTGAATTAAATATAGGATTGGATAGTATAGTTTTTGTGGATGATTCGTCTTTTGAAATTAATTACATTAGGGAGCATTTGCAAGAGATCGTTTCAATACAGGTTCCTACAACGATTTTTGAATATCCCGATTATTTGCTGAGGCATGTATATAAATATTTCAACTTAACTCCGAATGATGAAGATTCTCATAAAACAGCATTATATAAACAGCAGTTTCAGAGGGAAAACGATAGAAAGAAGTTCGAAACAATCGATGAATATTTGGCTTCCTTAAAAATGGTAATTACTATTTATAAGGATGACCCTTCTTTTATACAACGCATAGCACAGTTGACTCAAAAGACAAATCAATTCAACTTAACTACCAAACGATATACCGAAAGTCAAATATTAAAATTTATGGAAGATGGCGATTGCCATGTTTTCGCTGTATCAGTAAAAGATGAGTTTGGAGATAATGGACTGACTGCGGTGGCTATTATAACAGCTGATAAGTATAATCGAATGAATATTTCGATCGACACGTTTCTGATGAGTTGCAGGATCATAGGAAGGAATATTGAGTATGCATTTATAGACTATATTATGAAATGGCTGAAAAAGGAATCTTATCAACATATATATAGTGAATATATTTCCACAAAGAAAAACAGCCAGGTTATAAGTTTTTATGATGATCTTGGATTTATTTTGTTAAGAGATGAGGAGAATGAAAAGCATTACTCCATCAATATTTTAGATTATGAAATGAAGAATATCGAATATCTTAAATTGGAAGCTATAACGAATGGGAAAAATGCAAAATAAACTAAATCTAGAGTGATGGACAATATTAAAGAACAAATTATGAAAGTTATGAGTACTGTTTTCGAAGTACCCTCTGAAAAAATAACTGAAAATTCATCCCCTGACATTATTGAATCATGGGATTCTTTAAAACACTTGAATTTAATTCTTGCTTTGGAAGAGGAGTTCGACATTACAATTCCGGATGAAGAAGTGGGGAACATGCATAATTTTAAACTTATTGAATTGATCATAAATGAATGTAAAAAGTAGTATTGCTGATTTTTTAGCTGAATTCGACCTGTATGATGACCAAACAGCGGTTATTTGGCATAATAGATCAGTTTCGTACAGGGAAATCCTAAACAGGATAAATTGGTGGAGAATAAAACTTGCTGAAATATTACCGGGTACGGTTGTGAGTATTGAAGGAGATTTTTCACCTGAAGCTATTTCTATTCTGTTTGTACTTATTGAAATGAATATTATCGTAGTCCCACTCGATATTAATCATGTAAATAAGAATGAAAAGAAGTATGATATTGCTCAAGTACGAATAATTATCAGAATTAAAAGTGAAGATGATATTGAGGTGGTATATAGAAATATAAGTTCTAAGCCAAATGATTATTATGAATTATTGATTAAGAGGCATGTACCTGGTTTAGTCTTATTTACATCTGGTTCGTCTGGTGAACCAAAGGCAGCGGTTCATGACTTCTCGAAACTTTTGATTAAGTTTAATGTTAAAAGAAAGGCATTAAGAACCATCAATTTTTTATTATTCGACCATTGGGGCGGATTAAATACCCTATTCCATATTCTTTCAAACGGAGGTACAGTGATACTTCTTGAAAGTAGAAATCCGGACTATGTGTGCGATCTTATTGAAAAATATCAAGTGGAGCTCTTACCTACATCCCCGACTTTCCTCAATATGCTTGTTCTTAGCAGAGCATATGAAAGGCGAAACCTAGAAAGTTTAAAAATAATAAGTTACGGTGCCGAACCGATGCCGGATAGTTTACTAAAACATCTTAACAAGATTTTCCCAAATATAACACTGCAGCAAACTTACGGGTTAATCGAACTGGGAGTCATGCGGTCAAAATCAGAAACCAATAGTTCACTTTGGGTCAAAATCGGCGGTGAAGGGTTCGAAACTAGAGTTCTAGATGGAATATTACAAGTTAAATCGGATTCAGCGATGATTGGCTATTTAAATGCTGTTAGCCCCTTTACTGAAGATGGATGGTTTATCACTGGGGACACCGTTGAAGTAAAAGGTGACTATTTCAAAATTCTTGGGAGAAAGTCTGAACAGATTAATGTTGGCGGAGAAAAGGTTTTCCCGCAGGAAGTTGAAAGTGTGATCCTATCGATGGAAAGTGTATTAGACGTTATTGTATATGGCGAAAAGCATCCATTTACTGGAAGCATAGTTTGTGCGAAAGTTTATTTAGATGATCAGGCTGATCGGAAGACGTATTTAAAACAAATCAAACTTCATTGCAAGGAGAAATTAGAACCATTCAAGGTTCCAATTAAATTAATTGTTGTTGACGAGCCTTTTTTTTCGGATCGTTTTAAAAAGAAACGTTTCTAACTAAATATTTGTCAAAGTTATTATATAAAACATATGGATTCATATGACATGTACAAATGGGCAACTGATCTTTTTCCAATTTGTCGTAGTATTACTGGTCCTGGAGTTCGGCATACTTTAGCATATTTGACTGAGCTTATTCCAGAGCTTATTGTTCATGAAGTAAAATCAGGGACAACAGCTTTTAACTGGACAGTACCTGATGAATGGACAATACGCGATGCCTATATAGCCGATGATTTTGGTGTTAGGATAATTGATTTTAAGAAAAATAATTTGCACGTTCTTGGATATTCCGAGCCAGTTGATTTATGGCTTGACCGTGAAGATTTATTGAAATACCTTTATTCTTTGCCTGAACAACCCGATGCAATTCCTTATATTACATCCTACTACGAACGGAGATGGGGATTTTGTTTAACTGATAATCAACTAAAAAGTATACTTCCTGGTAGATACCATGTATTCATTGATAGTGACTTGAAACCCGGAGTCCTTAATTATGGGGAAATTATTTTAAAAGGGAAGGAGGACTCTGAGATATTACTTTCTACATATGTTTGCCATCCTTCAATGGGTAATAATGAGATCTCAGGCATAGTGGTAACATGTGCTCTTACGCAATGGCTTCGAAACTTAGAAAATCGTCGTTTTACTTACAGGATATTATTTTTGCCGGAAACTATTGGCTCAATTGTTTATTTAAGTCTTCATTCTCAATGGATGAAAGAAAAAACCATTGCCGGTTTTGTAATTACTTGTGTCGGTGATGATAATTCTTACTCCTTTATGCCTTCCAGAAGGGGCAAGTCAATTGCTGATCGAGTTGCTAAATATGCGTTAGATAATTATGTGGATAAATATATTTCGTATAGTTTTCTAGATCGAGGTAGTGATGAACGACAATACAATAGTCCATTGATTGACTTGCCTGTTGTGTCGATAATGCGGTCGAAATATGGCACTTATCCAGAATATCATACTTCACTTGATGATATGTCATACATTAGTCAGGTGGGTTTAGATGGTTCTTTTAGAATAATAAAAAAATGTTTATCAATATTTGAAATCAACGAAAAATATCTTGTAACGATCGAATGTGAGCCACAACTTGGTAAAATTGGATTATATCCTTCGCTTAGTACCAAGAATAGCGGATTTGAAGTAAAGGCCATGATGGATCTCTTGGCTTATGCAGATGGAGAGCTTGATTTACTGGGGATAGCAACTATAATTGGCGTTGACGTAATTGAATGTTCTAGAATTGCAAATATGCTTGAACAATATGGCCTTTTAAAGACGCTAAAGGATAATTAAGGAATATTCATTTTGCATATACTCTATCGATATTGTACCAATGTCCCTTATTGACGGACTTAGGGTTGTAATGTTTTTGCTATTACAATCTATATTTCAACATAGATTGACTCAATATCGTAATTTGGATGAATAAAATGCTGAAAATACTTAAAATGGCTATAACAAATAAAGTCGTGCTTTTTGTATTATTTGGCTATGCAACTTACTTTATCCAACTTATAAATTCCTTGTTTATAGCGGTATATTTGGGTCCATATTATCTCGGAATATGGGGTTTCATAAGCCTGGTTATTCAATATATTAGTTTGGCTAATTTTGGTATTTCTAATTCAACAAATGCAATCGCTTCAATTAATAGGCATAAAGAATGGTACTTATCTAAATTATTGGGGACTGCCTTTGGCATGTTAATTGGATTGTCTATTTTAGTATTATTCTTTTTCTTGTTTAACAGAATGTTTAATATAAATATTGGTGAAAAATATAATTTTGTGGAATTTTTGCCTTTTATCTTATTAATAGCTATATTTGGCTATTTTAATACTTTAATGTTAAATTTCCTGAGAATCTTTGGAAAATTATATGAGATTGCTCTAAGCCAATCTTTATTTCCAATTCTGGTTTTATTGCTTATCACTCATCTCAAAGGGAAAGATCTGTTATGGGGAATTATGGTAGTAAATTGTTTTGCCGTAATATTTTCTTTTTGTATGTTTTTAATAAGATGCCCTGTAAAATTTAGAATATCATTGATTACTCGTTTAATAAAGAAAATTCAACGAAAAGGATTTCATTTATTTATCTCTAATACTGCATTTTATTTAATACTTTTAAGCACGCGTTCATTTGTGAGTGCTTTTTATGGGGTTGCAGAATTTGGATATTTTACATTTTCTTTTTTATTATCGAATTCAATCTTATTATTATTGGAGTCACTATCGTTTTTGATTTATCCCAAAATGCTTAATCGATTTGCTACTGGAACACCTAAGAAAATACATATTTTAATTAATAATATAAGGGATACATACATCACAGTTTCACACATTCTTATTCATGCTGCCATTTTAGTTTTTCCTATTTTCTTGGTAGTATTTCCTCAATATGAGACCTCCTCGAGTGCCTTTAAAATGATTTCATTAACGATAGTCTTGGTAACGAATTCATTCTGTAATTCTGGTTTATTAGTTGCTAAGAATAAGGAAAATAAGTTAGGATTTTTGGCTTTAATTGTTTTATTTGTGAATGTAATTATTACATTCGTAACTGTAAAATATTTAAGAATTTCATTTTCATTCGTAATTTTTTCAACTATGCTGAGTTATCTTATTTTTAATTATTGGATTGGGGTAATAAGTTTGAATTTGTTAAATTTAAACAATAATTTTATATGTGTAATCAGGGAAGTATTTCCATTTAAATTATTTTTACCATATAGCGTAAGTGTTATTTTTGTTTTCCTTAATGTTAAAAATATTTTCTTTATTTTACCATTTATTCTTATTCTATTTATGAATATTAAATCTATTTTTAATGTATTTTCTATTTCAAGAAAATTGCTAAATAATTCAGAGCTGGTTCTTTTTAATTAGATTATTGCAATCATCTTTCGAATGGCCAGAGTGGTTAAGAATTGCCTTTGGTTCGCATTAAAATCATTAGCGTTAGTAGAGTACATTTCTTTAGTATTAATTAGGATTAAGAATCTAGTTTTGCAACTTACTCGGATTTATTCTTAAATATTAACATTTATAATAATTAGTTGATCCTTAACAATATTAACACGTTGATTGTTAACCCGGATTATTCATAAAAATTCATAGAAAAAGGGGACTAAGTTATTAAATTTTAGTAAATTAGGGTTGCAAAACCATTAATAACTCAATCCCCAAATATGAGTACTTCAAGATCGGCAT
>Ga0114951_10004939_pt1 | contig 12603 bp, 16 predicted proteins | sample AM7aDNAmetaG_FD_88677 | JGI IMG/M metagenome (GOLD analysis project Ga0114951, IMG submission 88677) | Freshwater microbial communities from Finland to study Microbial Dark Matter (Phase II) - AM7a DNA metaG | ecosystem: Environmental > Aquatic > Freshwater > Lake | place: Finland: Lake Alinen... | reverse complement strand
GTGTTTGCCTGTTTCAACAACTTTAAACGTCGTGCCAAGTCCGCTGACGGTGGCTCGGTAACTTCCAAGGCTGCTCTCGTTTAGGGTTGCAGTCACTGAACTGGATTCGTGTGGTGCAAGCTGCACAAGGGCACTCTGAACTACATTGCCATCCACCTTGAAGGGCAGTGAATAGTTGATATCTGTTTTTCCTGTGTTTTGGACATTAACTGATACGTTGATGGGTTGGTTTATCCATGCTTCAATGGGGTCAATGAACAGGTTGCTGACTTTTAATGTGGCTGGCAACGGAGCAAAAGTCGGTGCCGCCGTAGGAGTGGGCGAAAGCGTTGTAGGCGAAGGTGTTGGAGTTGTCTTTGGCGGTACAATCTGGCTTTGGTACAAGTAGCCAACAGCAACTGCGGCAACTATGATTACGGCGATTATTAAAACTGCTTGAATTCGACTAACCGCTGAATTAAAACGGAATATTCTAAGCACCATGTAAAATATGTGCATTGAACCTTTTTAATAATTCCGTTTTTTTTTCTTCACCCATCAATTGGAAGTAAAAGATGAGAAAACGTTACCAAGGTTACACGTCAACGGATAAGGTACAAACTTGATTCTAATTGCGTATTCGTTGAGCCCATAGATGGGGATGAATAGATGGTAGCGTGTTAGAGGCACTCGTCTTTTTGTTGTTTGGTTTGGGGAAGCGTTACGTTCTTGTCCCCAGTCAACTCCTTCTCCAATGCATCTGCCCTCGCCGCGACTTTTTCCGCTTCCGCCTTGATGTCTGGATTCTTCATTTCCTCCTTGCGCTTCTCATTGGACGCCAGAATCAGTCGCAGCATGTCGGAATCGTAGGTTTTCAGCAGAAGCTCCGTGTTGGGAATCAAACAGTGACCTCCGATGAAACCTGGGAACATTACTGGTCTGTCGAAGCGTTGACGGTGTGTGTCTTCGATGAAATCCACGGTTTCGTTGAAGTCTGCGTCGACAGAGCGGGAAATCCGATGCATCTCCTGGAAACAAGCTATCATCCATGCGCGATAGGTGGTTTCGAAGAGTTTAGCGAGTTCGGTTTCGCGGCAACTTTTAAGAACTTTAACTTTCAAACCCAACTTCTCAAAATGGGCTTTGGCAGCTTTTGCAGCTTCTGGTGTTGCTCCGCCGACGTATTTAGGCCAACGCTTCATCTCCCAAACCATATGCTCGGCAGTTATGTGGACACCGCGCGAGGGTGAATGGGCAACGAGGCATTTGCACACATCAGCGATTTTTTCGGTGGTTCTCGGTGGAACGGTGCTGTTGTTGATGACTAGTTTTGGCGTGTAGTGTGCAACGTATTGAGAGATGATTTGGATGAATTTGTCTGGGTTGCCGCAGGGAAGACAAATTTGCAGGGTATCGATTTTAGGGGGAACCTGTTTTTTGGTTTGACCCAGTTCCTGCATCTTTGCCTCGTCTAGATCCAAGCCGTAAACATCAAAGCTGTCCTTTTTCTCGTTTAGCAACGTGAAGAGTGCCTGTCCAATTTCGCCTAAACCGACGATTAGAACTGTTTCTTTAGCCAAACCGTATGCCTTCTAATTGTTAGAAACTCATGTTAATGTTAAACTATTTAAATCTGGAGCCCAGAACAGAGAAGCATGCAAACTTCTAAACGCGGCGTGGGTGTAGTTGAAGGCAAAAACGTGCAGATCGGCGAAGGCTGCGCCATCTGGAACTACGTGGTCATCGGCGACGGCACCAAAATCGGCGACAACTGCATCATCGGTAGCTTCGTCGATTTGGGCAAAGAGGTTGTTTTAGGCAAAAACTGCAATATCCAAGCACACGTAACCATCTCCAACGGCTGCGTCTTAGGAGACAACGTATTCATCGCACCCAACAGCAGCCTATTAAACGACAAGTACCCGAAAAGCAGCCTGTTGAATCCGCCAATAATCAAAGACGGCGCGGCAATCGGCGGCGGAGTCACCATCCTGCCCAACGTAACAGTGGGCGAAAAAGCCGTGGTCGGCGGAGGAAGCGTCGTAGCCAAAGACGTGCCCCCGAGAACCGTGGTGGCGGGTTGCCCAGCAAAATATGTCATGACGCTGGAAGCTTACGAAGCCAAACGCAACGCATTCATTAAGGCACACAGTAAGGTGCAAAAATGAAAATCTGGTACGACGCCTGCACGGGCAAGCACACGCGTTACGGCGCAGCCATCGGAAAAGAGCTTAGAAAAGCGGGACACGAATTCATCTTTACAACAAGAGAGCACCCCGACACGGTGCCGCTTGCCAGAATCCTCGGGGAAAAACCCATCGTAGTCGGCAAATACGACCCATCCACGTTGACTTCGAGGCTGGAAGAGAGTGCAGAACGCATCATAGCGTTTGCTAAAATGTTCAAAGACAACAAACCAGACGTTGCCATAGCCCATCAATCCGTCGAACTGTGCCGAACCGCCTTCGGCTTAGGAACCCCAATTATCTTAACCGCAGACACACCTCACGCTTTAGCAGTCAACAGACTCACCATACCCTTCGCACACACCGTCGTCGTTTCTGAAGCCATGCCCAAAAGCTTCACAAAAACCTACTGCGCCCAAAAAGTAGTCCCGTTCAAGGGCGTTGACGAAGTCGCCTGGATAAAAAATTTCCACCCGACAAAAATCACCAACCTAAAAAAACCGTTGATTGTAGTCAGGCAAATCGAAACTCAAGCTGCATACGCTAAAGGCAAAAAAGACAGCGCCAAAACCTTGGCGGAGAAGCTTGCTGAACTGGGCAACGTGCACCTCATCCACCGCTACAACGAGCAGGGTGCAGAATTCGGCGTTAAAGCTGAATTTGAAGATTCAGCTAGTTTGGTCGCAAACGCCGATTTAGTCGTGAGTTACGGCGGCACAATTTCAAGGGAAGCCGCGTTGCAGGGCGTTCCAAGCATCGCCATCTCTGACATGGCAAAAACCTACGTCAACACGTACCTTGCAAAGAAAGGGTTTCCATTGTTCATCACAACCGAACAAAGAGTTTTTGGTTACGCAAAGGATTACTTGGGCAAACGATTCGATGTGGCTGGCAAACTTGCAGCGCTTGAAAACCCAGTTGAAGTTATTGCTAGAGTTGTGGAAACCATAAAATCTTAAATGGCTGCAACTTCCACTTCATCGCCCACTTTTACCCCAAACTTTTCTGCAGCACTTCCCTGGTTTAGGGCAATTTCTAAAAATCCGTGGCTGCCCACCAAAGCAACAGCTTCTTTAGGTTTTGCTTGCGCATAAGTTTTAGCGAATGTAAGCTGCAACATATGGTTTACCAGTTTCACTTTGACATTTTTTGTCTGCAGCAGGTCTGTCAGGGTTATGTTCGTGATTACATTGCCAAAGCCGTCGATATGCAAGACTGCCCCGATTAACGAACCGTTTTTTCTTTTTACGTTTGCGTATTCAGGGGTGATTGCATCGGTTACTTCTGCGCCAAACTCGCAGGGCTTAGCTCCTTTATCGAGGTACGCTGCGGCGGGTGCAAAGATGTCTCTTCCATTAAATGTGTTGGAAACGTTGGGTAACATAAACTCGGGGTTTGAAAGTTCATAAACGTGTTCGATGCTTTGGTTTTGAGCTGCCAACATCAACACACCATTGTCGGGTCCAACAAAAAAACCCTTTTTCGTTTGGATTAGGATGGCGCGTCTTTCGCTGCCAACGCCTGGATCCACAACAGCCAAGTGCACAGTGCCCCTGGGAAAGTACGACGCTGCCGAAGCCAGCATGAACGCGCCCATTCGGATGTTGAATTTTTCTACACCGTGAGTTACATCGATTATTTTGGCGTTTGGGTTTATGGTTATAATGACGCCTTTCATCTCTGCAACATACGGGTCTACGAGTCCAAAATCGCTGGTCAAAGTTATCATTTTTTAGCCGCCGTGCACAACTGGAACAAAAACGATTTCGTCCCCATCGCACAGTTTGGTTTCGTACCCGTTTAAAACGCTGATTTCTTTTCCATTGACGAGTATGAGCGAGTTTGACCTTGAATCGTTAAGTTCCTGGTCACTAAAAGTATGCTTGAGCTGGGGCATTTCCCGGATGATTTCTTCAACCAGCCCCTTTATACTGCATCCTTCTTGGTAATTAACGGAGAACTGTTTTTTTCCCGAAATATGACGCAGCGCACCCACAAATTTTACGGTTAAAGTCACCTGTTTTTCACTCTTAAGGTATATAGAATGGGTGGGTTGTTAAAAATTTTAACTGAAGCTTTCGAATTTTTCCTGCGTCAATGTCTCAACGATGTCGGTTGCGATGTCAACGATTGAATCCGCCTGCTTCATCATGGCGTCGCCGTTGATTTCTTCCATCTGTGACAGCTGCTGCACGATGTTTTCGACTTCGATTAGAAAACGCAGAACAGAATCGTTGGTGACGGGGTTCTTCATTACCTCTTCGCGGATGAGTATTTCAATGAAGGCTGGTTCTCCAAGGCTGTAGTAGATGGCGTTTCGGGCTTTTCTAATAGCCTCAACAACTAAGCTTGGCGCCATGTACGGGATTTTCCGCGCTGCTTCCAACTCGGCTTTAGCTTCGCGAAGGTAACGCAGTGCCCAACCTTTTCTGTACTCATCCATCATGAAGTTTTTCGGTCCAGGTTTACTCTGCTATTTCTTCAGAATCTTCCATTTCAGATTCGGCTGCTGAGCTAGCTTGGGCTAATGCAAGAGTCCGTGTTATGTAACCGGCAGTTTGGTTTCGAACGCGTGTTGTTGCACCTTTTGTTAGGTCATCAACTGACTTTTTGTTTTCGTCAAAGTTAGTGTTGAATTTGCTTGGAAAGCGAGCCATCAGTTCTTTGCCCAACTTTTTAATCTGATCAGTCTTTACTTTTCCCAGGTAATATTCCTCCGATGTTAACAATTGTGTTTCTCCGACGTTCAAAAGCGTAAGAGCAACTGTCAATAGATGAGGGGGTTAATTTAAGTTTACGCCTCAAAACATCGGATTAAGCTACCGATAGGCTGCGAGGTAAACGGGAAAAGAAAAAATTGATGTTGCTAGTTAACTTTTATGTCGAAGAATGTCTCAAAATTCTTGATTATCTGCTCGGCGACTTCTTCAGCCTGCATTTTCTTGATTTCCGCCACAGCTCCCACAACGTTTCGTATGTAAGAGGGTTTAGTTAACTGTCCATTGAAGGGCTGCTTCCAATAGGTTACGGGACCATCGGTTTCGGTTAACAGGTTGGTTAAAGGGGTTTTCTCCACGACTTCGCGAATGCCGTTCGAATAGGTTACAGGGGGACCCTCCGTGATGAAGCATCCGAGATCTAATGCCTTCGCCAAAGCCGTCATTGGGTGGCTGAACCAATGAAGCAATACGCGTTTGAGGCGGTAGGATGGGAGCATCTCGACGACTTTGTCGGTTGTTCCACGGGAATGGATGATTACTGGCAACTCGAGTGTTTCAGCTAACCGAAGCATCCTGTCGAAAACCATGGTTTGTTTTTCCCAGGTGGTCTCGTATTTGGCGTCTAAGCCGATTTCGCCGATTGCCTTAACGGTTCCTTTTTGCTGCTGGATGAACTCTATGGTTTCATGGATTTCTTTTTCTTCAACCACATTTACGTTCCAGGGGTGAATTCCCAGTGCTGGATAGACCAGTTCAGGGTATTTTTGGGCTAGTTTAATGTCGTTTTGGCAGGTTCCAAGGTCCATGGAGTTGGTGACTAACGCGGCGACGCCGGCGGTTTTTGCGTCAGCTATCAACTCATCGATGTGCCCGGCATATTCTGCGTCGGAGAGGTGGACATGGGCGTCTATTAGTTTCATCTTTGTTCAACGCTATATTCACTGTTGATGGTTTTATAATTTTTCTTTGTGTCACATACTTTTTTATGGTTAAGGGTGTTTTAGGGAAAAAATGGATAACAAAGGTTAAATATTGCCTTAAAGAGAAAAAGAGGCTATAGAGATGTCGATATGACTGAATTAGAAATAGCCGTAGCTCCCATGCACAGATTATGCAAAAAAGCAGGCGCAGACAGAGTATCAGAAGCAGCAGCAAAAGAACTCGCAAAGGCACTAGAAGAAATAGGCGTAAAAATCGCCAAAGAAGCACTCGATTTTGCGATGCATGCTGGAAGAAAAACCATCAAAGCGGAAGACATAGAAATCGCCGCTAGAAAAATCATGGGAAAATAAGTAAACTCACAACTTAACTTTCTTTCCTTTCTTCTTTTTTGTTTTTTTAAACTTCGATCTAAGCGTTTTGTTATTTCTTGGAAATGGAATTTAAGCCTATTTTCGTCGATTTTAGGCTTTTCTGTAGCTGGCTCAGGCTGTTGCTGAGGAAGCCCATAGGAACTGGAAGTATTCCCGTGCAAACCCAACTAAGCCCACATGGTTGCTCCATATGACAAGCGTGGGTTTGTCTTCTCCTAGGAACAGCATGGCTTCTTTGCCGTCTGCGATTACGCCTCCTCCGAACATGTGGTCACGGATGCGCAGCTCGTTTAACCCAGCGTATTTCTTGAGGAAAAGCCAATCTTCCTTCTGTCCCGCCGCCATCAACTTAATCTTAACCGTCTTCTTCAAGCCGCTGCCCAGCAGGGGTTGAGCCAATGTGATTATGGGTTTAGCGAATTCTGGCGCTGCAATAACGATTTCCAAAGAAGCTTTTTTGAGGACCTCTTCAAGTTTGGATAGGACCGCTTGTTGTCCGCGTAGAATCAGCATGTCGGGGCGTTCGACGAGTTCGCGTTTTTCGTAGAGGGGCTGGAGGTTTTCTGCGACTGTGTTTTCCCAGTTCAGGTATTTGTCTTCGAGGCGCAGCTTAGTGAACCTTGTTGCCTCCATGGGCGGGACTGGGTAATATTTGAAGGGTCGGGTTTCGCTGCTTTTAATCCAGCCTTTCTCTTTAAGCTGATTTAGTACCTCGTACATTTTGCTGTAGGGCACCGTGGCAACCTGGCTTATCTCCATAGCTGTCATCTGCCCGCCTTCCAGCAGCACTATGTAAGCGTCGATTTCATAGGCGTTCAAGCCCATTTCGCGCAGTGCAACCCTTGTGTTCTCGTTAACTGACATGTTCTCCCCTCAATCACCTTAGGAAACGTCTGGAAACCTTATTATCGTCACATCTGCACTTAAGCACTTCGAAACATACGCTTACACGAAAGAAGGCACAATGATATGAAAGACATCAAAACTACAAGAAGCATCTGTCCCGAATGCCTAAAGGCACTAGACGCAACCATCTACGAAAACGGTGGAAAAGTCTTCATCAAAAAAACCTGCCCTGAACACGGGGCTTTTGAGGAACTCTACTGGTCAGACTACGACCAATACATGCGTGCCGACAAATTCGGTTACGTAGGCGACGGCATGGAGAACCCGCACACAGAGAAAAAGCACGGTTGCCCCTATGACTGCGGAATCTGCCCCGAACACAAATCCCACACTGCACTCGCAATCATCGATGTTACAAACCGTTGCAACCTAAAGTGCCCCGTTTGCTTCGCCAACGCATCTGCAGCAGGATACGTCTACGAGCCAACAGCAGAACAGATCAGAGGCATGCTTGAGAACCTCCACAACAACAAACCTGTCCCCGCAACTGCACTGCAGTTCTCGGGCGGCGAACCAACAATCCGAAATGAACTTTTCGATTTCATAAAGATGGCAAAAGAAATCGGCTTCAAACATGTGGAAGTCAACACTAACGGTGTTCGAATCGCATCCGACCCCGAATACGCCAAGAAATTGAAGGAGGCAGGCGTAAGCACGATTTACCTGCAGTTCGATGGTTTAACATCTGACGTTTACAAGTTCATCCGCGGCTTAGACCTGCTTGAAACCAAGATGAAAGCTCTTGAAAATATGCGTAAAGCAGGGTATGACAGTGTCGTGTTGGTAGTTACCTTGGTTAAAGGCGTCAACGACATGCAGCTTGGCGACATCATAAAGTTTGCAGCTAAAAACTTCGACCTCATCCGATGCGTCAATGTCCAACCCGTGTCCCTCTGCGGAAGACTACCACCGCAGGAACGAGAAAAAATGCGCATAACCATCCCAGACTTCATGAGTTTGGTAGAGAAGCAAACAGACGGCGACATCAAAGTCTCCGATTTCTACCCAGTTCCAGTCGTTGTGCCCGTATCAAAGGCAGTAGGCGAAATAAAAGGCAAACGATACGTCGAATTCACTGCACATCAACACTGCGGCATGGCAACTTTCGTGTTCATCGAGAATGGCAAAATGACTCCCATCACCCGCTACGGCAACATCGAAAAATTCGTTGGCACACTCAACCAAGTCTACCTTGACGCACAGAAAGGTAACAAGAGCAAAGCAAAACTTCGACTCGTCGGCTCCGCCCGCCACATAAAATTCAACTTCCTACGCAAATACGTCCTCAAAGTCCTCATGGATGGCGACTACAGCTCGCTTGGAGACTTTGCTAGAAGCGCACTCATGGTTTCATCAATGCACTTCATGGACCCCTATAACTTTGACCTTGAACGAGTCCAACGCTGCGTTATCCACTACGCTGTTCCAGACGGACGCATAATCCCATTCTGCACCATGAACTCCATCCACCGCGCTGAAGTGGAAAAGAAACTTGGCATTCCACTCAAAGAATGGAAAGAGCAACATAAGGTTGAAATAAGCCAACCACAATAAAAATGTAGAACAAAGAGAACCAAAGTGAAAAGCTATGGGTGGAAAAAAGAAGCTCGGCATAAAGCAGATGGAAAAGTCGCAGGTTAAGGCAGACGAAGACAAAGCGAAAGAAGCAAAGAAGAAAGAGAAAGCGGGACCGCCAAAAGAACGAAAAGTCGTTGGCATAATGGTTCCAGACGCAAAAGACGGCAAGAACATCAGCGAAATCAAAAAGATGCCCGTGCTGACGCCATATGCTGTTTCAACACGCTACGGCATACGCATAAGCGCAGCTAAAGAATTCCTTGCGCAACTCGAAGCAAACGGTACAGTGCAACTTGTCTCAGGCAGCCACAACCTCAAAATCTACAAGCCAGTAGCCTAAACTGCTAAATAACCTTATTTTAAAAAAATATTTTCTTAACATTGGAGTTTGTTTTCTATGAGTTTTCCAGAACGAATCTACACTACACAAGAAGTAAAGAGCGCTAAGGCGCTAATTGACCAAGGCTTCAAACACAACCTAACAGTCGAAGGAACACCAGAGTTTACAAAAGAAGTCAACTGTGCCCTCGAATTGGTTAAAACAGCTGGGTACTATGATTTCTTAAGAACCTACATCAGGAAAATCATGGAAATCGACGGCATAACCCAGCTGCGCGAAACAGAAGTCACCATATGGGCAGGCAAATTCGCCGTTGAAAACCCCGTGGACGCCGCAAGCCTCTTCATCCAAAAAGCATACCACATGAAAGAGTACTTGGAAGGCGAACTCTACTACGGCGGCAACGCAGAGAAACGTTCAGTGGCAAAACGCATCGAGTTTTTGCAGGCACTTAAAGAAAAAACCAGCAATAACGCCGTGAAAGAAGAATGCGAGCGGCTACTTGAAATGTGGAAAGACAGCTCGCTTGCTTTCTAAGCCATCTGCACTTTAATCGTTATTCCACTCTTAACATGCTTGAAGAGTTCTAGACCGCTGGTTATTTTCCCCATCACGCTGACTGGGCTGTAGGGCTGAGATTTACTGTAGAAAACACATAGTGCACCACTCATGGGCCAAAACGCGATTGTGCCTTCTTCAACGGTTGATTTACCTTTTTCTTCGCCCATCTTTATGGGGACTTCAAAGTAGACTTCTTCTTTCCATGTGGCTGCGCGTCCTTCCAGGGGCAATTTGCGAACTATGGTGTCAACTGTTCTTGGAGCAAGGAACCTTGCCAGTTCGCCTTCAGCTTCGCCTAAGCCCTCGATGATAAACTTTATTTTTATTCTGGAAACGTCTGTTTCAATACTCAAACTGCTCATACCCCTCGAAGAAAATTCAATAATTCCCGCAAATCAGACAGTATAGTATATGACGTGTAATTTAACTCTTACACTCCATCAAACTGGGCAAAAAGCTAAAGAAGGCTCAGGACGGTTTCTCCGATGAAACGTGCCTGTTCCTCGGTTACTCCGGGGTGAATCGGCAGCGAAAACACCTGTTTTGCGGCGTTGTCAGTTTGGGGCAGTTTGGCGCTTCCAAAGTTTTCTCGGTAGAACGGCATTTGATGCACGGGGTTAACGTAGTAGGCTTCGGCGCCTATTCCTTTGTTTTTGAGTTCAGCCATGAGCGTGTTGCGCTCTTCCTCCGCACCATCCTTTAGGCGTGCTGTGTATAGGTACCAGCTATGCAGGCGGTCTTTGCTTTCGTAGGGCAAGGTAAGCTTATTGTTCTTTTCGAGAAGTTTGGTTAGTGTTTGCGCGTTTTGGCGTCGTTTAGCCACAAACCCATCCAATCTTGTCAGCTGAACGTTGCCGATGGCAGCTTGCATCTCCGACATGCGATAGTTAGTTCCCAAAATCAGCGAAGAATACTTGGCTTTTTCGCCATGCGTGCGAATCATCCGCAGAGTTTCATCTATCTGGTCGCTGTTAGTTGTTACAACTCCGCCTTCGCCTGTCATTATGTTTTTGCTTGCATACATGCTCCAGCATGCAGCATCAGCGAACGCACCTGCAGGTTTGCCCTCATAGGTTAATCCATGTGCTTGAGCAGCGTCTTCAACCAACGCTAAACCATGTTTATCCGCGATTTCCCGCAGCGGCTTCATGTCTGCGGAGTAACCGTACAGGTCCACGGGCAGGATGGCTTTGGTTTTCTTCGTCAACGCCTTCTCCACCGTTTGGGGTGAGAGGTTGTAGGTTTTAGGGTCAATGTCAGCGAAAACCGGTTTGGCACCAGTCAACGCGACTGCTTCAGCAGTTGCCACAAAAGTGAAGCTGGGCAAAATAACTTCGTCGCCCTGCTTTACGCCAACAGCCATCAAAGCTGCATGCAACGCGGCGGTTCCAGTGTTCACTGCAACTGCATGTTTGGCGCCAGCCATCTTAGCGAAGCCTTTCTCGAATTCTGTCACTGCAGGTCCCGCGCCAAGCCCGCTTGTCAGCATGCCGCTTCGCAGAACTTTCACTACTGCTTGGACTTCTTCTTCGCCGATTTTTGGCAGGTTAATGTAAATCATTTTGAGTCACTTGTAGATACTGGATGAATACTGGTATATTTCGGTTACCAAGAAAACATGAAAGCCCAGCCGAACAGGCGGGGAACGGGACGGGAAAAATATAGTATTGGAAATAGATTTCTTGCGTGAAGAAGTTTTTACTCAACGGTCATTTGTTTGGTTGTTTTGTAGTCAACTATCACTCTGGCGCCATGCATCCTGAACTGCTGATCCAACTCGGAGTCTCCTGTGTCAACCCTCAAGCTCTGCAGCCTATCCAGCTTGCTCTTAGTCGATGCCACAATGATGTTGTCTAAGCCCACTTGACGAATGACTTTTGCGCTTATCTGCTGGTTTCCCCTGCCAAAAATGAAGCCCTGCCCGCCGATGGGCGTAACTATAATCCGCGCCTCTTTGCCCGCTATGGCTTGGAGGATCTGTTTTTCGTTGACGTCTTTGGCGCTAATTTTTTTGTCCTGGAAAAGATCCACGCCGAGGAGCGTTTTTTTCTGGTCCAAGAGGTCGCTGATGGTTCGGGTGGTGGTTCCGGGTCCGATGATGTAGATAATGCCGGGCTGCATTTCTTCGTTTATGCTGATGGCTATGGCGGCTTGGTTTTCGACTTCGTTCTCGGTCGTTGAGCTCTCCATCTTGTTGCCCTGAATCAGATGCGGTTCATAGGGGCTCAAAACGTAACCGTAGAGCTCCGCCGACAGATGCCCCTGCCTAAACTGTTGTTCATCTATATCCATGACTTCTGCTTCTCGAAGCGGCAGTTTATCCCAAAGAAAAGTGGCAACTACCCTTGCTGCGGCTTGGGGGCTCACCGCGAATACGGCGCCGTGCATTTTAACGCCTGTTGGTACACCAAGCACTGGGACTTTGAGGTCGACGGCTTTTAGTATGTCGCGGGTTGTTCCGTCGCCGCCGCAGAAAACCAGCAAATCCACGCCAGCGACCACTATGCATTTTGCTATGGATTGGGTATCTTCCGCGGTGGTTTCTGTTTTGCCCTCGCCGACAACTCTGCAGGTGAAACCGCATTTTTCAGCTTGACTCTGCCCCATATTGCCCGCGCCGACGATTAGTTTGAGGTGTTCTTTAGCTGGGCTGAGCTGGGTTAGGAAGGTTTCTGCCCTCTGGGACGCGATGGGTTTAGCACCGAGCGCGATGGCTTGGGTGAGAATTGCTTTGCCGTCTGTGCCTTTGAGTCCGACGGCGCCGCCCATACCTGCAACTGGGTTAACGATGAATCCTATGGTTTTTGTTGGAATTGCGTTTTGGGCAGAGTTCAAGGATTAGCCTCGATTAAAGATTAGTGTGTGGATTAATAAAAAGAAGAATAAAAGAAAAGGGCTGGTTGCGAAGTTAGTATGTTTCGCAGCCTATGTATTTCTCGGTGGCTTCAGTTAGCCACGGATACAGTTTACGCAGTTTATCCATGGACTCCGCAACTTTCTCGGTGGGGTACTCGTATGGC
>Ga0114951_10004936_pt1 | contig 12610 bp, 12 predicted proteins | sample AM7aDNAmetaG_FD_88677 | JGI IMG/M metagenome (GOLD analysis project Ga0114951, IMG submission 88677) | Freshwater microbial communities from Finland to study Microbial Dark Matter (Phase II) - AM7a DNA metaG | ecosystem: Environmental > Aquatic > Freshwater > Lake | place: Finland: Lake Alinen... | reverse complement strand
GGGGTTGTTATCGCAGTTTCAAGTACTTATCAAATACCAGTAAAAGAGATTAGAAGCGAGTTTGAATGGCGACAAATTACATCTTATCCTTATTCGTCTAACTGGCCTGCTTATTATTATATGATTGGTAAAGACGAGATTTCATTCTGGCCGACACCATCACAAGCCGTTACTGACGGACTAAGGTTTTATTACCAACAAGATGATATTGATTTATCCGTAGATGACGTAACCAACACTTCGCTATCTGCGACTGTGACTGTTTCTAATGGAAGATCAACAGTAACCGCGACATCAGCCGTATTTAGCCAAGAAATGATTGGTCTGAGTTTTATGGTCACAGGAATCACAAGCAAGCAATGGTATGAGATTGTAGACGTACCAAACACTTCAACCCTGACATTAAAGAGTGCTTATGTCGGATATAGTGGTGCATTAAAAGCGTTTAGGATTGGTCAATTACCTATCCTACCAGGGTCTTATCACGATGCGATTGTACACTACGGACTTTATATGTACTTCTCTGGTAAGGGTAATGAAGCGCGAGCTACCGAACACTTAACCTTATTTAATAGAGCGGTTGATTCAGCTAAGGAACTTTACAGTTCAAGTGGGAGCGGTAATGTCATTTGCGACGACCAGGTTAGCGTAAGCGCGTGGTCAATAACCCCCGTTCCAGGGATTTAACCATGGCTATTCACGCCTGGATACACTTATTTGTTTAGTGGAGAGTTGAACGCTTTTTCGATTGTCCAATGTTGCCAGTTTATCCTATTTTCTAGAGTATTGTACTTAATATTTAGTATTCTACTCCATTCAGCCAATGTGTGACTTTTGCCTTTGTAAGTTATACACCTACTACGACGGGTATTATTGTGTTGTGTTACTAAATCCGCCCATCTCACATTTTCAGGTTCATAGTTTTTATCATTGTCGATTCTATCTAACGAGTGTTTTGATGACGGTCTAGCGCCAATATATTGATAAAATGCTTCAAAGTCATGTAGCCATTCGTCGCATACACGTATACCACGACCACCGTAGTTTTTATAATCTCTACGTTTTTTATTATAACATCTCGTTTTCATAGCTGACCAGGCTGTATATTCAGATGATATTTTTTTGTTTTGCTCTTCGCAGTATCTATGTGATATAATTTGGTTCATAAGACGCTCCTCCATTGGGCGTTTTATTTTAATGATAAATCTAGTATACTACACAGTAGAGGAATGCCCAATCAGGGCTTTTTTAATTGTAAAGGATTATTATGTCACAACATGCGTTTGTACAACATAACTTCGCTGGAGGTCAGGCGATTGATAAGAAAGTCGGGGCTTCTAATTCATTTGCTTATTCGCAGTCGTTTGATTTTAGAAAGTCACCATCACAACTGTCTGTATTACCTGCTACAAGGCGCGCTGATGGCGGTGTAGTGACTGACTTGGTACAGAACGAGGTTATGACCTTAGATGGCACTATATTTGCTGTAGGCGACGCAGGTAAGATATATAAAGTCACTCCCAATGGTGTGTGGAGTGTCTTTGGTACTTTATCTGCAAATACTTACGGAATATTATATAGGCCAGATCAAGACGCTATTTACATAACTTCGGCAACAACGGTTTCGTTAATCTCAACAGTTTCAACTTCACCTACATTAAATGCTAATTTCTATGCTGATTCTAAATCTCTTTATGATAATACCGCTCAGATGGGATTCAATGTAAACTCAAATCAATCTGGTAGTACACTTACTTCTGCAATTGGAACTACGCTAGTTGAAACGGTCACTACATTAAGATATTTCCAAACAGATGTTCAACCTATCGAAAAGATCGGTGTACCAATCGTAGCGAAAGGTACAGGCAACTGGACACTTACAGTACATGATGGTTTAAATAACGTCCTAGGTACGGTAACTGTTGCGAATGCGTCACTTACTAACGGTGTGGTTAATTACTTTACATTTTCTACGCCTATACCTGTAAATGTTGGCCCAAATAACGCTCAAACTTATCACTGGCACTTAATTTCTACAGTAAACGACGGTACAATAAAGTCTAGTACCACAAACGATATAAGAACAGCTGATATGGAATTGTGGGCTAACCGCCTTCAGACTACGAGTAACGGTATTCATCCAATGATCCAATTCCAACAGTTCGTCTGCATAGGAAATGGGCGCTATCTAAGCGTCTGGGAGCCTCTGGGTGACCCTGCACCTACAAATGATAACTGGCAACGGCAAAAGCTTGTAATCCCTACAGGCTACGAAATATGCGGTATGACAGTGTTTAACGAATACTTAGTTGTCGCCGCCGAGCGAGTCACCACAGGAACAAACACAGCCCAAGAAGGTATTATATTTTACTGGGATGGTCTATCTGATACTTATAACTACTTTACAAAAATACCCGAAGGCAGTCCTAGGGCGATCAATGAGTATGAAAACGTAGTCTGGTACGAAGCCGGTGGAAACTGGTATGCAATTAGTTCAGTCGCGGCAACGCCTACTAAAGTTCGTAAACTGCCTTTTTCAGAGAATACCTACACTTCCAGTAACGTCGTTACACAGGTTAATCCTTACAACGCTACTACGAGATACGGTGTTCACTTACTGGGCTGGCCGTCAACCACGACAAATACATTACTGCCTTATGGGGTTTATTCGTTTGGCAAAGTAGATGATACGCAAAAAAACTCGTTTGGATATTCGTATATTATAAGTACAGGTTCAAAATATTACACAGTAGGAAATGGTCTCAAGATTGGTTCAGTCACTAACTTCGGTAATGTATTGCATATATCCTGGTATGACAACGGAACGTATGGCGTAGATTGTGTTGACTCGACATCTACACCGGCTGCGTCTGCTATTTACGAGTCACTTATTTTGGACTTTGGGATTGTAAGTAAAGAGAAACTAGCCTCTCATTTAATGGCAAAATGGAACGATATACAGACTGGAGTTGCAATCCGGCTTAAATACTCAACTAATCGTGGAAGTTGGGTTTATTCTGAATGGTTTACTAATGCAAATATGTACATGGACCAAACTAACTATGCCCGGTTCGATGTAGGCACAAGTACCGAAGGTGCAAGGTTCTACGAAATACAAGTAGGTATTGAAGTTACCTGTGACAATACAGTTACCTTACCGCCTGAAGTTGTTGAATTATCCCTAGTTTATGATGATTTAAATACGGAGAGTTTAATTTAATGGGGAATTATTCACCAGATAGAAGTACTATTGTTACTAATGATAATGGTAACTCAGTTAATATACCAACCAGTGATTTGTCAAGAGTAATACCTAGACAGTTATCAACAGGTACATTGAGAGGAACGCAAAATGTTGGATATGGTACTGCTAAAATAGATGGTTCAAACAACAGAATTACTGTTGGAGCTCCTGATGGTTCGATTGTAGGAATAGGTCAGATACCAAATAGTAATCCTGCACAGTATGGAAATTTCTTAATATATCCAAGCGGAAAACTAAGTTTGACTCAAATAAGTGGCGATACTACCCAATATGATACTAATGGGGTGCCTCGTATATTCACTGGTTCTAATCCAAGTGATGGTGAATTTGTAATGAAAATATCCAAACCAAATATTGATGTATTAACTGCCACTGATGACAAGTTAATATTTAATAGTAATCAAAATGTATTCAAAATAATTAAAACTGATACTGTTACTATAACTCACCCAATAAATACAGCTACCACAACTTTATCTGTTCCTAATACGTTGGGTTTTATACCTATGTTTTTAGCGTATGCAACTGTAGATGGCGGTTTATCATATGATCAATTACCATTGAGTTCTGTTAATAGTGTAGCTGGTTCATTGACAATAAACAGACTTATCGATATGGGTATTGATATTAATAATTTGTACTTTCAAATTAAGACTGGTAGCAATAATATAGCACCTTATACTGCTAACATTAAATATTATCTATTACAAGAAACTGCTAATTGATTATTTTTGTGTATAATAAGTTCTACTAGTACATACATGTTTATTCATAGTATCACTGGAACTATAAACTGAACAATTTTCATACAAGTTATTGCCAATTGGTATTGCTAGTAAGAATGACCATAGAATTGTTATGGTAAACATTATTGTCAACATTATTATTGTAGTGATGTTTATTTCTTTATATATATTTTTCATATTAACAGTATACCATATCAAAGATATATGTCAAGTATAGTTGATTATTAATCATAATGTAGTTATAATCTAGTAAGAGGAATGCCCACAACGTGGGTTTATTTTATTAACAAGGATTTTATATGACAACAAGTTCAGAAGCTTTATCCCAACTACAGGCACAACAAGCAACTAATCAAGGTGCTGGAGACTATCTAAGCGCTGCAGAAACTAACTTAGGTGTTGGTGATGCTAAAAACACCGTCAAAGGTCTTAGAAGTTCGATAGATAACACTACTAAATTACTAGCTCAAGTAGCCCCATCGGTTATGGGTAGAACTTCAGGTTCGCTGGTAACAAATGCTCAGGCTACACGACAAATTGGTAACGAACAAGCCCCTATTAACAAGAATCTAACTACTTTAGGCGGTCAATATACACAATCTAGCCAAGATCTCTCTCAACTACAAACTGAAGCCGAGAAACAAGCTTCAGCACAGTACCAAAGTCAACAAGATAAGAATAGTTACCTACAGAACTTATATAATACTCTTTACAAGCAAGAACAAGATCAGATCGCTCAACAACAGGCTGAAGCTGCACGACAAGAGCAAATCAGGCAATATAACGCAGCGCAAGCTGAATCACAACGACAATTTAATGTTAGTCAGGCCGCTAGTCAAGCAAAGTCATCAGGTGGTGGTGGTGGAGCAAGTGCGCCATCAATGGAACAAGCCCTTAATCAACTGGGTTCAGCGTTTAAGAGTGGTAAGGGAACTGCTAGATTCTACACTGATGCTACGAATTATCAGACACGAGAACAAGCTGCTTACTCATTGGCTAATGCTGCAAATGTTTCATACAAAGATGCACTAAATGCTATTTACGCAAGATTTAAGACCGCAGAAGGAAAATAACAGTGGCTGAGTACACTGACAAACTATTCAAGAAAGGTTGGAGTAAACCAGGCTCTGTTAATCTCAATAAATATTCTTCTTATGCTGAAGGTGAACGTGATAAAACACCACAACCAACCGTACAAAAACCCAAAGGAAGTATCTTAAGTGATGAAGCCTGGAAAAAACTTAAACCCGACGTCCAACAACAACTTGTCAAATCACAACAGTCAGTAGATAAATCTAAGGCTGATGTCTGGGGCGGCGTATTACCTGATTTAGGGAAAGCCGCCGGAGCAGTTGCTAAATGGACTGGCGAAAGTATTGTAAACGCACCTAAAAATGTTACTAACTTTGCTAAAGATGAGTTTAACGCTACGGTTGGCAACACGGTTAATCAGGCGAAAATGAGCCGTAAAGTAAGTATGGACCCAGAAATGGCAGCCCAACTTACAAAAGCAAATGCAGAACAGGTAAAGAAAGAGGTAAAGTCTGGGACTATAACTCAAAAACAAGCTGATGTATCCGTTAAAAAAACGGATGTTAATTTGGCAAAGACTAAAAGGCAAGTGGCACAAGCCGAAAAAGAAACGGGTGCTAAATACGACCCGTCATCTGGAGTATTGTCGGCATTAAACACTGCTGGTGATGTTGCAATGGTCGGTGGAGCAATTAAGGGTGGAGTAAAACTATTTGAAAAAGGTGTAGCTGGATTAGCAGATAAGACTGCTGGTAAAACAGTAGAAGAACTAGCTACCGCAACAATGGAAAATAAAGGCATAAAACCATCTCCACTAGTTGAAACTCCAATAGACCACAACGTAGTCCGTGCTAAAGCCGAAGAAGCAATAGGCACTAAATTATCAGATAAACAAGCTGCTAGTCTGGCTGAGAACGCACCTAAGATTGAAACTGCACCTACTGCCCCACAAGTAACTAAGACAGAAACTACTAATATACCATTTAAAGATATGCCAAAGGGTAAGTCATCTGATTATTACGTTGAAGCACGGAAAATAGATGGACAGGGTTATCAAGCCGTAGTCCACAACTTAAAAGACAAATCAGAGAATATAGTTGGAATATTCGGTCACAAAGATACAGCCTTAGACGTAGCAAACGCACAAGTAAGAGATAATATTATTAAAAAAGCCGACCCATTCAAGAACATATCCCAATTACCAGACTCAACCAAACCCACCCCTATAGTAACTAAGACACCAGAACTATCGTCAACAGAAGCTAAGCAAGTACTATCCACAGAAAGTAAACCGATAGAAGCACCAGTTGAAGAGGGTAATAAAATCAGTGGTAATGCCCTTCGTATCCAGCAGAAAGCTGTTGAAAAGAAACTTGTTGATAAGATGTCTGACCTACCTACTTATAGGTCAATCAATATGAAAGACCAAGCTGAACAAGCCGTTAAACTTGTGAATGAAGACAGACAGACGGCGATAGATATTATAGATGGTAAGGTTCAGCCCACTGGAACTCTGAAAGCTCAATCGGTTCATCAAGCCCTAGAAGATACTGCTATGCGTGAGGGTGATGGTGAACTTTTGAATAAATTGGCGAAGTCTCATGTCAACACTGAACTATCTGAAAGCGCCCAGAAGCTTCGTATAGCCGCCGAGAGAGACCCGCAGTCTCCAGTTGAACAAATACGCCAATTACGTGAAGAACGCCTTAAATCGGCTGAAAAACGCTATAAAACTCAATTCGGCAAAGAGCTTAATAAAACTAAAGGTATAATTGATAGGGCAACACCACGTGCTACTAAACAAACCTGGACGCAATTTATTCAAGGACTGGAGTGCTAAGATGGCAAACTTTTGTTTACTAAGGAATAAAGTACAAGCCTTTGTGCAAGGACTAAAGAGCGGTGAAATTGACCCCGTTAAGCTTTCAGACATGACTTCGGCTGAGAGACACAGTTTCTTAGAGAAATACGTGGGTAAAGACCAAGCGGCGAATGTAAACGCCGAGTTCGAGTCTAAGTTACTGCTTAAGAATCAAGAGCAGGGCATGATTACATGGGCTAAACAGGTCACGGGCATTACACCGAAAGTACGGATGGATATTATTGCAAAAATCGAGAGGCTAGGTGCAGTTTTAGAACCAGCAGATAAAGATATGTTCTTGAGTGACTTAGTCGAAAGACGCTTGGGGGTCGGGGTTACGGATGAGGAAGCTAGTAACATAGCGAAAATGTCGCAAGATATTACAACGTCCAAAGATACATGGCAAACTAAAGTAGACGAGAATAAAACTTGGAGTGAAAACCCAGCAAGAACTCGTAAAGAATGGATTAAAGATGACGACAGATTGAACTATGGTCTTAACCAAGTACACCTCAAGAGTTATATGGATGACCTTAAGTTAAGCGCTAAGAAGATAGGTTGGAATCAACCATTTAGGAAAATACTCAATATGCCAGTCAATGCTTTGGGAACGATGAAAGCGGTGATCGCTTCTATGGACGATAGCTTTTTCGGTAGACAAGGCATTAAAACCCTCTTAACTGGGCTCAATAATAAAGGTAATTATGCTATTTGGGGTAAAAACTTCTTAAAATCATTCAAAGACCTTGGGGAGCAAATTGTAGCTAAGGGTAACGTCTTAAAATCTGGCGACGATGCTGTTATGGATATGGTTAAAGCCGATATTTTATCTCGTCCCAATGCTTTGAATGGTAAATATACGGCTGGCGGATATGGTTTAGATGTTCTATCAGAAGAGGCGTTTCCTTCGTCTTTCCCCGAAAAAATACCGCTATTCGGGCGAGTTTACAAGGCTTCCGAGGTAGCTTATAATGCTGGTGCTTTACGTTTTAGGGCTGACTTAGCCGATAACTTAATTGCTAGAGCTGAAAACGCCGGTGTCAATACCTTGAACCGAGAAGAGGCGCAGGGTATCGGTCATCTAGTTAGTTCAATAACTGGACGAGGCAACCTCAAACTGACGGCTGAACAGGCAAAGTCAACCAACGTACTATTATTTGCCCCTAAGTTTCTCAAAGGTAATGTAGATGACTTGACTGCACATATATTTGATAAGGCAGTCAGGCAAAACCCATTCGCTCGTAAAGAAGCAGCGAAAAATCTTGCAAGCATAGTAACGACCCTAGCTGGTGCATATACTGTAGCCAACGTATTAAACCCAGGTAGCGTCGAGCTAGACCCTCATAATACCAATTTTGGTAAGATTAAAATATGGGGTCATTATGTAGACCCTACTGGTGGTATGAGCAGTCTAGTAGTGTTGGCTAGTAGACTTACACCAACTGTCCATGATGGGAAATGGGGATTTTGGACACAATCTAGTAATGGGGCGTGGACAGATTTGGCAGCTGGCAAGTACGGGCAACAAAACGGTTTCGATGTCTTAACTCAATTTATGGCTGGTAAGGCTGCGCCTGGCGCTTCCGTACTAATACAGTTATGGAAAGGTCAACAATATAACGGTCAACCTGTTACTCCTGGCAGTATCGCTGCGAATACGCTACCTATGCCAATGCAAAACTGGCAACAATTCACTTCAGACCCTAACTCATCGTTTGCGCTCGGTTCGCAGATACTCGATGGGTTAGGTTTCTCGGTTACTCAAAGCGTTGAAAGTAACGCAAAGTCTGGTTACATACCAGAAAACAAGAAAATGAGTAACGGTAATCTCGTTGACGCAATTAGTATATACGCCAATGCCCTAGGAACAGACCCAGAGACAGCCTTTAATAGGATATTTACAGGTCAACAGATAACTCGTGTAACCAATGGGACAGTAGTTGTCAAACGAATGTCTTTGGCGGCTTCTACGGCTGTGAAAAAGGCTGGTAAAGGCAACAACCCTAGCATGAAGTTAGATCACACCGTCCCGCTTGAGCTAGGCGGCTCAAACGATACTAGTAACCTCAAACTTGTTACAACCTCGGAATGGAAAAGTTACACCCCCGTTGAAAATGCTCTCGGCAAAGCCCTAATCGCTGGTAAAATCAGCAAAAACGAAGCCCAATCGCTTATTACACGATTCAAGAATAAACAAGTTACGGCAAAATCTATTCTCGAAAAGTATAAATAAGGTATAATAAAATAAAGGAGCAAATATGAACCCAATCAAGAAAACAGGAACAACAGGCGGCGAGCCAAATACCCTAGGTGGTGGTGGACGTTTCAAGCAAATGGTTGCTAAGACTGGAAGCCCAGCACTTGCCGCGTTTATCGGGCGTAAGATGTACGGTAAAAAGAAAATGACCAAGATGGCCGTTAAAGGTAAAAAAGATAACGAAAAAGACAAAAGTGCTGTAGCCGAAGGTGCTGCTCACGAAGCCGCAGAATCAAAGAAAAAAGAAGCTAAAGAATAACTAACTACACAACCGATAAGCAGAATCACCATACCTTTTGCGAAAATCATCAGGGTATGCTTTGGCATATTCAACGCTGTTCGGTTGCACGATGTCTTTTGCGTATTTCTTGCGTTCTGATTCACGCTCGTGACGAGCGTTGGTTTCATTAGGCTTAGTGACAGTTGGCTCTTCACCGTAGATGATTTTACCCCCACGAATTATCGCAATCTTACTCATGGTCTTCACCTGGGTTTAGTTTCTTTTGCATTTCCAGCCATTCGTACTGAGCCTGTTGTAGTGGGTCATAAGGGTCAATAACGCTTGATTCATTAGACTTTACTTCTGGTTTATCCTTTTTCTTTTCTAGCACAACTTTAGTCTCTTTAATCTTGGCTTCAATCACTTGTAATTTATAACCTATAAAGAATGCTAGAGCGATTGGGATAAACCATAAAAGTTCCATTATTCCTTCTTATCTTCAAACAAACTTGCGCCACCAACTGTAATAGCATTTCCAGCTGATGATACAGAGTTTTTAATTATTTCCCTTACTGTAACATAAGCATCAATCACGCCGTCTTTTACAACATCGACAAGTTTATCATCTACTCGTAGATTGTAGCCCATGCCTTTAGGGGCGCTCATTATCTCGTTTAACTTAACGTCTGGTGAGTAATTGGCGTTAGATATTAACTTCTTAAAGGTGTCTCTCAAAGCACCTTTAAACATATCTGAAATATCCAACTTGCTTAACTCAATAAGTGTAACACCACCACCAGGGACTATTCCGTCTTCGTAAGCATGACGGGTTGAGTTGATAGCGTCTTCAATCCTAAACTCTAGCTCTTCTTTGGCCGTGTCGGTAGCACCGCCAATCCTGAATATAGCGACCTTGCCCTCTAGTTTAGATACACGGTCTCGTAATTTCTCAGATATTGAGTCGATTGATTCAACTTCAATTTGGTCTTTTAGTTCTTGGACACGGTCTCGGACTGGTTCAGTCTGATTGTCGGCAAATAGCGTGGCTTCACTCTTACTGGCGGTAACCTTATCAACATGACCGATAAACTTTCCATCAAATGTTTTTACATTAGTACCGTCAGTTATAACACTACAACCAGCATAAATAGCTATGTCTTGCAGGAGTTGCTTACCCATCTCTCCGAACATCGGAGGGGTTTTGATTATAATCGCATCAATTAGACCACGATTTACATTTTCGATAATCGTATTGTAAGCGGCGTCTTCGATGTTTCCTATAAATAAGATACGAGATATTTGTCCTGGTTGCATACCAGTTGTCTTAGCAATCCCTGTAAGTATATCAATAGCGTCTGCACCCGACGTAAGACGTTTCTCAGCCACAATGACGTGAGGGTCGGAAAGTTCCTTTTTACCTGCCTGTATAGCCGTAAAACCGCTTTGTAGGAAGTATCCATCAATGTATTCACGTTCGACTTCATCAATCAGGGCTTTTTCAGTTAAAATACCACCATCTGCCCCGACGTATAGGATAGCTTCGGCAATTAGTTGGCCGATTAACGGGTCGCCTGATGATACAGTTGCAACATCTATTAGTTGTTCATCTTTGACATCGACTTTCATTTTCAACAGGGCTTCTTGAATAGTATTATTGTCTTTATTGAATATATCCCTTATATCCATTGGATGAGTTCCGGCGGCAATAGCCCGAATTGCATTTTTAATTAAATTATATGTAACCACGATAGTAGCCGAACTACCATCGCCAGCTATAAGATTTGCTGATTCTGATGCCTCAATAACCAATTGTGCACCCATATTTTTAGCCCTATCTGAAAAGAAGACATCACGAGCGACCGTAACACCATCTCGTGTTAATATTGGACGTCCAAAACCCTTCTCTAGCAAGTAGTTCATACCACGAGGCCCATAAGTAGTGCTGACAGCATCATGGACAGCTGTAGCCCCTTCTAATATCTTAGACCTTAATTCTTCTTCACTTAGGATTATTTTGTTTTCTTTGGCAGTTGCCATATTATACGCTCCTTATTAATTGTGGTGGTAATACACCTTTTTTAGTATTCCAATAACATTGTTTTGAACAGTATTTTGATATGTTACTTGTAGGTTGAAATAACTCGTTACAACTCTTACAGTGTCGCTCAGTAAGGTATTTATTATGTGGTATCTGCCCTCTCCTAAATCTAGTTTTTTCTCCAGCAGTTGTATGATACTTTTTTATGTGCTCACTTCTTGATTGGAATAGTTCGAGATTTTCAATTCTGTTGTCAGTTTTATCTTCATTTATATGATGTATGTCTTCGGTTGATTCTAGCAATCTGCCTAAGTGTTCTTCCATAACTAGACGATGTTTTCTAACATATCCTTGCTTGTCTTTATGCGGGTGGTTAGGAGATGCAACTAGGATATAACCGTATGCATGGATTTTTATTCCCCCTTTCCATCTTGGGTTATTGGCTCCACTAAAATCTCTCATAGTTACTCCAAATTAAAGGAACCGGCTTTACCGGTCTGGTTTATTATATATGCTTCGTCTTCTGTGTCATCAGAATAAGCTAAAAGGTCTGTCATTTGAAGATATACATAATCTTTATCGCCCTCTTTTATACGTCTGCCGCGATCTTGTAGCGTCTCCCAGTATATCCGTTTATTCAGGAACTGTTTGTAATATTCTTGAATAACTTTTAACATTTCCTTATTGGCGATTGACTGCTCAAAAGCGAAGCTGTGAAATGAAATATAAACTAACATATCCGGTATTTCTACGACGATACCGGTTTCCGTACCTCTTGCTTCGCCACCGTAACCATAGTCATCGGTTGATACTAATACTTTGAATCTATCGTTTGTTGGATGTAAAGCCATTTTATCTCCTTTAACATGAATGAGCCACCATACAGCGAAGCAATGGTGGCTCGTTTATATTAACCTTCGCTGTTGTCATAGGATAATCTTATCACATTGCAACTCGAATGACAAAGTGATAAACTGAACGTATAGGCAGCCAAAGGGCTGATTTTTATTATACGAATAAAAGAAAGACAGTATGAAAGACTTAGACGCTCAAGGAATCGCAATCATCATCGGCGCTATTGTTGCTGGTTTTGGGGCTATCGCTGGACTTTTTTTCAAGCAAATGAACAAACAGGAAACTCGCAGTAATAAAATAATTGCTGGTTTTATGAAGGCTGTTGATGAGAACACT
>Ga0114951_10004934_pt1 | contig 12613 bp, 10 predicted proteins | sample AM7aDNAmetaG_FD_88677 | JGI IMG/M metagenome (GOLD analysis project Ga0114951, IMG submission 88677) | Freshwater microbial communities from Finland to study Microbial Dark Matter (Phase II) - AM7a DNA metaG | ecosystem: Environmental > Aquatic > Freshwater > Lake | place: Finland: Lake Alinen... | reverse complement strand
GTTTATGTCAGAACAACTCATTCTTAACCGCCCCCAACCCCCTGAAGGGGGCTATAGAAGTTCGAGAAGTGTAAACATATTCAGCATTTTCACGCTGCAAAAGTCCCCTTTAGGGAGTTGGGGGCGGTTTGTTTCTTGACAGTTTATACAATAAAAACGCCCGGAATCAAGAAGATTCAGGGCGTTTAAAGTAGAATTAAATATTTTGTATTTGTATTGGCACACTTTGCCGGTCAGTTTAGTTAGTGGGACTGCCTCTCCAAGCACCCCCACTATTATTAATTTGCTCTATCGAGCAACACACCGATTACCGCTCGGCTCTGCCGCTTGGCTCACCAAAAATTGAAAATCGACGTAGTCAAATCGGCGCGGCGTGCGATTAATTGATTACCAATCCCGTTCGCATAACTTCTTTTAAAAAGCCACTTTCATCCTTATTTTTTTCTATCAATACTGGTTCAATTCTGTCATCAATTTCTCTTCTAAGTTTCCAAAGTAATGGAGCATAGCTAAAAAAATCTTGATTGATTGAGTTCACAATAACGGCAACATCAATGTCACTATCTTCTCGTTCATTACCCTTTGCATAAGAACCATAAAGAACAACCTGATCAACATCAAAGTATTTTGATACAAGCAGTTTATAGTTAACAAGTTTGTTTATAATTTCTCTGTTATCCATAGTTTCAGTGTTTTTGTATTTTCAAGAATAGATTGACATCTTTCTTTTGTCAAACTTTTCATTAAACGTTCTTTATGAGAAGGATAACGTGCTTCAATGTTCAAAGGTTCAAGTATATCAATGAAATCTTTGAACTCTTCCGGCATACAATCGTAAATATTTGCTTTTTTAGACAAATGAGTCAAACTATGCGTAAATGGTGCAGGGTCTTCATTATACACATTAAAATATGCTTTCAGTATTTTTTCAATAGTTTGATGGCACATAAATCCTACATATAGATACCTGCCTGTTTTCATCATCGCTAATGCAGTATCGTAATCATATTCTGATAATTCCGTCCAGTATTTTACTTTATCGTTCATAATTAAGTTGTTTGAGCTATCATTTTGCAAATATACAACCTTCTGATTAATACCATAACAAAATCGCATGAAAACTTCACACATAAACACAATCGACCCCATCGCTTGGAGCGACGGGGTCGGTAATTCAACAATAAACGCCTTGAATCAAGAAGATTCAGGGCGTTTAAGTAAGATTGTGTTTTTTGCTTTTGTATTGGCACACATTGCCGCTCGGCTATGCCGCTTGGTTTACCAAGAAATGTGCGCCCAATGTCATTAAGTTAGTGACAATTGTAATTATAATATTAAAGAAATAAGGGTGTTTAGCTTGCTGTTGTGCTATTCTACTAAGGGTTTAAATGCCATATTTATATAGGTTTAAAACCCTTAATAGAAAAAACTTACCTATATTCACTTATCCCTTATTTCTTGCATACGCCTAACTTAATGACATTGAATGTGCGCCAACGGGGGAATAATTAAGCCTAAAACTTTTAGAATGTCAACAAAAAACAAATAATTAAGTCTAAAACTTTTAGAATGTCAACAAAAAACAAATAATTAAGACTAAAACTTTTGGAATGTCAACAAAAAACAAATAATTAAGCCTAAAACTTTTAGAATGTCAACAAAAAACAAATAATTAAGCCTAAAACTTTTGGAATGTCAACAAAAAACAAATAATTAAGCCTAAAACTTTTGGAATGTCAACAAAAAACAAATAATTAAGCCTAAAACTTTTAGAATGTCAACAAAAAACAAATAATTAAGCCTAAAACTTTTGGAATGTCAACAAAAAACAAATAAATAAGGCTAAAACATTTGGAATGTTAGCAAATGATGAATTTTTGAGGCTAAAACGAGGTTTTTGAGGAAGGTATTTCGTTGAAACAACTCTCCAGCCATAACAGGTAGGCTATTTCACTATTAAAACAACTCAACCGGAATGTAGGGAACGTTATTTCAGGCTTGAAACAACTCAGCCACTATAATAGGAAAGTTATTTCAAGGGTGAAATGATTCTCCCACTGTGATAGGAATGTTATTTCACTATTGAAACAACTAAACCGGAATGCCGGGAACGTTATTTCAGGGTTGAAACAACTCTCCCGCTTTGACCAGAAGGTTATTACACTACTGAAATAACTCTCACGGAAAATCAAACGTTTGATTTAACGAAGTTTTGAGCTTGAATATGGAAAAAAGTCAATTCCAACTGCTTTTGGTTGGATTTCAATAGGAATCCGACGGATTCCTATTGGTTTTCTTTCAATTCCAATTGGAATCCGTCGGATTCTAATTGGTTTTTGTCCGATTCCAATAGGAATTGGTTGTTTTCTTATTGGAATCCGACGGATTCCTGTTGGAATTGCTCCGATTCCTATTGGTTTTAGTCTTTTCCCAATTGGAATCGGTTGTTTTCCTGTTGGAATCCGTCGGAAAGGAGAAGAAACGGGTTTATTTCGTGTAAAACCGATTGAAAATCAAGGAATAATAGATTTTTAAATATGAGATATAATTCTAATTTTCCCTTTAAACAGAATAGAATCGGCTGAACTTCTTAATGAAATTCAGCCGATTAGTATGAATTTACAATGCTGTAGCTTTGCTTTTAGCTTAACGAAGTGTGGACACTTTGTTCAGAAATGTTAACCAACTTATACAATATGAACAGCAGAGGTTTATTTCTAATACAAAAGAAAGGTTTTATTTTAAATTTATTCTGATAATTTTCCTTTTGTAATTATTGGGTTTTCACCTGTAAAATCAACAACAATATTTGAAATTTCTTTTCCATCTTTATCAAAAGGTAAAACTTTCACTCTCTTGTCATGATATTCAACTATTATAGGAAAATACTCATTTTTACTATAATTATCCCATGTATGTGCTATCCAAGGTGTAACCGTTAAATTTGACAATCCGGCATTTGTATATTTCCCCACTTTGTTTGCCACGATACTTACTTTTGCGTTCTCAGGGTTTGTTGTTACTTTCACATTCCAACCTTTCCAGTCTTCTCTATAGTCTATAGGTGCTATAGTAGATAACGGACGAGCGATTTTACCAGTTCTGTTACAAACATCACAATAATACCTAATATAACCGTTGTGACAATTACATGGATTATACTTCCCATCATAAAAAAATTTACCAGTTCCTTTACAGTATGGACATACTTCTTTATTATAAGATCCTTCCCCATTACATTTATTACAAATATCTATTTGGATGGGTTTCGATTCATACGAATAGGTTTTTTCTTCATTTTTAACAATTATTTCTGACTTGCATTCAAAATACCATTCAAAATTATTTTTTTTAGTAACATTACCTGCATTGTCAAAAGAAGTTGGAACTCCATTTAGAAAAATATAGAATATTTGAGATGATGATAAACCCGCTAATTGGGGCCCTCTTATGTAATATTCTTTTTCGTATCCTGTCATAATCATTCCTTTATTCCATTCGTCTAAGTAACCTGATGGAAATGAAAATTGTGTCCCATCTGCTTGAATTGCAACTCCAATTTCACTTAATCTAAGTGGAACCTGCTCGTTGTTTTTTATTCTAATCTTAAACATAACATTATCAAAATCTCCATTTGGAGTATTAGCTTTTACCTCATAATAAGGGGTAAATGACGTTTCAAAATTATCGCAGTCAGCTTTATTTGGGTCTTTATAGGTTACTTCTGGAGGTGTTTGTTTTAACATCCTTTTTACTTCAAAAGGTACAACTTCTACACTAATAATTACTCCTCCTTTTGTTTGAGATTGAATGGACTTGCCTGTAGCTTGTATTGATGGCAAGTTATAAGAAACCTTTATGTTTTCATTAGGTTTCTTAAAGTTCTTATACTTAGTATCAGTAGCAAAGTAAGGCTTAATGCTTGTACATGCATATAATCCAAAACAAATCGAAATAAATAAAATTTTAGTAAGTTTTTCTCTTGCTTTCATATTCTTAAATTTTAAAATGTTCCTACTCGTATGGCTTTTCGGTTACTCCCCGTTTAAATGGTTTCTGGTCTCCATTTCTTTTATTGTCAGATTGGGTAGTCAACCCAGATTTGACTTTATAATATATTCATCTTTAAAAGTTGAGATTAGAAACCATAAAACAGCTTTATTTCCAGTCCATCAGGATTAAATGGTACACTTTGTGTTTTCTGACCATTAATATAAAAACCGACATTACTTGCGCTCAAATCTTCAGATTCAAATGCTCGTTCTCCGTCCTGACCTGTTCCTGCGAACTCTAAGGAACCTAATTTATAAGAAAGCTGATAATTAATTCTCAAACCTATTTCAGAAGTGCCACCAAGTTTATAGCTAAAACTTATTCCTGGTCTAAAACCTGCATATAAGTTTTGAAGTGAAACATTAACGTTGGAATAATCTTGAAATTGAGTTTGATTTACTTGTATATAAACCGAATTATTTTCAATTACGCCAATATCTTTTGTACAATAGCCAAGCATGGCCGATAATTCAGGTCGAATCCTGAAATTTCCTTCGTTGCTACCACTATAAAAATATCCGCAATGCAAAGCCAAACCAAACACACTTCCAATATATGCCTGCCCATCAAAAAAAAGATTAAATCTTTTATCGTAATTATTTTCTTGAATCCGAACACTAAAGTCAGCTGAATAATCACCAGAATATCTAATGTCCTTGAAAATATTATCTTGGGATGGAGACTCATCGACATACCATAAGGTCATCGTTGTTGGTTCTGTTTTAGTAGATTTTATACCACCAGAAATTGAAACTGTAGTTTGTGCATTTACTGAAACTACAAAGCTTAAAATTAATACTACTAGGTTTAACTTTTTCATAAGACTATAGTTTTATTTTCCTACTCGTTTGGCTTTTCGGCTACGCCCCGTTTTTGTGGTTTCTAGTCTCCACTTCTTATTTATTGAATTGCACTGAAATTTGATAAGCTTCACTGCATACGCCAACCATCATCATAAAGGGAAAAATATGCTATTCTTGAAATTACTTCATTCCTGTCATTGAATATCTGACCGAAAGGAGTTATATTTTTATTCGAAATAGTGTAATCCACCTTTGCAGATTTATTTCCCTCCAATTCTTGTATTCCGGTTACATCATTGACATCAGTTTCCCATAAATTCACAATGTAAGTTCCAGAGTTATTTTGAACCAAATACTTTGTACCATTATCAGTTAATGAAACTTCAACTACAGTCCATGTTCTAACAGTTGTCCCTAGAAGAAAATTACTTGTTTCTTCTCTATGAGGAGTCTCGGTAAGTTTTAATAATCCCAATGATGCAAATTGCTCAATTATACTTTGTTTCTGTTTAAATTCATCTTCACCAAGCACCACCGTAACGCCTCCTCCATCGGTATTTACATCTTTCTTGAAAGCCTTAATAATTTCGTAATTCTTTTTTACCGGGTAGTTTTTGTTACTACTAATCATACGTTTTGCATCTTCTCTGTTAAGCTTTTTTTGACAAGATGAAGTTGTTATCAGCATTATTCCAATAAGGAGAAAAAATGTTTTTTTCATTTCTTTGAAGTTTGAAATTTATCCTACTCGTAAGGCTTTTCGGTTACGCCCCGTTTTAGTGGTTTCTGGACTCCATTTAAAGAAAATTTTTTATTTCTTGATTAATTTCTTTTGATAAGTTACTCCATTGTTTGATAAACTAATTAGATACATTCCTTTTGTTAAGCTATTTACGGAAATATTCTCATTTGATGAAACTTGTTTCTGTATTAATACCTTTCCACTTAAATCAGTAATCACAACTTTAATTGTTCCCTCCAAACCAATTATATGGAAATTGTCTGATACCGGATTTGGATCTATGCTAACGTTTCGTGAGGTCGAAATATCATTCAAGCCTGTTGAAAATGAATTAAATGATATATTATCAATATAACAATAACTAGTTGTGGAGTTACTTCTGGAATCAGGGAATATCGAAAATCTATCAAATATACTACCAATATTATCCGTGAAATCAAACGTTAATTCTTCCCATTTATATGTACTAGTATTAGATACTATTTTTTCAAAATAATATTGTAAATTTTTATTATATAATCTTACCCTGATATTACTTATTAAACTTTTAAATACCATCAATTTAATTTTACAGTTATCACTTGTTAGAGTTAAATCGCCAATATTATCAGTATAAATCTCATCACCAATACAAGGACTCATCGTACAATACATCGAATAAGGCTCATCATAATATAAACATTTCATTGATTTATTAATACCTGTAGGACTAGGATTGGCTTCAAGTGAACAAGTTCCGTTAGAACCATCATCTAATTTCCAATTCCAATTTTGTCCTATTGTTTCTAAATCAATTAACTTCAAATTCATCGGGGAGTATTTTTCAAGAATAATATCATCTATATAAGCTCCAGAATAATGATTATATGTTCCATTACTTTTAAAATTAAATGCAATTCTTATATTTTTTTGACCACAAAGATTACCTAGATAGGTCGAGCTATCAGCGAGATTAAATATATATTTTGTCCATGTATTTGATGTTCCTGTCAGATAGTTTCCGTAATAACTACCATTGTCAATTGATACACCATAATAGAAATAATCATTTGTAGGCTCTGTGCTATATTTCAAATAAAAAGATAAACGAGCTGCTAATGCATCACTTAAATCAAAAGGACCATAAACCAACCATGAATTGGTATTATCAGGGTAATACCCTAAGGTTGGAGAAATTCCATTTGTACCTGCTGCTGCACACCATGCACTATATGATCCAGTGTGAGAAACATTATTAACTTTACCCCAATAGGCATTTGTATATCCACTATTATACATAGCACTCCAACTTGTTGAAGGAAATGTCCCTTCAAAGTTCTCACTCGTAATTGTAGTCCAATTGCTTTGGGAATATGTAGCACTACACATTACTACAAAAAGCATTAATAAAAATTGTTTTTTCATGATTGTACGTTTTAAAGATTAATAATTAAATTTATAATTGATTCTTCATTTTCGGGCACAAAAAAAGCGTGGTACTTCAACCGTATCACGCACCTGAGGCCTTAGACTGCCCGTATAAGTAATAAGTTAAAGCCCACGCCGTTTGGCGCAGGCGTTTACTAACTTATTCCGATATACGTTTGAAAGTGTCTAAGTTCCAGGTACGGGAATAAAAGCTAACGCTTTTGATAATATGTAATGCCGCTGTCGCTACAGCGGGGGAGTTGTTTTAATCAGTTGCAAATATAAATATATTTTTACAAACTGGCTTAATTTTAGTAGAAATATTCACAGCATCAATTAAATATTATAGTAAAAGAAATCATTTCAAAATAAAAGTCCCTGTTAACTTATATAATCAGAAATTTATCCCCCACCATTTCCTCCGCAATTCTCATAAATTCCAAAACCCAAAACTAACCGGATTCACTATGAACTGCTACAGTTTGTATTTCAAAACCATGTGGATTCACTGTAAACTGATAGGGTTTGAAAACTGAAAATAACCGGATTGCATGATTTAGTTAGCAAATGCTAATCTGATTAAGTCAGCTCAGCCTTACTTGTATTGAACTATTGTATTGTTCAAATATTCCCCAGCAATTCTTCGGCATTTTTCAGTGCGGCTTCGGTGATATTCCTTCCGCTTAGCATTTGAGCCAGTTCAGTGATTCGTTCTGACTGTTTCAGACGTTCAATGTGAGTTTCAGTCATTAGTCCACTATCGTTTTTATACACGCGGTAATGCTGCTTACCTTTTGCAGCTATTTGAGGTAAGTGTGTAATTGTTATCACCTGCATATCGTTACCCAGATTGGTCATTATTTCAGCCATTCGGTGAGCAATTTCGCCGGAAACACCGGTATCAATTTCATCGAAAATAATAGTTGGCAAATCGGCTTTATGAGCAATCATTGATTTGATTGTCAGCATTAAGCGCGACACTTCCCCACCCGATGCAATCTGGGAAACCGGCTGTAACGGTCGATTTTTATTAGCCGAAAATAAAAACTGTATTTCATCCTTTCCGGTTTCGGTAAAATCAGCAAGTTCAGCCATTTGAATCTGAAACTGAATGTTTGGCATACCCAGTTGGGTTAACTGCTCAACCATGAAAGTTTCAATCGGTTTGCAGGCTGTTTTCCGACTTGTAGTAAGCTGATTTGCTGAGATTTTAAGTTCTTCAAAAGCCTTATCAATAGCTTTTTGAAGATTTTCAACTTCTTCGTCAAACGACTCAATTTTTTCAAGTTGAATGCGGAATTCTTCCTGTTTTTCAAGAAGTTCCGACACAGTAATTACCTTGAATTTCTTTAATAAACTGAATAATTCTGCCAAGCGGCTTTCAACCTCAGCGAGTCGTTCAGGATTAAACTCAACACGTTCACTGAATGTATGTACCTCTGCATGAATGTCCTTTAACTCAATAAAAACAGATTGTAACCTTTCGAACCAGCTTTCACCATCCGGAATGTAACTTTTTACATGAGAAATTGCTGTCAGGCTGTCTTTCAATAACGGCAGCGACATATTTTCATCATCAATGAGATGAACAGTCCTTTGTAGTTCGGTTTTAATCTCCTCGGCATGAGCAAGTGTTTCATGCTCCATTTCAAGTTCTTCCTGTTCATTTTCCTGAAGTTTGGCATCCCTCAGTTGCTGATACTGAAACTGAATATAATCCAAATCAGCTGCCTGTTTTTCAACATTTTTCTGAAGCTGACGAAGTTCATTCCGGAGATTTTGCCAATGGAGCTGCTTTTGCTTGTATTCAGCCAATATTGTTGAATTCTGAGCCATTATGTCAACCACATCCAATTGATAATTGGCATTGGAAAGCAACAGGTTTTCATGCTGCGAATGAATATCAATAAGTTGATTGCTTAAATCCTTAATTACGTTCAATCCAACCGGAGTATCGTTTATAAAGGCTCTTGATTTACCGGAATTGGTTAGTTCACGACGAATTACACATAAATTTCCTTCATTATCTAAGTCATTTTCTTCAAAAAAATGATTCAGATGAGTATATGCAGAAATATCGAATTCTGCTTCAATCACACATTTATCAGCATCCGTTTTAATAGCTTTTGAATCGGCTCGCTGCCCTAAAATAAGCGATAAGGCACCCAGAATTATTGATTTTCCGGCACCGGTCTCACCGGTAATTACAGAAAATCCTGATTCAAAGTCGATGTTCAACTCGGTAATCAGGGCATAATTAGATATATAGAGGGATTTTAGCATGTGTATTTTTAATTTCTAAGATTGTAGTTGATTAGGTTGATTAGGTTGATTGGTTTACTACAAACTTTTTGAACCCAATTCAAACAAATAAACACAATTCTTTTCGTTAGTTCAATTTCCTTATTATCACCAACCAAAAGTCCCCAAAAACTCATTTTCCTATTTCTTTCTCCTTTTGGAGAAAGTACCCGAAGGGGGATAGAGGTATGGGGATTTAGGGGGCTTTTACATCTATTTCAGCATTTGTTCGTATCTCGATGTCTGCGTAGGATTAATATCGCATAGAACCTGAACAGCATCTGTTTTTTCTTTAGTAGTGGCCTTTGAAAAAACATTAATCAGCTCATCATTTTTAGCGTCCAAAAACGACGAAATAACAATAGCAGAAGGTCTGGCTCGATTAGCTTCACGAAGTAAGGGTAAGCCTTCAGCAATTCGTCCACGGGCATTCGTTGCATTAGTCGACATTTCATCCAACCCAAGCCGGTGATATTCATAAAAATAATTCCTGTATTTTTTAAATGCTTCGTCCAACAAATTATTTATCAATGCATATCTATTTTTTGTACTTTCAAAAGCCTTCCAACCCTTACCTAAATCAGCTCCCTGAGCTGCATTTACAATACTTTCGGCAGACTGGAAAAAAGGACTTCCACCCAAACGGGAATAGGAATCCATATCATAACCAATTATTATGTAAACGTAATATGCCAAAACTGCCGTAAGGTTGTTATTAATGGTATTCGCATTAATTTCAAGCTGGTCAAATTCCTTATAATTAAAGGTAAAATCATTGTCCTTATAATTAAATAATGGTGAATTATACGTTGAATTAAAAACTGGTCTACGCGACTGAACCTGAATTTCTGCAGTGAATACGTCATTTTCAACTTTTTTTACAATAATGTTCATGGTACATTCAATCCGTTCAGAATTAGCATAAGTTAGCTCACTCCATTTTCGGTTATTAATCAATTCACTTAGAGATTTTTGCAAGGTATTAAAAACAGATTTATTCGTTCCCTGAACCTGATCTGAATTTATACTAACTGTACAGTTAAGTTCCTGAGCCTGAAGCGCAAAAATCAACGTGATAAATGACAATACTATTCCTATTTTCTTCATTATCATGAATTTATTAATCCCATAATCTCATTAACAATATCTTGTGCCACTTCTGTTTTGCTTTTAAGTTCGAACATTTTTTTGTCACCCGACCGAAAAAGAATACTAATTTTATTCGTATCAAAGCCAAAACCTGCATTTTCATCATTAAGCGAATTCATTACAATAAAATCCAGGTTTTTCTTTTCTAGTTTTGCCTGAGCATTTGCTTCTTCATCATTCGTTTCGAGGGCAAAACCCACCAAAAACTGACTTTCCATCTTCATTTCACCCAGCGAAGCCGCAATATCCTTCGTGGGTTTTAATTCTAAAGTAAGATTATCTTTTCCCCTTTTCATTTTTTGATTAGATGCTTCAGATGGTGTAAAATCAGCCACTGCAGCACAAAGTATTGCACCATCAACCGAATAAAAATGTTCAGTTGCAGCTTCGTACATTTCGTCAGCCGATTCCACATCAATACGTTCTATATTGGGATGAATAGTCTTGAGTTGCACTGGTCCTGAAATCAGACAGACATCAGCACCTCTTGATGCAAGTACCTCAGCCAGCGCAAATCCCATCTTTCCGGTTGAGTAGTTGCCTACAAAACGTACTGGATCAATCTTTTCGTATGTGGGACCGGCAGTAATTAGTATATTTTTTCCTTTCAAGGGTTTTTCATTGAAGAAATCATTCAGAAAAGCCACAATTTTCTCAGGCTCTTCCATCCTGCCCTTTCCTTCCAACCCGCTGGCTAATTCTCCGGTTCCTGGCTCAATTATCTGATTTCCAATCGATTTTAGCAATTCAATATTTTTCTGGGTGGCAGGATGTGCAAACATATCCAAATCCATTGCAGGCGCAACAAAAACCGGACATTTTGCTGATAAATAAGTAGTAAGTAACAAATTATCAGCAACTCCGGTCGCCATTTTTGCAATGGTGTTAGCAGTTGCAGGTGCAATCAGGTAAGCATCAGCCCATAATCCCAAATCCACATGACTGTTCCAGTTTCCATCCGTTGGGTCAAAAAAGTCAACTAATATAGGATTTTTAGCAAGTGTTGCCAGCGTAAGCGGAGTTATGAATTCTTTAGCAAGTTCGGTCATAAGTACTTTAACTTCAGCACCTTCCTTAACCAGCAAACGAATTATTTGAGCTGATTTATAAGCTGCAATACTTCCGGTAACTCCTAAAATTATTTTTTTACCCTTTAATGCCATAGTTTAAATTTTGAATTAATTCTGAATTACAAAAATACAAAAATGAATTGAACTGAGCATAAACAAAAAAAGATAAAAGAATAAAGCGTTACCATGAACACAATATTCTTTTATCTGAATTATTTATAACTGATTGATATACTGTCTATTTCAGTTTATCTTTAATTGGATTCTTGTAATATACTTTATCTTCCAAAAACTCCTGAGTTGCAATAAGGGTTGCTTTTGGAAGCTTTTCGTAATAACGTGAGATTTCTATTTGTTCTCTGTTTTCAAAAACTTCTTCGATATTTTCATTGAATGAAGCAAATTCCAGTAGTTTTTTATCTAATTCTGATTTAATTTCTACACTAATTTGATTTGAACGTTTCGAAATAATCTTAACGGTTTCGTACACATTACCAACGTTTGCGCTTATTTGATTCATATCACGCGAAATGGTGTTGAGAGGAGCATTTACTTTTTTGTAGTCCATATTTCTATATTTTAATCTTTCACAATTTTTTTTGATTCATTGAAAACCCGGTCAGCTTGTTTACGGAATTTTCCGGTGGGATACTCATTAATATAATTATAATATTCATCAATTGTACTCCGATATCTGTCACTTTTTTTCTCTTCTACACTCTGAACAGCCAGTTCATATTTCGAGTCTAATATCAACAACATCAACTCTTCACGATATGCTGTGGAAGGATATTTCCTCAAAGCATTTTGAGCAGTTATTACTGCTGACTCATAATTATTTCCCAGGTAATTACCCAAATTGTAATACAATTTTGAATTCAGGTACGATTTGTAAGCCAGCTTATTAGTTAGTTGATCCAGCAATTTGTTTGCTTCAGGAACACGTTCGCTTTCTGGATATACGTCAACAAACTCTTGTAATGCAGCAATTGCACTGTATGTTGGAGTCTGATCCAATCGGGCATGTGGTGAGTCGAGGTAATAACAATACCCTATCATATACTTTGACTCAATAACGTATTTCCCTT
>Ga0114951_10004932_pt1 | contig 12614 bp, 7 predicted proteins | sample AM7aDNAmetaG_FD_88677 | JGI IMG/M metagenome (GOLD analysis project Ga0114951, IMG submission 88677) | Freshwater microbial communities from Finland to study Microbial Dark Matter (Phase II) - AM7a DNA metaG | ecosystem: Environmental > Aquatic > Freshwater > Lake | place: Finland: Lake Alinen... | reverse complement strand
TCGCCGTCCTTGCGCCAGTGATACCAGCCACCCTCATCGAGCAATTCGTTGACATGAGGGATCTGCGGATAAGCCTGGGCATGCCGCCGAAGAGACTCCTCGGCCACTGTCCTGACATCGATCCCGCCGATACGCGAAGGTGTCGCGGTAAAATATTTAGCAATCAGCGTCTCGCCCACACCAACCGCTTCGAATATCTGGGCCCCGCAGTACGACTGTACCGTGGAAATGCCCATCTTGGAAATGATCTTGAAAAGCCCCTTGCGGATGGACTTGATGTAATTCTTGACAGCATGCTCAAGGTCAAGGCCGGGGGTATAATGACCGGTCTTTAATTCCGCCTCGATCGTCTCAAAGGCCAGATAGGGATTAACGGCGTTGGCGCCGTAACCAATAAGACAGGCAAAATGATGCATTTCGCGGGCTTCACCCGTTTCCAGGACTACCGACACTTTGGTCCGTGTGCCGCGGCGGATCAAATGATGATGCAGCCCCGCGCATGCCAGCAGTGCCGGGATCGGCACATCCTTCTCGCCTGCGGCCCGATCAGAAAGGATGAGGATATTGTATCCGTCGGCCACAGCCTTGTCGGCGCGGATGAACAGCTCTTCCATGGCTTTATCCAGACCATCCACGCCATCGGACTTCTTAAACAGGATCGGCATGGTTACCGCCCTAAGATAGGTGGTGCTGACATGCGCCACCTGCCCGAACTCCTTGTTGGAAAGTATCGGCCTGGGCAGGCGCAAACGCCGCGCGTGATCCGGTGTTTCTGCCAGAATATTGCTTTCAGATCCCAGATAAACATTTTCCGCCATCACAACCTCTTCACGAATAGCATCCACCGGAGGATTGGTGACCTGGGCGAAGAGCTGTTTGAAATAATTATAAAGAAGCTGCGGGCGGCCTGAAAGAACCGCCACAGGATTATCTGCCCCCATGGACCCCGTCGCCTCTTCCCCGTTCTCGACCATGGGCTTCAGGACAACTTTAATATCTTCCTGGGTATACCCGAATACGCGCTGACGCTCGAGCAGTGTCTTTTCATTCAGGACCTGAACCTTGCGGGGTTCAGGAAGATCCTTGAGGTCTACAATATTTTCCTTAAGCCAGCGGCCATAGGGCTGCTTGCCCGCATAAGACCCCTTCAACTCCTTGTCGTCGATGATGCGGCCTTCCTCGGTATCAATGAGGAACATTTTCCCCGGCTCCAGGCGCCACTTCCTGGCCACACGCCCGGGTTCGACAGGCAGCACGCCCGTCTCGGAGGCCATGATCACAAGACCGTCCTTGGTAATGGTATACCTCGACGGACGCAGGCCGTTGCGGTCAAGGACCGCGCCGATATAACGCCCGTCGGTAAAGGCGATGCACGCCGGGCCGTCCCACGGCTCCATCATGGTCGCATGATATTCATAAAAGGCCTTTTTCTCCTCGGACATATCCTCGTGACCGACCCAGGCTTCAGGGACCAGCATCATGACCGCGTGCGGCAAAGGGCGCCCGGCCAACACCAGAAGCTCAAGCGCATTATCAAATGTGGCGGAATCGCTACCAAAGGGCTCAACCACAGGAAGGATCTTTTTGATATCATCCCCGAAAGCGTCGCTGACAAACTGCTTTTCACGGGCCCGCATCCAGTTGATGTTGCCACGCAAGGTGTTGATTTCGCCGTTGTGCGCCAGCATGCGGTAAGGATGCGCGAGCGCCCAGGTCGGAAAAGTATTGGTGCTATAGCGGGAATGGACCAACGCCAGCGCGGAAACAAAATCAGCGTCGCGCAGGTCATTGAAAAAGGTGTCCACCTGTTCGGCCATCAGCTGGCCCTTGTACACCATCGTCCTTGAGGAAAGACTGCAGAAATAATAAAAACTTTTCTGGTTCAGACGGGATTCCTGGACCTTGTTGTAAATGCGCTTGCGGATAACATAAAGCTTCCGCTCAAAACTCCCGGCGGGCGTATCTGCCCCCCTGCCGATAAAGATCTGCTTGAAGGCGGGCGCCGCGGAACGCGCCACATGCCCGATCCGGGCATTATCATGCGGAACCTCACGCCAACCCAGAAACTTCTGACCCTCTTCGTGAATGATATGCTCGGTCCAGCCCTCAACATCATTGCGCTCCTGAAGATCGGTCGGCAAAAACACGATGCCGCACCCATAATCGCCGGACGGCGGCAGGCTTATATGCAGGCGCGCGCACTCCTTGCGCAGGAACTGATCAGGCATCTGAACCATGATCCCCGCGCCATCTCCGGTCAATGGGTCGCACCCACACGCCCCGCGGTGGGTCAAGTTTTCAAGGATCTTGATCCCCTGACGGACGATCTCATGCGACTTGCGTCCCTTGATGTCAACGACAAAACCAACGCCGCAGGCATCATGTTCAAACTGCGGATCATAAAGGCCCTGTTTGGGCGGCAATCCCATGCTCATGGCACGACTCCGGAACACGTTAAGGATGTTGTAGTTAGATCTCTGTGTATCAGGAAGGTTCGGTTCAAAACCGGGAGGACTTCCCACGCTAAAGAAGCGATATTTTACCCGTAATGCTTTTGAAATGCAAATAAAAAAAGCCGGACATAAACCGCAAGGGCATCCGCCCTGAAATCCTGATCAATCGCGGAACCTGAAACGGATAATAGCCCAATACATGCCCAGGGCCGTGGACCATTTGATCTTTTTCCCCTGGGCCACCGAGCGGGCTTCATACGCAATAGGCACCTCGAGTATCCGCAGCCCCTTTCTCACCAGCTTCGCCGTCACTTCCGTCTCAAACGCAAAATGTCCGGAAACAATCACAACCGATCTGATATCCTGGGCACGAAAGAGCTTGAAACAGGTATTGATATCCGTAATGCGCCGGCCATACAACAACCGGAAAGTAAGGTTGGAGATCACATTGGCCCAGCGATTAATCCCCGCCATGCGTCGGATCTTACCCAAAAACCGCGAGCCATAGACCACTTCAGCCCGTCCATCCAAAAGCGGGGCCAGAAGCCTGGGATAATCCGACGGGCTATACTCCAGGTCGGCATCCTGGACCAGCATCAGATCTCCCGACGCCTGGGCAATGGCACGCTTGAGCGCCGCGGTCTTGCCCTGGTTGGGGGCCTGATGAAAAACCCTCACACGCGCATCGGAGGCAAAACGCTCCAGGCACGCGGCTGTCCGGTCCGTGGACCCGTCGTCGACAACAACAACCTCGCGCGTCAGGCCTTCAGGCAACGGCACCCGCAAGATTTCTTCGATCACAGGCCCAATGGTTTCTGCCTCATTATAAACAGGAACAAGGATGGAAAGTTTCATCGGACCTCTAGCACGTTTTGTAATGATTGGTGAGCGGCAGCCGCCAGTCCTTGCCAAAAGCCCGCCGAGAAATCTTGACGCCTGGCGGCGCCTGCCGGCGCTTGTATTCGCTTTTATCCACCAGGGCCACAACCTTGCGCACCAAGGCCTCGCCATGCCGGCGCGCCATGCCCTGAAACGCGCCATGATGCTCGACATACTCAACAAGAAGCTCATCTAGCACGGGGTAGGGCGGCAAGGAATCCTGGTCTTTCTGGTTGGCCCGTAATTCTGCGGAAGGTGCGCGTGTAAAAATGGACGCCGGGATCAGTTCGGACCCCGCCTTGCGGTTAACATACGCGCACAGCTCATAAACCCTGGTTTTAAGGATGTCCTTGATAACCGCATAACCGCCGGACATATCCCCGTAAAGCGTGCAATACCCGGTGGCCATCTCGCTCTTGTTCCCGGTCGTCAGAACAAGCCACCCGAACTTGTTCGAGAACGCCATCAGGACGTTACCCCTGACGCGGGCCTGCAGGTTTTCTTCGGCCAGGCCAAAAGGCTGCCCCTGGAAACAAGGCGCCAGCGTCTCAAGATACGACTGAAAAACATGTTCCACCGGAATCTCGTGGAATTCGATTCCCAGGCGTTCTGCCAGCGTCCGGGCATCGGCCTGCGTGGCCTTGGCGTTAAAACGCGTGGGCATGGAAATACCCACCACATTGGCACAGCCCACCGCATCGCAGGCAATGGCCGCCACAAGGGCCGAATCGATCCCGCCGGAGAGTCCGATGACAACCCGGCGAAACCCGTTCTTGCGCACATAATCTCTTGTCCCCAGAACCAGAGCCCCGTAGATCTCTTCGATCTCCCCCAGGGGCGGCGCTTTCACCCCCTCACCGGGAATATCGCACACCAGAAGCTGCTCGCTGAACTGGCTGGCCGCTGCCACAAGCTTTCCCGACGGAGCGACCACCATGCTCGCCCCGTCAAAAACAAGCTCATCCTGGCCGCCCACAAGGTTCACATACGCAATGTGCGTCCCCGTCTGCCGGCACCGCTTGCGCAGCAGCTTGAAGCGTTCGACACGCTTGCCTGTTTCATAAGGCGAACTGGAAATATTAATAAGGAGCCCCGCGCCGTTACTAGCCTGGGCCAGGTACGGGCCGCCATCCACCCAGATATCCTCGCAGATCGTGACCCCCACCCGCACCCCCGCACACGAAAAAACGGCACCGGGGCCACCAGAGGTAAAATATCTCTTCTCGTCGAAAACACTGTAATTGGGCAGCGCGGCCTTCCGGCAAACAGACTGCACCTTCCCGTCAGAAATAATAGCTGCGGCATTATACAGGCTGCCGTCTTGCCCGCGGTCCACGAACCCCACCACCGCCGCAATCCCCTTCACCGCCCTGGCGATTCTTCGCAACGCCTTGATATTGTTGGCCACAAAATGTTCTTTAAGCAGAAGATCTTCCGGCGGATACCCTGTGAGGGCCATTTCAGGAAACGCCACCAGATGGGCGCCGGCCGCGCGCGCGCGACGCGCAAAGTCCAGCACCTTGGCGGCATTGCCGTCGAGGTCGCCGACAGTGGTATTAATCTGGGCCAAAGCGATGCGTAGATTTTTCATATACGGATGAACCAAATCATAGCATACCTGTTGATGAAGACAATCAAAACATCACGGTAAAAAGAAGGGAGCCCAAGCGACTTGAAAACGCCTGGGCCCCCTGCGAAAAATACGGAACAACCCGCTTTAGATCATGAACAACATTTCCGCATAGCTCGGCACGGGCCAAAAGTCTTTAGCCACAAGACCTTCCAGGGCGTCAACGGTCTTACGTAACGTCGCCATGAGCTTGCGCTTCTCCAGGCCGGGCTTGCCATCCTTGATCGCCTGCGCCAGCGCGTCAACCTGCTCAAGCGCCTTGTCATTCAGAACGGAAATCTCCGCCAGATTCTTTTTAACGGCCGCTGTTGGCACCGCAACACCCTCAACCGCCTTGACTGTACGGGCCAGCTCATTCATCTGGGCTGCCACCGCAGGGAGATACATGGTACGCACCATGTCCACCGCGAGATCCGCCTCATACTGAAGGATCGTCTCGTAGGTTTCCTTGTAGATCTCATAGCGGGAGGCAAGCTCCTTGGGAGCCAAAACACCGTACTTGGCGAAAAGATCTGAGGCCTTCTTGGTGTTGAAGGCTTCAAGGGCCTCGGGTGTTGTGCGGTTATTGGGCAGGCCGCGGCGCTCTGCCTCCTTGACCCACTCTTCCTTATAACCGTCGCCGTTGAAAATGACGCGCTTGTGCTTCTTGATGATCTCCTGCAGAAGCTTCTGGATGGATTCGTTAAAATCCTTCTTCAGCTTTTTGTCCCCCTCAAGCCTGGTGCAGATCTCGTCGATCGCTTCAGCCACGATGGTGTTGAGCGCCACATTGGGGCCGGCCAGCGAGAAGGACGAACCCACCGCGCGGAACTCGAACTTGGAACCCGTGAAGGCAAACGGCGAGGTGCGGTTGCGGTCGGAAGAATCCCTGGGGATCACCGGCAGGGAATCAACCCCCACGTGCAGTGTACCGCCCTGCTTGGTTTCCTTCAGGTCGCCCTTTTCGATCTGGGCAATGATGTCATTGAGCTGGTCGCCCAAAAAGACGGAAACGATCGCGGGCGGCGCCTCGTGAGACCCCAGGCGGTGATCATTGCCCGCAGAAGCGACCGTCGCACGCAGAATGTCCGCATGCGTGTCAACAGCCTTGATGACCGCGCCAAGAGTAACCAGGAACTTTGCATTTTCGTGCGGATTATCACCCGGTGAAAGCCAGTTCTTGCCATCCGGCCCGACAATAGACCAGTTGTTGTGCTTGCCGGAACCATTGATGCCTTTAAACGGCTTCTCGTGAAGAAGACAAACAAAACCGTGCTTTTCCGCAACCTTCTGCATCGTTTCCATCAGGATCATATTGTGATCGACAGCAATGTTGAGCTCCTCAAAAACAGGGGCGAGCTCGTATTGGGCAGGTGCCACCTCGTTATGACGGGTCTTCGCCGGGATGCCGGCCTTCCACAGTTCACGATCAAGCTCCTCCATGAACTCAACGATACGCACCTTGATGGCCCCGAAATAATGGTCAGCCATCTGCTGGTGCTTGGCCGGTTCCTTGCCGAAAAGAGTGCGCCCGGTCTGGACCAGGTCAATGCGCTGATGATAAAAATCGCGGTCAATGAGGAAATATTCCTGTTCGCCGCCAAGCGTGGCAAAGGAACGCTTGCCCTTGGTGCTGATGCCAAAAAGTTCCGCCAGACGATTGACCTGGGTGTTCAAGGCATTCATGGAACGCAGGAGCGGTGTCTTCTTGTCGAGGGCCTCGCCATTCCAGCCGACAAAGAATGTCGGGATGCAAAGGACAGCACCCTGGGACGTTTCCTTGATGAACGCAGGGCTGTTGGGATCCCAGCCGGTATAACCACGCGCTTCAAATGTCGCCCGCAGACCGCCCGAGGGGAACGAAGAAGCATCCGGCTCACCCTGGATCAGCTGTTTGGCGCCAAAATCTGTCACAAAACCCTTGGGAGAAAAATCGAGGAACGCTTCGTGCTTCTCCGCGGTCGTCCCTGTCAGCGGCTGGAACCAATGGCAATAATGCGTGGCCCCTTTTTCCATGGCCCATTCCTTCATGGTCTCGGCCACTTCCTGGGCAATGGCGGGATCGAGTTTGCCGCCGCTCTTCATGGTGTTTTCCATGGATTTGAACGCCTTGGAAGACAAACGCTTTTCCATGACCTTGAGGCCGAACACATTCTCCCCAAAGATATTGGCGATAACATCATTGCTTGAAGTTTTCTTTGACACCGCTTTCCTGGCCATAATCCGCTCCTTGTTGTTGTGGACTTCCTGCTCACACAGGAAAAAAAATACCTCTTCCGGAGATACCCTGTCTCCAAAAGAGGACGTCATTGCCCTGCTGTTCCTGCTTGTCAACACATCTATGCGGCATGTGGATCGTTCAAAATTATATCCCTGGAGCAGATTTTGTCAATTTAAAAAATTCCCTTAAAAATCGTTCATGTTTAGCGCCTTGTATTTTCGCCGCGCCAAGCGCCGGGTGCCTTTCCGCCTGGAACGAGGGGCGCACAAGCCCCGAGAGAAGCCGGAAGGGTGGCGCGATAAGGCAGGCGAAAAATCGATGGCGCTAAACCTGCCAAGGATTGCGGTATGCCTTGCTGCTCAGACAGCAGAAACAGCTTTTTCTGAAAATATATTGTGGAAAGCTTGGTTTCTGAACTCGCATCAAGGCATACCGCAATCCTTGAAAACCAACCTGGATCATCGTGCCTGCTGGAAATCCGCCATAAGCAAAATCGAATCGGCGATCTCTTTCATGGAGCGGCAGGAATCCATGCTTTTTTTGTGGATCAGCCGATACGCCGCGTCCTCGGAAATATTCTGCATTTTCATCAGCACACCCTTGGCACGCTCAACCTGCTTGCGTGTTTCAAGCGCCTCCTTGGCTTTCAGCGATTCCTCCATCAGCTTGGTATTCTCCACCGCGACCGCTGCCTGGTTGGCGACCATCTGGAAAACCCCCATCTCATCGACAGTAAAAACATGCGGCTCCTTGGTGTACACACTGATAACCCCCACCACCCGGTCCTTGACCACCATGGGTACAGCCAGCATGGAGGTCAACCCCTCCTTGATCGCCATTTCACGGTAAAAATAACGTTTTTCCCGGCGCACATCCTCGATGGCGATCGCCCGGCAGGTCTTGACAACCTCGCCCATCAGGCTGGCATCCACGCGCAGGTTCGGTTTCTTCTTGTATTCATCACTCAGGCTCTGGGTCGCTTTAATGGAAAGCTCGACCCCCTTGGGATCCAGGAGCATGATGGAGCAAATCTTGGAATTGAGCATCTCGGCGGTAACGACAACGATGAGGTTAAGAATTTCGTCCAGATATTTCTGCGAAGTGATCGTCTGGCTGACCTTGACCAAAGCATCGAACTGAACGGCCTTGGAATGCGTCTCGCCATAAAGCCTGGCATGCTCGATAACGCCCCCGACCTGGCGCGCGATCACGCTTAAGAGGTCCACCGTAGCTGCGGCATATTCATGCACTTTCTTGTGCTGAAGATTAATGACCCCGATGGCCTTTCCTTTATAAACGATCGGCAGGGCCAGGAACGCTTCATAACGATCCTCCGGCAACACATCAAACGCCTTGAAGCGCGGGTCCTCATACGCATTGGCCGTAATGATCACGGGCTTGTTGTTGCGGGCCGCCCAGCCGGTCAACCCTTCGCCGACTTTAAGCGCCACCCGGCCAAGCTCTTTGCGATGGGGTGTCTTGGAAGCACGCAGAACAAGATGTTTCTTGTCGCTATCGAAAAGATAAATGAAAACAGAGTCCGCCTGGGAGATATCTGTGACCGTGCGCACGATTTCGTGCAGGACACCGTCCAGTTCGAGTTCGGATGTGGTGATGTCCACAACCCGCCGTAAGGCCTTCAATTCATCTTCACAGGAAAGACGATGTTTTTCCTTGGTCATAAATATCCTCGATACGTTGGACACGTTTAGCGCATTCGATTTTTCGCCTGCCTTATCGCGCCACCCTTCCGGCTTCTCTCGGGGCTTGTGCGCCCCTCGTTCCAGGCGGAAAGGCACCCGGCGCTTGGCGCGGCGAAAACACAGGGCGCTAAACATAAATGAAACATTTTTGGCAAGTGTACCATAAACCCAGATTTTGCAGTAGCACCATTTTATTAACACGTCCATGCCTGCCGACATCGCCTCATTATTCTTTGAGGGTTGTGGCATGCCTTGATGCGAGTTCAGAAACCAAGCTCTCCTCAATACGCTTTCAGAAAAAGCTGTTTCTGCTGTCTGAGCAGCAAGGCATGCCGCAACCCTCAAAACTCATACAGCAACTAGCAGCAAAATCATCGTGTCACATTCTTTGTCGTATATTTTATGAGCGCGCGAAAGGTCTCCAGCCCGACAAGTCCATCAGGCGTAAGGTCATTATTCTTTTGGAACTGACGTAACGCGCTCTGCGCCCTAGGGCCCAGCTGGCCATCCAATGTCCCGGGATCATATCCTGCCTTGAGCAGGGCCTTCTGCACCGCAAGCCCGCTTAACATATCCTTTTTCACCAAAGGGCTTTGGATATAATACTGGATACGCTCCCAGGTCGGCTTGTCGACAAGGCGCGTGACCTTGAGTCCCTCATCTCCCTGAAATTGGGCCACCGCATCGCGGCTGCCCTGGCCGAATTTCCCATCCGCACGCCCCACCTTGTACCCCAGGAGTTTTAAATATTTCTGCAGCTGTGCCACACGCGCGTTATATTCATTGAACACGACCGTGCCCAGAACTTGCCGCTCTTCCGCGGCGGGCCTGTTCAAAAGTCCGTAGAGCCGGTCACATCCCGCCAGTCCGGGCAAAAAAATCAGCAGGAAAAATAATAAAGATAGCCGCATAAGATTATAATAACAAAGATTGTTCACTGTGCCTGGCAAAAAAACGGCACTTCCTGATTAGTGCAAACTTGATTGTACTATAACAACCATGAAACACATATAAAACCTATGTCCTTGTGGATCACGGCAAAAAATATTTATTCCAAAACCCTCCTGCAAGCACGGGAATTTCTGGCCCGTGACAGGCATGTGGTTTATCTTATTATCACAGCGGCCATCCTTGTTTATGCCCTGTGCCTCCCCAACCAGATGTTCTGGGACGATGACGATTTCATCCTGAAAAATGCCTACATCAAGGACTGGCAGTTCTGGACAAAATTCTTCACGGAAAACATCATCTCCGGTGGGCATCTGCTCAGCAACTACTGGCGGCCACTGTTAGAGGCGGTGTTCGCGGTTGAATGGCATTTGTGGGCGGACTGGGTTTGCGGGTGGCACGCGGTATCGATCCTCTGCCATGCCGCAGCCGGAAGCGCACTCTTTTTTGTCCTCAAAGCCCTTGGCCGTGACCGGACCCTGGCCATCGCCGGGGCGCTGTTGTGGGTCGTGCATCCGGTGCACACCGAAGCCGTAGTCTACCCCAACAGCATGGGTGATTCCCTGGCCACACTTTTTGTCCTCTTGGGCATTTATTTCTATACCCGCGGCAGAGAAGGCGCCCGCACCAATCCGCGCTACTACATGGCATCCCTGGCCATGTATCCCCTGGCCCTGCTTTCCAAAGAAACCGGCATTTTACTGGTGGCATTCATCGCACTGGCAGACTTTCTCATGATCCCTGATGCCACAGCTGCAGCCCCCGGGCATTGCCGCCGCATCCCCGGGATCCTTGTCCGCCTGTCACCCTTCATCCTCATGGCCTTGGCCTACATCGCCTTGCGCGCCACGGTGCTCAACTTTAATAATTCCTTCAATTTTTACAACCACGACACCCCTTTCACCACCCAGCCGCTCTTGCGCCTGGCCGCATTCCTGCGCGTGATCGCGCTGGATGCGGGATTCATCTTCATACCCTATGATCTGCGGGTGGAACGGCTCATTGAAGCTCCTGGATCATTCCTGGCACCGGATGTCCTCTGGGGAGGCCTTATTGTGGCGGGTCTTATCGGACTGGCGATCCGCAACTGGGCCCGGCGCCCGGCAGTCACATTCGGGGTGCTGTGGTTTTTTACCGCCATCCTTCCCACATCCAATCTTTTTGTGATCATCAATGCCCTTGTCTACGAACACTTCCTCTATATGGCACTTATGGGAATCATCATCGTGGTTCTTACCTTGGGATTGGATGGGGCCAGAAACGATACGCACCGCCGCAAAATCTTCATGACTGTGGTTTGCATGGCCATCGTGCTGTTAAGCGCGCGCAGTGCCTGGCGCTGTACGGACTGGCGCACGGCCATCGGGTTTTATGAAAAACTTGTCCCGACCGCGCCCAAAAGTTACCGTGTCTTGAACAACCTGGGCATGGCCTACGCCGAAAAAGGGATCACCGATAAAGCAGAAGCAACCTATCTCAAGGCCATCACGCTGGACCCTTCCAATGCCGTGGCCTACCACAATGTAGCCAACATCTACCGCGACCGCGGCGACAAAGAACTGGCACGGCAAAACTACACCAAAGCCATTGAACTCCAGCCCAATTTCATCTTCTCCTACAAATCGCTCGCGCAGATCTACCTGGATAAAAATGAATATTCCAAAGCCCGTGCGATCCTTGAACAATATTTTCTTTTGGCTGACGAGAAGATCCCCGTCCTCAACATCCTCACCGAGATCGCCTGGCGCCAGGGCGCCTACACGGATGCCCGGCGCTATCTTTTGACCATCCTTCAGCTTGACCCCGGCAACCCCGGTGCCACCGCTGCCCTTGAAAAACTGAAAACTGCAATCCAAAAATAAAAGCCCGTCTTGCAACGGGCTTTTATACTACAAGAAATTAAACGGCTTATGCCGGGCTCTCCGATGAACCATCGAGCAACAAACCCAGCGCTGGAAGAAGGCTTTTCACCGGCGCGATATTGATGATGACCGGCGTAAACCCGCTGACCCCTTCAGCCTTGATCCGCTTGATCTCCGCCGGATCCACCGTGACCTTCATCCCCGCCCCCGTGCGCTCGACCTTCAGGTTCAGCAGGGCCGGATCGAAGTCGATACCACCCTTAAGATCATTCTTCTTACTTAGTTTCATTTTATTAGCCTCTGACGCATCAAACATTTCTTTACTAATAGAACCCCTCTCAAAAACAAGTTTAAGTAGAGCCCCAACCAATGGCTTGTTGCCTTTATATGTTTCTAAAATAGGATCCAATTCTGCATCAGACACAGGCCGACCTTTCTCTTCTTCAAGAGCCCGTCGGGCCGTCTCACGCGCTGCAGGATTCATTTCCCATTGTTTCGCAGAAATAAAACGCACCGGTGCTAAAACACTTTCTAATTCTTCAGGCCGCATCGTACTCAATTTATCCAAAGGAAGATCTCGAACACCCTTAACGCCAACGGCACCCATCTTAATTTCATCTGGAACAACCGTTGTGCTTTGCCAATGATTCCCCTCCCCCGCCTTTGTCGTAAGCGCATTGATCACCTTAGAAGGTTTTGGATCAAACATGAGTGGCGCACGCTCACGTCCTTTTGCTGCTACTGCCAAACGCTCCTGAGGTGTAGCGCGACGCAACTGTTCTATAAAATCTTCGTCTGTCTGCTGTTTATCTTTATAGGTTCTTCCGGGAAGTTCGTGGGTTATCGACGGAAGGCGGTTTTGGTAGAATATGCCTTTAACCGGAGGGCATATGCACGATCGGGATTTGTATTCTCAGGTATTAGGTTTAACGAAGCCAT